>CDZM01020864.1_pt1 | contig 190915 bp, 180 predicted proteins | sample 557601 | NCBI WGS metagenome assembly CDZM01 (sample SAMEA3182087, study PRJEB8094) | gut metagenome | biome: human; feature: gut; material: Stool; isolation source: human stools | place: Canada | collected 2013-02-05
CAAAGCCCCCGGATGGTCGGATATTCGCTTAGCCTAGCTAACCTCATCCTCGCTATCACTGAAACTACCTCATCATCATGTTAACTGCCGACCTTCTCGCTCGAATGCGGGTGCAAAAGTAATTCTTCTAATACAAACTTCCAAATGATTTGAAAACTTTTTTATACGTTCCGCTCTGGATACAAATACTCTATCTTCAAGGTACGTAAGAAAATATATTGGGATATTATCATGATAAAAAGGAAAAAGTTCCTTTCACCTTCGCCCGAAAAAGTGTGATTTAAGTGATCGCAAAGATTTTCTTTCCGGAGCAAAATCAATCAAACACTGGTCAACCAGTCATTCTTGAACGTATTCGGAAAAGCAGCCGCTCTCCTATAGTAAAAAAGGAGAATGCATCCATACAGGCACATCCTCCTTCTTCTCTTATAAACTATATACTCTCTATGTCAACTATTCAAGAACGATCACCTTATATTTCGGGACCAAAATCTTCATGATAGTCCAACCGATCAAATAAGCGACGGCACATACGCAGAAGATAATGAAATAGCCGGCAGGCTTGCCAGTGAAGCCCATAAATGTCATCTGAGTAGCATCTGCATAAACAAACAGATTCCCGGCCACCTTCTGCAAGATCATGGAACCGACACCACCGGCCATACCTCCGATACCCGTAACGGTTGCAATAGCCGATTTCGGAAACATGTCACCGACAGTAGAGAAAATATTGGCAGACCATGACTGGTGAGCTGCACCACCGATACCAATCATGATAACCGGAAACCACGGAGAAATCGTACCCAACGGCTGCGCCAACAGTACCAACAAAGGAAAGAAAGCAAAAATCAACATCGCTTTCATACGAGCGGCATATGGGTTCATTCCACTTCGGTTAATAAAAATCGTCGGCAGTTTACCTCCGTAAATAGACAACATCGTGATGGCATACAAAGTAAAGATCAACCCCATGCCCAACGGATCGGAGGTCTTGATACCGAACTGCGTATTCAGATAAGAAGGAGTCCAAAAAAGGAAAAACCACCAAACCCCGTCCGTCATGAATTTACCGACAACAAAGGCCCAAGTCTGTTTGAACGTGAAACATTGCAAGAAACCGATCTTCTTCTCGTGTTCTTCTTCAACGACGACAACGTCTTTTTCGTTTTTATCCTGTTCAATATACTCCAACTCGGCTTTATTCACATGTTTGCTCTTGTCCGGGGTCGTGTACATGAATACCCACAAACCCATCCAGACAAAACCGAGCGCACCGATCACGATAAAAGCCATTTCCCAGCCCCAAGCTTTTGCCAACAAGGGAATAGAGATAGGAGCGACCAAAGCCCCAATAGAAGCACCGGCATTGAAGATCGAAGTCGCATAAGCACGGTCTTTCTTTGGAAAGTATTCAGCCGTAACCTTGATAGCAGCGGGGAAGTTACCTGCTTCACCCAATGCCAGAATACAACGGGCAGCCAGAAAGAAATACATACTCACGGTTGCCAATATCACAACAACATCTCCTGTCGCTGCAATCAATTCGGCTGCACTATTCATTCCGACATAATGTTCGGTTGCAATACCACAACCGGCATGGAGACAGGCTCCGAACGACCAAACACCGATAGCCCAAAGATATCCTTTCTTCGTACCCATCCAGTCGATAAAACGGCCGGCAAACAGCATACAGATTGCATACACAATTGAGAAAACTGATGTTATCGTACCGTAATGGGATTCATCCCAATGGAACTCCGGTTTGATAAATTCATCCCAGGTCAAAGAAAGAACCTGGCGATCGAGGTAATTCACTGTTGTTGCAAAAAATAACATCGCACAGATTGTCCATCTGTAATTTGTCATTTTCTCACTTGCTTTTTGAAATGTGTTCATGATATTAATATTCGTTTTTCATAATACGGGGCAAATATAAGGCATTTTTTTTGTTCTACACAAGTTTGTGTGTGCGAATACACGAAGTATTTTTATTTCTTTCACATCCCACCTCCGATTCTTAGAGGTTTGATTTGCATAAAATAAGCATTTTATGTACGTTTGTTTCTCCAATGTAAACTTTATAAATACCATGATTATTATGAAAAAGATTATTTATTTGGTACTTCTGGCCCTGATAACCGGTCTGGTCGCCCAAGCCCATGAAAAAACAGGCGAATGGAACGGATGCGACCGCTACGATTTCACCTTCAAGGATCGCCAGGCAACCATTGTCGTACCTAAAAAAGCAGCCAAAGGAAATCCGTGGATCTGGCGTCCGGCGTTCTTCGATGCTTTTCCAAGTGTGGACAAAGCGTTACTGGAAAAAGGGTTCCACATTGTTTATTACGATGTAACTCATCTATATGGAAGTCCAAGGGCAGTTTCTCTGGGCACCGAATTCTATGAGAATATGACGGATCTTTATAATCTTTCCGAAAAAGTCACGCTGGAAGGATTCAGCCGCGGCGGTTTGTTCGTCTTCAACTGGGCGGCTCAAAATACAGAGAAAGTGGCTTGTATATATGTAGACGCTCCTGTTTGCGACGTGTTTAGCTGGCCGGGAAGAAAAAACACGGCTTTGTGGAATGATCTGTTGAAGGAATGGAACCTGACAGATGCAGGAATGGAACATTTCAAAGGGAACCCGATCGACAACCTCGCCCCGATTGCAGCCGCAGGTATACCGATCATCAGTGTATGCGGCGACAGCGATCAGACCGTCCCCTACAAGGAAAACATGGATGTCGTACGTTCACGCTACCTTGCGGCAGGAGGTCCGGTGGAAGTTATCCTAAAGAAAGGGTGCGACCATCATCCACATAGTTTGGACAATCCGGAACCGGTAGTAGACTTCATCCTTCGCCAGCAGCCGGAGTACGAAAAGTATATACATTACAATGTACGTGGCAGCTTGCAAAACTCGTTCCGTAAATTCGAGAAAGAACGCCGGGCGCGGGTTGCCTTCCTGGGAGGTTCCATCACGGAAATGGACGGATGGCGCAATATGATAGAGCGACAACTACAGCAACGTTTCCCTTATACACAGTTCGAATGGGTAGAAGCAGGCATCGGTTCGACCGGGACGACTCCGGGTTCCTTCCGCCTGCAACATGACATCCTTTCGAAAGGGAAAGTCGACCTTCTTTTTGTCGAAGCCGCCGTAAACGACGACACGAACGGATTCAGCGCCCTCGAACAGATACGCGGCATGGAAGGGGAAGTGCGCCATGCTTTGGAAAGCAACCCGGAAATGGATATCGTCATGTTGCATTTCATCTATGACCCGTTTATCCCGATGATCGCCCGCCGCCAGATGCCGGATGTTATCCTGAATCACGAACGGGTGGCGAATCACTATCTTATTCCTTCGATTAATCTCTGCCAGGAGATCGGCGAACGGATGCAAAACGGCGAATTTACCTGGGACGAGTTCGGCGGCACTCATCCGAAACCTTTCGGCCATAAGTTTTATGCTGCCGCTATCGGCCATCTTTTCGACGAGATGTGGAAAGGAGTTTCGCCGGAAGGGACAATTGCGGCACACGACATTCCGGCCAAGCCGCTGGATGCCTACAGTTATTATAACGGAGACTTCATCGCTCTCGAAAAAGCCCACTTGAACAAAGGTTGGAAATTAGTAGACAACTGGCATCCCGACAACAAGGCCGGCAAGCGGAACGGCTTTGTCGATGTTCCTATGTTAGAAGCTACACGTCCAGGAGACCGACTAACACTGGATTTCCGGGGGAAAGCGATCGGTATTTTCTGCGTCAGCGGACCTTCTGCCGGAATCTTGGAATATAGTGTCGACGGCGCCCCGTTCAAAGAACTGGATACTTTCACTGAATGGAGCCACAATCTTTATATTCCCTGGGTCTACATGCTGGAAACGGAACTGAAAGACACGGATCACAAACTGGTTCTCCGCATATCAAAAAAGAAGAACCCCGCCTCACAGGGAACGGAATGCCAGATACGAAATTTCGTGGTAAACGGCAGATAAAGATTCTCCATTCGGCAAAAAGAAGACCTTCTTCTTACATAAGTTTTCGAAAAGGACTATCATACTATCATAATTCGAATATATCTATTGAATATCAATAAGTATAGGAATGATAGTAGCAAATTTGACTATCATGCTACTATCATTCCACAATCATAGTTGTCTGCCACTTTGGGATTTTTCCAAAAGAAACGGACTAATTTAACTAAAAACAGGCAGATCTATTCACAAATACCCTCGTTTTAACAAGATTCCACCCCCATCTGTACGGTCGCAGGACCTGGATATGAAAGGTGGTGAGACCCGGATGTCAAGAGAGACAAGTAGGTAATTACTTTAAAATAAGTCATATGCTTTCGAAAAAAATGTGCTTGTTTTATGATAGCATGATTATAGGAAAAGCAACTTTCATACCATCTATCATTCTACGCTCATTGATTTTTAATGAATTGACAACAAATCATGATAGTATAAAGGTAGTTTTCACAAAAGAAATCTGCATAGAGACAAAGGGATATTTGCCATCAAGAGCAAAGACTGATATCTTCATCCAAGACATTTTCAAAATCGTGATAGATCTAGCATCATGTATTCGGTTGGATATCATCCCAGTCTGCACCGCCATTCGCTCCGATAATCCAATTAAAAGCACAATGCCGTTCCATGACAACGTCCCCATTCAGCGAAGCAGGAGCTTCTTTTCCATGAACTCGTGCTTCCACACAAGCCCAATCATACCGAAGTGTAATATCGGCAGCATCCAATATTTCGGACTGCGAACGAGAGAAACCTTTCGAAAGCAATCCACCGATACCTTTATGTTGCCAGAAAATAGCAGCCAAAACAGGGACATCAATAATCTCAGACGGATAAGGCAAATCATCCACAACACCTGCCGCCCAAAGCAAAACACCGGCACATTCATAGCGCCATCCGAACAGAATACATTCCTGTTCTTCCGGATCAGGATTATCGATATAAGCAGCTTCGGCCGGTGACAGGTAAGATTCCACCTCGTACAACTGTTCCATCTTATTAAAATAGAACAAGGCTTCTTCCCGTCCCGAACCTCCCGAAAGCATGACTTCCGAATAGACAGCAACAGCAAACAACGCGGCGGCACGTTGCACCATCTCCTTCCGGCTTCTCAAACGGGCTTCACTTTCCAATGCTTCACTACGCAAATATTCCATATAAGGGACATGTTTCTCTTCGAGCAACGCAATCGAACGCAAACGTCTTTCCACATCAGCCTGAGCTTCTTCCTGGTAGTTCCCGTCCAATAAATCGGCATTCCCGACCGGGATAAATTCGGTCAACTGACTTTCGCCTTTGGCAGAGAAGAGGAGCTTCCCTTCACCGGTAAAGATCTGCATGCTCGGATAGAGCAGAAAACCGTTCACGTCTCCGGCAATCTCGAATAAACGGTTCAGGATATAGTTCGTCCGGTCTTCATTGTCGTTCAGATCGAAAGTGATCCCAGTCACACAGTTGAACACACGTATCTGGAGCAAGACATTTTCTTTTAGTCCAACCAATGGCGTCTTCACCTGCGAGAAATAATTGGCCATACCAGATATATGGGAAGCAATAAAGTCCGGCTTGCTCATCCGGTGCTTGATCGAGAAGATGACATGTGTTCCATCCGGCAAAGTCAAGTCGATCGTTTCGTCTTCACAAACAAATTCTTTGGTCATCTCTTTAAAACGTTCCCGGATTGCTTCCACGATACGGTTAGAATCTCCGATGACCGTGTACAAAGTAACATTCGCTTTTTCCATTTTTTACTTTTTTATATCCGAGCCACCGGATGGTTATAGCATTTTACAAAAATAGCAAATTATAAACATCCGCAAAGAAAATACTGCAACCCTTTTTCCTCTCCATCTTTTCATCATATTAGAAACAAACACCAGATATTATTATGAACAAGTTACTTTCGACTATTCTATCCGCCGTCTTATTGATGGACGGATTGTGCCAATCTTCCTGCAGCGATAATGACGACATCAAGCTGACAGGCATAGACGGGCGGCCCAGTGTCCTTCTTTCAAACGGGCTAGTTACCGCTTCATTCATTTACTCTGGCAACCAGTTTGCCGGGATCCAATATCCGGATGGGCAAGCGACTCATTTCAGTTATGAGGAAGGGGAATTATCCGGCATATTCTACACGCCTCCCAAAGATATGGCTGACGGACATGCCTGGGTACATTTTAACAAAATCGGGGACAAAACCTACGAAGTCAGCCGTGGAGGTGAACCGTCAATGGACATAGATTACCGAGAAGAGGTGACACTCGATACAAACGGCTTGCCCGTCAGAGTAACCTTCACCGGAATTTTCCAACAAGGGACGAACCAAGAAAAACAGATCGAGGAGGGCGACCGGAAATCCGATATTGAAAAGCTACCGATAATAACCAAAGAAACGGATATTTTAAACAATCGTACTTGCCCGTTTGAATGTACTTTTGCATGTTTTATCAGATAAAAAAGAAAAAAGATGATTAACATACAAAGTAAGAATGGAAACTCCAAGTTTTTTCTCCTTACCCTGTTAGGGATGTTGACGGCATTCGGGCCTTTTGTCACAGACATGTATCTCCCCAGCCTGCCTTCGATGGGAGAATATTTCAAGACAACACCTTCATTGGTACAATTAGGTTTGACAGCCAGTATGATCGGACTGACGGCAGGACAAATCTTTTTCGGCCCGCTAAGTGATAAGTATGGGCGTCGCTCTCCATTGTTAGCAGCCATGTATCTTTTTATCATTTCCACGATAGGTTGCATCTTTGCTCCCACTATCGAGATATTTGCAATACTGCGCTTGCTACAAGGGATTGTAGGTGCCGGCGGTATCGTAATCTCCCGTTCCGTCGCGACAGATATGTTCACCGGTAAAGAGTTGGCAAAGACACTTGCGATAATCGGAGCAATCAACGGAGTCGCTCCTGTAGCCGCTCCGATCATCGGAGGAGGCTTAACAGAAGGGATTGACTGGAAAGGGATCTTCTGGGTATTACTGGCATTAGGAATTATCCTGCTATTGGGATGCCGGCTTATCCGTCAGATTCCGCCGACCGGAAAACAACACGCTCGCCAGTAGCATAGGCATGCTTGTCCTTTCCATTATCGTATGTATAGCCATGAACCTAAATTGCAATTTCTGGATTTACGAGGGATTGCTAATCACCTTACTATTCATGATGGGCTTCTCTTTCACCTCGACTACCGCCTTGGCTATGGAATGTGAACGTGAACATGCCGGCACAGCTTCGGCTTTATCGGGTGCAGTCGGCTTTGGGTTCGGAGGACTGGTATCTCCTTTAGTCGGATTGGACGATACGATGGTCACGACGGGTATTGTCTTCATGGCATGCGCAACTTGCTCTTTGGGTTGCATACTTTGGGCAAGGAAGATCAACGCGTTCCGGGAAGTATCTCCCATCATGCGGAAAAGGGCAACATTCGCACCGGCATAAGATGGAAATCGGCAAGTACTTAAAAACACAAAAGGTTTACACTCAATGTGTAAACCTTTTGTGTGGTCCCACTTGGGCTTGAACCAAGGACTCCCTGATTATGAGTCAGGTGCTCTAACCAACTGAGCTATAGGACCTGTTCAAAGCGTAGCTCTGAAATCGGGTGCAATATTACGATTTATAATCGAGATATGCAAATGTTAAAGTAGAAATCTTACTTTTCTGCAGATTCCTCAGCACCGAACTCCATCAGGTAAGCCTTGATGAAATCATCAATTTTACCATCCATCACACCGTTGACATCGGATGTCTGGAAATTGGTACGATGGTCTTTTACACGACGATCATCAAACACATAGCTACGGATCTGGGAACCCCATTCGATCTTTTTCTTTCCGGCTTCCACCTTTGCCTGCTCTTCCATACGATGTTGCAATTCCTTATCGTACAAGATTGAACGCAACTGACGCATCGCATTCTCCCGATTCTTAGGCTGGTCGCGGGTTTCCGTATTCTCGATCAGGATCTCTTCTTCTTCGCCCGTGTAAGGATCTTTAAATTGATAACGCAGACGCACTCCGGATTCCACCTTGTTCACGTTCTGCCCACCGGCACCTCCCGAACGGAACGTGTCCCAAGAGATGGCAGCCTGATCGATTTTCACCTCGATCGTGTCGTCGACCAGCGGGGTGACAAAAACAGAAGCAAATGAAGTCATTCGCTTGCCTTGCGCATTATAAGGAGACACACGTACCAGACGATGCACACCGTTTTCACCCTTCAAATATCCGTAAGCATAGTCGCCTTCGATGTTGAGAGTCGCCGTTTTAATACCGGCCTCATCCCCTTCCTGATAGTTGGCTACGGAAATCTTATATCCATTCGCCTCCGCCCAACGCGTATACATACGGAGCAACATGGAAGCCCAGTCCTGGCTTTCCGTACCGCCGGCACCGGAGTTGATCTTCAGCACACAACTCATCTGGTCGGCTTCCTGACGCAACATATTGCGGAACTCCAGGCTTTCCACCAACTGGATGGCATTGCCATAAGCCTCGTCAACTTCTTCTTCGCTGACGATTCCTTCTTTTACATAATCATAAGCCAACTGCAATTCTTCTGCTGCAGCATGAACCTCGTTATAAAGTTCGATCCACTTTTTCAGTTCTTTTACTTTCTTCATCTGGACTTCCGCCCGTTTGGCATCTTCCCAGAAACCAGGATCATGAGTGCGTAACTCTTCTTCTTCTAACTGGATGGTCTTACCATCTATGTCAAAGATACCCCCTCAGCGCTTGCTCGCGCTCCAACACATTGTGTAGTTGGTCTGATGTGATCATAAAAATTCTTGTTTTTAAATTTGTCCCGCAAAGATACTCAATTTTCCTGACTATCAAAATGTCACAGCTACCCCATCTAAACCGGATTACTACCCCACATATTCGAAGCTTCTTCGTACATCTTTTCGATCGGATCTGCGTATTTCTTCAGAATGACGGAACGACGGAGCTTAAGTGTATCCGTCAGTTCAGCCCCCATCGTAAAAGGTTCGGACAGCAAGGTGAAGCGCTTGATCTTCTCATAAGAAGCCAAGTTCTTCTGGTTTTCCTCAATATGTGTCTCGATCAGGCGAAGGATTTCCTTATTTCGGACAAGTTCTTTCCGGCTACCGACAGCCAGCCCCTTTTCTTCGGCATACTTTTCCAATAATGGATAAGCGGGAACAATCAACGCGCTGACAAACTTACGCTGGTCACCGATAACAGCAATCTGTTCGATATACTGATCGCCGCTCATAACCATTTCAATCGCTTGCGGAGCGATGTATTTGCCGTTCGATGTCTTATATAAGTCCTTGATACGTTCAGTAAAGAACAACGTGTTCCCTTCCATCCTTCCGGCATCTCCTGTACGAAAATAACCATCTTCTGTAAACGCCTTTTCATTTTCGGCTGGCTTATTATAATAACCGGACATCACAGTCTTGCCTTTTACCAGAATTTCGCTATTCTCCGGATCAATCCGTACCTGTACATCTGGCATGACTTCTCCGATCGAACCGAACTGAAATCCGATTTCAGGATAGAAGCAGACGGTCGCTGTCGTCTCGCTCAAACCGTAACCATACACAATAGGGATATTGACAGACTGCAAAAATTCATTGACCGTATCCGAGAGCGGCGCACCGGCCACCGGGAAAAAACGACCACGTTCGATCCCCAACACCCGTTTCAGCAAATTGAAAACAGTCTTATTATACATTTCGAACTTCAATTTCAACCCGAAAGGAGCCGGAATGCTCTTATTTTTATATTCCAGGTTATACTTGCGCCCGGTCTCGATAGCATCCAAAAAGATTTTCTTCATGGTGGAAGATGACGAGTTGATCTTTTCATGCACGCCGGCATATACCTTCTCCCAGAACCGAGGGACGTTGCACATCAATGTAGGGTGTACCTCCGGTAATGTCTTCTGAATCATTTTAGGATCCTGGTTGATCGCAATCGTCACTCCCTTATGCAGGCAATAGTAAGACCACGCTTTTTCAAAAATATGAGTCAGTGGCAAGAAACACATAGAAAGGTCTTTATCCGTCACCATCGGGAGGCGGATGTCATGGATACGCATGGCTTCCAAATAATTGGAATGATGGAGCATGACACCTTTGGATTCTCCTGTCGTCCCGGAAGTATATATTATGGTAGCCAAGTCTTCCGGCACCGCTTCGTTCGTACGGATCTTTACCGTTGTCTCGGCATGCGCATTATCGCCCAGCCGCAAAAAATCGTCAAAATAAATCGAAGTCTTGTCTTCCGGGTTCAACTTGACAGCCGGATCAAACACCACCAGGCGCTTCAGGTATTGAGATTCTTTCTGCACCTTGAATGCATTATTGTACTGCAACTGCTCGCCGACAAACAAAGTATGTATATGAGCATCATTGATTATATACTCGATCTGCCCCGGAGAATTCGTTGCATACATCGGAATAGAAACCACACGGTTCGCATATGCCCCAAAATCCGTATAAAAGCATTGCGGCATATTCTGTGAATAAACCCCGATATTATCCTGTACTTCTATCCCGAATTCGGCCATTGCCTTGGCCGTAAGCATAACTTTTTCAGAAAATTCCTTCCAAGATATTTTTAACCATTTCCCGGTTGCATTATCACGATATTTCAATGCGGTACGGGAGCCATATTTTTCTGCCTGTCGATGAACCAACTCGGCATAATGGTAGTAAATCATAATTCTTTGTTTTGAATTGATGTTGCAAAAGTACGGTTTTCTATTCTATTTGTCACGAGATTAGCCCCTTTTTTACACAAAAGTGCCGGATTTGTGCAATATTAATGTTAAATTAGGATAAACATAGTAGTATGTATTGCATAGTACACAGGCAATGCATATATTTGTAGCGTAAAACAAAATAAAAATGAATGCAGAGAACGTAAAATCACAAATGAGAAAGGGAACATTGGAATATTGTATTCTATTGCTTCTCAAAAAAGAGCCGGCGTACACCTCTGACATTATCCAGAAGTTACAGGAAGCTAAATTGATTGTAGTGGAAGGTACCCTATATCCTCTGTTAACAAGACTAAAGAACAGCGAATTGTTAAGCTACCAGTGGATAGAATCTACTCAAGGACCGCCTCGCAAGTATTACCAGCTCACCCCGAAGGGAGAAGAATTTCTTGGAGAGCTGGAAACATCCTGGCAGGAACTGAATGATACAATAAACCACATCAGAAACAATTAAAATCAGAAAACAATGAAGAAGACACTGACAGTTAATTTGGGAGGAACGGTTTTCCACATTGACGAAGATGCATATCAACTACTCGATAAATATCTAGCAAACCTCCGCATCCACTTCCGCAAGGAAGAAGGTTCGGAAGAGATTATGAACGATTTTGAAATGCGTATCTCCGAACTATTCAATGAGCGGGTTCGACTGGGCTACGAAGTGATCACAATCGAACATGTCGAAGAAGTAATCAAGCGTATGGGCAAGCCGGAAGAATTGTTTGAAGGTGAAGAAGAAAAAGAATATAAGGAAGAAGCCAGGACACAAGCTTTTCAGGAAGAAGAGATTCCCAGAGGCCCGAAAAAGCTGATGCGCGATCCGGACAACCGGGTATTGGGAGGTGTAGCCGGTGGTATCGCCGCTTATATGGGATGGGACGTGACGGCTGTACGCCTTGCTATGATCATCCTGCTTTTTATTCCTTATGCACCGATCATCATCTTATACCTTATACTATGGCTGGTAATGCCGTTGGCCCGGACCGCAGCCGACAAGCTGATGATGCGCGGACAAAGCGTCACCCTCGAAAACATAGGCAAAACAGTTACGGATGGCTTCGAGAAGGTCAGCAATAATGTAAATGATTATATGAGTTCCGACAAACCGAGAAGCTTTCTGCAAAAACTAGCGGACTTGTTTGTCGGTGTGGTAGGTTTCATCCTCAAATTCCTGGCCATACTGATCGGAATCATCCTGCTACCGCCATTATTGCTCGTTGCCTTTATATTGGTCGTCGTCACCTTTGCCCTTATTGCCGGAGGCACAGGCTTCCTATATCAATTGTCGCCGTTCGGGGCCAATCTGATAGCGGGAGCACCTATTTCATTGGCCATCATGGGATGCATCGGATTCATTCTACTGATTGGCATTCCTATTTTTGCCCTGGTATATGCAATCTGCATGCAACTATTCAAAGCCAAGCCATTGCCCAATACGGCTAAATGGACGTTGCTGATCTTATGGTTAGTATCCGTAGTGCTGTGCGTCATCTACTTCTACCAGACCGGAATAAACGGATGGAGCACATTACCCTGGTACAATTTCTTCAATATATAATCTATAAAAACAACAGAATCATGAAAAAATCATATTCATTCATACTGGTACTCATACTCATGGCAGGGCTTTTATGCTCCTGCCATATAAACAAGGTTTCCGGTGACGGCAATGTCGTAAGCAAGGAAATCCCGATAAAGGATTACGACGAGATACAAATCGAGGGAGAAAACGTCGACTTCAAATATATGCAATCGGATGACGTTCCCTATCTGAAAGTCGAGACAGACCAAAATATCATGGATCTTCTGGATATCAATACCGATAGCAAAGTGTTGGTTGTCCGCCCCAAAAATAGGCATACCGGAATCAACCCCACCCGCTTTATCGTGATAACCAACTCGACTGCACTGAAAGAGTTCAAAATGGCAGGCGGAGGCAATTGTGATTTAGGCAAAGGTCTCAACGGCAAAAAACTGGAAATTAGATTTGCAGGAGGAGGAACTATAAAAGCCGATTCCATTGCCATCACCCGTTTAGATTGCGAAATCGCGGGTAGCGGCACTGTCTCTCTAAGCGGTAAAACAGAAAAGATGAATATTAAAAGCGCCGGTAGCAGCAAGATCAAAGCGTTTGGTCTAGAGACAGAAGAACTTACTTGCAAAGCGGCCGGAAGCACCCATATCGAAATCACCGCAAACAAGGCAATATCCACCAAAATAGCCGGGAGCGGGACTATCCGATACAAAGGAAATCCGAACATAAAGGAAAAGAGCATTATCGGGAGCGGTTCCATAACCAAAGTTGATTAAAAACCCCAAATAAAATTGCGTATAACAATAATTGTGTGTTAAAAAAAGAAGGCCGTCCTTTCACAAGGGGGGCCTTTCTTCTAAGGTTAACAAATTTATGAGTAAAAACCACTAATGAATCTTTATAAAAAACCGCTTTCTTCCTCTCAATATTGTCATACAGAGGAAGAAGCGGTTACAAATATACATAAAGTTTTTTACCAAAAAAGACTTTACCTCATTTATTTAAAGGCATTTCTTATCCGTGCAGCGGTGTCTGCGAGCACGTCCTGAGTAACCTCCATTTTCTTTCCGCCAAAATACATATCAGACTCCTTCTGGATCGGAATTAAATGAATATGCGCATGAGGAACTTCCAGTCCCATAACTGCCAAACCTACCCGTTTGCAAGGTATAACAGCTTCTTGTGCACGAGCCACCCGTTTGGCAAATGCCATCATACGTCCAAGCATGGGATCTTCTATGTCGAAAATATAATCGATTTCTTTTTTCGGAATCACCAACGTATGACCGACAGCAACCGGATTAATGTCCAGAAAAGCAAAGAATTCTTCGTTTTCCGCCACTTTATGACAAGGGATCTCACCTGCCACAATTCTACTGAATATTGATGCCATAATGTTATATTATTAAATCGATATATCCATAATTTCAAAGCTCATCATGCCGGATGGGACTTTGATTTCCACAATGTCACCGACCTTTTTTCCCATCAGCCCCTGCGCAATCGGAGTACTGACCGCAATCTTGCCTTCTTTCAGGTTTGCTTCCGAATCTGAGACCAGAGTATACGTCATGACTGCATTGTTCTTTGTGTTCTTGATCTTAACCTTGTTCAGGATCTGGACTTCATCTGTTTGAACACGGGTTTCGTCTATCAGGCGGGCATTTGAAATCAAGCCCTTCAACTGGGAAAGCTTTGCTTCCATTATGCCCTGTGCTTCCTTTGCTGCGTCATACTCAGCATTTTCAGACAAATCACCTTTGTCACGGGCCTCTGCAATCTGGGCAGATATTTCCGGACGTTTCACTGTTTCCAGATAATTGATTTCAGCTAAAATCTTATCATAGCCATCTTTCGTCATATAGCTCACTGCCATACTAAATCCTCCTATTTATTTAAAATGTTATTATTGATTATTGCATAATAAAAAAAGAATCCCGACCAACTGCTTGGCCGGAACTCCTCTTTCTCTGTATTTTTAGACTTTGCAAAGATAAACGATCTTTTTTAAGAACGCAAATCCTTTTGAAGTGCTTTACAACATGTTAGGACCTATGAGTTATGATTTCATCAACGTATAAATTATAATTCACAAATCAAAGTACTGCTTTTACGTCTGCTTCCAGTTTCTTCACGTCTTCGACACGCTTAACCAAGTTTCCTTTGCGATCGAGGATGAAAAGAGCGGGCAATTGTTTTACATTGTACAAACCTGCCACCTGCGAATAAACAGACTGCGGATCGTGGACAGTAACCCACGGCAAATTAGAGGCCCCGTTTCTCCAAAAATGGAAATCACTATCCAACGACACCTGATAAATTTCAAGTTCTTGGTCATGGTATTTTGTGTACAATTCACCCAATGCCATATTCAAAGCCGGCGACCATTCCGTCTGATAAGCCGTAAAGTTTATCAACACCACCTTGCCGGGAGCAACCGTAGACAGTTTTACCACTTCACCCCGAACATCCGGCAATTCGATATCAAGGAATGAAATTTCTTTTGTTTCCACATTGCTGTAATCGACAGGACGTTGCGCACGCAAGACCTTCATGGATTGCAATGTCAGATTGTACAAATGCTTCGAACGCGGACTTTCCGGATAAGTATGATTGTAGCTGGTCGCAACCGCTCCATATGCCTTGACATCTTTCCTGTCATACAAATCAAAGAACAACAAACCATCGATCTGCTGGAACAAAGCGAAATAGGCGGCTGTGGACATCGGCGCCGAATAAATATATTTCCGGGCGACTTCTTTATAGGCATCGGCAGCAGCCAAAACCTTCATACGGTAGGTCGTATCTGAAATCATTTTATCTTCATATTCCTTCCTCAAGCGGCTGATAGCCTGGTTTGCATCCAGTTGAGCCAAGGTGATCGCCTTTATCGCCTTTGAGTTTTCAGATCCTTCTACAGAATAGGAAGTTGCGAAAGTACCAGCATCAGCAACGAAAGATATGGTTTCGGTTGAATCAACCGCAAAATTGATCAACTGGTTATTCAGACGCAAACGATAAAAGTCCGGATACTCAGGACGCTTTTCCGTAAACTTGAACTTCCCGCCAGGAGCCAGCTTGATGGAATCGAGTGTCACCACATTAGAGATTCCGACATTTTCTAAATACATAAGCTGACCGTCAGCCCCTGCCACGACTCCCTTCACAATGAAATCCGAGGAGTTGTTACAAGCTGAGAAAAAGAACATGCACAGTCCTAAAACAGTCAACAGTCGTGTGGATATTTGTTTCATCATATCTTTACTTCTTGTTTTAATCCGCTGCAAATATACATTAATTTACAATTGTGGCACCATTATTCGCTAAATCTTCCTGCTATTTTTATAAAAAAGAGCTTTTCTCATGTTTTTTATTTTCATTTTCACACGTTTACAGATAAACTTTCATTACATTTGCACCAATTTTACAGATAGAAAAATAAGAAAAAGATTATGCTTAATCCAATTAACAAGACGATCGAATTGGCTGATGGAAGAACCATCACCATCGAAACCGGGAAATTGGCAAAACAGGCGGACGGTGCAGTTACCGTACGTATGGGCAACACCGTGTTGCTGGCTACTGTTTGCGCCGCTAAAGATGCAAACCCGGGTGTTGACTTCATGCCGTTACAAGTAGAGTACAAAGAAAAATTCTCGGCATTTGGCCGTTTTCCTGGTGGTTTTACAAAAAGAGAAGGTAAAGCTTCCGACTACGAAATCCTGACTTCTCGTTTGGTCGACCGTGCCCTCCGTCCTCTTTTCCCGGACAATTACCATGCCGAAGTATATGTAAACGTTATATTATTCTCCGCAGACGGTGAAGACATGCCGGATGCACTGGCCGGATTGGCTGCTTCCGCCGCATTGGCTGTATCGGATATTCCTTTCAACGGACCGATCTCTGAATGCCGCGTCGCACGTATCGATGGTAAGTATGTAGTCAACCCTACGTTCTCTGAATTGGAAAAAGCAGATATTGATATTATGGTGGGTGCTACGCTTGACAACATCATGATGGTGGAAGGCGAAATGGACGAAGTTCAAGAATCAGAAATGCTGGAAGCGATCAAAGTAGCACACGAAGCAATCAAAATACAGTGCCAGGCACAGCTTGAACTGTCCGAAGCTTGCGGCAAACTGGTTAAACGCGAATACTGCCACGAAATCAACGACGACGAACTGCGCAAAGATGTACACGAAAAATGTTATGCAAAAGCATACGCTGTTGCAACCTCCGGTACCGACAAACATCAGCGTGCCGAAGCATTCGAAGCAGTTGTCGAAGAATATAAAGCTCAATTCTCTGAAGAAGAATTGACAGACGAGAAGGTTGAAATGATCGGCCGTTATTACCACGATGTAGAAAAAGAAGCGATGCGCCGTGCTATTCTGGACGAAGGAAAACGCCTGGATGGCCGTAAGACTACTGAAATCCGTCCGATCTGGATCGAAACAGACTGTCTGCCCGGCCCTCACGGTTCTGCTATTTTCACACGTGGTGAAACACAGTCACTTTCGACTGTCACCTTAGGTACAAAAGCCGATGAAAAAATGATCGACGATGTACTGAATCACGGAAAAGAACGTTTCCTGTTACATTATAACTTCCCACCATTCTCTACTGGCGAAGCAAAAGCTTCCCGCGGTGTGGGTCGTCGTGAAATCGGTCACGGAAACCTGGCTCACCGTGCATTGAAACGGATGATCCCAACAGACTATCCTTACGTAGTACGTGTGATCTCTGACATATTAGAGTCCAACGGTTCTTCTTCAATGGCAACCGTATGTGCAGGTACGCTGGCGTTGAGAGACGCAGGTGTTCCGATGAAGAAGCCTGTGTCCGGTATCGCAATGGGTCTGATCTCCGAAAACAAAGGTCAGAACTACGCTATCCTATCCGATATCCTGGGAGATGAAGACCACTTAGGCGACATGGACTTCAAGGTGACAGGTACAAAAGACGGTATCACTGCCACTCAGATGGATATCAAGGTAGACGGTCTGTCATACGAAATTCTTGAAAACGCATTGGCACAGGCAAAAGAAGGCCGCATGCACATCTTGGGCAAGATCATGGAAGCCCAGCCTGAAGTTCGTTCTGATCTGAAGCCTCACGCTCCGAGAATCGAAACAATGACAATCGGCAAAGAATTTATCGGTGCAGTAATTGGCCCGGGTGGTAAGATTATCCAGGGTATTCAGGAAAAGACAGGTGCTGTTATTGCTATTGAAGAAGAAGACGGAGTGGGTAAAATCGAAATCTCCGGAACGAATAAAGCGACAATCGATGCCGCTATCCGCGCTATCAAAGGTATCGTTGCCGTTCCTGAAATCGGCGAAATCTACGAAGGAAAGATTTCTTCTATCATGCCTTACGGTGCATTCGTTGAATTCATGCCAGGCAAAGACGGCTTGCTCCATATTTCTGAAATCGACTGGAAACGTTTGGAAACAGTTGAACAGGCCGGTCTGAAAGAAGGTGATACTATCAGCGTCAAGTTGGTAGACATCGACGCCAAGACAGGCAAATTCAAATTATCTCACAAAGTACTGCTACCGAAACCGGAAGGTTACGAAGAACGTCCGCCGAGATCCGAACGTGGTCCGAGACCGGAACGTGGAGATCGTGGTCCCCGTCAGGATCGTGGAGACCGTGGTCCTCGCCGCGAACGCCAGGATTAAGAATCGGTAAAACACATACGTGTATAATTTCTAAACAACTCCCGCCCCATATTTTGAGGGACGGGAGTTATTTTTTATACGCAACTTTCCTTTTATCCTTCACCTCTTATCTCTATGCCATATATTTCAAACATTCCCAGGGTGAAGGCACTATCTTTTTCCACCTTCACCCTGGGATTTCAGCTTCACCTCGCTTTTCATTGCCCCCCATCCATACAGTCAGAAAAACAAGGTGAATGAAAAAGCAATAACCATCCGCAACATTTAATCAAAATAGCCTATAACCTATCCGGAAAAAGGATATAGGCTACAAACAAAAAGGGTATAGCCTATTCCAAGCAAGCCTATATCCTTTTGGAAAGAACAAGCATCGCTTCCGGACAAACGCCAACCGGACAAGTTTGACCCACCTGTCCATTTCTGTATTACCAGCTACGGAAGCTGTAAACATCTCAATAAAAAAGAGGGAATGAAAAAATCATTCCCTCCCTTTTATATGAACGTAAAGCACGTCTTATTTACCACAAGTGCAACGCGGTTTGATCTGTTTGAAGAAATCGTTACCCTTGTTGTCTACCAGAATGAATGCAGGGAAGTCTTCTACTTCGATCTTCCAAATTGCTTCCATGCCCAATTCAGGATATTCCACACATTCGATGCTCTTGATGTTGTTCTGAGCCAAAATAGCAGCCGGACCACCGATACTGCCTAAATAGAAACCGCCATATTTCTGGCAAGCATCCGTCACCTGCTGGCTACGGTTACCTTTCGCCAACATAACCATGCTGCCACCGTGGCTCTGGAACAAACCGACATACGAGTCCATACGACCGGCAGTCGTCGGGCCCATGGAACCGCAAGCCATACCAGTCGGAGTCTTGGCCGGACCAGCATAATAGATAGGATGATCCTTGATATACTGAGGCAGGTCTTCACCGCGGTCCAAGCGTTCTTTCAGCTTGGCGTGAGCGATATCACGGCCTACGATGATCGTACCGTTCAGAGACAGACGGGTAGCTACCGGATATTTATCCAATTCTTTCAAGATTTCGGCCATCGGCTGGTTCAGGTTGATCTTGACAGCATCGCCTTCACCTGCCTCGCGCAGTTCAGCCGGAATCAGTTCGCCCGGATGGCTGTCCAACTTCTCAATCCAGATACCGTCTTTATTGATCTTACACTTCACGTTACGGTCAGCCGAACAACTGACACCCAAACCGACCGGACAGGAAGCACCGTGGCGCGGCAGGCGGATGATACGGATATCATGTGCCAGATACTTTCCTCCGAACTGTGCACCCAAACCGATATTGTGTACTTCAGCCAGCACTTCTTTTTCCAGTTCTATATCCCGGAAAGCGCGGCCATACTCGTTACCGGTCGTTGGCAATTCATCATAATAATGTGTAGAAGCCAACTTCACCGTCAGCAAGTTCTTTTCGGCCGAAGTACCGCCGATAACCACTGCAATATGATAAGGAGGACAAGCGGCCGTACCTAATGTCTTGATCTTTTCAATGATGAACGGAACCAAAGTGCCCGGGTTCAGGATTGCCTTCGTTTCCTGGTACAGATAAGTCTTGTTAGCAGAACCGCCACCCTTTGTCACGCACAGGAACTTATATTCCATACCTTCCGTAGCTTCGATGTCGATCTGAGCCGGCAGATTACATTTGGTGTTCACTTCGTCGTACATATTCAAGGGAGCATTCTGCGAATAGCGCAGGTTTTCTTCCGTATAGGTTTTATAGACACCCAACGAAAGCGCCTCTTCGTCGCAGTAGCCGGTCCACACCTGCTGTCCCTTTTCACCGTGGATGATAGCCGTACCGGTATCCTGGCAGAAAGGAAGTACACCCTTAGCAGCAACTTCTGCGTTACGCAGGAAAGTCAACGCTACATATTTATCGTTATCACTTGCTTCCGGATCGCTCAGGATCTTAGCTACCTGTTCGTTATGCGAGCGGCGAAGCATAAAGGAGACATCACGGAAAGCAGCATTAGCCATTGCCGTAAGACCTTCTTTCGCTACTTTCAGAACCGGGGTTCCTTCGAACTCAGAAACCGAAACATAATCTTTTGTAAGCAGATAATACTCTGTTGTATCCGGACCCAATGGAAACGGAGCCTGATACTTGAAAGGAGTTGTTGCCATAGCGTTTGTATTTTAATTTATAATATTGGTTTTAAAATCGTATCCTTGAACGGACTGGCAAACTTAATTAAAAATCATGAGATTCGACAGTTGTTTGCCTTTTTAAAATGATCATTTCAAGTTTATTTTAAATTCACTTCGTATCTTTGGAAACAGATAAGGTGATATTTATGAAGATATTAATAGTTGAAGACGAACCTTCGCTCAGGGAACTGATGCAAAAAACACTGGTAAAAGAGCGATATGTAGTGGAAACAGCGAGTACCTTCCACGAAGCGAGCCTAAAAATAGCGGACTACAGCTACGACTGCATCCTGCTCGACATCATGTTGCCGGACGGGAACGGCCTGAAGCTGTTGGAAATGCTCAAGGAGCAGCAGAAGCGGGAAAGCGTCATCATCATCTCAGCCCGCGATTCCATCGAGGACAAGGTCTTGGGGCTGGAACAGGGAGCGGACGACTACCTTCCGAAACCCTTCCACCTGGCCGAGTTAAACGCCCGGATCAAAAGCGTACTGAGACGACAGCGCGGCGACGGTTCGCGCTCCCTCCGATTGGGAAACCTACGGATCGAACCGGATAGTTTCCGGGTATTCGTTGGCGACAAGGAGCTGGAACTTCTCAAGAAAGAATATGACATTCTGTTCTATTTTGCCAACCGCCCGAACCATATCATCGACAAGGCCGTACTGGCCGAAGCCGTCTGGGGCGACCATATCGACCAGGCGGACAGTTTCCATTTCGTCTATGCACAGGTCAAAAATTTGCGGCAACAACTAAAGAAGGCGGGTGCAACAATTGAAATCCGCTCCATCTACGGCTTCGGATATAAACTAGTCATCAACGAAGAGGAGTAAGGCACGACAGACATGAAACTAATTTACCGCATATTGATCCGCCTGTCCCTGGCATTGCTGGCCGTCCTGACGGTATGGACGGTTTTCTTTTACTTCACCATGATCGACGAGATCAACGACGAAGTAGATGACGCATTGGAAGACTACTCCGAAACAATCATCATCCGCTCACTTGCCGGCAAAGAGCTCCCTTCGAAAAACGACGGGAGCAACAACAGCTATTCCATCCGTCCCATCACAAAGGAAGAAGCCGGACAACACCCGACGATCGAATACTACGATGCCGACATATATATAAAGGAAAAGGAAGAAACCGAGCCGGCACGCGTGCTGCGTACCATCTTCGCCGACAAAGACGACCATTATTTCCTGCTGGAAGTCTCGACTCCCTCTTTTGAAAAAGAAGATTTACGGGAGGCTGTCGCCAACTGGATTCTCTTCCTTTATATCGTCTTGCTGGTCACCCTGCTTACAGTCTGCATCTGGGTCTTCTACCGGAGCCTACGCCCGTTGTACGCGCTCCTAAACTGGCTGGACAGTTATTTGCCGGGCAAACAACACGAGCCTGTCCCCAACGACACCCGTATCCCGGAATTCCGCAGACTGAATGAGGCAGCCGCCCAAGCCGTCGAACGTTCGGAACAGCTATTCAAACAGCAGAAGCAATTTATCGGCAATGCATCGCACGAACTCCAGACACCACTCGCCGTCTGCAACAACCGTATCGAATGGCTGCTCGACAATACGGAACTGACAGAGGAACAAATGGAAGAACTGTTCAAAACCAAGCACACGCTGAACTACATCGTCCGGCTGAACAGATCCCTGCTGTTCCTCTCTCGAATCGACAACGGACAATTCACAGACAGCCGCCCAGTCGAAATCAACAGCATCGTCAAACGACTGTTAGATGATTACAAAGAGATATTCAGCCACCACAAAGTCCAGATCTCACTGGAGGAACAGGGTCGGCTGACGATAACGATGAACGAGACACTGGCGGAGTCACTCATCTCCAACCTGCTGAAAAACGCTTTTATCCATAACAAGGAAAAAGGACACGTCCGTGTCACGATCCAGGCAGACTCGCTGACTATCGCCAACACAGGGCAAACCGAACCTCTCGACAGCGAGCATATCTTCGAACGTTTCTACCAAGGGAACAAGAAAAAGGAATCGACCGGACTCGGCCTCGCCATAGCCGAAGCGATCTGCCGCCAATACGGGTTGCACATCTCCTACCGGTATCAGGGTGAAGAGCATATCTTCCTCCTTCAATTTTACCTCGATAAATCATGAGGAATATAGGCGATGGATTCCATAACTGAAATTATATTTTTACCTTTGCCACTATTATGTATTATTGGTTCCATCAATCGTTTTATATGGCAAAAGCCCTCCCGTTCATCGGCGGATGGCTGGCAGACCGCCTGTTGGGTGATCCTGAAGGATGGCCACATCCAGTTGTTGGTTTCGGCAAAGCGATTTCTTTAGGAGAGAAGACGTTGAACAAAGGAAATGACCGGGCTGTCAAAGGAGGCGTCATGGCACTCATACTGGTTGCCGGAACGTATTTGCTCTGCGAACGGATACTGATGCTTGCCGGATACTTTCACCCAATGGTCGCTTCGATTCTAGTCGGGATAGGCGTCTTTTACTGCCTGGCGGGGAAAACGCTAGGCAAAGAAGTGAAAGCCGTTTTTGAGGCAGTAGACCGTAGCACGGAAGAAGGACGCAAACAGGTCGGACGGATCGTAGGCCGCGACACCGCCCATCTCTCCCCACAAGAGATACGAGCCGCCGCTCTCGAAACGCTCGCGGAAAACCTAAGCGACGGAGTGATAGCTCCCATGTTTTGGTTTGCCCTGCTCGGACTTCCCGGCATGATGGCTTACAAAATGGTGAACACGCTCGATTCGATGATCGGCTACAAAAACGAACGTTACTTAGAATTCGGGCAGATTGCCGCAAGGCTAGACGATCTTGCCAATTATATCCCTGCCCGGTTGACAGCATGGTTGATGCTGGCTGTTTCCGGCAACTTGAACAAAATGGATTTCGTTAAGCGCTTCGGCCCGGCTCATGCCAGCCCGAACTCAGGCTATCCGGAATCTGCCCTTGCCGCTATATTGAATTGCCGTTTCGGAGGAACCCACGATTATTTCGGGAAGCCGGTAGAAAAACCTTATATCGGAACCAACGAACGGACTTTCACAACAGAAGACATGTTGATTGCCATCAAAACAAACAGCAATGCCGAACTTGCCATGGGGCTTATTGTTTGTTTAATATCAATAATTATCCACTAAATAAAGATGTACAGAATGGAAGTAAGATTAAATAAACTCATCAGTGATTCCGGCCTTTGTTCACGCAGGGAAGCGGACAAATTCATCGAAGAAGGACGTGTCACCGTAAATGGCAGCCTACCTCAAGTCGGGCAGAAAGTAACCGAAGCCGATATCGTCATGCTGGATGACATACAAATTAAAATCGGAAAGAACACGGGCAAACAAACATCTTCCGCACGGATCAATATCCAAGAGTTGGAACTTGCCGGACAAGAAAAAAAGGCGAAGAAGACAAAGCCTTTGTCTACGGCGACTTCCGAAAAGAAGGCGGCTTCTCCTGCAACCGGTTCAAAAGGCCTACGCCCCGGCAAATATGTAAAATACAATAAATATGCAGCCGCCCGCCATGCTGCACGCAATGGAGAAAGTCCGAGAAAAGAGACAAAGGCATCCGGCATCGACAAAGAGATGCTGAAAGAGGCTTTGCGCCCCAAATTCGGCAAATCATTAGGACGGTCGGCCGTTGCACAACGCTTGGCTTCTTCTCCAAAATCGGCTGCGTTGCGCAAGACAAGCAAGAACAACCCGCTCAACAAGGCAAAACGCGCTGCCGCCCGCAATAAACCGAAAGGAGAATAAGACAATGGGAAAAAAGCATATCGTTTTAGTGACAGGCGGCCAACGTTCCGGAAAAAGCGGATATGCGCAAAAACTTGCTTTGTCACTGACAGCTAATCCGGTTTACCTAGCGACATCACGTGTCTGGGACGAGGAGTTCCGCGAGCGTGTACTTCGCCATCAGGCCGACCGGGGACCGGAATGGACGAATATCGAAGAAGAGAAATACCTGAGCCGCCACGATCTGAACGGCCGTGTGGTCGTTATCGATTGTGTCACCCTCTGGGGTACAAACTTTTTCTTCGACAATGAAGGTGACACGAACCGTTCCCTGGTCGAGTTAAAAGAAGAATTTAATAAATTGACAGAGCAGGACGCCTATCTGATCTTCGTTACAAACGAAATCGGGTTAGGCGGTGTTTCTCCCGATGCGGTGCAACGCCGGTTCACGGACCTGCAAGGGTGGTTAAACCAATACATCGCATCCCGTGCCGACGAAGTTGTCTTCATGGTGAGCGGTATTCCCATGAAGGTAAAATAATAAAAACACTATACCATGATCTCTTTCAACATTCAAAAACCTGATATCGCCATTGCCACAGCCCTGCAGGACAAAATCGATAATCTGACGAAACCCAAAGGGTCATTGGGTACGCTTGAAGAAATTGCACTTCAAATCGGTCTGATCCAACAAACATTATCCCCGGTGCTCCATCATCCGGTCAACGTTATATACGCATCCGACCACGGGATCGCCGACGAAGGCGTCAGCAAATCACCCAAAGAAGTAACACGCCAGGTGATACACAACTTCCTGAACGGGGGAGCAGGCATCTGTTTCCTTTCACGCCAGCACGGCTTCGAAATCAAGATAGTCGACGGTGGTGTGGATTTCGATTTCCCTGCCATCCCAGAGTTGATCGACCGGAAAATCAGGAAAGGGACCCGCAACTTCCTGTATGAAGCAGCCATGACACAGGATGAAATGGAATTGGCCATCCGATATGGAGCCGACATTGTCACGGATTGCCACGACAAAGGGAGCAACGTGATCAGTTTTGGTGAGATGGGAATCGGAAACACCGCTGCGTCAAGTATGTGGATGACTTGCCTGACAGGGATTCCACTGGTCGATTGCGTAGGCGCCGGAAGCGGCTTGGATAACGAAGGGGTCAAACATAAATATAATATCTTAAGAAAGGCACTCGAGAACTACAAGGGAGACAACAGCACGTTGGATGTAATCCGCTATTTCGGCGGCTACGAGATGGTGATGGCTGTGGGAGGCATGCTCCGCGCGGCAGAATTGAAGATGGTTATTCTGGTAGATGGCTTTATCATGACAAACTGCGTACTGGCTGCTTCACACTTGTATCCGGAAATGCTTCCCTACTGCATATTCGGACACTGCGGAGACGAGGCCGGACACAAACGTGTACTGGATATCCTACAAGCCAAGCCGTTGCTAAATCTCGGCTTACGCCTGGGTGAAGGTTCCGGCTCCGTATGCGCCTATCCGATTGTGGACTCGGCAGTCCGCATGATCAACGAGATGCACAGCTTCCAGCAAGCCTCCATCACCAAATATTTCTAACTCCTTTTTAATTATTAATTTCCAATCCATGCTCCGTATCCTTGCCGCCTTTATATTTTTCACCCGGCTACCATTCTGGCGACTGGCTGAAGTTCCTTCGGAATATTTCAAGAATGTAGTCAGCCGCTGGGCGTTAGTCGGCTGGCTCACAGCCGGGCTTTCCGTAATCGTACTTTACACAGCTTCACTGATACTGCCGGCAAGTGTTGCCGTACTATTGGCAATCGTCACCCGGCTGCTGATAACCGGTTGCCTACATGAAGACGGACTTGCCGACTTTTTCGACGGCTTCGGGGGAGGGACTTCGCGCGAACGTATCCTTTCAATTATGAAAGACTCACATATAGGAAGCTACGGGGTGATCGGGTTGATTCTTTATTTTGCACTTCTATATACATTGTTGAGCAGCCTGCCACTGACTCTTGCCGGAAGTGCGATACTGGCAGGCGATCCTTTTTCCAAAGGAGTTGCCGGAATGATCATCAATAGGCTTCCCTACGCACGCAAGGAAGAAGAGGCCAAAAACAAAACGGTCTACAGCCGGATGACTACAAGTGAATATACATGTTGCCTTTTCTCCGCTCTGATTCCGATGTTCTGGCTGCCGGAACCCGTTTATCTCCTGGCAGGTCTATTGCCTGTTCTTGTCTTTTATTTTCTCACCTCTCTAATGAAAAAGAAAATACAAGGCTATACAGGTGACTGCTGCGGAGCAACATTTTTGCTTTGCGAACTGAGTTTCTATTTAGGGATAGCCGTTATTTATACGACAATCATATAAAACATATATTACATGGAAATTTATCTGGTCAGACATACATCCGTCGACATTCCCGCCGGCTATGCATACGGACAAACCGATGTTCCCCTTCGTCCTTCATTCGAAGATGAAGCCGAAGCCGTAAAAAAAAACTTATCCGGCCATACATTCGACAAAGTGTGGAGCAGCCCGCTTACACGCTGTACCCGCCTCGCCGCCTATTGCGGCTACCCGGACGCAGAAAAGGAAGACCGCATTAAGGAAATCAGCTTCGGGGAATGGGAAATGAAATCTTGGGATGAACTATCCTCCGATCCTCGATCGGAAGCCTGGTTCAACGACTGGATCAATGTTCCGGCTCCTTCGGGCGAATCCTTGCAAGATCAATATACCCGTGTCAGTCATTTCCTAAATGAAATAAGAGAAAGTGACCTGCAGAAAGTATGCATTTTCGCACATGGCGGAGTCTTGACCTGTGCCCGTGTCTATGCCGGAGAATATGACTTGAAAGAAGCATTCAAAAATGTCCCTTCATACGGAACGGTCATCAGGCTGGAATTGGATTAAGCAACATGCGTCCGTTTCTCCGAAGCACTAATTACCTTGGATGCTACTGCACATCTCCTACACGACTGCAAATACTAAGTTTTGGACATGGGAATGGGCTATCACCTGTTTGGTGGCTGGAAAACAAAGCCGGATTATCTCCGATATACCGGATACCATGTCCAATTTTCTCTCACGAACCTGAAAGCGATAACGGTAGGTTTCTACAATATCTTTCCGGTAGCGTCTATGCGAAGTTTCACTTCCTGCTTGCCGGATTCTAGTTCAACGAGATACCATTCGCCAGTCAGAGTCTCGATGAAATCAGCATCGTCGATCCTATAGGTTGCATATTGCGAAGCCTTGATAGCAGCCATTACCGCGTCCGGCAGCGCTGTAATACGAAGTTCCGTTTTAGTCTGCATCCAAGCGCCTCCATCGTCGAACAGGAGTTCGCGGCAAACTGTTCCATCCAATATTTCAACTTCCGTAACACCTTTTTCCCGGTCGATATCCAAGATACGGGCAGAAGGATAATATTCTTTGACATAAGCATCTACGGAAGAGGAAGGCTGTGACGGGATGAAATCTTCATATCCATCGTTCCCACCCGCATCGAGAACGGTTTTCACCAAGATACCGTCCGGAGAATAATAAAGATCTACCTCACTATTGCCCTGTTCCGTCTCGATCACATAGACGGTCTCGACATCCCGGCGTTCGATCATATCCACATCGTCCACTTTCCAAGTCGAATATTCACCTTGCTGGAAAGCAGTCTTCACCGCATCGGGAAGCTGTGCAAAAGGGATATCCGTTTCCGTCATATACCAAGTTCCGCTATTGTCGAACCAAGCTTCCTTCTCTACTTTATCTTGTTTGAAATCCACAATCAAATAATCGTTACGCGTCTCCCACTCCACATCTTTTGCCGCAGGATATTTTTCGTCAAAAGCAGCTTTGGTTTCGGCACTCACATAACCGGGAACCGGTTCGTTATCATCATTGTCACAACTTTGGAACAGGCACAGAGATAGTGCCGCAAGTAAAAATACATTTTTAATCATACCATTTCTATTTAAAATCGGTTCTTAATTAATTGTCTATATCTATCAAGTTAAACTTATTGTCAAACTCCAGCTTCATACCGTTGGCAAGTTTCGCCTCATACCCCCGGTCTTCCTTTTCGATCTTAACGACCTTATGATCGGGATAAGTAGCCTTTACATAGCGTAGGATGGCTTCGGGAATGACAGCTTCGGGAACAGTGGAATACTTGCAATCCACTTCTTTCCAAGTTCCGTCCTTAAAGAACTCCACTTTGCTGCTGTTGGCAAAAATCACTTCATACTTCTTGTCGAAAAAATCCTTTTCCATCTTTGCCAGCGCCACCTTTTCCTGTGGGAAATATTTCTTTACATATGCCTGTGCCTTAGCGGGCAGCTGGTCGAAACGAACCGGACGGTCATCGTCCGCGCGAACGCCCGTACTTATGGTAAGCAGGCAAACTAACAGTGCTAAAATTTTCTTCATTTCATTCATCTTTTATAGTTCTACTTTTTATCTGTCTAATCTTTTGACAGGACAAATATCAGGAGCAATTTTAAAATGAATCTGAAATAGCTGATTATTTTCCTAAAATCGTATATTTGTCGCTATTATGGCAAAGCATCTTATTATTATAATATATTTCGGATTATGCCTGTTTCTCGGTGTTTCCGTCAAGGCACAGATCAGTCACGGAGGACAGCCACTCCCTCTCACGGCCACCAAAAGCCTGACAGAGGATATGTTTATTACAATGCCCCCATTCGACCTGGCGGAACAGCTCCGGCTCGATTCGCTAGAAGCAACCGGCCTACGGAATGGATTCCGCTTTGCCTATAAGTTCGTGACAGACTATACGCCGGAGAATTCCGGAGTCCATTTCACCCTGTCCGACGGGACAAAGGTCTGGCGACTCGGGATACGTTCCGAAGGTGCGCTCTCCCTCAATATAATGTTCAGTAAATACCATCTGCCCGAAGGCGCACGCGTATTCCTGTACAATAGCGACCAATCGGAAGTCTTGGGCTCGTTCAACCACCTGAACAATTCGGAACGTGGCATTCTGCCCGTGGCCCCGATCCAGGGAGACGAGTTGATCATCGAATACCAAGAACCGGCGAAAACCGCTTTCCCTGGAAAACTCGCGGTCGGCGAGGTGAACCACGGCTATCGAAACCTCAGACTCTCGGAACCGCAGCCCGACTTTGCGGCTTTCAGATGTATGCCGGTCATCGCCTGCTACCAGGATTCGACAACCCGTTACGACGCTATCGAACGCAGTGTAGTCCTGATGATTATCAACGGGACGACCGGTTGCACGGGAACGCTTGTCAACAACACGGCTAACGACGGAAAACCTTACCTCCTTACAGCCTCGCATTGCTTGAATAACCAGTTCCAGATCAAAAACCCAGATTATGAAGAGGTGGCAGGCAATATTGTCTGTTACTTCAATTACAACAGCCCCCAATGCAGTCCGGTTGAACCTGGACGTACTGACCAGACAATCGCTTCGGCCCATTTCCGGGCTGTGAATGAATCAACGGATATGGCATTACTGGAATTGCAGGACACACCACCGGCCGATTACCGAGCCTATTATGCCGGCTGGAACGCGCTGGATGCGGGGACAGCTCCTTATACGTGTATCCACCATCCGGGCGGATCGCTCAAGAGGCTTAACCTCGCCGAAGGAAACGTAGAGCTGACGACCTATAAAATACAGGTTACCGACTTCAATGAAAATTCACACTGGAAGGTAGCCCGTTGGGCGACAGGATGTACAGCCGGAGGCTCGTCCGGTTCTCCCCTTTTTGATAGCGACAACCGGATCATCGGAGGCTTGACAGGCGGTGCTTCCAGCTGTCTCAATCCGGTCGAAGACTTCTTTTTCTCCATACAAAAAAGCTGGTCCGAACCGGCCGATAGTAGCAAGCAGCTCAAATACTGGCTCGATCCTATCGGAGTAACAGCTCGCAGTTGCAACGGAATGGATCCGAACGAAGGAAGCGGAACGGCCAACGAGCACATAGAAGCGGCAACGGATGTCAGCCTGTCTGTCGACAGATACCGGCATACGATCCACATCGACTTTGCAGTTCCCGTCAGCCGGGCCTCCCTCACCTTCGTTTCGCTCACAGGAAAGACTATACGCAATTATTCCATCACCGGGCAACAAACGACCTTGCCGATTGGTTCGATCCCGGCCGGCATATATATTGTGAAAATTGTTTACAATAACAAACTTTATACTCAAAAAGCCCTGTTTTGATTAAAATTTGACAATAAGGGTTAGACAAAATCCGAAAGGATTCACCGGATTCATTTCCTATCTGTTTTGACATCAGACTGAAAAAAATGGAGACAAGATTCATTAATAAGTATTAATTGGAAAGATTTTATCTCTTGTTTGCTCTTCATAACAAAAAAATGCTTTAGTTTTGCACTTTGATGGCTAAGGGATATTTGAAAGTGAATATATAAACATAGTAACATTTTAAACTTACATCAAATTATGAACAAAAAGTATTTAATGCCTTTCCTCGTATTGGCAGCAATTCTGACTTTTTCTTCTTGTTCAAACAAGTTGAAACCGTTAGCTGAAGAGTACATCAAAGCTGAACCGCAGCCGCTTGAGGCCATCGGAGGCAAAGTTCCTGTGACTATTAATGCCACATTCCCTGCAAAATGGTTCAACAAAAAAGCAGTTGTAACTGTGACTCCGGTTCTTCGTTATGCCGGTGGTGAAGCATGGGGAACATCTTACACTTACCAAGGTGAAAAAGTAAAGGGCAACAACCAAGTTATCCCACAGAAAGAAGGTGCTAACGTAACCATGAAATCTGCTTTCACTTACAAACCGGAAATGAAGAAATCTGAATTGTATCTGACTTTCGACGCAAAGATCAAGAACAAGACAGTTAAATTGCCGGATGTAAAAATCGGAGAAGGTGTGATCGCTACATCCGAACTGGCTGACGCAGCTACTGCTAATGCAGCTATTGCAGCAGACAAATTCCAACGTATCATCAAAGAAGCTCACGACGCAAACATCATGTTCCTTATCCAACAGGCTAACCTGCGTGCTCAAGAGTTGAACTCTGACGCAATCAAAGAATGGAAAGAACTTGTTAAGAATGCAGACGAAGCTCCTAACCAGAACGTAGCAATCGAAATCTCTGCTTACGCTTCTCCTGATGGTGGTGTTAAACTGAACACTGGCTTGGCTGAAAGACGTGAAGGCAACACAAGCAAATACCTGTCTAAAGAATTGAAGAAGATGAAGGTTGACGCTCCGGTTGACGCTCGTTACACTGCTCAGGACTGGGAAGGCTTCAAAGAATTGGTAGCTGCATCTAACTTGCAAGATAAAGACCTCGTACTGAGAGTCATCTCTATGTACCAGGATCCCGAAACAAGAGAAAAAGAAATCAAGAATATCTCTGCTGTTTACTCTGATCTGGCAGAAACAATCTTGCCGCAACTTCGTCGTTCTCGTTTGACTGCCAACATCGAAATCATCGGCAAGTCTGACGACGAAATCAGCGCATTAGCCAAGAGCAATCCTTCTGAACTGAACATCGAAGAAATTCTGTATGCTGCTACTCTGACTAACAACGACGCAGAAAAGATGGCTATCTATACAAAAGCTTCTGAACTGTATCCTAACTGCTACCGCACTTGGAACAACATCGGTATGATGGCATTCCGTGCCGGCGACTTGGCTAAGGCAGAACAGATGTTCAACAAATCAAACTCTGTAAAAGCTAATCCGGAAGCTAACATGAACTTAGGTTTGATCGCTCTGACTAAGGGTGACCAGGCTAAGGCTCAACAGTTGTTCGGTAGCGCAGCAGGCGTTGCTGAATTAGGCGAAGCTCTGGGTGTTCTGTATCTGGAACAGGGCGAATGGGCTAAGGCTGCTAACTCTTTCGGTTCAGTTAAGTCTAACAACGCTGCTTTGGCTCAGATCCTGACTAAGGATTACAGCAAAGCTTCTCAAACTCTGAACGCAGTTGCTAAACCCGACGCTACAACTTCTTACCTGAAAGCTATCGTAGCTGCTCGTACAAACGACGCTAACGCAGTTATCAGCAACCTGAAAGCTGCTATCGCTGCTGATAAGGCTATGGCTAAAGAAGCTGCTATCGACCTGGAATTTGCAAAATATGCAACTAACAGCGAATTCGCTGCATTAGTTAAGTAATAACAAACTTATTCCATATATCCGAAAGGCCGCCTCTGTAAAAAAAGGCGGCCTTTTTGTTCTTACCAGGAAACGCATTTTCGTAAGAATTAAAACAGTGATTGCCATGAGGAAACTGATCTATTTCCCAATCGTCAGTCTGATGGCCGTAACAGGCAAATCGCGTCCGCAAGGGAAACAGGCCGGTTAGGACCAGCGTCCGCTTTTCACCATTTAGCCAAATATCTAAATAAATCCGACAAAAAATACATTTGCATATTTGCGACTTTGCTTACTTTTGGACATCCTAGAAAATAAGAAAAACACACATATGCAAAAACTAATGAAATCACTGATCGTCGCCTTTGCCTACATGAGCATGCCGATTATGGCACAAAAGACCGATCTGGTAAACCCGATCATCGGAACAAACGGGATGGGACATACATTTCCCGGCGCCTGCGCTCCGTTTGGTATCGTACAAGTAAGTCCTGATACCGATACCATTCCTCATAACATTGACGGTGTCTATCAGCCTCGCGCGTATGAATACTGTGCCGGCTACCAACATAAAGACAGTTCCATCGTCGGCTTCAGCCATACCCACTTCAGCGGAACGGGGCATTCCGACCTCGGTGATATTCTGCTGATGCCCTTCACCGGAAAATTGCAGATCAACCCTGGTACGGCTGATAATCCGGACAGCGGCTATCGTTCCCGATTCAGCCACGACACCGAAATATCCCGTCCAGGCTACTACGAAGTGTTGCTGACCGACGATCAGATCAAAGTGCAACTGACAGCAACCGAACGGACCGGTATTCATAAATACACCTATCCGGCCGATCAGAAGAAACAGCTGATACTCGACCTCAACCACGGTATCTACAATTACGATGGCAAGGTGTTATGGGCAAACCTCCGGGTCGAAAACGACACTTTGGTTACGGGCTACCGCATTACCAACGGATGGAGTCGCGTAAACTATATCTATTTTGCCATCTCGTTCTCCCAGCCGGTCACCCGTTACGGATATACAGACCGGGAAAAAGTCAACTATCCGGGTGGTTTCCGGCGTTTCAATACAGCAGAGAACTTCCCGGAGATCGGAGGACGTAAAGTTGTTTCCTATTTCGAGTTCAAAGAAGGAAGCGCTCCGCTCGAAATCAAAGTGGCTCTTTCGGCTGTCGGAACAGACGGAGCCGTAAAGAACCTGCAAGCAGAGGCTACCGGTAAATCGTTTGACACGATCCGCCAGGAAACGAATGGGAAATGGGAGAACGCACTGTCCGTCATCGATGCAGAGGGCAGTAACGACCAGCTATCCATGCTTTACACTTCTTTGTACCATACGATGATCAACCCGTCCGTTTATATGGATGTAGACGGGAAATACCGAGGGATCGACCACAACATCCACCAGGCCGAGGGCTTTACAAACTATACCGTATTTTCAGTCTGGGATACGTACCGGGCTTTACATCCGCTGTTCAACATCATCAAACGAGATGTCAGTACGGATCTTGTAAAGTCGATGCTCGCCCATTACAGCCAAAGCGTGCATCATCTGCTGCCGGTCTGGTCGCATATGGGTAACGAAAACTGGTGCATGATCGGCTATCACTCGGTTTCCGTCCTGGCCGATGCCATCACCAAAGGCTTGCCAATCGACAAGCAGGAAGCAGTCAAAGCGATGGTCAGCAGTTCAAACGTGCCTTATTATGATCATACGGATGAGTATAAACAATTAGGATATGTCCCTTTCGACCAATCCCCCACTTCCGCCTCCATCACGTTGGAGAATGCCTATGAAGACTGGACGGTCTATCACACCGCCCTTTTGCTGGGAGACAAACAGATTGCCGATACTTACAAGAAACGTGCCCTCTACTACCGGAACGTGTTCAAACCCGGTCTCGGTTTTGCCTGTCCGCGTTACAAAGACGGTAGCTGGAAAGAGAAGATCGATCTGCTCAGCACACACGGACAAGGTTTTATCGAGGGAAATGCCTGGAACTACTCTTTCTATGTTCCGCAGGCTCCGTCCGATCTGATTCGCCTGATGGGTGGAAACCGCAGTTTTATCAACAAGCTGGACTCCTTGTTTACCATGCATCTGCCGGATGAATTCTTCGCCCAGACCGAAGATGTGACACGAGAAGGCCTGCTCGGCACTTATGTCCACGGTAACGAACCGAGCCACCATATCCCTTATTTATATAGCTGGACTACCGAACCGTGGAAAACGCAATACTGGATTCGTGAAATCATGAACCGTATGTACCGCAACAATATCGACGGTTTATGCGGCAACGACGACTGCGGCCAGATGTCCGCCTGGTACATCTTCTCAGCCATGGGCTTTTATCCGGTATGCCCAGGAACCGATCAGTATGTAATCGGAGCTCCTTACCTGCCCTATATGCAGGTAAACCTGGAAAACGGAAAAACATTTACAGTCAGAGCAGACAAGGTCAGTGACAAGAACCGCTACATCAAATCTGTCACCCTAAACGGTCAACCTTACAAAAAGGCCTACATCACCCATCAGGACATCATGAACGGAGGGGAACTCGTCTTTCAAATGACTTCAAGTCCCAATAAGAGAAGGCAGTTCACAGCAGAGGAAAAGCCGTACTCATTAGTCGAATAAACACACAACACACCATGAAATCACTTATAATTAACTATCTCTCGATTCTTTTATGTACACAGGCTTTCTTTGCCTGTGCACCCGATGTAAAAAAGACTCCCGAACGGACATTCCGGATCATTCATAACAACGATGGTTCCGACCTGTTAGGAAACCGCTGGTTCAAATATCGTCCGCTTACGCTTGCCGACTTGGACTCCTGCGTCGATATGGTGGCGAACTCACAGGTCACGACCTATATGATGTGTTCCGGCAGCGATTTCTTCTATGTTCGTTCCAAATACGGCCATGTGATGGGAGACGATCTGAACGGAACGTTGGATTGCGGTTGCGACACAGCCCAATATAACTCTTTCCGAAAATACTACCGGAACCATCTGAACCTGGAAAAAGAGGGGACGGACTTGGTCGCTTATACATTAAAGAGAGCCAAAGAGAAAGGGATGGAAGCCTTCATCACCTACCGGATGAACGACTTGCATTTCAATGATACGACTACCCATTGTCCGATCTGGTACACCGATTTCTGGATTCAGCATCCGGAATACTGGCTGAACGACACGACACAAGGTTATAACAGCGGCGGGGCTTTTGACTTTGCCATAAAGGAAGTGCGCGACCGCAAATTGGCGATTATTTCCGAGCAATTGGAAAATTACGCCGACATAATCGACGGATACGATCTCGACTTCATGCGCTTTATCGTTTACTTCAAGTCTGGCACAGGGCCGCAGAACGCACCGCTGATGACACAGTTGGTGAAAGACATCCGTCAGAAGGTGGATGAAATTTCAGCCAAACAAGGCAGAAAGATCCTACTCTCCGCACGTGTAGCGCCGACGGTCGAGCAAAACATGATGAAAGGACTGGATATACGCGAATGGCTACGCCTCGGATTGCTGGACTTTATCAGTACAGGTGTCCATTGGAGAGGCGATCCCGCCATGCCGGTAGCCAAGTTCAGGGAAGAAATGGGGAAAGAGCTCAACATTCCGTTCTACAGTTCGATCGACGACGGAGGCTACCGCCCGCGAGAATTCTGGTCACACGGCATGCACAGGGGGATGTGTTCCCATATCCTCTCACAGGGGGCAGACGGGATCTACCTGTTCAATTATTATTTCGGCACGCTCAATACCGAACATGACGGGAAACTGTATCTGGAAGACGGCGGCCAGGTTTGCCGGGTCATGATGCCGGAACTGCTTCAGGAATTAGGATCGTTGGAAACTTTAAAAGGCAGGAATAAGATATATGCACTGTCTGACGGGGTTGTCCAGTATAATATAAAGCCGGACTCTCCACTCCCGCTAAAAATAGGCAAGGGAGAAGAGAAAGAAGTCGATCTTTATATCGGCGATTCGGTAGAGGAAGGATATCCGGAAGAAGCAATCCTATTCATCCGCACCAGTCGGCCGGCATCCTGCCGGTTGACAGTAAACGGAAAAGCCGTTGAGAAAGAAATGCCGGCCTACACCCACCTATACGATAGGGAACGAGGGCTGGAAAAAGAAGAAAAGGAATATGCCTTTATCCCACCCGACGAAGTTCTCAAACAGGGATACAACCGCATCGGGTTCCAGTCCGAAGATAACGATACATTCACTGTCAAACGGGTAGAGATAGCCCTCAAATATGGAGATGTGGAAACGCACGGGTATTTCTAAAGCCGTCTTTATCACGAAAAGAAAACAAAAACATACAGGTATTTACGGCCATTACTACCACACCTTTACTTTTCGCCCTTGGTCAAAAGCCCTTTCGACACTCGTCAAAAACCTTTTCGACTAAGGGCGAAAACGTATTTGACCAAAGGCAAAAGGTTTATGACCAGGCTGTCTGACGACAGAAACATGGCTATCGTCACTTAAATAAGCCCAGTCTTTCCTAATCGTATTCAGTAATTGCCAGATAAACTATCCTTTGATTGGTTCAGTCTTTCTTAAACAGTTTTTTCCCTTCTTATCCTGCTCCGAAGAAGGAAGGGGGAGTATTGTCTGTTCCGCTACATAAAAAAAGGGGGGGATATGCACATTTTGCATTCCCTCCCCTTTTATGTGTCTCCCGTATCTCCCGTTCTATTTTTTTATCTTCGTAGACTTGTAAGCGTGTATCTTTTCCTTCTTTCCGGCAGACGGTTCAACCACTTTGATCTTTGTAAATGCCCCGTTGTGCACATCGTCCAAGACGATAGCCGGACGATAGTCTTTCTTCAAAGCAGTCAGCTTCACATTCTTGAAAGTGACCCCATCGGCATGGCGGACATAAAATCCCCAGGCAGGCAACTCCTTATGCTGAGAGAATTCAGGATAAGCTTTCGGCATTTCCGGAACTTTATCCAGTTCGTCCAGCCCAACTTTAGCATACAACGGGTTACCACCGCCCGGATAGACGATCTCGACATTCTCGATAGAGACATTCGTAATCTTGTTATCTTGCAAGCCGACAATGCCGGAAGGCGAGACATTGCGCGGATTATCTTCCGTCGGCCCTTCGTAGTCATATCCTGCATCCGGTTTCGTTGCCGGGACTTCGGCATAAACATTCGAGATATGCACGTTGTCCATCCGGCTGCGACGTCCCTCACGACGTTCTCCCACGACCAAATAGATAGGATTTCCGGTATTGATGGAACGAAGGCTGTCCACCACTATATTCTCAACCAGTCCGCCATCAACCGCCTGGATCGTTATAGCCGAACGGAACGTGTCGAATATAGTATTGTTGATGATCTTTATGTTCTTGAAGCCACCAGTCGAAGCCGTTCCGAACTTGATACCGCTTGCACTTGAACAAGCCGTATTGTTGCGGACCTCGATATTCTGGCAAATGGCATCGACACTATGGGATTTCAGACAGATCGCATCGTCTGTCGCATCCACATAACAGTTTTGGATCAATGCGCCGTTACAGTCGACAATATCCATCCCGTCGTTATTCCAGTAAGCACGGCTATGCACCGTGATACCGTCGATCAACAGGTTCTCGCACTGGTCATAGGTCTGCGTCCAGAAAGCCGGATTCATCATCGTCACACCTTTTATCTCCACATTCTTGCATTCGCGGAAATAGACCAGCTTCGGACGGTTGGCAACACGTCCCAACTGCAACTTATCCTTGATCACCCCTGAATAAACCTGGTTGATGAAGTTATTGGCAAGCTCACGTCCACGACCGTCGATCACCCCTTTGCCGGTGATACCGATATTATCCTGCTTATTCGCCAAGATCAAGCCGTACCAGGCATTCAGCTCCATATCATAATCATAAGGATTAGTGGAACCGACCAACACGGCCCCCTCTCCCAAATGGATCGTCACATTTGACTTCAGATGAATACTGCCAGTCAGATAACGTCCGACAGTAAACACCAGACGTCCACCCCCGCTCTCGGAAATAAAGTCGATCGCCTTTTGTATGGAACGGGTATTCATGGTCGTCCCATCCGACTTGATCCCGAACATAGTCATCTGGTAATCTTTTGCCCACACCGGCATCAGCATTCCTGCCAACAAGCACAGGATCATTATTTTTCTAATCACATTCATAATTCTTCAATTTCTTAATTTCAGCTTCTTAATTTTTTAATTCTTAATTCTTAATTTTTAATTCTATAAGCGGTTACCGGTCCGACCAATCCCGCCGGCTGCACAACATCCTGCCTCCGGGTCCACGCCTGAGCGATCTTATTATCCTTCAGTGTCTTCAAATAATTACCCATTACCGTCACGACGTGTATCTCAATCCTGTTTTCTCCCTGTTTCAACCGGGCTGCAACCGGATGGATACGGCGGCCATACCATTTGACACCACAACTCTGCCCGTTCACGAATACTTCCGATACACCATGTACCAACCCAAGGTTAAGAACCATCCCGACAGGCGAAGAGACGTTGACTTTCTTTCTATAAACAATCGTTCCGCAGAAATTCACATAGTCCGTATCCTTTAAATCCTTCAGTTTGTCGAAATGAGTATTCTGCACCGTATTCTCACGGCTATGACGGAACTCCACATCCCAATCAGACGAAAGATCTTTCAAATCCTCACCGGAAACCGGAAGCGGCTTGTAATCATTTCCTCTCTTTTGCTTATCGAACACAATCAGGAGAGAGTCAGCCGGACCGAAGTCGAACAGGAAACTGTTGGCTGCATCCAGCGGCAACCGGTATCGTTCACCCGTTTCCAGATCCCACACCCAACCCTGACGTCCTTTTACAACCTCGTTGCTGAAGGAAATACGGGTCTGATGCGAATTATAGCGGTGTGCATAACTGAAAAAGAACATCTCTTCTTTGTTATCACCCTGATAACGGTTCTGCATCAGATAAGGATCAGGTTTTTCAATCGTCATATACGGTGTCAATCCATAGTCTTTCTGCACACCCTGATACCAACCGACAAAGTCTTTTTCCGGTTTATGGAGCAGTATGAAACGCCCGTCCATCTGCTTCATCTTTGCCACCCATTCCTGCACTTCCTTATCATGCTTGTCATGATCCTTCAGGCCGACCGATTTATGCGGATAAGCCTCTATACAGAAAATACGCCCGCCAGAGGCCACAAAATCATATAATTTATGCGCGGTAGCCGGTTCCATACTCTCCACTTCGATCAGGAAAAGCGTTTTATATTTGCGGGGACCATAGCACAAGTAACCGTCTTTCATCTCGGCATCCCGGATGATCGATTCGGAAACATAGTCGCAACCGCTGCCGTTCTTATGGATCGCCTCCCATACCAATGTCTTATATTTCACATTGGTAGTAGCGGGGAACGGTTCGTTCTGCATTCCCAACGTGCTCCACATATCGGCTATCGGATGCAAGATCGCGATATCCGCATACATGGTTCCATGTTGCAGAGCGGAAGCCATACGGCCTTTATAAGCGGTATAATATTTGAAATACGGCCACCAGTTGTTATTCTCGTTATAATAAGCCCCGTAACGAATCCATCCGGGGAACGGAGCTTCTTTAGGAGAATAGTTGAAACCGTGGAAGATAGAATGCGTCACACCGGAGATAGCCGTCTGATCACCTCCAATCTTCAACAACTCCAATGTCATATTGAACACGGTATAAGTATTGGTCATCTCCTCACAACTCACCAAGCGCTTTCCACGTAAGTGGGCAGCAGAAGACACATATTTATTAACCATCGTATAGGCACGCCCCCGACGATAATCCTCTTCCGACATCTCCTCGCCCAGACGATGCCTCAACCAAGTCATCGTCCAGGATTCGCATTCGGGTATATCATAATCCAGACTGCTTTCAAGCGGGAAGAAACCACGTCCGTAGGCCTGTGCACGCGATTTCACATTCAGCCCCTTACACCAGTCCAGGTAAGTCTGTGTAAAACGCTCGCGCAGCAGTTCGGCTTTCGTATATTCAAAATCATAACGCACACGCTGGATCGTATCGTCCAGTTCGGGTGTAAACTGAACCTTTGGTTCATAGGTCAACACATTCCCCATGCTGCCCATCTTAAATAGGATGAAGGGCAGATAGGGTTGCACGTCATATCCCCGGCGTTTCTTGAATTCTTCCGCCATATCATACGACCAATTCGATCCTTCCAGTTCCATACTGTCGGTAAACAAGGAACGGATATTGCCGGACAACGGACCCAAACGGTTCTGAATCTTATCCGACATATTATTCAAATACTTCTGCACAGCCGGCTTGTTGAAATGGTTCAACACCGGTCCCGTAGCACCGGGAGCACCATTGATCACTTCGAGGAAACCGCGTATCTTGACCAAGGCAAACAAGACATATTTTCCATCAGGCACTTTGAACTTGAACGTTCCGTCTACCTCTTTATCCATCAGATCGATAGCCTGATCAAGACTGCCAAACGGCTCAGGAACCAGCTGCAGGGAAACCAGCTCCATCTTCTTTCCAAGAAAAGGAGAACTGATAGCAGGATCGGCCGCACAGAACAGACCGTCGCGAGAGACTTCATAGTCGATCGGACCACTCAGCTTCTCGGAATAGTTCACTACAACATCCGCTCTCTCGTCTCCTGTCAGGAACTCCGCTCCGAACGGCCAGCCGGAACCGACGATCAGATCGCAGGTCATATCAAGCGACTTCGCCTCGTCAAAAGCCACCTTCAACATGTCAATCCATTCGTCGCTCAGCCAAGGTAACGACTTCTTTCCCAAATCGTCCGTGTCATTGCCGGGAAATTTAACCGGATTGATCTCCACTCCTCCGATACCCGCCTCCTTCAATATATGCAGTTCACGTTTCAATTCATCCGCTTCTACTTTATCTCCGTTCCACCACCAACGGACAAACGGGCGGTAAATGGATTGTGGATCACGAAACAATTTATATAGCTCACCGGAACGCAAAACCGTCCCCTTCACCTCATCGGCTGCACTAACCGTACCCCATAGCGACATACGGCTACCGACGGCACAACCGGCTGTCCATAAAACACTCTGTTTGATAAAAGATCTCCTCTGCATAGTTTTCTCCTCCTTCTTATTGATCGCTTGAGACAGCTTTGCCGTCTGGTGTTATACAATTTGTAAATATTAGATTACGGGATGTCCCAGCACTCTCCAACGGATTCCCCGCCATATTAAAGTAGCAATCTGTCATCTTCACTCCGTCACAGCCAGAAATCGAGATTGCTTTCCGGTCCGATGCACCGGCATTCACAACGACTCTGTCTACTGTCACATTATGGCAGTCCTTATATATTTCGGCTACGTTCGCTGCATCCTGCAGGGTGACTTGTTCGATTTTCACATCCTCACAGCCTTCCATGCAGATCAAAGCTGGTGCATAATCGGATACATTTCCTTCGATATGCCCTTTTTGCAATTGCTCTTCCACGCTTGCCCGCACAGCGATGCTACGGCCATCGATAATGCCTTTTCCACCGATACCGATATTCTTTTGCTTGTCTGCGTAAATAATCGCATTACATCCTCCAACCCCTTTAAAATCATAAACGGAGGGAACTGCAACCAAGACGGCTCCCTCTTCGATACGGATCGTCACATTCGACTTAAGTTCGATTGAACCAGTCAGATAACGGCCCACATAAAAAATAAGCCGGCCGCCTCCCTGTTCACTGATATAATCGACAGCTCGCTGGATAGAACGGGTATTGAGTGTCACTCCGTCCGATTTGATTCCAAACATCGCGACTTGGTAATCTTTAGCTGAAAGTCCCGCCACAAAGACCAAAAGGCCTATCACACTTGCAAATAATTTATTTTTATTCATATCGTCTCACTTTTTTGTTTTTAATCCTATACATCCTTCCAGTCCGATATCGTACTCTCATTTTATCACTTTTGACTTATAAGGGAATATCTGTTTCTTTCCCTCGCCCTCCGGCTCGATAAACCGGACATCCTTGAATGTCACCTCCCCGGCATCATCCATCACGATAGCCGGACGGTAATCTTTTTTCAAAGCCTTAAACGTCACATTATCAAAAGTGATTCCCTCGGCATGACGGATGTAGAAGCCCCAAGCCGGCAATTCCTTAAACTGCGAAAACTCCGGATAGGAAGTCGCCATTTCAGGAATACTGTCCAGCTCGGCCGGTGCCAATCCACGGTAAGCGTAGTAGGGATTACCACCTCCGGGAGAAACAATCTCGATATTCTGGAGTGTCACGTTCTGAATCTTATATTCCGGCAATCCAACAATGCTGGCGGGTGAGATATTGCGGGGAAGATCTTCGATCGGTCCTTCATAATTATATCCGGCATCCGGTTTGTCCATCGGGATCTCGGCATAGACATTCTTGATCGTAATATTCTTCATAATCGGCTTCTTCCCTGCACTCCAACGGTCACCGATACGGAGGTAGATCACATTTCCCGTATGAATGGAACGAACGCCATCTACTTCGATGTTTTCGATCAGAGCACCATCGACTGCTGCAAATGTTATGGCCGAACGATACGTATCATATATCTTGATGTTTTTCACTTTGAAGTTACGGAAACCACCTCTCGATACCGTCCCGAATTTCAAGCCACTGGCACTCGAACGTCCCACACAGTTCTCGACAACCACGTTCTGACACATGCTGTTCGCATCATGCGATTTAAAGCAAAGCGCATCATCCGCCGCATCGATAAAAGAGTTTTTCAGCACAACGCCGTCACAGTCTACCACATCGATACCGTCATTATTCCAATAGGATTTGCTATCCACGTGGATTCCGTCGACATAAAGATTCTTACACTGGTCGTATGTCTGGTTCCAGCTTGCCGGGTCCCGCAGGGTGATATCCTTGATTGTCACATTCTCGCATTCACGGAAATAGATGTTCTGCGGACGGTTCGTCTCGTTCGGACGGCCCAGTTTCAGTGGATCTTCGTAGATACCCCGCTGGATATAGTCCACCATATTGTTGGCTGTTTGAAAACCACGCCCGTTAATCGTCCCTTTCCCCGTTATACCAATATTCTGCTGCTTGACTGCGAAAATCATAGACATCCAACGAATATACGGATCTTTTTCGTAATCCCAAGGATTGGTCGATCCCAATAAAGTCGCTCCTTCTTCAAGATGGAGTGTCACGTTCGACTTCAGGTAAATCGTCCCAGTCTGATAATTACCCGCAGTAAAAACCAAGCGCCCCCCACCTTGTGCATTCACAAAGTCGATTCCTTTCTGAATGGAACTCGTGTTCAATGTCTTACCATCCGCTTTCACACCGAAATCCGTGGCATAATAATCTTTGGCCGACAAGTGCAGTCCACACATCAAACCTAGGCAAAGAGAGAAAAATCTGTATCTGTTCATCATAATACGGTATTTACAAAAATAAGATTAATCCATGTTCCCATGTGTCTTTCACAATGGACAAAAATATTCACCCTCGCACAAATTTTATCTATGCTTTTGATATTTATAATTAAAAATTTGATACATCTTTGCAGAGTGCTATCATAAACAGAATGAGCCATGAAACAATTATTATTATCTTTATTGACCTTCTTTCTCTACATCGGATGTACAGAAAATAGAATCGCATCTAAACTCGGAAATACCTATCCGGATATATTTCCGGATTATAAAGGAATAAGTATCCCCATCAATATTGCACCTTTAAACTTTACTGTCAGAAATTCCTCTCATATAAAAGCTGTTTTTTCCAACAATAACCAACCATTATTTAGCATCGAAGGGAAAAACAAAATCGATATACCCTTAAAGAAATGGCAACATATGTTATCCGATAATACTGGCAAGCAAATAGATATATCCATATCCGTATGGAATGAATCTTATCCGGAAGGTATACAATACAAATCTTTTCCTGTTTATATTACAACAGACTCTATCGACCCTTATATTGCCTACCGATTAATCGAACCGGGTTATGAATCTTGGCATGAAATGGATATCCGCCAAAGAGCTTTAAACTGTTTTAAAGAGGATATTATCATATCCAGCAATATGAATGAAAAAGGATGTGTCAATTGCCACTCATTCTGCAATTATTCCCCTACAGAGTTCATGTTTCATGCACGGACTTCTCCGGGAGGGACAATCATTATTAAAAATAACCAGCCTACCAAAGTGCAATTATCGCAACTCGGATCATCCAAAGAAGGAACTTATCCCCACTGGCATCCATCTGGCAAATATATCATTTTTTCAACCAATACCACCCGTCAGTCTTTTTATAGCCGAAACCCGAACCTAATAGAAGTCTACGATCTGGAATCAGACCTGGTCTTATATGATTTGGTCCATAACACAGTCATAACGGATCCCCGTTTCAACGGTCCGGCATCTTTCGAAACATTTCCAGCGTGGGCTCCTGACGGGAAACGCCTATATTACTGCACAGCTCCTGCCAAACAATTGCCCAAGAGGTTGAAAGAGATTAAATACTCTATTTGCAATGTCTCCTTTAACCCAGACAACGGTTCTTTCGGAGAGACAATCGACACGATCTATACGGCACACAATAAAAGCGCTTCATTCCCCCGTATCTCACCAGATAACCAATATCTGCTTTTCACCGAATCGGATTATGCAACTTTCCCGATCTGGCATAAGGAAGCGGATCTGAAAATGATATCTTTACAAGGTTCTGCCCCCGTGGATACCGATATCTTAAACAGCACAGACGTGGAAAGCTATCACTCCTGGTCTTCAAACGGAAGATGGATCATATTCAGCAGCCGACGCCTTGACGGGCTTTACACCCGTTTCTTCATCGCCCACCTAAATGAGAACGGAAAGTTCAGTAAACCGTTCCTACTCCCGCAGAAAGATCCTGACGAGAACAACCTCCGAATGAAATCATTCAACATTCCGGAATTTATCAAGGATAAAATCACAATCACCAGATCTCAGCTGGATCATACCGTAACCGATTAAAACGTACATAAAAATGAAAAAAGGAAACATCATACTTCTGGTCCTGTCAAGTATTTATACACTCGTTATCGAATATATGTTCTATCCCGAATATATTCGTTATCAGGAGGCAGGCGGATTATTCCTGATGACAAACGACTACCTGCAAGGTTATCTACTTGCTCCAACCGGATGGAACAGTCTGATAACGAACTTTTTGTCTCAGTTCTACCATCCGCTCTCACTGGGACTTTTCGTGGAAACAGGTTTACTTTTGATTACCGCAGTCATCCTCCTCCTCTACTTAAGGCAATGGAAAGCAGCACTGCACGGATGGATAATCACCGTACCGATCATCATGTTCTGCATCTATCAATATGCCTGGAACTTATCCGCACTATTACAATACAATCTATTCCTTTTAACACTCGTTTTTTATCTTTTCATCCAGAACAAAGTAATACGCTATACCAGCGCTTTGATCGCTATTCCTTTCTTATATCTTCTTTTACCGGAAAACTGCTTACTTTTATTGTATCTGTATGGAATTGTTTTCGAACGAATTTTCTTCAAACAAAAAGGCTTCCCTATGTTACCGGTTATAAATCTGGTACTTGTTGCCGTATGGCCTCTGTTATGGCAAAACTTTGTTTTTTACACCCCGGTCAATCAGTTGTACACATTCATTAATCCTGAATATGGAATGCGATATATTTACGTATACTATGCCTTGTTCCTAATTCCGCTCTGCTCTGCTTTCCTCTCCGGCAGAAAAGAAAACCGCTATATCTCTATCGCATTCCCCCTTCTCTTAATCGCATTCAGTTGTTACAGCATTTATTCTTCTCCCAACCGGGAAAGGGAGAAACGCCTGGCTGTACAACGGTATGCGGAAGAACAACAATGGGATCGGGTACTACAAACGATCCATACCAGTAACAGCAGCGAAGCCTACTATCATCCTTACCTGATGCTTGCCCTTAATGAAAAAGGTATCCTGCCGGAGCAACTCTTCCACTATCCAGTACAGTCAGCAGACCGCATTTATTTTCCGGCAAACGAATTGGGCGGAGCCAATTTTAACAGCCTTTTCGCCTATGCTCTCGGACTGAAACACGAAGCTCTCCACCAACTTGCACAAGCCAATGCCATGTCTCCACAAGGTCTTTCTTTCTCCCGGCTCAGAAGATTGATTGATTGGCAAACAGAATCCGGAAATCTTCCCCTGGCCCAGAAATATATGGACATCTTACAAACCTCCACCTGTCACAATCAATGGATAAAAGAACGAACCGAACGGATCTCCAAGTCCCTAACAACTTCCAAAGAAGCATACAAGGAAGATTTCATTATCGACGCATCTTCCCCCCTCATTCTTCTGACACAAGCGATAAAAGCCGATACAACCAACCGTAAAGCACTCGACTATTTGTTATGCGGCGTCCTTTTGGATAAAGACTTGAAAGGCTTCTATAATTTATTCCGGCAATACTTTCCACAAGGTGAAGCGATACCGATTCATTATCAGGAAGCTCTGTTAGTGGTCGACCTCATGTTTCCTCATTTGGATGCCACCCGCAACTACCCAGTCACCCCAACCTGCAGGCTGGCTTTCGAAGACTTCGGCGTACTGATGTCACAGCGTCCGAATACGGATCATGTACTCCGGCAAAAATACGGAAACACCTATTGGTATTATGGATTTATCCGTACCGCCTAAACTCGACACAAAATAAAAGCCCGGAAGCATTTCTGCATCCAGGCTTTCTATTTTTATACAGATAGATTTAATCAATAACCTTCATTCTGCGGGAAGTTAGCCCCAGAGTTAGCTTCGATTACCTGTAATGGTATTGGATATTGCCATTGATAATCCTGAATATTGGGACCTGCATCCTTCAATTCGTTTGTAGCTGCCGGGAAACGATATCCATATTTGCGGGTACGCTGTACCAACACCGGATTTTCTTTTGTCGACAGACGAGAGAGTGTTACTGCACGATGTTCTTCGCCATACAATTCACGGGCACGCTCATCCAGAATATAGTCAATCGTCACATCAGCAGCCGTACACAATGGAGCTTTGGCACGGGCACGAACAACATTGATAGCATCTGCCGCACTTGCTTTATCTCCTTTATTCAAATATGCTTCTGCCAACAACAGATAAGTTTCAGCCAGACGAATTACATACCAATCCGGATCATATCGGCGATAGTCGCCATCCACATGCTTATCCGTACCGAACTTCCAGATACGCGGGAAAAGAGTGACCGTATCATTAGCCGTGATTTTATAAAGATCGGCATCCGGATCACCGGACGCTTTTTTAGATTCATATAAAGCCTTCGCCTCATCAATGGCCTGCCTCCATGGCTTACCTCCCGACTGATATAGATTACGTTGAATCATCTCTTCAGAGCCACGGACATCACTTCCACAATTATTCCATAGATCACCTAAGAACCATTCGGTCGGATGGCAAGTTCCACCGCCACCATACCCCGTCGAGTCGGTTGCTACATTCGACTTATTCTTATTCGCATCATAATCCGCTTTACTATTTGTAAAAGTTACAGCCCCCCAACCAAATATCTGAATAACGTCACCATTTGACAAAGTCCTTTTCTTGTCCACATTATAGAAATTAGAGACAAAAGCCTGTTCGATATGGCATTTTGCTGGAGCAGATCCCCAACTTACAACACCACCGCCACCAGTATTACTGATGCGTCCTTCATAATCATATTGAGCTACCCAGATTGCTTCTTTATTTCCTTCCTGATAATTAAAATTACCCATACGGAACAGATCCCAATAAGAGCTATGAGGATTGCCATAACGGTCCGTTGCCTCACCAGCCCGTGTTCCGAAACGTTCGGTCATCAGATGGTAATCTCCGTCTGTTCCATCAATTACACGTTTTGCCGCCGCAATCGCCTTATCATAGTCACCGATACAGATAGACATTTCAGCTAACATATGGTCTGCAGCCGCTTTTACGATACGGCCATTTTTCGTCGTTGTCAACGGTAAATTCTGAGCTGCCCATTCAAAATCCGCCGCACACTGTTTCCAAACATCCATACGGGGAGAACGTTCATAATCTACTTTTGCAGAGCGAGCCGGTTCCAATATAATAGGAGTGTCACCGTACATACCGGCTAAACAACGATGAGCCCACGCACGGAAAAAGATCGCTTCCGCCCTAATCTCATTTCTTTGAGTCTCGCTATCCCATTTGATATCCCGAGTATCGATAGCATCGATAATTATATTCGATTGTTGGATTATTTGACACAAATTATCGTACCAGTGACGTGAATACCCCGGTTCGTCAGGAGTAAATGTCTTCCAGTTACTTGTAATATAATTTTGGTCTGTTGCAGCAAAGGTGTCCAGTCCCATGCCTGTCATAAAATAGTTATGATTACCCCATACACCAAAAAACAAATACTGGATGCGCCCATGCAGAAAACCGATTGCCATGTCCAATTCCTCAGGTGTATTATACGAAGTCGAAGACGTATATTCATATGACTTTTCTTCTAGAAAATCATTGTCACAGCTAACCAATCCACATAGGGACAAAGAGCCAACAACCGTTCCTAACAATATATTTTTAATTTTCATATCCGTTCAATTTTTAGAATGTTATATTAGCACCAATTGTAAGTGTCCGATAAGCAGGCTTGCTTCCATAACGGCTACTACCAGGACCGGCAGCAATCGTACCACCTGTTTCAGGATCCAGACCAGACCAGCCGGTAATTGTGAATAAGTCCGTACCACTCAGATAAAGACGCAAATTCTGAATATTGGCTTTCTTTACCCACGGCTGATCGAAAGTATAGGAAAGACTCAAATCTTTCAGTTTCAGATACTGACGTTGTGACCAAAAATAATAGGAATAAGTATTTACATAGCCCAAGCGTGGATGCTCGTTTGTTGGATTATTTTCGCTCCATGGAGCAACTTTCAACTGAGCACCTGATGTCGTTGCCGTATTATGGTAATTACCAAACGGATCACTACCGATAAAATGAGAACTGTTACCTGCATCCCAACGGAAGTTAAAATACAAAGAGAAGTTCTTCCAACTTAACGTATTGCTAAAATTGATCGTGAACAATGGGTCCATATCTCCAATACAGTGACGGTCATCCGTACTGATCTTACCATCACCGTTATAATCCAGGAACTTGATGTCACCAGGTACAGCATCCGGCTGAATCTTATTACCATTCGCGTCTACATAGCTATCAATCTCAGCCTGAGATTGGAAGATACCTAACATTTTCAAATCCCATGCAGCATTGATCGACTCGCCTATAACCAACGCACGAGCAGTTTCGTAACCATTTGTTGTCGCATTACCCGTATCGTTCGCTTCCTTGCCATTAGCATCCTTGCCAAAAAGGTGAACAATCTTGTTCTTGTTACGATAAAAAGTCAATCCGCTTTCCCAACGGAAATTATCTTTACCGTCTCCATTTATATTAACCGTATTCAAAGATAGTTCGACACCGCGGTTCATCACCTCACCCGCATTAAACTTTGCTTCCGAGAAACCAGTCATATAAGGCAATGAACGGTTCAACAACATATCATTTGTCTTTGATTTATAAACATCGATAGAACCAGAAATGCGTCCGTCCAAGAATCCGAAATCAAGACCGAAGTTTCCTGTTTTAGTTGTCGCCCAAGTCAATTCCTCATTTGCCAACGAATTCTGATAGATATACAAAGAAGATGCATCATACCAAGTATAACCGGAAGCGACTGTAGCCAATGTAGCATAGGCTTCGATACTCTGATTACCGGTCAAACCATAGGATCCTCTCAGCTTTAAGAAACTCAATCCCGGAATTACATTCTGCATAAAATCTTCCTGGGACAATGTCCAAGCTGCAGACACACCTGGGAAGTTAGCCCATTTACTACCTTTTGCAAATCCAGAGAAACCATCACGACGGAAGTTCGCCGTCAGATAATACTTGTTTGCATAGTTATAATTGACACGAGCCATATAACCGACATTCTGCCATTCCTTCAATGTCTTGTTAATCTGCTGAGTCGTTGCCAAATTTTGTCCGTACGAGCCTAATACAGTCGGCAGTTTGAAACCACTATAAGCAGTCTTCAACTGATTCTGATGAGTGGCGTCACGCGTATAACCGAGCATTGCATCCAAATGATTCTTTCCGAAATCTTTCGTATAAGTGAACACATTGTCCACGCATAAGTCTGGTTAATCTCCGATTTACCATTTGCCTCCGCCGTATACTTATACGGATCAGCCAATTCCTCAACTTTTCTCGTATCCAAGAAATACTGGGGATTTACAAACATATCAACATTGTTCGTATTTTTTACAGCATTCATGGTAAACTTATAGCTCAGACCTTTTACAAATGGGAAATCGATCTGTACAAATCCTGTTCCATTTAGGTTATCATATTTCTTCTCACGATCTGTCCACAAATAGGAAGTAGTTTCGGAAGAACTCCAAAACGGGCTGGCGACATTTCCATTTGCATATCTTTCATACCAATCAGTATAGCCATCATAACGTACATACTTATGGCTATAGGGCGACAGCCATGTTGCAGACTGAATATTTGCGATCTGACCAGGATTAGAGGCATTATAATAAGATGCGCGCATACCGACCGTCAACCAGTCTGTAACTTTTGCGTCCATTTTAGCCATGAAAGTCAGCTTTTTATAGTCATCGCCAACAATCAGACCATCCTGTTTCATATAACCGGCCGACAAATAATAATTCACTTTATCGGAAGCATTTCCTGAAATACTCAGATTATAATTCTGAATCTGCGCATTTTGAGAGACCTCATCAATCCAATCAACCCAACCACCAGCATTGTAAACTTCCAGTTCCTCAGCATTCAATAGCTGTGCGGGGTCCAAACCTACGCTCGGATCAATCGAACCGGCAGCAATCATCGCTTCACGACGACGATTCAAAAATTCATTTTGATCCGTTACCATCTGCGGCTTTCTTGTCCAACTCTGAATTCCGTAATAAGCATCCAAATTAACCGTAGGTTTGGAAGAACGACCACGCTTTGTTGTAATAATAATTACACCATTTGCAGAACGTGAACCGTAGATGGCAGCAGAACTGGCATCTTTCAGAACATCAATGGATTCAACATCCGTCATGGCAATTTCGTTGATACTACCATTAAAGATAGAACCATCGACAACCAACAACGGCTTGTTCAAGCTTGCCTCCGAAGGACCTGTAATAATAGAATTCATACCACGAATCGTCATTGAAGCCGTATTATCACCACCGGCATCTGTTGTCGGGGAATAATTAAAACCCGGAATCTTGCTTGACAACGCAACTAAAGCATTCACGTTTGCCAACTGCGTCAACGGAGAATCATCCAATTTAACACTAGAAATAGAGCCTGCCAAATCTTTTTTACGGGATGTACCATAACCAACCACCACAACCTCATCCAATGCCATATTATCTTCCTGCAATTTCACAGTTAAATTTTTGGTATTTCCTACTTTTATTTCTTGTGTCTGGAAACCGACATAAGAAAATACCAATACGGCATTACTGCTACCCGGAACATCTGGAATCGTAAACCTTCCATCACCATCGGTTAATGTACCGATAGTTGTTCCCTTTACCATCACATTTACGCCTGGAAGTTCAAGCCCTCCTGCATCAACCACTTTTCCTGAAATAGAAATCTGGGCAAATGCTTGCAATCCTATACATAGGAAACATAGCAAAAATAGAATTCGATTTCTCATAATCTCCAAACTTATTAGGTTAAACGATATTTATTTTCACAAATGTCTGCCTTTATTATCTTTATAATCATGAAAAAATGATATTTTTCCCTTGCTTTTTGACAGATGTAATAAATTTAATATCTTTGTAAACAGAGATAAATGTAATCTCTCAAGCGAGAAACATTTTATTCTGAAATACTCAAAATAATCACCAAATGGATTTTGATCGCAGTAAACATAATGTCATAAAGTACTTACCGACAAACAATGATGAGAACATCTGGGGAATGTCTATTAACGGCATAGGATTTCAGTCTATTGATCCAAAAGGCAGTTATCCCCTTAAAGGTCACCCAATCGGATATACATTTAATCCCGACCGGGGCAGAATTATTGACGAGTTCGCCCTGGTATATATTGTAAAAGGAGAAGGAACTTTTGCTTCCATCAACTGCTTTGAAAAGAAAATATCAAAAGGAGACGCATTCTTTATTTTCCCCGGACAATGGCATAGCTACCAACCTATCGCCAATATAGGTTGGGATGAATATTACGTAACCTTTCAAGGTGATTATTTTGAAAAATTATTAAACGGAATTATTAATCGCGCAAATCCCATATTTCATATCGGCATGAATGACCAAATCGTCAAGCATTTCGGGGAAATGCTTGACTGTGCCAGGGCACAGAAATCCGGGTTCCAAGCTGTTTTGGCGGGAATTACGATGCATACGATCGGCTTGATCTATTCGATCAACAAAAATCAGGACTGTGGACCGGTTTCTATGCAGAAGATACAGGAAGCATGCGTATTGATGCGGGAAAACATTTACGACAAGTTTACACCGGAAGATATCGCCGAATCCATCAACATGAGCTATTCCAATTTCAGGAAATCATTCAAGCAATACACTGGGATCGCTCCCCATCAATACATGCTGCAACTGAAGCTCAGCAAGATCAAAGATTTACTGAGCAGTACGGAAATGTCGATCCAAGACATCGCAATGAAGCTCAATTTTGAATCGGCCGACTATTTCTCTTACTTTTTCAGGAGCAAAACAGGCATAAACCCACTCTCCTACCGAAAAGAAATCGAAAAGCAGCGGGAAAAAGCCAAGAAAAACTCACACTAAAAGAAGCCCTCAATCAGAAACCCCGTCCAAACTTATGCCATAGCTGTCCTTCCATTTCCTCCCAACAACGCAAAGTCGAATAGATAAAATCAAAGGAATAACGGGTAAGATAAGCTTGGGCTTCATCTTTCTTGCCTTCCCGAATAAGGACCGATACCTTGTTTTCTATCAGAGGCATTTCGTCGGCAGCCTTCTGCTCGAAAGAGAGGACGGCTGGCTCGATTAATTTACGACCATGCCCCCAACTCACTTGCGCCAAACGGTTTGTACGTCGATAGGTCCAAAGGGCGGCATCAGGACGATATCGTTTATGCCCGCATACCTTAAAGCTTTCAGGGACATCCGTCATTCCGGCAAATAACGGGACACGGGGACTTTCACCCGGATTATCTTCCGACCACCAACAAACGCCTCCAACCTCGTCCGGTAACCAATCTCGGCACTGGATCACAAACGAATAAGCACACCAGACAACCGATATCGTCCGCTGTTTCTCTATCTTCTTTTCACCTCGCTGTGCATTCAGGAATTCAAACATATCATTCGTCATCCAGTTTTGTGCCAACGGGCTTTTATATATCGTATCACGCTCGGTTCCATCTTTATCCTTGATTTTCTTCGTAACCATCATGTCTTTTGTCATATCCCATTCTGTTCCCTCATATGTTTCACGCAGCAAACGGTTCATATCCGCCAAAGAAACATTCTGTTCGGGCTTGACAGACAAAGGTAACTCCTCCATGTCCATCGTCAGGTTCAAAGAAGGAGCCAGCGTTTTCAAAACAAAAAAATCCCGGATGGTAAAAGGCTTCTTCCCCGTTTCATGGATTACTTTCCAGAACTTGAAAGGCTCTTTCCCGTCCCAATACCCTAACTTCCGTGCTTTCTCCTTCAGTCCTTCACTATACATATAATTATCCTTATCCCCGAAATCGACATCGGAAATACGAGGTGTATTGGCCGAAACCGTCACATGGTCGTCCGGTATGCGCCGGGCAACCCATAAAGCCCCCATATCTTCCGGACCCACACCCGTAATCTCGAAAAACCAAAGTTTCCTCTTATCGGCAACCGTCAGACATTCCCCGCCATCGCGATAACCATATTGTTCTGCCAAGCGTCCCATCAGCAAAACCGCCTCGCGTGCCGTACTGCAACGTTGCAAAGCAATCCCCTGCAAATCTTCGATATGGAACAAGCCTTTCGGACTGCGCAGTTCCTTACGTCCAACGATAGTCGTTTCTCCCATCGCCAGCTGTTTCTCGTTCATACAAGGATAACCAGTATTCAGATAAGCAAATGTATAAGGAACCTGTGGGATAGAACCTTTCAGTTTCACACCCAAACGGTCGTTTTTGCTTTCCGTATGACGGAGATCCCAATAAAGATCGAGTTTTGCGGTATCTGACCAGTTTTGGGCAGGCACAACCTCCATCCAAGTACGAGAAGTCCCATCACACGTCTACGATGTCATGACCGAACCATCAGTCGTCGCCAATTTGCCGGCAGCGATACTCGTACAGCTTTCGTTCGGATTCGTTAATTCCACTACGCGCTCCTGAGCAAAGAGAGACACCACAGCACAACAAAGGCATATGAACGCTGTATATACTTTTTTCTTCATTTTCCTTTAAAGTTTTTTACTTAATAGGACAAAAATAATCAGTATACGCAAATGCCTCCCCTTATTTTTTGATATTATTCATTATTAATTTGACAATCGACAACCGTACCACGTTTGAATACGATTTACAAACTGCCCTCCCGATATAAATAGGATTAGTAGTGCATGTATTTGGAATTAAAACAAAAAAAGCCGATAACGCAAGTCCAAGTATGATTTGCATTATCGGCGCGATTATGTTGTGATAGCTTTTATCTTCCCTGGCGCTTACGTTCAAGTTCGTCAAGGATGATTTTGCGCATACGCATGCTGTTCGGGGTGATTTCTACATATTCATCGCCTTTGATATATTCCAAAGCATCTTCCAGGCTGAACACCGTAGGAGGAGCCAAAGACACTTTATCATCCGAACCGGAAGCACGCATATTCGTCAGCTTCTTCGACTTCGTCACGTTAACCACCAAGTCATTGTCTTTCGTATGCTCGCCAACAACCTGTCCGGCATACACCTCATCGCCTGGAGCAATAAAGAAACGTCCACGGGATTGCAAGTTATTCAAAGCATAAGCATAGGCAGTACCTGTTTCCATCGCGATGATAGAACCATTCGTACGGCGTTCGATCTCTCCCTTCCACGGCTGGTATTCGAGGAAACGGTGCGCCATGATCGCTTCACCAGCTGACGCAGTCAAAACAGCATTATTCAAACCGATAATACCACGGGAAGGAATCGTGAATTCCAGATGCATACGGTCGTTCTTGCTTTCCATCATCGTCATTTCACCCTTGCGCTTGGTTACCATATCGATGATACGGCTGGAACATTCTTCCGGCAGATTGACCGTCAACTGTTCGACCGGTTCGCATTTCTCACCGTCGATTTCCTTGATAATGACCTGCGGCTGACCAACCTGCAACTCGTAACCTTCACGACGCATGGTTTCGATCAGGACAGACAAGTGGAGAACACCGCGTCCATACACCAACCAAGAATCGGCAGAATCTGTCGGAACCACTCGCAAGGCAAGGTTCTTGTCCAGTTCTTTCATCAAACGATCATATATATGGCGAGATGTCACGAACTTGCCATCTTTCCCGAAAAACGGAGAGTTATTGATCGTAAACAACATAGACATCGTCGGTTCGTCGATAGCAATCGTCGGCAGCGGTTCCGGATCATTGGCATCGGCAATCGTTTCACCGATTTCAAAACCTTCCACACCGATAATCGCACAGATATCGCCGGACTGGACAGCATCTACTTTCGTACGCCCCAGCCCTTCGAACACGTCGATTTCCTTGATCTTCGATTTCACCATCGAGCCATCACGCTTGCAAAGCATGATCTCCTGTCCTTCGCGCAGTTCGCCACGATGCACGCGCCCCACAGCGATACGGCCTACATACTTGGAATAGTCCAACGAAGTGATCAACATCTGGGAAGAGCCTTCCAATACCTGGGGTTCCGGAATATACTGGATGATAGCATCCAGCAAAGCGGTAATATCTTCCTTCGGCTCTTTCCAATCTTCCGACATCCAACCCTGCTTGGCAGAACCGTAGATCGTCGGGAAGTCGAGCTGTTCCTCCGTTGCATCAAGACTGAACATCAGGTCGAACACCATTTCCTGCACCTCTTCCGGACGACAATTCGGCTTGTCTACCTTATTAATGACCACAATCGGTTTCAAGCCTAACTGGATAGCCTTCTGAAGCACGAAACGAGTCTGCGGCATCGGGCCTTCGAAAGCATCGACCAGCAACAAGCAACCGTCAGCCATATTCAATACGCGTTCCACTTCACCTCCGAAGTCGGCGTGTCCCGGAGTATCGATAATGTTGATTTTATAACCTTTATAATTAATAGATACATTTTTGGCAAGGATCGTAATCCCTCGTTCGCGTTCCAGGTCATTATTGTCCAGGAACTGATCCGGCTCTGCCTGTCCTTCACGGAAAAGCTTACCGGCTAATAACATCTTATCCACGAGCGTTGTCTTACCGTGGTCTACGTGCGCGATAATCGCGATGTTTCTAATCTTTTGCATTGAAAACTAATTTATTGGCCGCAAAATTACAATAAATTTGCGAGAAGTATATGACATTGACACTTCAAAATAAAAAAAGATACATAAAAAGATTTGTCAATCAAAAATGAATCCCTACCTTTGTCCCCGCTTAGATAACATAGTATTAATTTATTAAAGTACACAAGAATCATGTTTTTAGATTCAGCAAAGAAAAAAGAGATTTTCGAAAAGTATGGCAAGTCTGCAACCAACACAGGTTCTGCAGAAAGCCAGATCGCACTGTTCACAGTTCGTATCGCACATTTGACTGAACACTTGAAGGCTAATCACAAAGACCATAGCTCTGAAAGAGCTCTGAAAATGTTGGTAGGTAAGCGTCGTCGTTTACTGGATTACCTGATCAAGGTTGATATCGAAAGATATCGTGCTATCATCAAAGAGCTTGGCATCAGAAAGTAAGAAACAATTTCTTCGCAAGAAGTTCAAAAGGATGGTCTCCACGGGGGTCATCCTTTTTTCTTTTACTAAACGCATTTGTTTAATGAAAATTTAATGTAATTTTGCGCCGTTCTGTTACAAATTAAAAGATTCAATAAACAATAAACATATAATGCTCATGGGAAACAACAAAATCATAGGAGCTAAAATCAAAAGCATCCGCGAATCCAAACAACTTTCCACCCAGGAAGTATCCGAACGCTCAGGTCTGAGCATCGAACAAATAGAACGTATCGAGGGCAATATAGACTTTCCGTCTCTCGCCCCGCTAATCAAGATAGCCCGCGTATTAGGCGTACGCCTGGGCACATTCCTGGACGATCAGTCCGAACTGGGCCCCGTCATTTGCCGCAAGAAAGATAGCAATGACACGAACAGCATCGGTTTCAGCAACAACGACAGCAAGGCACGCAAGCACATGGAATACCATTCGCTGTCACAAGACAAGTCGGGCCGCCATATGGAACCGTTCCTGATCGATGTCGCTCCGAGTGAAGACGGAGTGGATTTCGTACTTTCCACACACGAAGGGGAAGAATTCATCTATGTACTGGAAGGCATCCTCGAAATCAACTACGGCAAGAATACCTATATCCTGGAAGAAGGCGACAGCATCTACTACGATTCCATCGTCGCCCACCACGTACATGCCGCTGCCGACAATACGGCGAAAATCCTCGGAGTCATCTACACCCCCTATTAATCTGCCGTCTCTATGGAAATACAATTACAAGACAGGACGCTCGGCCAGTGGATGGAACATTGGGCCGAGACGACCCCCGACAAGGAATATCTGGTATATTCCGACCGCGACCTCCGTTTCACCTGGAAGGAATTCAACGAACGTGTAGACCGGATGGCGAAAGGCATGCTTTCGATCGGGATCAAACATGGCACGCATGTCGGTATCTGGGCGACCAATGTCCCCGACTGGCTTACATTCCTGTATGCTGCCGCCAAGATCGGAGCAGTGGCCGTTACCGTCAATACCAACTACAAGCAGAGCGAACTGGAATTCCTGGTCGAAAACGCGGATATCCATACATTATGCATTACCGACGGCGTGTTCGACGGAAGCTATGTCGACATGGTATACACCATGCTGCCCGAACTGAAGGAATCACAACGCGGCTACCTGAAAAGCAAACGTTTCCCGGTTCTGAAGAATGTAGTTTACATCGGGCAGGAGAAATACAGAGGAATGTACAACACTCCCGAACTGCTGCTTTTAGGCGAAAACGTCAGTGACGAGACATTGGTGGAAGCCAAAAAGCTGGTGACCCCGCACGACGTCGTAAACATGCAATATACATCCGGCACGACCGGCTTTCCAAAAGGGGTCATGCTGACGCACTATAACATTGCCAACAACGGATTGTTGACAGGAGAACACATGAAATTCACGGCAGACGACAAACTATGCTGCTGCGTGCCTCTGTTCCACTGCTTCGGTGTCGTGCTCGCCTCCATGAACGTCTTGACGCATGGATGCACACAAGTCATGGTCGAAAAATTCGATCCGCTGGTCGTACTCGCCTCCATCCACAAGGAACGGTGCACGGCCCTTTACGGCGTTCCGACCATGTTCATCGCCGAGCTCAATCACCCGATGTTCAGCATGTTCGACCTGACCTCCCTCCGCACCGGCATCATGGCAGGCTCCCTTTGCCCTGTGGAACTGATGAAGCAGGTGGAAGAAAAAATGTTCATGCGCGTGACCAGCGTATACGGGTTGACGGAAGCATCGCCCGGCATGACACATTCGCGCATCGACGATCCGGCGGAAGTCCGCTACAATACGGTAGGCCGTGATTACGAATTCACCGAAGTCCGCGTGATCGATCCGGAAACGGGCGAAGAATGTCCGGTAGGCGTACAAGGTGAAATGTGCAACCGAGGTTACAACACCATGAAAGGCTATTACAACAACCCGGCAGCCACGGCCGAGGTCATCGACAAAGACGGCTTCCTGCACAGTGGCGACCTGGGCGTGAAAGACGAACATGGCAACTACCGCATCACCGGACGCATCAAGGACATGATTATCCGGGGAGGAGAAAACATCTACCCCCGTGAGCTGGAGGAATTCCTCTATCACCTGAAAGGCGTGAAAGATGTGCAGGTCGCTGCCGTTCCCTCCAAGAAATACGGGGAGGAAGTGGGAGCCTTTATCATCCTGCACGAAGGCGTCACCATGACGGAAGATATCGTCAAGGACTTCTGTCGCGGAAAGATCGCCCGGCATAAGATTCCGAAATACATATTCTTTGTCGACACCTACCCCATGACCGGTAGCGGAAAGATCCAGAAGTTCAAACTGAAGGATTTAGGATTGAAGTTATTGGCCGACCAGGGAATCACTCCGGTATGATTTTTTTTACTACCTTTGCAGCATTAACATTTTAGTATCAATTTATGTCACAATTATTTCCAACTAATCTGCCTTATAAAGTGGCAGATATGAGTTTGGCTGAATTCGGTCGTAAAGAAATCGAGATCGCCGAACACGAAATGCCGGGACTTATGGCACTTCGCAAGAAGTACGCCGATCAGAAACCTCTGAAAGGAGCTCGTATCACCGGCTCACTGCACATGACGATTCAGACCGCAGTGTTAATCGAAACATTAGTTGCGTTGGGAGCAGATGTTCGCTGGGCAAGCTGCAACATCTTCTCTACACAGGACCACGCTGCCGCAGCCATCGCTGCCGATGGTGTTCCCGTTTTCGCCTGGAAGGGTGAAACACTGGAAGAATACTGGTGGTGTACCGACATGGCACTCCGTTTCCCCAACGGCAAAGGTCCGCACATGATTGTGGATGACGGTGGCGACGCATCCCTGCTGGTTCATATGGGTTACCGTGCAGAGAACGATGCCGAAACGATCAACCGCAAAGGTGGCAATCACGAAGAACAGGTCATACTGGATACCTTAAACCGTATCCTGGCTGAAGACAATACCCGTTGGCACCGCACGATCGCCGAAATGAAAGGTGTCTCCGAAGAAACGACTACCGGCGTACACCGCCTGTACCAAATGATGGAAAAAGGCGAACTGCTGGTTCCGGCCATCAATGTCAACGACTCCGTTACGAAATCGAAATTCGACAACCTGTACGGTTGCCGCGAATCACTGGCCGACGGTATCAAGCGCGCTACCGACGTGATGATCGCCGGTAAAGTCGTGGTGGTTGCCGGATATGGCGACGTAGGGAAAGGCTGTGCCCACTCCATGCGCTCTTACGGAGCCCGTGTCCTGATCACGGAGATCGACCCGATTTGCGCCTTGCAAGCCGCCATGGAAGGCTTCGAAGTGACGACAATGGAAGAAGCCGTCAAGGAAGGCAACGTTTTCGTTACGACCACCGGTAACTGCGACATCATCACCATCGAACATATGGCCCAGATGAAAGACCAGGCCATCGTTTGCAACATCGGCCATTTTGACAACGAAATCCAGGTCGACAAGCTGGTGAACTATCCGAACATCCAGCACACCAACATCAAACCGCAGGTTGACAAGTACACATTCCCGACAGGCAACTCTATCTTCCTGTTGGCAGAAGGCCGCTTGGTGAACTTGGGTTGCGCGACAGGCCATCCTTCCTTCGTAATGAGCAACTCCTTCACAAATCAAGTCTTGGCCCAGATGGATTTGTGGACAATGCCTTACGAAATAGGTGTCTACCGCCTGCCGAAACGCCTGGACGAAGAAGTTGCCCGCCTCCACCTGGAGCGCATCGGCGTCAAACTGTCCAAACTGACTCAGAAGCAAGCCGATTACATCGGCGTACCGGTCGAAGGACCTTATAAGGCCGAACATTACAGATATTAATATATCTGAGGGTGTGCTCAAAAGTATGAAGGCTTTCGGCACACCCTCTTTTTTATTTTGTAGATATGCAAAAAAGACACGCTGACAGACAACTATATTTCAACGAACAAAGTATTACGACACAAAAATATGTAATACCTTTCATTGAAAAGCATAAACCGATTACGGCAGATTCCCACATTCTCGAAATCGGTTGCGGGGAAGGAGGAAACATAAAGCCCTTTCTGGATCTCGGTTGCAAAGTGACAGGTATAGACATCAACGGAGGCCAGATTGCAATCGCAAAAGAAATCTACAGCGTACATCCCAACAACAGAAACTTGACATTGATCTGCGAGGATATCTACAAAGTAACCGAACTGCACAACAAGTTCGACATTATCATCATCCGGGATGTGATAGAACACATCCCCAACCAAGAATTATTCTTGCCTTTTATAAAGAGGTTCTTAAGTCCTCACGGTATTATTTTCGTAGCCTTTCCACCCTGGCAAAATCCATTCGGAGGTCACCAGCAGATTTGCAACAACAAGCTCCTAAGCCATTTGCCCTGGTTCCATCTATTGCCCCGTCCCGTATATAAAAAAGTGCTGGAATGGGGGAATGTCAATCCCGGAGGACTTTTGGAAATCAAAGATATCGGCATTTCATTGGAACGTTTTCTCTCGATCGTGCACAAAGAAAAATACCGGATAGTCGAAGAAGTCCTCTATTTCATCAACCCTAATTACGAAACAAAATTCAATCTCCGTCCCCGCAGACTATGGAGATTCCTGAATATCCCGTATATCCGTAACTTCTATACAACCTGCGGATATTACATCTTAAAGAATTCATAAATATGGCAACATCCCATTTATCCCTTATCATCCCTGTCTACAACCGTCCCAACGAGGTAGAGGAGTTATTGGACAGCCTTACACGGCAGAGTGAAACAAACTTCGAAGTCGTCATCGTAGAAGACGGCTCGAAGGATACTTGCCAGCATGTAGTCGAAGCTTTCAAAGATAAGTTGGATGTTTCCTATTCCTATATTCCTAATGGCGGTCCGGGCAATGCCCGTAACTACGGGGCGAAGCAGAGCAAAGGCGATTACCTGATCGTTCTCGATTCAGATTGCATCCTGCCTCCCGACTACATCAAATCGGTAAACAAGGAACTGAAGGAAACCGGGGCGGACGCTTTCGGAGGGCCGGACAAGGCTTCTGACAGCTTTACGGACGTGCAGAAGGCCATCAACTACTCCATGACCTCCTTCTTTACGACAGGCGGCATTCGTGGCGGAAAAAAGAAGATGGATAAGTTCTACCCCCGTAGCTTCAACATGGGAATCCGGAAAAGCACCTACGAAGCGTTAGGCGGCTTCTCCCCCATGCGCTTCGGGGAAGATATCGATTTCAGTATCCGCCTGTTCAAGAACGGCAACAAAGTATGCCTGTTTCCCTCCGCCTGGGTATATCACAAAAGACGTACGGATTGGCACAAGTTCTTCCGCCAGGTTTATAATTCCGGCATCGCCCGTATCAATTTGTACAAGAAATATCCGGACTCGCTTAAACTGGTACATCTATTGCCGGCGGCCTTTACATTAGGAGTACTCTTTTTCCTGGTCGGAAGCCTCTTCTGCACTTGGAGTTTATTGCCGCTCGGACTTTTCTGTTTGCTTATCTTTGCGGATTCTTCGATTCAGAATAAAAGCATCAAAATCGGCTTCCTGTCGATTATCGCCTCCTTTATCCAACTGTCAGGATACGGTTGTGGATTTTTAGATGCTGCCTGGAACAGGCTGGTTTTGAAAAAGGAAGAGTTTTCGGCATTCCAAAAGACGTTCTACAAATAAAAAGACTCCCAAAAGTCATTGTCAAGACAACCGTCTTCATCCCATACGAACATTGACTTCATCGGGATAAAGACGGTCGTCTTTATTACCACGACGACCGTCAAAAGTGATACGTTTGAACAATATTATTCTTTACTCTTTTTCCAATATTTCCATCCCGACCAACCGATCGCAGCGATCAGCAATAACAAGATCAGGAACGAACTGTAGGAAGAAACGTATGCAGCCGTCACATAACCGGACGGACGGAACTCGAATACGATCGTATGTTCGCCTGCCGGAACACGCATGCCACGCAATATCCAGTCCGCACGGAAATGAGGCACTTCCTTACCATCGACCGTAGCCTTCCAACCCGGCTGGTAATATACTTCGGAGAAGACTGCCAACTGCTCTTTATCCGCTTTACTCTTATAGGTCAGACGGTTCGGACGGTATTCCTCCAACACGATCGTTGCGGTCGAATCTTTCTGCGGGACAAATCCTTCCAGCTCTTTCTGGAAACGTTTGTCCACAACCGCCGTCTCCAGCGGATCGATCGTATTCAAGGCTTCTATCTCGGCATCCGCATTGTCCACCATATCCAGCTTGTCTACAAACCAGGCATTCCCGAATGCATACGGATTCTTCAACGGTTGCTGTTCGGGGTTATAGATGACATAGCGGGTATTCAACATATTCAAGGTAGGACAGGCAGCCAACGCAGACATCACGTCTTCGGCCGTCTGTGCCTTCTGCAAAGCACCGATAATCCCACGCAACTCACCGTCCAGCCGATGGTCGATCAGCTCCTGGTAACGGCGTAGCTTGACGGCATGATACCCTCCGATAGAATGATGGAAATAGGAAGTATTCGTTTCCTGCCACGGGTTATTGATGTTCAACACACGGAAAGTCGAACCCGTATCCTGCAAAATCACCTTGTCGGCAACCGTTTCCTTGTACATCTCCGCCGGCTGCTGCTTGACGAAATTACTGTCATTCAGATAACGACGATCCACCGTCCAAAGATCAATCAAAATAAGGACTGCCACCCCTGCACTTACGAAAGTCGCCGCAGTCTTCTTGTTCTTCGCCTTCCAGAACCAGACAAGCAACCCGGCTCCCAACAGGATGAAGATCAAAGACCGCAACGCATCGGCCGAAGCCAGCGAAGCACGGTCCATCAACAAGGCCGTGTAATACCACTCCGGAACCTGGCTCTGGAACTGCGCATCGTATGCAGACCGGAAATCCAACAACAAGGAAGGCATCAGCCAAAGGATCACACAAAGTCCTCCAGACAGCCCCAAAGCCCAAAGGAATCCTTTTTTCAAACGAGCCTCCTCCACTTTTTCGGTCAAGATTTCCCGCAACCCCCAAATAGCGACGATCGGAAATACCAATCCCGGTATCACCAACGCCATCTCGACTGTACGGAACTTATTGTACAAAGGCAAATAATGGAACATCAGGTCGTTGAAAGAATCGAAATTACGTCCCAACGCAAGGAATGTCAGGAACACCGATCCAGCCAGCAGCCACCATTTCATAGGATTCCGGATCACGAACATCCCCAAGACGAACAGGAAGCAGACCAACGCCCCGAAATAGACCGGCCCGGAAGTGAATATCTTATCTCCCCAATAGGTATAGGTCTGTACTTCTTTCCCCACCTGGGCCCCGTTTTTCTTCAACTCCTTGTATAGCTCGGAAGAGCTGTCCAACGTTCCTCCCGAACCACCGCCATATACATTCGGCACAAGAACGGTCATCAACTCTTTCCAGCCGTAACTCCATTGAAAAGCATAATCCTTATCCAAGCCGGTGGAAGCCTTCTCCACTTTGCCCGAAACATCCGGTTTCGGCGTCAGCTCCGAAGCGCCACGGATGGAGTGCTGCCCCAGATCCCAATTGGAATACATCCCCTGCGCGTTAGGCAATACGGCCAATATGACGCAAACGGCCATAATCAGGGAGGTCTTCAACCATTCGCCATAGGCTTTCTCCTTGATCTTTCTGACCGCATATCCTACATAGATCAGCAGGCAAAGCAGGACCAGATAATAGGTGATCTGGATATGCCCGTTCGCCAAGGATAAGGCTACCCCCAACAGGAACAAGACGGCTCCCCACAGATAGGAGCGCCTGAAAAGCAATGCCATACCGGCCAACGTCACCGGCATATAACCGATCACATAGGCTTTCACGATATGCCCCGCCTCGATAATAATGATATTATAGGATGCGAATGCAAAAGCGAATGCCCCGGCAATCGCGAGCCACCAGTTTACTCCCATGACGCACATCAGCAGGTAGAAACACACTAACCCGGTAAAAACCATCGCCGCATCACCATATCCCACCTTTTTCAACCAACCATCCACAATCGAATAAGAAGGCATACTCGGTGCGGCCTGCCCATATCCTGTCACATACGGCATCCCTCCGAACATCGCATCCGACCAGACACTGAACTCACCCGGCTGTGCCGTCTCGGCGTATTGATCCATCTGGCTTGATCCCATTCCGGTCGCCTTGATATTATCGCCCTGCATGATTACTTTCCCATCAAACACCGCCGGTGAAAAATAGGTCATCACCAGTCCCAAAAACAAAATCAGGGCAACAACATGTTTCCCCCATTGCTTCAGCAAATCCTTCATATATGTCTCATTAAAATTCATATTCTTTACACCCGCCCCTTCAGGCACTTCGCCGTATAAAAACGGATGGCGAACCAGCCGTGGAGCAAAACCGTAACAAAAGTACCATAATATTTGCACATAATCGCATATCTCTCCCGCAAGGATGCTTTTCTTTGCGTCGTGCTCGTACCGCCGTCCAGGAAGTCGGACAGGGTGAGATGCGTGTTACAGAATGAACGGGCCTGCTTCATGCAACGGATACACCAGTCGAAATCGGCCGAATAGCGATATTGCAAATCATATGACGGGGCAATCGCACGTTTTGGTATGAACGACTGGTGGCAAACCAACATCCCCATCCGGAAACTCTTCCACGAGAGCTTCCGCGGCGCCCTGAGGCGGCGCAGTCCCAGCGACCGCCTTTCCTCGTCCACGATATTCGTCTCCCCATAGATGATATCCGGCAAAGCCTTCCTCTTCTGCAGCTTGGAAACGACCGACTGGACCGTATCGGACGAACAGAGAGTATCACCGGCGTTGATGAACCAGACATAATCTCCCGTCGCCTTTTGAAGCCCCTTGTTCATGGCATCGTATATCCCCTTGTCCGGCTCGCTCACCCAATAGGCCAGCCCCGATTCATACCGTCTGATGATATCCACCGTTCCGTCTGTCGAACCGCCGTCTATCACGATATATTCGATGTTCGGATAGGACTGGCTCAACACGTTCAACAACGTCTGCTCCACCAGGCGCACGGCATTATAGGTAATCGTTATGATTGAAAATGTAGGTTGTAACTGCATAATAATTATGACTATGTTCCATTTAACTTAACAATCCGTCTCCCGCGAATGACTCCGGCAAATTCATCGGTGACCGGTTGTTTACACCACCACATTCCTCCCCAGCCGCATCGTCACACGTGAGAGGCGGGATTTCTGTTTTGCGAGCAAAGATAACAAAGATATTCGGTCTTCACATGAAAGACAGAGAGATAAATCGCTCACGGTCTTTGCGATCTGCCGAAGCAGGCGGTGTTCGTAGGTTTCCAGCAAAGCCAAATGAAGGGAAGCGGTGATCTGACGGCGGAAAGAGACGAAGCCCGATCCATGCAGCAGGCTGTCCGGGTCCTCTCCGTAAGGGAGCTGCATCCGGCTCACCTCGAACAAACAGGCTGGCTCCAACCGCTCCCCTTCCGGGTCTGTCCCGCACGAGAGCATCGCCACGATCTTTTCCATCGACGCCTCTCCGGCCCTGTCGGCATCCAGCAGCAGGACGATCCGCTGCGTATATCCCGCCAGCAACCGGAGATGCCCGGCAGTGAAAGCCACCCCGCAGAGCGCCACCGTATTCGTAAATCCGGCGGCATGCATCGCCAGGGCGTCCTTGTAGCCTTCGGTGACGAAGACGAACCGCCTCTCCCGTATCGCCTCCCCCGCCAGGTCCAGCGCATAAAGCACCCGGCTCTTGCTATAGACCGGACTGGCCGGCGAGTTGACATACTTGGCTCCCTCCTCACCATCCGTCCGCCTGCGGGCCGCAAACGCCACCAGCCCGCCCTTCTCGTCCCGGATCGGGAAGATCAGCCGCGACCGCATCTTCCGGTAATCCGCCGGCACTTCCGGAGGAGCGATCCCCACCCCGAAAAGGCGGTACGTCTCCCTCAAAGCCTCGTCTTCCGGCACGTAAGGCTGCAACAGGGAGGCGAACAGACGATTGGCGGCGCCAATCGTCCGAATGGACAATTGAGAATTGACAACAGACAATTGGTCGTCACTGTTTTCATTTGCCGTTTTGTCCGGGGAGCCGGCTGTCCTCTTTCCGGTCGTCCCCTTTCCGTCCGTCCTTTTCTTCTTCCCTGCATAATTGTCTACTGTCCACTCCCTACTGTCAATCGAATACCGTTTCGCCAGTTTTCCCATCGCTTCCGTAAACGAACATCCCTCGATCTTCTGCACGAAAGCGAACAAGTCTCCGCCTTCGCCGCAAGCGAAACATTTGAAAAACTGTTTTCCCGGATGGACGTGCAACGAAGGATGCTTGTCTGCATGGAAAGGACACAAGCCGACATATCCCGCACCGCTGCGCTGCAACGGCACATAGGCAGCCACCACTTCCTCGATCGTGGCCACCCGAAGGATTCTCTCTTTCAACGAATCGCCTCTCATAACAACCGGTTTTCATAAGACAGGAACCGTGTCATCGAAACGTTGTAGCGGAAACGCGCCCGTCCGGTCGCCCCGTTACGGTTCTTGGCGACCAGAAGATAGCCCACGCCCCGCAGGTCCTCTTTCGTATCCTTGTCGTACAAGATGCCGTATTTCTCGGCCCGGTAGACGAAGATCACCTGATCCGCCACCTGCTCGATCGCGCCGGAGTTACGCAGGTCGCTCAAGATCGGCAGATAAGGAGCCAGGCGCCGGTCGCTGTCGCGGTTCATCTGCGCCAACAGAACGGCAGGCACATCCAGCTCGACCGCCATCAGCTTCACCTTCCGCACCACATCGCCCAGGGCCAGATCGGTCGTCTCGTTGCGGCTACCCCGTGTGTAAGGGATATGGATCAGGTTCAGATAGTCGATGAAGAAGATGTCCAGCTCCCGGCGAGCCTTGCGCGTCATCAGCACGGCACGGATCTCGTCGATGGCGAGCGAACCGCAATAGACGATCCTCAACGGCAACCCCGCCAGCTCAGCCGCCGCTTTCTCCAACAACGCACGCTCCTCGCGGTTCGTCCCCTTGAAACGGATCTTGCCGGCCTCCACGCCGCTCAGCATCGAAAGGATACGTTCCGTCACCTCCTCCTCGCTCATCTCGATGCTGAAATAAAGCGTATTCCGCCCCGCACGCGCCGCCTGAAGCGCCATGTGCAAAGCCACCGCCGTCTTTCCCATCGAAGGCCGCCCGGAGAGCACCGCCAGTTCGCCCCGGTAAAGGCCGCCCGTCAAGTCGTCCAGTTCGTCGAACCCGGTACGCACCTGTATATGTTCCCCTTTTTCGCGTGCCTCCTGATTTCGGAACGAACGCGCCAGGACTTCGCGTGCCACCTCGGCCGCCATCCGGACATCCACGCCTCCGGAGGCATGTTCACGCAAGCCGTCCATGTCGTCTGTGACACCGGCGAGGAGCTTCATCACGTCGACATCCGGCTGCTGCGCCTCCAGGCCGCGTTTGTTCAGGCTCGCCACACAGCCGCGCAACATCCATTCGCGCTGTACCAGACGCACATATTCGTGGATGTGGCTGTCGTTGCGCACCGCCTGCAACATGGCGCTTAGGAAAGAGACTCCGTTCAGCTCGCCATAAAGCCGGTGATCGAGCCGGAACATCTCCGCCTCGACCGTCGCCATGTCGATCCGTTCGCCGCGCGAGGCCAGCTCGGCAAAGGCACGGAACACCAGGCGCAGCCCCGGTTCGGTAAACATCTCTTCCGTCACCCGTCCGCCCAATTCGTGGAAAGAGGCGGGACGTCCCAGCAGAGCAGCCACCAAGACCCGCTCCGCCGGATACGATTGTACGGCATTCAACCCCATCAGACAGTCTCCCCGGTGTTATAGACCGTCCCGTTCTGGTACATGTAGAGGGCTGTCGCAAGCGACAAACCGTCGCCGCCGCCCCCCTGCGGAGAGCCGTGGCCGTCGGGCTGGGGAGGCGCGTCATAGAAGGTCAAGGTGAACTTCGTCATCCTGCCCACCGCCGTGACCGTCAACCATCCTGCCTCGACAAGATGTCCGACAGCCGTGACTGCCGCCCTGCGTATCAACCCCGTACGCCGTGCCAGTTCCGAATAAGAGGTGATCCACTCGCCTCGTTCACAAGCATAGTCTTTGAAATGAAAGGAGACTTCTCCTTTTTTGAAATAGGCAAAACCCAATATGCACAGGAGCACCTTTGCCTCTTTTTCACACTTGTCTCCCGGCGTAAAAGCAATCTGCATGGCCTGCCGGGAAACTTTCGTATAGCCGCATCTTGCAAAATCGGCCGAAAACGTCATATCCTTTTTCATAATGAACGGATTTAAAATTAAACATTTTTACCCCAAATAAAAACGGTGCAGTCAATAGCACAATATAAACAATTTATTTTCAGCTACTTGTAGAGGTTTTCCGTCAGTTTCGGTTCAATCCTACATCTTAGAATAAATATATTAATATATATATAAGCTCATTAATTTGCGCCCTTTTCAATCGGCATGGGCAAAGGTACGACAGGAAAGGGGCGTTTTGTAATACCCAAAAATGTCGGATAAAAAAGCCGGCGCGGCGCATTGCAAGCGGGTTTACACGTTATTTCCTATACAAATTCCGAAAAAATTCCTGCAAAACAGGCCTCAATTGGTCATACATCCCACATTTGTCATACCAGATGGTCCGTATGGAAGACTCCGCCAGGCCCAGATCGAACGTCTCCGACATAAAACCGATCAGATACCGGGGCCGTACGTCCCCGAATACCTCCATCAACCACAGCGTCTTAAAAATCCCGATCAGAAATTCCGGCTTCGACACCGGGATGCGGTTCTTATACGCATTCTCTTCTATCCCGAAAATCAGACGATGCAGGTCATCCCCGAATTCCTTGAAGAAATTCTGCGCCACGGCGCACATCCTCTCCTGCTTCCCCTTGGCCTCCTCCGTAAGGAAGAGTGCATAAACGATCATTTCGTACAGCGGATCGGACGCGTCCCGTACCTCTTTTCTGATTTTCTTGTACGAGCGGCAATAGTCACCTTTCCGCTTTTTTTTAACTTGCTCATATGCTTATCTATTTATTGCCTGCAATGCCGGCCGGCCTTTATCCTCTCCCTATCGATGGGAAAAAGTACCCTCTTCCGCATCCGGAAGTCCGGTCTTTTGTCTCCCAAGCTCCCTGGTCTTACACGTCAAAGTCCCTTGTTTCGTACACAGAAGTCCCTTGTTTCAAGGCTCACCCAAAAACTGCACGATTGTCTTCACCTGCCGGGGTGTCAACGTCTTCTTCCCTTTCCGCCAACCGTAGCCCTGCAGCTCCGTCTCTAACACCGGGTCTGCCCCCACCCATTTGGACAACCGTTTCCCGGCCGATTCCGGCATCAAATCCGGCCCGTAAAGGACCGCCAATTCCTGCCACCCGTAACTTCTGATTTCGAATTCGTTTACGATCATAATTCCCATCGTTTCATTGTCCTATAAAGATACGGAATAAAAATCAATATTCAATAGATAATCACATTTATATCCTACTTCTTTCTACCTGTTTCCGCACCGATCTTCGCCGATGTTCCCCAATCTGTATTTCTGCCTGTACCGGGACCTTACCTTTGTCTTGTTATCGATAATGAAAAAAAGATTCCGTAAAAGTATTCATTTAAAAACTAATCACGCTTATGTCATTAAACTATCGCTTGGTAAGAAGACCGGATATGCGCAAAGACGCAGCCGAGGGGTCGAAGCTGTACTATGCACAGGTCCGTTCCTTGAAGAAATTGAAATTCGAAAAGTTCTGTAACATGGTGGCAGTGCGCAGCTCCGCCTTCGTGGGAGATGTGAAACTGGTCATCGACGGCATCCTGTCCGTCATGGAGGAACGGTTGGAAGAAGGGGATGTGATCCAGCTGGGCCGCCTGGGTAACTTCCGGATGGTCGCAGGCAGCAAAGGGGTGGAGAACGAAGCAGACTTCAACACGTCTTTCTTCAATAAGGCGCGTATCGTCTTCTCGCCGGGGACCATGCTGACGCAGGTGAAAAAGAATGTCACATTCGAACATCTCGACCTGGTCCCGGCCGGTGACAAACCGTCTTCCGGAGGCGGGGAGGAGAAACCGGGTGAACTGTAGGCCGGAAGCTAAATTCAAACAGACTAAGAAACTGTTTTGATTTTTCCGCCTGATGATTTGAGAAGTCTTTTTGAGGCAGATCCGTCACTCTGACGAGGAGGATAAGCGAACTATCTGACGAAGACAAGAGGGGGGGGATATGACCGAAAAGACGCTCAAATCATCAGACGAAAACAACAAGAATATAATTAAAAGGGGCTGTTTGTAAAAAATCAAAACAGTGTCCAAAAACAACAAGAAAATGAAAGCAGAACAGGTTGATTTTATATCGTCATATCTCCCTCTTGCCCGCAAGGCGGGAGAAAGTTTCCGGATCAATCCGATAGTGATCCTGGCACAGGCGGTCATCGAATCGGGTTGGGGACAGAGCGACCTCGCACGCGAGCACCATAACTTTTTCGGTATCACCGCCTACGGCAAGAAAAACGTCTGGTGGAAAGGCGAAGGTATCGAATTGGGCGTCCACTCCCTCCGTTTCCGTGTCTACGACACTCCGCAGGATTCCTTCATGGACTACGCCCGCCTGATCCGCCATGCCTACACCCCGGCGGCCGACGTCAGCAACAACCCGCAGGCTTTCGCCCGTTCCATCTCATACAGCCGTTACATCAGCGAAGTCAACGGCGACAACCGCGAAGCCTACCGCATCTTGCTGATAAAGCTCTGCCGACAGATCGAGAAAATTAAAGATTGAGAATTAAAAATTGAAAAATCCTTCTAATTTATGAAAGTCCTTGAAACAGTACTCAGCTTCTTCCTCACGCTCGCCCAAGTCATCTTTCCCCGCAAGCGTAAACCGTCTCCCAGCGACCGTCCTTGTCCTCCTCCCCAGCCTCTTCCTCCTGTCCCTCCTCTCCCTCTGGAAGGGGGAAACGGAAGTGACCCTGGCCTGCATCGGCGGGATTCTCTCCCTCCTGAAGAACAACCAACCCCCTCCCCACATTCCCAAGAATCCCGACGCCCCTCCCCCTCTTCCCCCGACCACCAGCCACCCTCAGCCGACTGGCTGGGAATCTCAGGCTACACACTGATCGCCTGCGGGGGAGTGGGATGCGTCTGCAGGTGGCTGATGGGGTGAGATAAAACAATCAAGAGCCGTGGCCTGAAGGCCACGGCTCTTGATTGTTTTCGTTGATTTCTTATGTGTTATGGATACCGTTAGCAACGGTACTCACATCCTTTATCCTGTTCATATCCGAACGGATACAAGCTGTCTTATTCTTGAAATTCTTCATGCTAATTACTTTTTATAAATTCAAGTAAAGAATCATTATCAAAAATGCTTTCTCCAGACAGAAAACATCTTATCCCTCCTGTTTAAAAATCAAAAATAGTGATCACATCATGCCTACCTTATACAACCTTATTCCCCTTTCAGCAGCTTTTCGTATAGTGCCGTATATTGCTTTGCAACCACTTCCTCCGTATAATTCTCCTGTACTTTCTTCACACAGGCATCCGAAAGAGCCAGCCGATCTTCATGCTCCAAAACCCATTGGATACCATTAGCAAGGTCACCGGCATCCTTATAGTTGGCAACATACCCATTCACACGATGGTCGATCATCTCCGGAATACCACCAATTTCAAACCCGACACAAGGAGTTCCACACGCCATCGACTCCATGATTGTGTTGGGGAGGTTTTCCTCCAAGGAAGAAGTGATAAACATATCGACAGCATTATACAAGGCTACGATTTTAGACTCATCCGACAAATATCCCATCGAATGGATCGGTACAGGGAAAAGGCCTCGGATATCATCTTTCACCTGCCCGAAAACGACAAGCTCCACATCTTGTTTTTCCATTCTCCTTAACGCCTCGATCAAATAATCAATCCCTTTACGCTTGTCTGTAACGTTCAACGCCCCAAATAACAACAGCCTCTTTCCCGAAGGTAGCCCCAATAATTCACGAGCCATACCCTGATCCATCGGATGGTAGACCTTCGTATCGATCGGATTAGGAATAGACAGAACCGCCTTGCCCCGTAACAGATAACTTTTCTTTGCCCTGCCGGACAGCCATCGGCTACAGCCGACAAAGGTTATATTGGCGTCCTTATACAAGGACATTTTTTTATCAAAAACAGAAGTCGAGAGATCCTTACCTTTCGACTTCAAAAAGAAACAAGACTCACATTCTGTCTGAAACTTTTCACAATCTCTCGCATGATGACAAATACCTGTACAAGGCCACATATCATGCATAGTCCACACAATAGGCTTGTTCAGTTTCACCAATCTTTCTATATCCCTCAATGACAGAAACCCCTGATTAATCCAATGAAGATGAATAATATCGGCCTCTTCCACCAAAGGATGCCCCAACAAATCTGTTCCGGTATTGGCGATGGAAACCGCAAACAGATTCTTACGGTTTAAATGATTGCATAAAAAAATAATCAACCGCTCCCAATAAAATCGGAAACGGTTCAACCAAGTATCTTTCCTGACAAGTTTGTCAACCTGTATCCCGGCTTGTTCTAATGCCTTACCTAAACGCCCGGCAGCCACGGCTGCGCCTCCGGTACGTTCGGATGTGTTTATGATGACGATTTTCACACTTTCCTTTCTAATATTCATTATACCAAAAATCAGCCTTCTTTCATTGTAACGTTTGAAGCAGCTCTCTCATGTTCAAGCAAGTATACCCAATTCGTCTATCTTCATGAGAATTATCGACATATCCGACTACAGAAAAATACAAGTGCAATCTATCTCCATCAATGTAAGCTGAAGGACGGTATGTTTTGATATGTACTACTATCGGCTTTTTATAAATAGAAAAGTTTTGATAATCTTCCGATACAGCCAAATACGTTTCCATCGGTGAACGAAATGTTTTTTGCTTATGATCCCGCCCACAGAAAAGCATATACAACTTCTGCCGGTATTCAAACAAGCAACAATGCCAAGGTTCTATCCGTACTTCATCTTTATTCAGAAAAGAACCGATTGCGACCTCCTTAAAAACGGATTGCTTTAAATCATCTCCTTCCAAAATATGAATACCCGTACAATGTCCCCTTTTAGAAATACCGGCATCCCCATTCAGACAATAAAGGCGAAGTTTGCCATTATAACGGATGATAGAGGGAGATAATAATTCCTGCTTAGGATCTCTTGTCTCAAAGAATAAACGCGGAGTACTCCAGGACTGTCCATCTGCCGAATACTGGACCTTCAGCTTCTTTGAAAGAGCTTTATTATCATATTCTCTAATAATAGAATACAGCACATTATCCTCAAAATACAGTTCAATATCCGAATTGAAGCAATCCCCTCCCGGCCATTCCAAAATAGGATTATTTTTTATTGGCACAAATTGTGTAGGAATACTATCATTTCGAACATCAGCATAATAAATACACGGATTTTCATATTTCACCTGCGCTTTAGGATAAGGCGTTGTCCCCAACCAATGGGTAGCTCCGTTCCATCCTTGTTTCAAATAAAGGATCGAAGGATGTGTCTGGCTTTGCTGAGGATAGTTTACCGGAACGGGAAGATCACACCAAAAAAAAGGTCGATTCCCCAATATAACAGAATCTTGATATAATAAATAAATTAAACGATCTAATATATATTGTAATAATTTTCTCAGCATTTAGTAGCTTTAATTCCAATCGTTATTTGATAATCCAGATCCTTTTTATCCAGTAAAGACGTATCAGGCAAATCATCTATGGCCAAACCTTGCAAAAAGGCAGTGGCGGCCAATGCATTTCCAAAAGTAACAATTTCCACATTTCCTTCACCAAAAACAGATTCCATCAACTTTCTTATAGATAAATCCGTAAAACGCCAATAATCCCCCCAACGATCCATATCGTATCGAGAAATTTGAGATATCCCGGAAACTGTGCACAACAGAGTCCCACCTTGTTTCAATACCTTATAACTACCCTCTATAGCTTTTGGTACATCAAAAATAAAGTTCAAAGTCTGTGTACAAATAAAGCAATCTATTCTTTCTTTCGGTAAGGTTTCCGGCTTAGTCAAGTCACCTACAATAGTTGCTTTCTTATTCGAATCATCATAATGAAGAACCTCATACGACGCTATATCATGTCCAAATTGTTTACTGTACGTACTTTCAGCAATCTCAAGAACAGATCCTGTTATGAGATTCTGATTTTGTTTCAAAAAAGAATCAATATAATAACGATCTATCGGACATCCACGATCAAAACCAAATTTACGACTTATAGGTTCAGTCCGCAATTGATCACTAAAATCAATAGGACGACGAAATAAAGAACCAACAATTCTTCTAATTTTTCCCATTCTTAAAATATCTATAGATAACTCGAACTAATCGACCTAACCAATTATATTCCATACCAAAACCTTTAAAATCATGAGACAAAAAATATTCCATTTCCTCATTAATCTCCACTTTTGTCGGAAATTTTTCAACCTTAAAAGTTTTGTATGGGCGATCATAAGGATCTTTTCCTAAAATGCGAAAACCTTTATAATGAGTACCATTATACAAACCTATATTTTGAGATAAAGGATTCACCGGTTCAATACACAAACCTTTATTTCTATATATAGCAAGGGACCAACAAATATCCCACGGGATAGGATTTCGATCAAGAGACTTCAAACATTGAAAATGTCCTCCATATTCAATTCTATATAAATCTTCCTTTGAGAAACCATCCAAAGCGTCTTCCCTATTTGTATAATATTTAAAGTTATCCCATCTATCTTTCCACGTTGCCCATCCCCATCCACATTCCATTAACGAAGTAAATGTAATATCATTATCCGTTCTTATACTAAAATGTGGTATAGATGATATATGCATTACTCTTTTTTCTTTTTCATAAAAAGTAAGCACATCATTCATATATTGAAGATAATATGGATTCGTCAAAACATCATCCTCTATCACTATCACTCTACCATAATGATTTATAATATCTGTTACTCCATCTATTATATTTCGTTCTAAATAATAATTAATCCTACGTTCGACAAGAAATACATTTTTAAAACCTGAAATTGTCCGCAAATACTGACGCAACATATTAACTTGTTTCCAAGATTTTTTATCCTTACCTCCATCCGAATAGATAAACAAATCTGTCTCGTGTGCAAGAGTATTATTTTTCAAATGTATAATTGTCTGTTTTGTTGTTTCTATACGATTATATACAAACAATAAAACCGGTGCAAATTTTGTCATTTTCATTTATTCAAATTAGCATGAATATAAATAGCATGTATTTGTCGCTTCTCTTCAGAAGGTAAAACCATATAATCTTTATATTGATCTTTTAAATAAGTATCACTATCGAAAGGTATAGGGAATTCCATTTCTTCAAAAAATCCTTTGACTAAAGGATATATAACTTCTTTACGATGAACTACTCCTAATGCATTATCCCGAACTTGAAAAGACTGATATTTACCTCCTTTAAATAAATCACAAAAACACCATATAGGATAAAGTAGTATATATTTTAATATAAAATAAGGAACTTCACAAACTGATTTCAATTCATCAAAAGATCTTTTCTTTTCTAAAATCGAAATACTTTTTGAAATATTACGAGAGAGAAAAGACAAAATTTTTTTATGAAAAGGAGGATAGTCTACAAAACAAAAAATATCAATATAGATTCCCTTCTGATAAGGTTTCGTAAAGTCATCTCCATATTCTACAAAAAAAGAATTCAAATCGCGAATTTTAGCAAAATGGTGTGGAGTAGATGGATCCGTCTCTTTAGTTTGAAAAAACAAACTCTCTGGAAGTTCCTTCTGAACAATTTTTTTAAACTTTTCAAAATCATCGATAGGCATAGCAATATCTAAATCATCATCCCAAGGTATAAATCCTTTATGCCGAATAGCCCCCAATAAAGTTCCACCATCAAGCCAATAAATCAAATTATATTTCCGACAAATACGATCAACCTCCTTCAAAATAGACAATTGTTTCAGCTGACACTCTCGAAGTTGGGATCTTCTAAAAGTACCCAAGAATGAATTTTTCATCTTTTACAACAATAAATAAATAATTGTTCACCTTTACAGTATAATGGCAATAAATATGGTAAATAGGTCATCAAATAAAGTTTTATCTTAGTTCCTTTTTTACTAAGAGTCAACAGTCCATCATACGCATCTTCTGAAATCAAAATTTTATATAACTGTTTCCGCTCTTTATATGAAAAAAACAAAGATCTTTGGATAAATGCATTAAACGATGATCTCAAATAAAAATAAAGAATTTGTTTATCTTTCAAATTATCTGTATGCTTTATTATAAACGTATATAATGATTTTATAATAAGAATCAAATCAGTACAATGTTTTTTTGATTCTGAATGAACTATTGATCCTGTTCGTTGATAATAATAATATATAGCTTTCTTATAAAGAACTGTTTTATTCGATAAATATAAGACCCTCGGTGTAAATTCTGAATCTTCAAAATAAATATTTTCCCTAAATATCAACTTATTCTTAATCAAAAACTCTCGGTTAAAAATATATCCTGGAACTCCAGTCCATTTAGCAATATTAATATAGACAACATGATCTTTATAAAGATAAGCACGATCAGTTTCTAATATATCTACATCTTTACAATTTTCATATATATCCAATAAACAATTTTCTAAAACCCAATCATCAGAATCCACAAACCAAATATATTCACCTATTGCTAAATTCAATCCCCTATTTCGAGTAGCACCTAATCCTCTATTTTCTTGATTAATCACACGAATATTAGGATATTTTAAAGCATATGCATTTAAAATCTGAAGGCTATTATCTGAAGAGCCATCATTAATTGCTATAATCTCATATTCATTAGCTGGTAGATCTTGCTCCAAACAACTATTTAAACAACGCGGCAAATATTCTTCCGTATTATAAACAGGAATAATAATAGAAAGCTTAACCATAATAGTATATTAAACGAATCGAGTTCATTTTTTATTGCGAAGCCTATCGAATAATCCCCACATTTTATCCCACAGATAATTTTTCTTTAAATATGAGACCCTTTCTTCTTCCTTAAGGAGATTCTTCACAAAACCATATCGAGGACAACGTTTAGCTTTTTTTACATCTTGAGAAAAGATATTATCAAAAAAGTCAATAAACAAACACTTCCAATATTCCTTTTCATTTACTCTAACAAACCAATTCTCTCTCAATTTAGAAAGATATGCATCATCATTTTCGTCTAAGAATCTCATTTCATCAATAATTTTACCAAAATCCATTTCATCTTCAACTACAAGCATTGACGATTTATTAAAATCTTTTCCTATCAATTTATTTCCCCAATAAATAGGAATCGAATTAACAAGCATAGGTTCTACCACTTTTTCTGTCGTATAACCATTCACAGAACTATTCTCAAAAGCGATTGTAAATTTATAATCTCGAAGAAAAACACACTTATCTTTAACAGGTCCCCCTATATTATTATATAATCGTCCACCAGAATCGACTTTTTTATATTTTGAAAGTTCAAAAAAGAACTTATCTCTGATAGGATCTGCATTCTTTTTATTAGAATAAACGAAGTTAAAAAATTTACGATTTACAAGGTCGCTTGATACCGATTTTGAACTTAATGTATCTAAATCATTCCAGGAATAATGATCCAACAAATATAAAGGAAAACGTAAATAACGATCTCCAAAATCTATATAATGGAAACCGAGGGCATAATCAGCCAAGTTAAAATCAGGAACATCATTTTCACCTGTAAAATATATTTTTACAGCATTTGGATATTTATAGATATTAAATGAAAAACATGAATAAAAAACATAATCAGGAGAAACCGGATCTATTACAAGATCATATTTTACAGATAATAATCTTGTAAAAAAATTATTGTTTGGATCAAAACCATCCCAAAAATCCACAAAATAGATTTTTACTGTTTTCATATTTCCAGTTTAAGATAAAACAAACGAAAAAACATCCTTATCATAATCGACAAAACATGTTTTATATGAATCTCGTAATGAGGAAAATATACTCGGATTAGAAGTAACCGTCCCCAAAAACACATTAGATAAATGTATTATTTCAATTGATGCGAAAAATTTTATCAGTTGTTCTTTTCTTTTTATTTTTGAATTCTGTTTAAATTCAGCATGGACATATCCATGTTCATTATCTCCGCACAAGGTATACCAATTCCATTGTGGAAATGCAGTTTCCAATTGCATTATAACAGAGTAATCATCCGTTAAAACAAAAATATTCTTGATATCTGGATACTTTTTCAAATATTCTATATAAATATTGATTGATAGCAAATCATACTCTACATATTTATCGCCAGCTCTTATTTGACAACTAATAAAATCATTATTCAGTTGTAAATTTCTTATGTAATCATGCAATTTCTCATTTATATCTTCCCTGTATCCCCATGTAATTTCAACCAATACCTTACATGCCTGTGAAATATCTCCCTTTATATTCAACTCAGGAATATCATATTTACAAAAACGTTGATCTATCAAAAGCGCTTGATTCCATACATCTTGCGTCAAATATACATTAGGATGACAGAACTTCCATCCTTTTGCAACAAGATTACAAATACTTTTCTTCAATTTCCATTTAAATAAATTGAAATCCTTCTTTTTAAGAATTGTAAGCCAAGCACCCGTCGGACGCATATTGATCCAATGATGCCACCTCGAATCTTCTTCTTTGCAGAAAGATTCAAAAAAATCAGTCCAACCTTTTTCATATCCAAAATTAGCATCTCTTGAATACAATTTAAATTGTATTTTGTGTTGTAAACAATACAACATAACTAAAATCATACAATTATATTCAGAAAAAAAACCGGCACTTTCACCTACATGAAAAACTAAAACAGATTCAAATTTTTCATTTACTTTTTGATAAGCCTCTTTCAATTTAATCCTATTTCCTTTGCTCGTCATATTTTTCTATTTCAGCAGTCATAGATTCTGGATTGACACAAAAAAATCCGTATATCTCTTGTTCCCTCCTATAACTTCTCCCCGATTGCATCGTTCAACAAATTCTTCATAAGATTTAGACCAATAATGATTTAACATTATATAATCGATTGCTTATTAGTTTCGCCTAATACCATTTGCCTATGCTCATTAAAAACAGGGAAACTCCATTTATGCGCAGAGCGAAAAGCACAGTCTTTCAATTCTAAAAAACAAACGGGCTGTACAATAGACTTAAAAACGCTGATTCATTTCTTTAAGTTCCCTTCCTTCTGTCGCAGGTTGGAGAAATCTACTTTTAACCCCTCTTTCCTGTCTCAAAATCTGACCATTAGAACCGTACATAACCCAATTTATCAATATAGATGGATATTTCAAATAACGATTCAAGAATGTATTGATATCTTTATCTTGTTTCAGAATAATAAACTCATCTATATCAATAAATGCCATCCAACGAGACTCATGACCATAATTTAATAAACAATACTCATAAGCTGGAACTTGATTCGAAGGTTTAATATTATGAAAATCAATAATAGTTACGAAGCCCTCTTCTATATAATCTGATAAAAACTCTCTCAGACCAGATTGGTCATTATTATCTATTATATAAACATGATTGAATCCCAAATTCAAATGATAGTCTAACCATTCTATCAAGTAGGACTCCTCATTCTTTGCAATAGCACATATAGAAGTATTATATTTATACCTTTTGTCTTTTGCCTTAAACGATGCATATTTATTAGATCTAATAAATATCTAGTTAGCTTCATTTTTTATATAATTCAAGGTTTCTTTGAAAATCGAGGAATTGCCAAACCACATGATACAACAATAAACGATCATTGTTATTATTATTTTCAAGAAAAAAGTAACATAAACATTTTCAATATACAAAACGACAACATGTGCACTTAAGAAAGAGACAAATATCGCCCCTATATAAGGAACTATATCTTTTATAATATCTAATATGGTTATCGGCAGAATCTTATTGACAAAATAATGCCAATACAACAAACTCACATAATATACTATTACATATCCAATAACCATTGAATATATACCAAACGGGAACATAACTCCAACAATAATCAATTGTAATACTCCTGTTAAAACAATACCATATAAATAAATATCAGACTTACCATAACTAATTAACAGATTCGTATACAAAATCCATAAATAACCTACAGCCCCCCAAATACAAAACAACTGTAAAAAAGGTACACTCGACAACCATTTCTCACCTAAAAGTATCCAAATAAATTCTTTGCCCGTAAAAGCAAGACCTAACATTGAAGGAAAAGAGACAAATGCTCCGAAACGAACCATCTTTCGAAAAACATTCTTTTGACGCTCCGTATCACTCCCAATTTGTACTAATATTGGCTGAGCTACACTATTGATCATTCCAGATATCAGTTGTTGCCCCATCCCCATCCACTTCTGCCCTTGCGAATAAAACCCCAACTGCTGCGGATTATAGAATTTTCCCAATACTACAGAAAATATATTATTGCTTATCTGTGTAAAAATATTCGTCAATATCAATTTCGAACTAAAGCTAAACATTAACTTAAGCGGGTGTAAATCAATTTGAAATGTAGGTTTCCATGGTGCATAAATAAACTTCAATAATGAACCAATCCCTATATATGTTATCGTCTGAACAGCCAAACCATAATAAGCAAAACCGTTTAATGACAAAGTAACCCCTATAAATCCTGAACAAATCAACGAAACTATATCAATTTTTGCCCGTTCTTTGACCATCAAGGTCTTAAACAAATAAGCATTTGAAGCGATTCCAAATCCTCCAAATAAAAAACCTAAAAAGACAATTCGGGAAAGACCGATCAATTCCGGTTTATCATAGAACTCTGCGATCAACGGTGCACAAAAGAAAAGAATCAAGTAAAATAAGACTCCCGTCAACGAACTGAACCAAAATACGGCATTATAATCTTCATGTTTGATTTCCTTCTGGTTGGTCAGAGCCGCAGTAAACCCGCTCTCCTGAATCGTCGAGGCAATGGCACTAAAGATAGCAAGCATCCCGACCATGCCATAGTCGGAAGCATCCAAAACACGTGCCAAGACAAGGCCAAACAAAGCATTCAGAAGTTGTTGTACCCCATTGCTCAATCCCCCCCAAAAGAGTCCCTTAGCCGTCTTTTCCTTTAATGTCTGTTCAGCCATTACCGCGAAAATCGTATAATAGCCGAACGCATCTCTTTCTCAAAATACAAATAACCCGGCTGTATACTTGTCTTTAAATTAAATTTTTTCAATTCTGATTCTATAACCTTTTTATCATCATGCAAATGATAAATACAAACTGATCCACCGACTTGTCGTCCATGCTCCAAGATATGAACAGCACCTTCCAATGCTTTCCTCTCATATCCTTCTATATCCATTTTCAAGAATAAATTATCAATAAATTTTCCTTCATCTCGAAAGAATGTATCCAACGTGATATTATCCTCCTCATCAACATCACTCACATACTTGCGGACAATTGTTATTTTTTCTTTATAGGGAGCAAACGTAGCTTCCAATGCCTTAATCCAACTTTCGTCACATTCAAAAAGATAGGCATGATCTATATATTCAATCGTATCAAGTGTGAATATAGCCTCCGCCGCACCAATATCCAATAATGTTTTCCCTTTCAATTCTTCATAAGAATCAACATATCGATGTGCCGAACGTTTATCCTGTTCAATCAAAAGTCCTCGATATGCCACTTCGGTAAATGCTAGCATATCTCGTTTGAAATAAAGCTTCCTTCCATTATGGAATACATACGGCAAACCATTCGTATTATCAACATTCACTGTATAATGCTGCTCATCATACTCTTTTTTCCAAACATACGGATATGGGGATTTCTTCTGAACTCACGAGCTATTTTTTATCTATCTTCCCACGCAATGATAAACAAATCCATTCTCCTCCAACTCCTTCACATCGTAAATGTTCCGGCCATCCAAGATCAGCGGGGTTGCCATCAGTTTTTTGACGGCCGACCAGGAAGGCATCCTGAATTCTTTCCATTCCGTGACGAGCAAGAGGGCATCGGCATCCACTACGGCGTCATAGATGTCTTTGGCATAATGGAGGGTGTCTCCCAAACGGCGGCGGGTTTCTTCCATCGAGACTGGATCGTATACATACACTTCGCAACCGGAAGCCAATAATTTATCAATCAAGACCAGAGAAGGAGCTTCACGCATATCGTCTGTCTCCGGCTTGAAGGCCAAACCCCACATAGCGATACGTTTACCTTTCAGATCGCCCTTGAAATAATCGTCCAACTTGCGGAACAAGATGGATTTCTGCTCTTCGTTGACCGCCTCGACCGCTTCTAGGATACGCATCCGGTAACCGTTCGACTTGGCTGTTTTGATCAACGCTTTTATATCTTTTGGGAAACAGGAACCTCCATAGCCGATACCGGCATACAGGAAACGGTTGCCGATACGGGCATCCGAGCCGATCCCCTTACGCACCATATTCACATCGGCACCGACAATCTCGCAGAGGTTCGCCACATCGTTCATAAAGCTGATACGGGTAGCCAGCATGGCATTGGCCGCATATTTCGTCATCTCGGCGGATGGTACATCCATGAAAATCACACGGAAGTTGTTCAACAGGAACGGACGGTACAAGCGGGTCATCAACTCCTTTGCACGTTCGGATTCGACACCTACGACCACACGATCCGGACTCATAAAATCCTTGATGGCCGCACCTTCTTTCAGAAATTCAGGATTCGAAGCAACATCGAACTCAAGCGGCAAGCCCCGTTTATCCAGTTCTTCCTGGATCGTCTCACGGACTTTACGGGCCGTGCCTACCGGAACGGTGCTCTTCGTCACGACAAGGAGATGTTTGGTCATGTTGCGACCGACGGTACGGGCTACTTCGAGCACATACTTCAAGTCGGCACTACCGTCTTCGTCGGGCGGAGTACCTACGGCGCTGAAGAGGACTTCGACCTCGTTCAGGCATTCTGTCAAATCGGTTGTGAAATGGAGACGGCCGGCTTGCTGGTTGCGGTGAACCATCTCTTCAAGGCCGGGTTCGTAGATAGGGATGATACCTTGTTTCAGGTTTGTGATCTTTTCGGCATTTACGTCGACGCAGAAAACTTCGGTTCCCATTTCTGCAAAACAAGTACCGGTGACAAGCCCCACATAACCTGTCCCGACGATAGCTATTTTCATGATTTTATAATCAAATAAAAGTTACGATTAAGTGTTTCCAAATAAAGTTTCGGATACACAAAGGTCCGTCACTCCCACACAAGGAACAACGAAAACGCCACAAAGATAAGAAATTGGAATCATTACACACCTTAAAATCGAGTTATTTGTACAAAAGGACAATACAGAGATAAAAGCACAATCCCTTTCATTCCATCGACAAACCATTACGATCCGTTTCAATTCCGATGCAAAATAGACGCCAAAGATTTTATGGGCTCAAGGAGAGAAAACATTTTCTTCTTGCCAACCGGCACTAAAAATGAATTAATTGTGTAAATTTGCCGTTCAAACTAAATGACCGATGAGCGTAGTAATTAAAGAAGTTACCAGTAAGAAGGAACTCAAAAAGTTCGTAAAGTTCAATATCGAATTATATAAAGGCAACCCGTATCATGTGCCCGGCCTGATCGAAGAAGAGATGGTGACGTTGGATAAAAAGAAGAATCCGGCGTTCGAAGTGTGTGATGCGATCTACTTTTTAGCATACAAAGACGGGAAGGTTGTGGGACGTATCGCAGGGATGATCAACCGCCGGAGCAATGAGACGTGGAATCAGAAACATGCACGCTTCGGGTTTGTCGACTTTATCGACGATATTGAAGTAGTGGATGCTTTGTTCGGTGCCGTAGAGAAATGGGCGAAAGAGCAAGGCATGGACGCGCTGCACGGGCCGATGGGTTTTACTGATATGGACCACGAAGGAATGCTGATCGAAGGGTTCGACCAGATCGGAACGATGGCGACCATCTATAATTATCCTTACTATCCGAAACAAATGGAACGTATGGGATATACAAAAGACCAGGACTGGCATGAGTTCAAGATCTATATACCGGACGGTGTACCGGAAAAACATCTGCGTATCGGCGAGATCGTAAAGAAGAAATACGGACTGAAAGTTATGAAGTTTAAGAACGCGAAATCGATCATGCCGTACGCGCAGAAGGTGTTCCGGACATTGAACGAGTCGTACGCGCCGTTATACGGCTTCGCACGTCTGACTCAAAAGCAGATCGACTACTACATCAATATGTACATTCCGATGCTTCGCTATGACCTGGTGACGCTTATCGTCCGTGAGGAAGACGACGAAGTGGTCGGTTTCGGAATCTCGCTTCCCAACCTGTCCAAGGCTATGCAGAAAGCGAAAGGGCATCTTTTCCCGTTCGGTTGGATTTATCTGCTGAAGGCTTTGAAGAGCAAGCCGAAAGTGATCGACCTCTACCTGACGGGTGTCTTGCCGGAATATCAAAGCAAAGGCGTGAACGCATTGCTGTTCAACGACCTGATACCTGTTTACAAGAGTGTCGGAGCTATTTATGCGGAAAGCAATCCGGAACTGGAAACAAACAATGCCGTACAGGCACAGTGGGATTACTTCAAACGCGAGCATCACAAGACAAGAAGAGCATACATTAAACAGTTGAAAGGGAAGAGTTGAAAGGGGAAAGTGATTCTTTATTCTTTTATTCCCAGTCTTTCAATTTTCAACTTTCAATTTTCAATTTTCAAAATGGACGAACTAAATTCAACAATGCAACAGCCGACAGCGTACAACGATGACGATATCAAGACGCTTGACTGGATGGAACATATCCGTCGCCGTCCCGGTATGTATATCGGGAAATTAGGAGACGGTAGTTATGCCGATGACGGTATTTATGTATTGCTGAAAGAGGTGCTGGATAACTCCATCGACGAATATATGATGGGTTACGGTAAAACCATAGAAGTGACCGTCGAAGAAGGCACCGTCTCCGTACGCGACTATGGCCGCGGCGTTCCGCTGGGCAAGGTAGTCGATGTCTCCAGCAAGATGAATACCGGAGCAAAGTACGATAGCAAGGCTTTCAAAAAGTCAGTCGGATTGAATGGAGTCGGAATCAAAGCCGTAAATGCGTTGAGCAGCTATTTCCTGATCACCAGTTACCGGGACGGCGAATGCAAGCGGGTAGAATACAACAAGGCAGTCATCACGGAGGAAGCCCCGATCTGCCCGACGGAGGAGGCAAACGGGACGCTCACCTATTTCATCCCGGACAAAGAGATATTCAAGGATTATCAGTATAAAGACGAATATATCGAGAGTCTGCTGAAGAATTACGTGTTCCTCAACTCCGGACTGACGATTGTCTTCAACGGCAAGAAGTTCCATTCACGCAACGGACTTGTGGACCTGCTGAACGAGAACATGACGACAGAGCCTTTATATCCGATCGTCCACCTGAAGGGAGAAGACATAGAAGTGGTCATTACCCACAGTAACCAGTACGGAGAAGAATATTACTCGTTCGTCAACGGGCAACATACAACACAGGGAGGTACGCACCTTTCCGCCTTCCGCGAAGCGTTGGGACGTGTCATAAAGGAATATTACAACAAGAACTTCGAATACTCGGACATTCGCGCCGGCGTGGTGGCAGCCATCAGCATCAAGGTGGAAGAACCGGTGTTCGAAAGCCAGACAAAGACCAAGTTAGGCTCGAAAGACATGGGGCCGGACGGACCTTCGGTCGGCAAGTTTGTCGGGGACTTCATCAAGAAGGAATTGGACAACTACCTGCACAAGAACGCAGAGACATCGGACGCCCTGCTGCGTAAGATCCAGGAATCGGAAAAAGAACGCAAAGCGATTGCCGGTGTGACCAAGCTGGCCCGCGAACGGGCAAAGAAGGCGAACCTGCACAACAAGAAACTGCGCGACTGCCGTATTCACCTAAACGACACGAAAGGCGACAATCTGGAAGACAGCTGCATCTTCATTACCGAGGGAGACTCGGCAAGCGGTTCTATTACGAAAAGCCGCGATCCGAACCTGCAAGCGGTATTCAGCCTTCGCGGCAAACCGTTAAACAGTTTCGGACTGACGAAGAAGATCGTATACGAAAACGAAGAATTCAATTTGCTACAGGCTGCATTGAACATAGAGGATGGATTGGAAGGCTTACGTTACAATAAGGTGATCATTGCGACCGATGCCGATGTGGACGGTATGCATATCCGCCTACTGCTGATCACCTTCTTCCTCCAGTTTTTCCCGGACCTGATCAAGCGGAACCATGTCTATATCCTGCAAACACCACTGTTCCGTGTACGCAACAAGCAGAAGACCTGGTATTGCTACAGCGAAGAAGAGCGTGTGAACGCAATCGCTGCCGCCGGAAAAAACGCCGAGATCACCCGGTTCAAAGGTTTGGGAGAGATCTCACCGGATGAGTTCAAGCATTTTATCGGAAAGGATATCCGCCTGGACCCGGTAACCATGAAGAAAGAGGACCTTGTGAAAGATATGCTGGAGTTCTATATGGGCAAGAATACGATGGAACGACAGAACTTTATCATAGATAACTTAGTTGTAGAAGAAGACGTTATCAATTGATAATTGACAATAAATTGAGAATATGGATAATACGATAAAAACAGGGGAGGGACAGGAATCGACCGATAATTATCAATTGTCAATTGCCAGTTGTCCATTAAAAAGGATCGCTCTTTTCCCCGGAACGTTCGATCCTTTCACGATCGGGCACGAATCGCTGGTAAGCCGAGGACTCGAACTGGTGGACGAGATCATCATTTCGATCGGTATCAACGACACGAAGCGAACCTATTTCTCACTGGAGAAACGGCTGAAGGCGATCCAAGAGCTCTACAAGGACGAACCGCGCGTACGGGTCATGTCGTACGACTCCCTGACGGTCGATTTCGCCCAACAGATGAATGCCGGGTTTATCCTGCGCGGTATTCGTACGGTGAACGATTTCGAATATGAAAAGAGCATAGCCGATGTGAACCGCAAGCTGAGCGGGATCGAGACATTTATTCTTTTTACGGAACCGGAACATACGCATATCAGCTCCAGCATCGTGCGGGAGTTGCTGCGTTACGGCAAAGATATTTCCCAGTTTGTGCCGAAAGGGACAAACCTTTATTAAAAAATAAAACAATGAAACGAATTTTACTTCCACTCCTTATATTGAGTGTGTTTGCCGCCTCGATGTCGGCACAGCGCGGTAACAACATAGATGCCCGCAAGCTCCAGTTGGCCCTGTATGCCATCTCCAACCTATATGTAGACTCTACAAGCGAAACGAAGTTGGTGGAGGACGCCATCGTCGGCATGCTGGAAAAGCTGGACCCTCACTCTACTTATACGGACCCAGAAGAGACGAAAGAGATGACGGAACCCTTGCAGGGTAATTTCGACGGGATCGGTATCCAGTTCAACATGCTGACGGATACTTTATATGTGATCCAGGTAATTCCCGGCGGACCTTCGGAAAAGGTCGGCCTGATGGCCGGTGACCGCATCATCATGGTGGACGATACGCTGATTGCCGGCGTCAAGATGAAAAACACGGATGTGATGAAACGCCTGCGCGGCCCGAAGAATACGGAAGTACGGGTAAAGGTCCTGCGCGGCGGAGTGCCCGACCTGATCGAGTTCAAGATCACGCGTGGAAAGATTCCGGTATACAGCCTGGATGCCGCTTACATGGCAGACAAGACTACCGGATATATCAAACTGAACCGCTTTGCCGCTTCGTCGGCCGACGAATTCCGGGAAGCACTGGAGAAACTGAAGAAACAGGGAATGAAGAACCTGATCCTCGACTTGCAGGGGAACGGCGGGGGATATCTGAATATCGCGATCGACCTGGCCGACGAGTTCTTAGGCAAGGACAAGCTGATCGTTTATACCGAAGGAAACAAACAACCGCGCGAGGAAGCCAAGTCTTCGGCCCGTGGAGGGTTTGAAGAAGGACGTTTGGTTGTGCTGGTAGACGAAACATCCGCATCCGCCAGTGAAATCCTTTCCGGTGCGGTGCAGGATTGGGACCGTGGCGTGGTCGTAGGCCGCCGTACGTTCGGAAAAGGGCTGGTACAGAAACCGATCCCGATGCCTGACGGCTCGATGATCCGCCTGACGGTTGCCCGCTATTATACGCCTACAGGCCGTTCTATCCAGAAACCGTATGTCAACGGCAACCAGGAGCAATACAACCATGACTTGATCGACCGCTACAACCGGGGGGAACTGATGAGTGCGGATAGCATCCATTTCCCCGATTCGATGAAGTACAATACGCTGGAGACGAAACGCATCGTGTATGGCGGCGGCGGTATCATGCCGGATGTCTTTATCCCGGTCGACACGTCCCGCTATACGGATTATCACCGTAGTGTGGTGGCGGCCGGTCTGGTGAACCGCATCGCCATGAATTATCTGGACCGTCATCGTGCCGAACTGAACAAGAAATATCCGAAGTTCGCCCAATACAAGCAGAACTTCAACGTGACAGACGACATAATGCAAGAACTGGTCACACTGGCTAAAGACGACAAGATCGAGTTCAACGAAGAGCAATACAACCGTTCCAAGCCGCTCATCATGCTCCAAATCAAGGCGCTTATCGCACGCGACCTGTATGATATGGCCGAATACTTCCAGGTCATCAACGACGACAACGAAAGCTTCCAGGAAGCCTTGCGCCTCATCAACGACGAACAGCGGTACAAAAAAGAATTGGGACGGTAAACCTATTATCGATAATACTTCCTATATTTGTATTCATCAACGAAAAGAAAGGAACACAAAAGATGGACACAACGATGAAAACGATAGAACTTACTTTGCCGGATTCGGAATTGCCTTTCATTAAGACAATAGCGAAGAAATTCGGATGGACTCTGACAACCAAACACACAAAAACTCAGAAAAGTCTTGATGAAGGCATTGCCGATATCAAAGCCGGGCGTGTTCGCGAAGTTTCTACGGATGAATTAAAACAAATGATGGGATTATGAGTTCATACACGATCCTAATCACTAAACGATTTGAAAAGGACTTGGAAATATGTAAGAAGAGGGGACTAAAACTTAGCCTCCTCTATACTGTAATAGAGCAACTCAAATTGAACGGGACATTACCAAAACAATATCGTGCCCACAAACTAAGTAGTAATTATGCTAACTATTGGGAATGCCATATTAAAGGCGATTGGTTATTAATATGGGAGCAAAACGATGATGAACTCATTTTGATATTAACCTCAACCGGAACACATTCAGATTTATTCTAAAGGATTATGTACTGGACACTTTTTCTGACATTCGTCAAAATAGGGACTTTCACTATCGGAGGTGGGTATGCAATGCTGCCCCTGATACAGCGGGAAGTGGTAGATAAAGGATGGCTTTCGAAGGAAGATTTCATCGACCTCTTCTCCGTAGCCCAGTCCTTGCCCGGCATTTTCGCCGTGAACATCTCTATTTTTGTAGGATATAAACTGAAAAAAGTGCCAGGTGGTATTGTTTGCGCTTTGGGAAGCATCCTTCCCTCCTTCTTCATCATTCTGGCTATCGCACTGTTCTTTACACACGTGCAGGACAACATATGGGTAGAGAAGGCGTTCAAAGGATTGCGTCCGGCGGTCGTCGCCCTGATTGCCGTGCCTTGCCTGACAACAGCACGTTCGATCAAGATGAGTTACAAAGAGCTGGTTATCCCTATCGCTGCCGCACTGCTGATCTGGCAGGGAGGGTTGTCTCCTGTGTGGATTATTCTGGCGGCTATCATAGGAGGACTTGTTTACGGACTGAAAATAAAGAAAGACTGATATGATCTGGTTGCAATTATTCTATGTATATCTGAAAATCGGGATATTCGGTTTCGGTGGCGGCTATGCGATGCTCTCCCTGATACAGGCAGACGTGGTGGACCGCTACGGATGGATTTCGTCACAGGAATTTACGGATATCGTCGCCATCTCGCAGATGACCCCCGGGCCGATCGGGATCAACAGCGCCACCTACATCGGATATACAGCCATCCACAATGCCGGCTATTCGCCCGCGATGGCCGTATTAGGCTCCTGCCTGACGACATTTGCCGTCTGCCTGCCCTCTTTCCTGCTAGTGCTGGCCATCTCATACGCCTTTGCCAAATTCAGGAACAACAAATATGTAGCAGCCGCGTTCTACGGCCTCCGTCCGGCTACGGTCGGCCTGATTGCGGCAGCGGCTTTGCTATTGATGAATAGCGAGAACTTCATCGACTATAAAAGTTTCCTGATCTTCGGGGCTGCGTTCATCCTCACCTGGAAGTTCAAGATCAACCCGATCCTGATGATTATCCTGGCAGGAATCGCCGGGATAGTTCTCTATTGGTAAATTTTACCGCAAAAGTCAAGACTTTCGTAACAAGAAGTCAGGACCTTCAGAGTAAAAAACCTGGACTTCCACAATCAATATTCAGGGCTTTCTCTCAAAAAACACCCTTATTTCAAGTCAGGCTTTCATCGATAGAAAGTCCTTCTTTGTCGAGGAAACGCTCCTCTTTTTCTAATCTGATTGTGTAGGCTTTCATCCTGTTGTAGTTTTGCTTTCGAAAAAAGGTAAAAAGATTGTCAGGTTACAAAACGAAAGCATCATGAAACAGATTTCTTCCATACTTCTCTCCTGCCTGCTTCTCCTGCCCACCGGGATGAATGCGGAGGAAGACACACCCAAACAATGGACGCTTCGCGATTGCATCGATTATGCACTGGAGCATAACATCACCATCCAGCGGAATCGCATCAGCGCCGAGAGTGCCCAAGAAGACGTAAAGACAGCCAAGGCGGATTTCCTGCCTTCCTTGAGCGGGAACATCAGCCAGCGCGTCGTCAACCGCCCGAACAGTGCAAGAGGCACCATCATCAGCGGCGATAACATCACGACAAGCGAAAGCAAAACCTCGTACAACGGCAGCTACGGCATCGACGCCAACTGGACCGTGTATAACGGCAGCAAACGGGTGAACACCGTCAAACAACAGAAGCTGAACAACCGCATCGCCGAACTGAACGTGGACGAAAGCGAAAACTCGATCGAGGAAAGTATCACCCAACTGTATGTACAGATCCTCTACTCGGCCGAAGCTGTCAAAGTAAACGAATCGACACTTGAAGTAAGCCGGAAAGAGTTTGAACGGGGACAGGAATTGTTCAACGTCGGCAGTATCGCCTCAAGCGACCTCGCCCAACTGGAAGCGCAGGTCAGCAGCGACAACTACCAGCTGGTGACCTCCCAGGCTACCCTGCAGGATTATAAGTTGCAATTGAAACAGCTTCTCGAACTGGACGGAGACATCGAAATGGACCTCTACCTGCCGCAACTGAGCGACAGCAACGTCCTGATCCCGCTTCCCGAAAAAGACGATGTCTACAACACCGCCCTCAGCCTCCGTCCCGAAATAGAAGCAGGAAAGCTGAACGTGGAGAGCTCGGACCTGAGCATCAAGATGGCACGTGCAGGATATCTCCCGACCTTAAGCCTCAGTGCAGGCATCGGAAGCACGAATGCCAACGGCAGCGACTTCAGCTTCAGCGAACAGGTCAAGCAGAACTGGAACAACTCGCTGGGACTGACCCTCAGCATCCCCATCTTCGACAAGCGGCAGACGAAAAGCTCCATCAACAAGGCCAAGCTACAAAAGCAGACCAGCCAGCTGGACCTGCTGGACAACAAGAAGACACTCTACAAAACTATCGAAAACCTCTGGCTGGCCGCCAACAGCGCACAACAGCAATACGTGGCAGCTTCACAGAAGTTGAAGAGCACGGAAACCAGCTACTCTCTCGTCAGCGAACAATTCAACGTCGGCATGAAAAATACAGTAGAATTGCTCACGGAAAAAAATAACCTGTTAAGCGCACAACAGGAAACGCTCCAGGCCAAATACACGGCCATACTGAACGCAGGCTTGTTGCGCTTCTACCAAGGAGAAGAAATCAATTTATTCTGAAACATGACATTAGGGGTGAACCGCTAATGAATATATTCACTCTCTTTTTGTTTCGGAGGATGTGTCAAAATCTCCTTATCTCCGCGCCTGACGCAGGAACAAGGCACTTTTGGCACACCTCCCTTGCAAAAGGAATCGACATCCGGAAAGAAATAAAAACAGATAAAGATATGAACAAGAAGAAACTAATTATCGGTATAGTAGGCGTATTGGTCGTGGCCGGAGGCATCTGGTTCTTCACAGGCAAAACGTCGAAAGGCGGTATCCGGCTCGAAACCGCCAAAGTGGGCCGCAGTTCCATTTCGAACACGGTGACGGCAACCGGAACAGTCGAGCCGGTAACGGAAGTCGAAGTCGGCACGCAGGTGTCCGGTATCATCGACAAGTTGTATGCAGACTATAACGACGTGGTCAAAGCAGGGCAGTTGATCGCCGAAATGGACAAGGTCAACCTGAAAGCCGAACTCGCATCCGCCGAGGCACAGCTGGCTAGCAGCAAAAGCGAATTCGAGTACCAACAGAAGAATTACGCCCGCAACAAGATCCTCTTCGAAAAAAAGCTGATCAGCGACTCGGACTATGAAACGTCCACATACAACTATGAGAAAGCAAAAGCCGCCTACGAACAAAACCAAGCGGCAATGGTCAAAGTGAACCGCAACCTCGAATATGCGACGATCACCAGCCCGATCGACGGTGTCGTGATCAACCGCGCAGTTGAAGAAGGACAGACCGTAGCCGCCGGCTTCGAGACTCCGACCCTATTCACCATCGCGGCAGACCTGACCAAGATGCAGGTGATAGCCGACGTGGATGAAGCCGACATAGGTAACGTAGAAAATGGGCAACGTGTCTCCTTCACCGTCGACGCCTACCCGAACGACGTATTCGAAGGCACGGTCATGCAAATCCGCCTCGGCGACAGCGAAAGCACCAGCAGCTCTTCTTCCACCTCGACCTCGACGGTCGTTACCTACGAAGTGGTGATATCGGCCGATAATCCCGACCTTAAATTGAAGCCGCGCCTGACAGCCAACGTGACGATCTTCACACTGGAACGCGATAACGTGCTGACAGTCCCGACCAAGTCGCTCCGCTTCGTACCGGATGCCGGGATGTTGACGCAACTGGGCTACATCGTCTCCGAAGCCGGCAAGGAAACCCCTGCCGGGAAACGTCTCGTATGGATCAAGAACGGGCAGGAGCTGAAGCCGAAAGCCGTTACCGTCGGTTCCACCAGCGGAAACATGATCGAGATAACCGACGGCCTGAACGAAGGTGAAGAATTGGCTGTCGATCTCGAAGCCTCCTCCATTACTCCGGCAGCCGAAGCCGAAACGGAAAGAAGCCCGTTCATGCCAGGCCCTCCGGGAAGCAATAAGAACAAGAAGAGTGCCAAGTAGGGGCAGGCTTTATATATCTGCCCTCCAAACAAGGAGTACAACAATATGAAAGAGATAATCAAATTAGAAAACATCAAGCGTGACTTCAAGGTCGGAGACGAAACGGTCCATGCCTTGCGTGGCGTCTCCTTCACGATCTACGAAGGCGAATTTGTCACCATCATGGGGACATCCGGCTCAGGAAAGAGTACCCTGCTGAACACGTTAGGTTGCCTGGATACACCGACCAGCGGAGAATATTACCTCGACGGCACATCGGTCCGCACGATGGGTAAGAACGCCCGCGCCACCTTGCGCAACCGCAAAATCGGGTTCGTCTTCCAGAACTACAACCTGCTGCCTAAGACGACAGCGGTCGAGAACGTGGAGCTGCCCTTGATGTACAATCCGTCCTACAGTGCAGCCGAACGACACAAGAAAGCAGTCGAATCGCTGGTTGCCGTAGGTCTGGGCGACCGCCTGATGCATAAGAGCAACCAGATGTCCGGCGGGCAGATGCAGCGTGTCGCCATCGCCCGGGCGCTGGTAAACGACCCCGCCGTCATCCTCGCCGATGAAGCGACCGGAAATCTCGATACCCGTACCTCTTTCGAGATACTGGTTCTTTTCCAGAAACTGCATGCCGAGGGACGTACCATCATATTCGTGACCCACAACCCGGAGATCGCCCAGTACAGCAGCCGCAATATCACGCTGCGCGACGGGCATGTCACTTCCGACACAGTCAACCGGAACATCCTGAACGCGGCAGAAGCGTTGGCACGGCTACCGAAGAATGACGATTGATCTTGCCACCCTTCCGCGGGTGCCCCTTTATGCGAATACCGGAATCATCCGATATAAGCGGAAGGAGGCAAAGGTGTTTAAAGAATCACTTATAAAACAACAATAACAATGAACGGAACAAACCTAATAAAAATAGCCGTCCGGGCACTCGCCAATAACAAATTGCGCGGCTTCCTCACGATGCTGGGCATCATCATCGGCGTGGCCTCCGTGATCACGATGCTTGCCATCGGACAAGGCTCGAAGCGAAGCATACAGGCTCAGATCAGTGAGATGGGTTCCAACATGATCATGATACACCCGGGCGCCGACGTGCGTGGCGGTGTCCGGCAGGATGCCTCCGCGATGGAAACCCTGAAACTACAGGATTACGAAGACATTGTGGACGAAACACGCTTTGTCTCGGCCGTTTCTCCTTCCGTCAACAGCAGCGGGCAAGCGATCTACGGCGCCAACAACGCCCCGACCACGGTCTACGGCATCAGTCCTGACTACCTGGAGATACGACGCTACAAAGTCGAGGACGGCGACATGTTCACCGAACAAGATATCCAGACAGCCGCCAAAGTATGCGTAGTCGGCAAGACCGTCGTCGATAACCTCTTCCCCGATGGTGGCAACCCGGTAGGCAAGGTCATACGTTTTCAGAAATTACCTTTCCGCATCGTAGGCGTGCTGGAAAGCAAAGGATACAACAGCATGGGAATGGACCAGGACGACCTAATCTTAGCTCCATACACAACTATTCAGAAAAAGGTCCTGGCCATCACCCATCTGCAAGGCATTACCTGTTCGGCCCTCAAGGAGGAATACACCGACCAGGCCATCGACGAGATTTCTGAAATACTCCGCCGCAACCATAAGTTGAAGGGAAGTGACGATGATGATTTTACCATCCGTAGCCAGCAGGAGTTGAGCACGATGTTGACAAGCACTACGGATATGATGACCGTGCTGTTGGCGGCTGTGGCGGGTATTTCGCTCCTCGTAGGCGGTATAGGGATCATGAATATCATGTACGTCAGCGTGACGGAGCGTACACGCGAGATCGGCCTCCGTATGAGTATCGGGGCAAAAGGCATCGACATCCTGGCACAGTTCCTGATCGAGTCCATCCTGATCAGTGTGACAGGCGGTTTGATAGGTGTAGTCTTTGGAGTGGGCGCGGCCCTTGTCGTGAACGGAGTCGCCCACTTTCCGATCTACATCCAGCCCTGGAGCGTCGTCCTCTCGTTCGCCGTATGTACCGTCACGGGTGTATTCTTCGGATGGTATCCGGCCAAAAAGGCGGCACAGCTCGACCCGATAGAGGCAATACGTTACGAATAGCAGGCGGGAAGCATCGAGGGAAGAAGACGCTCTGCGTCAAGCATGCCTCATAGGTATGAGGCAACGTACCTCAAAGATATGAGGCAACTCACCTCATAGGTACGAGGCAATATACCTCATAGCTATTAGGCATGCTCGACGCAGAGCCTCTTCCATGACCGATGCCGCCTGGCGTTCGACAGAGAAACAACACTTCTTCCATGCCCGATGCTTCTCTGATATATAATAAACAGTATCTTTGCATAAATGGGAACAACAGAGACAATGCACACATTACCGGCTCCCCCCTTCAAAGGCATGGGGAAGCTGATCCATATCGCAGCCTGGGCCATCCTCTTCGGGCTGCCGTTCTTCTTCACCGGACGCGAGTCGCAGACGGTGACGGTCCTGAGCTACGTCCGCTCCATGATCGTCCCGCTGTCGTTCATGCTGGTGTTCTATGCCAACTATTTCGTGCTGATCGACCATTTCCTGTTCGCCAAGCGTCCCTGGAAGTTCTTGCTATGCAATGTCGTACTGATCGCTGCCTCGATGGGGGCCGTCCATCTGATGTTCGAACTGCTCCCGCATCCCGAATGGGAACATCCGAGGCCGGAAAGGGAATGGCAGGAGACGGTCGGTTTCTTCATGGTGAACGCCATGCTGTATATGCTGGTGGCAGGGCTAAGCGTCGCCATCAAGATGACCGGAAGTTGGTACGAGATGGAATCGTCCCGCCGGGAGTTGGAGAAAAGCCGTGCCGAAGCGGAATTGCAGAACCTGAAAAGTCAGTTGAACCCCCATTTCCTTTTCAACACGCTGAACAATATCTACAGCTTGATCGCTTTCAGCCCGGAGAAGGCGCAGGAGGCGGTACACGACCTGAGCCGCCTGCTCCGCTACGTGCTCTACGACAGCAGCCAGCCGATGGTTCCGTTGGAGAAGGAACTCGATTTCATCCGGAACTATGTGGAACTGATGCGTATACGCCTGCCGGAACATGTGAAACTCACGACCGACATATCGTCCGCCACATCTGAAACCCAGGTGGCGCCTCTCCTTTTCATCTCCCTGATCGAGAATGCTTTCAAGCATGGGGTGAGCCACAACAAGCCCTCGTTTATCGACTTGAAGATTCACCAGGAAGGGACACGGATCGTCTGCTCTATCCGCAACAGCGACTTCCCGAAAGACAACGGACAGGACAAGAGCGGTTCCGGCATTGGGCTGCAGAATCTCAGCAGGCGGTTGGAATTGCTGTATCCGTCGCATCATATTTTCACGTACGGGCAAAAAGGAGACGAATATGTTTGCCTGTTAGAATTGCAGGCATAAGGATTTATTATATTTTTGTCCGGTACATCAATACAACAAATTATGACGTTAACATGTGCAATCATCGATGACGAACCACTGGCCATCAGTCTGCTGGAAAGTTATGTAAACAAGACTCCGTTCCTCCGCCTCACAGCAAAGTTCAACAGCGCCCTTGAGGCATTGCCCGTATTGAGCGCCCAGCCGGTAGAGCTGCTTTTCCTCGATATCCAGATGCCGGAACTGAGCGGCATGGAATTTTCTCGGATACTGGAGGCAGATACCCGCATCATCTTTACGACGGCTTTCGAACAGTATGCCCTCGACAGCTACAAGGTGAACGCCCTCGACTATCTGCTGAAACCGATCAGTTACCCGGATTTCCTCAAGGCGGCCAACAAGGCGTTGCAATGGTACGAGCATATGCAAGCGCCTGCGGCAGAGATCGAGTCGATCTTCATCAAGACTGAGTATAAGCAGGTACAGGTCGAACTGCGCAAAATACTCTATATCGAAGGGCTGAAAGACTATGTCAAAATTTTTATCGAGGATGAACCGCATCCCATCCTTTCACTGATGAGCATGAAGTCGCTGGAAGAGATGCTACCGGCAAGCCACTTTATCCGTGTACACCGTTCCTTTATCGTACAGCCTGAAAAGATCAAGGTGATCGAACGGAACCGGATCGTGTTCGGAAAAGAATATATCCCGATCTCCGACAACTACAAACCGAGGCTTGTCGAATTCCTGGCGCAACGGTCACTCAATTTCAATTAACAATGGACAATTAACTTTGTTAAGATGATACGGCGTAGCCCAATTCTCAATTAATTAAAAAAGTTGTAACAGCAACTTTTCCAAAGCCCTAGTCATCCGGCTCATCGGGCAAGAATAGTTATTCGAGAAAACGGCTACCGCATACGTCTTTCCATCTTTCGTGATATAGCCGGCATAGCTCCTGACACCCGTAATGCCCCCGCTTTTCAGGTGGGCTTTTCCCTGCAACTTCGATCCTTTCAAGAAATTGCGCACTGATCCCTCTATCCCGGCTTGTGGTAAAGAGGCTATGAAAGCATCCGAAACAGCAGATTCCGTCGCCATATAGACCAACAGCTCTCCCATAAATCCGGCCGACACCTTATCTGCCGGAGCCAAGCCGCTGCCGTCGTTCATCCGGAGCGGAAAGACATCCAAACCTTTCTTCTCCCAATATTCTTTCACGACCTGCACACCACGACCGAACGAGGAGATCATCTCGTTCCTTCGCGGTTTGTATTGCAATCCGACCGTTTTGACCAAAGCATCCGCATATAGGTTATGGCTGACATGGTTGCATATGCTTGCTATCTCCCGCAGCGTGGGCGAATAGGTCGTGACAATCTCTTTCCTCTCTCCCTTCTTCCACCGGTTTTCCTCCACCTCGATACGGTAGCAGGAAGGGGACCCGTCCACCCGTATTCCCTTCTGCTGAAGCTGGTCCGTCAGATAGCGTGCCAAATATAAGGCAGGATCGGGGATATCTCCTTTCAAGACATACGCCTCCCGGTTCGCAGGCAGGACACCATACAGGTAGCGCACGTCATCGAGCGGAGCACCGATAATATAAGCGCTGTCCGAAGAAACCGGAGCGGCTTTCAGGTAGTTCTTAAACCGGATAAAAGGGATATCCGGCTCTGTCCCCTTTAGGACCGGCCGCGTCCCGGCAGCCCCAGTCTGCAAGGATAGCTTATACATATTGTCGAAGATGGAAATACCATAACTTCCGGGGGCATAATAATTTCCCATATCTTCCCGGAGCCATTTAATAGAGACGCCTTCGGTGTCGAAAATGCTTTCGTCCGATATGACCGATCCTGTTATATGCTTGATGCCGGCTTTCTGCAAAGCAGCTATCCAGGTTGACAAAAACTTGTTCTGCCCCGGTGCGAAATGCGAAGAGCCCAAGGAGGGATCACCGCTTCCTTTTATATAGAGGTTTCCCTCCAACGTGCCGTTTTCCAGTATTCCGTCATATTCCAACGTGGTCGGATAGCGATAGTCTTCTCCCAATATCTCAAGCGCTGTCGCCGTGGCTACCGTCTTCAACACCGAAGCGGGCGATTGCAGCCGGTCCGTATCATAACTGTAGACCGTTCTTCCCTCCTGCACATCTTTCACTACCAGAGAAAAAGAGGCTCCCCGCATATAAGGGGCCTGCAATAACCATTTGACGGGGGCGGGAGTCTGTGCACCGGCAAGCAAATGAAGGCAAATCAACAGGCAAAGCAGTACTATTTTGTTTCGTATCATCCTTTCTATTCAACTTTATTTTATCTTTGCCATAAAGGCGAAGATAAGTCGGTTTGCATTATCTTTGCCTGCAAAGATAAGAATTTAATATGAACCCATTGTTTGATAAACCGTTCACATTCGACAGGGTGGCACGTATTCTGTTCGGCCTGGCTGTTATCAGTGGTATTATCTATCTGATCGCCGTCCTGCGAAATGCTTTGTTACCATTCCTGATTGCCTGGCTGCTGGCTTATATGATGCAGCCGTTCGTCAAGTTCTTCCAGTATAAAGTCAAGCTGAAAAGCCGTTTGCTGTCTATCCTGGCCGTTCTCGTGTCTACCCTTCTAGTGATCTCACTGGTGGGTGTCGTGATCGTCCCCTCTGTCACCCAGGAGTTCAACCGGACTTTGGAACTGATGCAGGAACATAACAGTGGTTACGGACATATCCCGATGATTCCGCAGTCATGGGCAGAGTATCTGGAAAAGAATATCGATCCGGACCAGTTGGCACAGCTCCTGAGCAAAGAGAACATAGAAAAGGCGGTCAAACAGATCGCTCCCAAAATGTGGATCGTACTGACCAATACTTTCTCCATTCTGTTCAGTATTACGATCGTGTTTGTAATCTTCCTTTACTTCATCTTTATCCTGTTGGATTATGAACGGATTGTCAACGGTTGGATCCGCCTGATTCCCGAACGTTACCGCCCCTTTGTCCAAGGGTTAGCCGACGATGTCGAATATAGTATGAACCGCTACTTCCGCGGACAGTCATTGATTGCCTTATGTGTCGGCATCCTCTTCGCCATCGGATTTAAGATCGTCGGTTTCCCGCTGGCCGTTATCCTAGGGTTATTCATCGGTTTCCTCAACCTCATTCCTTATATGCAAACGATCGGTATCATCCCGATGATCTTGCTGAGTCTCCTCAAAGCTGCGGAGACCGGAGAAAACTTTTGGCTGATCTTCGGATCGGGAATTCTCGTCCTTTGCATCGTGCAGTGCATACAAGACTTGTATCTCACTCCCCGCATTATGGGAAAGGCTATGGGACTGAATCCGGCCATCATCCTTCTTTCTTTATCCATTTGGGGAACTTTATTAGGTTTTATCGGCTTAATCATCGCTCTCCCCCTGACAACTCTCTTCCTCTCTTATTATAAACGTTTTATACTTATGGAAGAGGACCAGTCTCTTGTAGAGAAGCACGAGTTATCAAAGGTCCAAAAGAAAAAAACATTCCCAAAAGAATAAAAAAACTTGCATCAGCTATTGCATATATAAAAAAAAGCCCTACCTTTGCACCCGCATTACAGAAGTAACGCACAGGATGATTCGCTAGCTCAGCAGGTAGAGCACATCCCTTTTAAGGATGGGGTCCTGGGTTCGAACCCCAGGCGGATCACTGAAAACAAAAGAAAAACCAAGCAAATCCCTGATAATCAGACATTATCAGGGATTTTTATTTTCTCCAAATACTGCATTTCACCGCAAAAAACAGTGATGATCACAGGTGAAATAGGTGGACTTGACATCTACCTGAAAAAGTCCACCGAATTAGATCATATTTCATTGATTTTCCGATTTTTGCGCGGTTCGAAACCGACTCGTAAAAATTAATTTTGTAACATCATTTTTTTGAGTATGGCTATGCAGAGAAACTACTTTACGATTCTTTTCTTCATCAAGAAGTCTAAACTCCTAAAAAACGGAGAGGCACCCATTTGTATGCGTATAACGGTTAACGGGCAACGGGCCGAGATACAGATTAAAAGAAGCGTGGACATTTCCAAGTGGAATTCCCAAAAGGAATGTGCCATAGGTAAGGAAAGGAAATCTATGGAATTGAACCATTATCTGGATACGGTCCGTATGAAAGTTTTACAGATCCACAGGGAACTGGAGCAGGACGGGAAGCCGATCACGGCCGATGTCTTAAAAAGACGTTATTACGGGGAGAGAGACTCTCCGAAGATGCTGCTGGAGGTTTTCCAGGAACATAACCGAAAGTACAGGGAGTTGATGGGCAAGGATTATGTCGCCGGGACTGTCCTGCGCTATGAACGGACCGCGAGGTATCTGGGTGAACTGCTACAAAAGGAATACAGGATGAACGATATACCTTTGAAAGAGATAAACCATGAGTTCATCGCCCGGTTTGAGCACTATGTAAAAACAGAAAAATCATGTGCCCAGAATGCCACGGTAAAATATCTGAAAAACTTCAAGAAGATAATAAAAGTGGCGCTTGTGAACAAATGGATAACGGACGATCCTTTTCTAGAGATTCATTTTAAACAAACAAAAACGAACCGGGCGTTCCTTACGGAAGAGGAATTGAACATACTTCTGAAAAAGGAATTCACCATTCCCCGCCTGCAAACGGTCAGGGACATATTCGTGTTTTGTGCGCTGACCGGGCTGGCCTTTACCGATGTACAGCACTTGCGATATGAACACATAATAAAGGATGTCAATGGCGAGTACTGGATAAGAAAAGCCCGGGAAAAGACGGACAACATGTGTGACATTCCACTGTTGGACATTCCACGGATGATTTTGGAGAAGTACAAGACACATCCGGAATGCCTGAAAAAAGGAGTGGTCTTGCCGGTACCCAGTAACCAGCGGATGAACAGTTATTTGAAAGAGATCGCTGACATATGCGGTATCAATAAACCACTGAGCACGCATGTGGCCAGGCATACATTCGCGACCGTCGCGCTGGCCAACAGGGTTTCAATGGAATCCGTTGCGAAAATGCTCGGGCATACAGACATCAGGACAACCAAAATATACGCGAGGGTTTTGGACAAGACCGTTTCCGAAGAAATGAAAGGGATGAGAAGCAAATTCGTGGTCTGATAAGGACTGGAAAACAATCAGACCATACTTGAAGCCACCTGATTCCAAATGAAACTATCCCATAAAATGATTTCACTTGAGATTAGGTGGCATATCAACAAGATATGAGTATCGGTTTAGCATTTGAATCCGAGACTTCATCAAATACCATCTCTGTTCCTTATCCTGCATTTATGTTTGGAAAATTTGGTAATCATGTCATTCGTGCTGTGATTAACCGTTTTGATACTTTTAAGTTCTCAAATCTTAAAGATTCTTATTCCAATTTGGAGTCTATTAAGAACTTTATCAAGGGTTACTCATATTTAGCGGGAATCAATATTCTGGTATATGCCAAACAAGAAGTGTTGGATGATCTGACGCAGAAAGAGAAACTTTTTTGTGCAATATAGGTTCTCCATCAGATAGAACCATTGTTGTCAAAAGGCGGTATCGGATAAGGAACAAAGCTTTTCCGTCCGAAACAGATACAAGAAGTCTCTGTGAACGTACACAAAAATTATTACTTAACAGTTAAAGAATTGGTAAGTCTATGTTGGAAACAGAGAATATGTATCTGTGTATGGACCTCTCAAAAGCCGATTGGCACTCTTACGAGGATAGTTTTGGAACATTGGAAGAGAAGCGCCTTATCAGATATATTGAGTCAATATATCCAAAACTCACAAAGAAATACCACAACATATCCTTACTCCGTAATGAACAGGATTTGAATGGGAAGAATATGGAAGAAATACTATTTGACAGATAGTTATGCAAATCTGTGAGATTCGACATTTTGTATATACAATTTGGAAACCATCCAGTTTCTCCGTTCTGCTCAGATTCTCATATTCAAATCCTTGTATATAAAAATATGAGAAAAAGTCTAAAAATGATTTTTATTTGGCAGACGCATCTATATCCAGGCTATTCAGGTAATCCGCTACAAGCCGCTCGAGTTGTCCTCGTCTGAAATCAAACCATTTCTGACGGTATTCGCTTCCATCAATGACATATTTGAAATTTCTGAATGGCTTCCGTCCCGATACGGCTTTCCGCAACCTCTCTTTTATTCCGGCATCATCCGGTATGCAATCCCGAATGAAACGCTCCATGATCCCGAAGGACTCTCCCGGCTCCGGCGGGTCAATGCGGACGCAGTTCTCCCAACGCTCCACCTTCCTGTAAACTTCCTGATAATATTTGTCAAAATCTCCACACTCATAAGAACCGTATGAAGCTCCCGGCACGCTTTCGGTTTCCAAAGTGTCCGGATTCAAGAAACAGACCATTCCCATGCCCGTTTCTTCGGCGATGCCACTGATTACCTCTACCGGATATTTCGAATATTCTTCCATTTCCCGTCTGCTTTCTAAAATGTAATAAGCACTCACGAAAATACATCATGAGGTGGAAATAACAAAAGCTTTTACGAATAAATGTAACGCAATCTGTCATCCTCATTTCTTGCGGCAAAGAAAGTTGTTTTTCAGGTCGGTCCCGCAAGGCGGCCCTGCGGGCTGGTTGCTCGTGAAAAAATCTTCCTCACGCTTTGCGTGAGCGTATTTTTTCACGGCAAGCCTTGCCGGAGACCGCCGAAAAACAAACTGGAGGAAGCACAAGAAATAAGAATGCCTACCCGTGTAGGCCATGTATAACTCAAAAAAATATAAGGCTATGGCAGACAAGAGCACAGAAAAAGAAAGACTGTTCAACGAATGGTTCACTAAATCCTATGACAGACTGAGAGGGACGTTACGCCGGTACGGAATGCTGGACGAGGACAATTTCCATGACACCTACCTTTTCGTAAGGAAGCAGGTGCTAGTCCCCGGAAAGGACATAACGGATTATGACGCGTATTTTGTCGGATGCTACAAAAAAGCGGCTCTGGTAAAGATAAAAAGAGAGAACCGGTATGCCCATCCTGAAGACGATTTTTTCCTCAGATGCGGTGAGGAGGCGGAGTTTCTTTCCACGGACGACCTGAACGGATGTGAGAGGCTGGTAAGGGACATACTCCGCTTTATCCGGCAGAAATTCTCTTATGACGAATACCGGATGTTCATGCTCCGGTTCTACGAGGCCAGTTTCTCTTTCAAGGCACTGGCGGAATGCATGGGCATCTCAGCTATGGCAATATCACAGAAAGTATGCGCCATAGTGGAAGCGGTGCGCTCGCATAGGAGTTTTGCGTGGAGGAGCCAGATGCTGGTAATTGAAGGAGCGATATCCTGAACGGAAGTCATTTATCACCATTATAAAAGGAAAGGACTATGGCACTTATCGTATATAACAAGGAGAATTCCCGTCCGCAGGAAGTCACATACAAGGGCAAGCGGACCATCAATCTGGACAGCAGGGGAACTGTCTATCTATCAAAGATGATGTCAATTGAACTGGGTGTTCTTGGCGGAGGCCGGGTAAGCTTTGCGCATGATGACGAGACGGGGGACTGGTACATCTGCCGTACCACCGATGATGACGGGTTCATCGTATGGAAGGACAAAAGATGTGCAAGATTCTCTGCGGGGTTTATCGTGCACAGGCTCATGCGGCAGGCGAAGGTGGAGCGGAAAAGCGTACAGTTCATGATGGCGAAGACACCCATGGAGGTGAACGGAACGGTCTATTACAAGATACTGCTCTCGAATCCGATTTTAAGATAGGCTGTACATAAAATAAATATACACCAAGGAGTGTCTGACCGGGTATAGACCCGCTGGACGCCCCTTTCTTTTTGTCACACTCCATTGGCGGGACGAACAGGTTCCCATGTCTTTTCGTCTGTCATTCCCATCGTTCCACGTGTCAGCGTGAGTTCCGTGTACCGGTACGGACCATCTCGTCAAGCACATCCCCATGCTCGTCCAGATGACGGTTGAGCACATTGTCAAGGAATGCCGGTACGGTCATGCCCTCGCTGAGCAGGGGGAGTATGCGTGCCAGTCTGCGGTAGGTCTCATAACTGATATAGGTCTGCTTGCGGTGGACGTACTCCCTGCGGCTGAGATAGTCGGCACGATATGTCTTCATCCTTTCCGCAAGGGAGGTCCCTGACCGGACAGCGGGCTTGTGGAAAACGGTCGGCTTTTCTGTCCTGCCATCGGGTATGGATACAGACTCCTTCCCTTCCTTTCCCCTGTCTTCCTCTTTCTCTATCCCGTCCGGATGCGTCTTCGGACATCCGTCGGCATCGGTCTCGTGCGCCATGATCTCTTTCAGGCGTTCCTCATTCACGTTCATAAATTCCTTTCTTCTCATGCCTTTTGCCTGTCAGGATGGATAATGCATTCTATCTCTCCGGCCAGCGTATCAAGACCGCTGCCTTTCAGCAATTTCCCGGAAGGAGGGAAAAGCGTACTTCTGAAAAGGATCCGCTCCTCGGGGGAGGTTTCCCTGCCATAGCGCTCCATATCCGGTATGACCGTATCGAGAGCCTTCAATCCCAGTTCCTTGAAAAGAAGTCCGTACTGATAGGACAGCCTTTTGGATACACGCCCGTCCATCCGGTTCCAGAACATACGGATTTCCTTCAAGGGCATGTCCGGATTCTGCTGTATGAAGTCTTTCAGGGCCAATAAGAAGGAAAGGCTGCTTTGCATCACCATACGGTCCTGTATGATCGGGGTGAACACATAGTCCATATTGACAATCGTCTTAATGACTCCAGGCGAGTTCACCGTTCCCGGAAGATCAAAAAAGAGAATGTCACACCCACCTGTCAAGGGAAGTGCCGTCTTCAGTTCCTTGCCCGGAACGCTGGTAAGGACAGGATACGCCTTTTTGCCCGTCCGGTCGAACTGTCCGCACAACATACGCTGGAGATTCACGTTCTTTTCCACATTTTGGGTATCCCGACTGCGCAGCGCCTTGATACTGAACTGGGGATAGTCACAGTCCACGACCGCGACATTATATCCCATTACGTAATGAAAATAACCGGCAAGAAGCACCGTCATGGTGGACTTGCCCACGCCGCCTTTCTGACTGCTCATGGCGACAAAGACACATCGTTTGCTCATAGGCTTCCGAATGATTGGTTAATAATCGTTTTGTTGTCCCGTCCTTTTTTAATCACGCCGGCTCCTTGTACCGATGGTTTCCCATATCATGAAACTGTCATGTCATCTCGAAAACATTCCCGCCCCGCCGGTCCAAAGCCGTGCCGGAAGAATGCAGGAAGGCTGTCTGCCGGTACCGTACCATTTTCACGGGGTCCCGACATTTCCGGAGCTTGTCATGAGAAACTCTCATACTTGCAATACGATCTTCCATTTTCCTCTTGACATATTGACATAACATCATGATGGAATGTCAATAGCAGGAACTGTCGGAGCGCCGACATGGGGATATTCCGGTGACCGGGCATGACACCGTTTTTATATCCCGTTGCAAAAGTATGGCAGATGCCGCCAAATCCGGCTTTGGTGACATCAGATGTCATCAGATGTCACCAGATGTCCGGATACTAACAGATAACCAAGCGGTTATACTTCTCTTTAAAAGCGGGTATTGAAACAAAATTTGATCAGAAAAAACCTCTTTTTGTGTAAACGTTGCATGGCAATCCGAATTTATGAGGATTCTCTGTTCAAGCGAACAGAGCAAGTTGTGTCCTTGTCCGACAAAAGTCTTTTGTCGGACAAGGACCAACTTGCCCGCCCCAAGGGCGGGAGAATCCGCTCCAAAGTCGCGGATTCTAGAAGAAAAAGTACAAACCAAAAATCTCATGTGTATGGAGAAAACAACAGGGATAAGGACGGGTAGAAAGCCCCAAAAAGATCCGGTAGACAAAAGTACAGTTTCCGACTGAATGCCGAAAAGAACATAGGAAATCCGTTTGATCGTAGATTTGTTCCGTGACCGAATATAAAAAGCCGATATCCTGCAAGATTGACTTGTTATGAGATATCGGCTTGAAAAAGAATGTATTTTATGAAAAAAGTCACCAATAATCCCATTCCAGTTTGTCTGTGTGGAACTGGAATAGGCATGAGAAGATCCATACACTTTTTCCGGAACAGCCTGTTTCCCATTATCCACTATAATAGCAATATCATGAGATCCGGGAGATAAATAAGAAGACAACTCATATTGTTGGGCTGTAGAAATATTACTATTAGTTCCAACCTCTTTCCCATCAATCCAAACGGTCGTTGGCTTAGTCCGTTCCATTATCAAACGGATACATGTACCTCTCCACTCCTCCGGTATACATACAGTCTTGTGTACAGTGCTATTTCTTCAAACACATACTCTTTAGAAAGAGCTGTAGTCTGACCGTATCTGTATTATAAATACCCTTTCTTTCATAACCGGTAGTACATGGCAGGAATAAAGAATCGGGACAACCAACCAGAAATAATCCCTGTTGCTGCTGTATCCAACTGTACCCCACAATTCCCGCTTAAAAGTATCCGATTTCAAGAATCAGAGCGAAATTGTTGAGTACAAGCTAATAGAAATCCAATAATTGACAATAAGACAATATGTTTAATCAAACACTTCATTCTTTTAGAGTTTCCAATTACATATTTTATGATACATATTTCACCCAAGTCAATCCTCAATGATCAGGCGAAGCCCCACATTATTGACACGCTGCCAGGGCAGATAAACACGGCGGGCAGTTGCTGTAGCATCTTTCGGACGGTCTATCCATGAACCGCCACGGGCCACGACCTGACGGGTATCAGCTGTCGCCTGGGCTTTTTCACTGTAAGGATAAGGAGCATACAGTGAACGAGTCCATTCCTGCAGGTTACCATGCATGTTGATCAGCCCGAACGGGTTCGGCCTGTAGTTATATCCATCGGACGGTATCATCATACCGTCATTGACCGTCTCAACTTTCGGCAGATAATTGTAATACGGGAACCAGGGATTATCCTTTGCCATCGGCTGCGGATCGATACCTGTTACCGCCATTTTTTCCAACTGGACATCCGCTAGGTTTTCATACGAGCCAAAGTTGGCATCCATCGCACCATACCAAAACGGCTGGTCGCTACCACCACGACAGGCCCACTCCCACTGCACTTCTGTCGGAAGCGTCACCTTCAATCCGGTCTTTTCCGAAAGTATATCGCAATACTTCATAGCTTCTTCATAGCTGACACGGATAACCGGCTGGTTCGGTTTATTGGCCGGATAACCGGGAGTTGTATGATCCTTCCAGAACTGTGCATAGATACGACTGTCATGCTCCGGAACCAACGCATTATACTGTTCGTTGGTCAACTCTTTTTCCGACATCCAGAAACCCTTTTTTACTTCGGCCTTGAATGCAGGGGCTTGATCCGGATAAGCATCATTCGTTCCCATTACAAACTTGCCTGCCGGTACACGTACGAAAGTGATCTTTACACCATCAGCCACTTCCACATCTTTCCGAAGTCCTGTTTCCTTTGATAACAGATTCTGAATATCTTCAGCCGTCAACGGCCATCTTTTCATCTTTACCGCTTTATGTTTTGCCGAAGTCACCTTTTCCGGCATTGCCGGACAGATTTCTCCTTTACCTTTCAGATAAGAAGCATAATCGGCCAACTCTTTACGCCAATCCACACCGGCATTGCCATATTTATCAGCCAGCTCCTTACGACGTGTATATTGGTCGTAACCATTCAACAGATCTGCATCGAATGTACCACGGCCCGGTGCATTCATATCAATCCACATAACCAGATGCTCCCATTCGTTGTCGGTCAGCTTCACATTATGATGTCCACGTTCCAACATACGAACAATCTCACTGGTAGAAGCATGGTACTCATACGGGCTCATGACATACATATCCGCTTCCGGCCCTTGGCGGTTCACATACGGATGGAAAGCCAGATAACTCTTCTGGAAATAACGTGTACCGCTCCAGTCGGTAATACCTACGGATGTCGTATCCTTGAAGTTCGGACGTTCCGGTTTGCTTCCATCGTGGCAAGCCACACAAGCACGATCAAGAATGGGTTGAATCTCATAAGCGAAAGTATAAGGGCGAACGCCGCCTTCCGCTATTTTCAATTCATGAGGTTGACGGGTAGAAGCCTGCACGCGTTTCGGAACAGGAATGGTATTCTGGTCTTCATGGCAACCGACACACGAAACGACTTCGCCCGGCATACCGGTCAGCCAGCTACGCATCCATTGTACGGCACGTCCGTTTTTATCCAACGGTTGCAAAGAAACAGGTGTATTGGCTGGAATCTTAAAGATAGCAGAGCCGTCTTTCTCCACAGGAACTGTACCCAGCAAACGCTTGATATCCCATCCTGCCTGGATACCGTGGTTATAATGATCGGATAATGTCCGGCGATACGCATACTCGTATGCATACACACGGAACGACTTGATCTCTCCACGCGGAACGCCTCTTAAGCCTTCGCCTTCATAGACATCCTGGATAAAGACAGTCGCTTCCTTTTCATTCGGTTTGATACGATCTGGGATTGCCGGAGGTATAGGAGTACTTTTCACCGGAACAGAATAGATCATACCGGCATCGTCGGCATTAGCAACCAATGTTAGGTTATCATAAATATCCACCAGGTAAATTCCCCAACGACTGTACGGAGACAGTTTGGCTGTTACCAAGAAAGTTTCGTCCGTCAGCGGATACGGTTTAATAAACTGCGGCCATACGCCGTTCACCAGTTCATCTTTTACTTCCGGAATGATCGGACGACCACGGAAAGGCAATTCCTGAATCATTCCTTTTTCTTCCTTACGGCTCTTTGCCGGATCAAAAATCATCAGACGACCGGAACGGGCCACTCCATGATGACCGGAGATAACTCCGACGAAACGGTTGGTATGCTTCGGTAACGGCTGCACATCGAAAATACTGTTCGGAAACATGGAACCGCTACCATACAGCGACTTCTGTTCGGTTCCGTCCGGATTCATGTGCATCACGATACGAGAGAAATAATGTGTCAGGTCGGTATACTCCCAACGGACATACATTACTTTTCCGTTTGCCATCACTACCGGATGCCAATTCGCATCCTGATCGAAAGTCAGACGGCGCAGGTAACCGTTACTGGGGTCATACAGAACCATATTACCAACCGCATCACTACCGTTTACACAAGGTACGCCTTGATAACCGATATTGGAGATCGCCAGCATACGTCCGTCAGGCAGATAGGTTCCATCGAAGAACTCCAGATCCGGTTCCGGGATATTGGTAACCTGCTTAGCCTCTCCGTTGTTGATATCCAATTCATGTACCTGCCATCTCCTTGTCGTATCCAAAGCGGTAAACATCAAACGTTTTCCGTCCCAGTTCAATACCAAGTCGGTAACGGAAGAACCGTCCACAGCCGGTTTATAAAGTACTTTCTCGCTCAATTCGCCACTTTGCAAGCCCGACAATTCAACCAGTTGAGCCTTAAAGTTCTTACGGCTGGCAGAACTTAGGTTCGACCAGTTGTTCGGCTGAATCCCCAGACTGCCCGCTCCAACGAAATTAGCTCTTTCGCCCAGATCGAACTTAACCGTCAACATTTTGTCGACATTCACATCCGGACTCATCAGCATCAACTTTCGTTTTAAAGTCAATGTTTTATTTGCCTTGTCGATAGCCTGAGCATCTCCGGTATAAATACCATCAAAACCACCAGCCAGCAACGACTTCAATTCACCGAAACGTTTATCCGCCAATACTGCATCAAATCCAGAACTTTTTTTCATGATACCTAAAGCCTCCTGAATAGCTTCCGGCTTCATCCATTCCAGTTCAGCCTGTATCTCCAAAACAGACAGTAAGCGGACTGTCAGATCTTTATATGCTGCCATCCGTTTGGATAGACTCGACTGAACAGCAGCCTTGTCCAGTTCGGTCTGAAAATAAGAGTCGTTCTTTAACTCTTTCATCATAGCAACCAGTTCCTTTTGGGTCCTGTCAAGCTGTTCAGAGGTAACTTCCTCCTTTATCTCACAACTGGGTTGTGCGGATAATGTACCTCCACTCAACAAACTGAAGGTCACACATCCTGTAATCAATAACTTCTTCCACATAGATGTTTATTTAATAACAAATTCGTCCATCGCTTTCCCATCCAGATACTCTTCATCCTGCGAAGCATACAGACCATCCATGATATAATCCACCTGCGGGAATGCAGCCAGTATTTTACGGATAAGTGTTGCTTTATCGGATTTATATATCGGAGCATTGGTATTCCACAATTGATCATGAATATCCTTTTCCGGTGCAGAAATGAGGATTTCTTTGATCTCCATCTGCTTCAGACGATTCAAATCGGCATCCAGACTGACCTCGTTATTCAACAGCAACGACAGGGCCGGAGCTAATGTAAAGTTCGGGCGGTTCACCTCCCCGACCAGTTTCTGAAGCCCCTCTATCGTATCAGGCGTACGGCCGACAGACTGTCTCAGCAACAAACGGATATTTTTCTTTGCCGCATAATCAGATAATACCTGGAAGGATTCTTTCAGCGAAGCATAAAACTGTTCCATCGTATAATTATTTTCGATGGTCCGCTGGGTAGAAATCAACAATTCGTCAGCACCTAGTATTTCCATCTTATCGATAACTCCTTTCATCGCCTCCATACTCTTCTGATAGAAAGGAGGATCATTATTTACAATTCTCAAATCCGGATACAGGTTCAGCCCCGAAGTCAGGTCGACCGTCATTTTCAGTTTCTGCCGTCCCAGCCAGCCGGCCTCCTGTTTCAAAGTCTCTTTTTCCCGGTTATGCAGATAACGCCAGTCGATCACGACACGGTCATAATGTTCGAAGAATGTCGGGCGTGAAAGGATTTCTTCCTTTACATCCTGGATATTACGCAGTACAAGCGCCCGTCCGATCGTATTCGCTACTGGAGTACTTTCCGGCATAACTGTCACGTCTGCCTTATTATCCAGGCAGACGCGGAAAATACGGACATTTCCACCAGCTATCGTATGGGCTGTGTTTTTACCAAACGATGTGTTCAGCATCACCTTAGGTGCATAGCCTACTGCCTGCATCTCCGAGCAATCGGTCGGTAATTCTTTGATATAAACTATTTTTCCCGCCTTTGTTCCGATCGAAAACTCTTTCGGTTCCCAAGACTCATTGGAGATCAGAACCGTATATTCGCCGTTTCCTCTCGTACAGGTCACAAGACTTAACTCCGGATTGGTTTCAAACAGTTGCACAGAAGTAAAAATATCTTCCATCAGTGCTTTCGTATGGTTCAGTATTGGATAAGGTTTATCCAACGGCTTTTCTTCCATCACCTTTACAGGCAATTCACATTGCGGTTGCTCTGTAACGCCATACGGAGAAGCGAGAACTGTCACTTTCCCTTTGCCTGCATTCAATTCGATGGCAGCCGGAAATTCATTACTTTTTTGCAATACAGTAGCGGAAGCCGGATAGATTAATTCGGCTAATGTGTAAGGAGCACGCTCCTTGAATGACTCACCTTTATATGTAATCGGTGCAGTACATACCTTTGTCTTTTCTCCGGTACGGATACCGGCTATTCCATCCGGCATGTTCTTCAATGAACCAGCCGTAATGACCAGATGACCACCAGCGTGTATATAGGCATTCAGTTTATCATTAATCTCCTGCCCCGGATGCAGTTCATCGGCAATGACCAATACCGGATATTGTTTCAATACCCACAGCGGGGCATCACTCATCAGACAGTCAGCAATATCTCCGTAAGGGTTCGGAGTGATAAACCCTCTTTCATCTTTATAATAGGAAGCATCCTGATAACCCGGATACAAAACATCAAGCATTCCGTCCGTCAGATAATCCGGCAACTCATACGGCAGATTCCCCCATACTTTATAAGCCTGTCTGGAATATAGATGACGCGGGAAAGACCAGCCGGAAAAGAAATCGGTCATCAATGCTACCGGTGTGTACATCACACCCGGATCACCGTATTTATCTACCCATTTAACCGCACTCTGCTGTATCTTTCCGATGGGACTCAGCTTCTTATCATCTATCCGCATGGACCCTTCAAAACCGACAGCCACACAATCGTACATCAAATGAGTATAGATCAACCGTTTCAGCAATCCGAGAGAGGTTCCCTTCAGCGGACCTCCGCTATTGTAATCATTATCGATACCTTCCGCATTCGAATCGTACGATTTCCATCCCCAACGATTCCATACGGAAGCATTTCCGAACCAGTTTACACCATACTGTTTCCCGGCTCCACGGATAAATGAATAATAGATCTGTGAGTTAGGCAAACCCTGCGCCGTTTCAGCTCCGATCAGGGTATAAACGCCTTCTTTCAGAAAATAATGTCCGAAGTTCAGAGAAACAAGCGTCGCCATTTTGTTTCCCAACTGATCGCCCATTTCCTGAAAATGCCGCTGGAAATTAAAATATTGTTGTTTGCGATCTGCCCCTAAAGGATACATACGGGGAGCAAAACTACCGACATAACGCCCATCCTGTTCACCGTTATCCATGCCCAGCCAATGGTCGCCCAGTTCTTTCTCGAAAAGATCGAGTACGCCGTCCGGGATAACGAACTGGGTCCAGTACCCACCAGGACCAGAACCGGGAATATATCCCCAAAGGTCGAACAGATACAGGTTTCTTCTCTTTATCTCGGCAACGACCTCTTTCAGATTATCCTGAAAAACCAGCGGATAGGAAACCCACAGGATATCCCCTAGTTTATCTTTCACCACCCATTGATCGAGCTTTTGCTTGTAATCTCCGGAGAGATCACGAAGGGCTATAAACTGAATTTTGTTATTAAAGAAAGAGGCATCCGGCGATTTCACATGATGACGTTGATAATCGGGATGATGGGACGGGGGCATTTGATAGGGATACAGCTTAATACTGTTCTGTGCAAACGGTCGGTCAGGATACAACAATCCCAACGAAACAATAAGTATAAAAATCTTTTTCATAAATATTTATTATTGTTGTTACATTAACATAAAGACAACTGATAAACCGATTATCTTTTATCACAACAAAGTTTTGTTTACTTTTTGCAAATCAGCATCTTTTCGTCCATAAAAAAGTTTATAAACGAAATAAATATATATATTTTCAAATATAGATCTATAAAACTGTTCAAATCAGATTAATCCAAAGAAGTCGATAAGTATTCTTTTAGAACCAAACGAAGTTGCGCTAACGCCTTCTTCTGATACAGTTTTACAGTATTAATAGAAATACCCATTTCTTCCGAAATCTCGGCATAGGTCAAATTTTTATATCGGCTCAGTTCAAAAACCCTTTTATACTGGGAAGGTAGTTCTTTCACTGCTTTATCAACCCGCTCTATCAACTCCCTAGAAAGAACGTAATCGAGGGGAGATTCATCCAGAGAAAACAAAGTACTCCTTTCTACAACAGTATCATCCAACTCCACATATTCAGGTTGATTTTGCCTAAGGTATGACAAGCACGCATTATGAACAGCCCTGACTAAATAAGCCCTGACGGAAGTAATAACCAATGTCTCTCTGTTTTCCCATAACCAGCGAAATACATCACCGACAACCTCCTCTATTATATATTTTTCCGTGATGTAAGAACGTGCCTCATAACAAAGAAAAACATAGTACTTTTTGAATAAAAGCTCAAAAGTTTTATGATTTCCCTTCTTCAAGTCTAAAATCTCACCAACGACAGCCATTCTCCCTGATTAAATGCATTCCCTTATTAATGCATATATATATGTATTTCAGTTTGTTAATTAAGCCTCAATACCATTTGCCAAATAAAAATGACTAGAAAAAACGTTCCTTTTTTTTAGTCATTTTTTCAGTCTTGTTCATTCAAATAGATATTGCCACTAAAAGTACTAAAAATGTGAAAGATAAATCCTTTTCTAAGCCAAAAAAAATAACAACTCCGAGAAAATAAAAATGACTAAAAAAAAGGAACGTTTTTTTTAGTCATTTCTTTTTAATGGCTAAAACTTTAATTATCAAAGAAAATACCAGGAAAATCAACTAAAAAAACCTCCCTGGTATTCCTTTTTTTAAACTACATTATTAAATATAATTCGGATCTTGAACCAGAACACCACCAGCTTTATCAATTTCACTCTGTGGCAATGGGAAATAATAGAATGCAGGCTTAAAGACCTTTATATAAGTGGGTAGTGCAGGATCAGCTGCACCATTCACTAATTTTTCCATTAATTTCCAACGTTTTAGTTGAAAGTAACGATGGCCTTCAAATACAAATTCTACACGCCATTCATTACGAATGCGTTCACGCATCTGCTCTTTAGTCAAACCGGTAGGTAACTCAGGTTGACCGGAACGAACACGGATCTGATTAACCGCATCATATACTTTCTGAGTCGGTCCGTTTACTTCATTTTCTGCTTCAGCAATCATCATCAACACCTCGGCATAACGTAAAATAATTACATCCGCATCAGATATAGTCGAATAACTCGGCATTTCTTTTGTCGGCTGAATCAACTTCATCATTCCAAATCCTGTTTGCATCTGATTGGTAATTGTTACCGGCTCTCCATCTTGTCCATCTATCGAGAAATCAGCTACACCACTATGGCAAACCGTTTCATACAAACGACGATCGCGATTTTGGAACAATTTAGTCCTTTCAGCTTTATTAGCATCTCCTAATTCTCCGGTAGCCAGTAAAGATTCATCGACTGGGACAGTCAACGGAGATTCACCCCATTTCAGACCATCTGTACACTCAAATGCATCTACTAAATCACGAGTCACACCGCAAGTAGTCCATGCTGCATAATACAAGTCCATACTATGGGTTATATTCGGTGCCAAATAACGAACGGAGAACATAATCTCAGGAGAAGCCAGCTGCTTGGAAGATATAAAGTTATCACGCATCCGATCCGCCAAACTATACCCATTGATTGATTCCAACAAAGAAACAATATCCCCCATTTTAGAAGGATCTGCATTTCCTTTATCATCGTAGGCTTCAGCCAACATGAGACGAGCCTTAAGTGCTTTCAAAGCACCCGGAGAGAAATATCCGGACATTTGGGCATCAGAATAAGGTTTATCCGGCAAAGCAGCTATGGCTCCGTCAAAATCATTCATTATCTGAGCATAAATATCAGCACGTGAAGCTTTTGCCTGATACATGTTATCCATTGTCAAAGACTCTGTAACCAAAGGAACTTCCCGATAACACTGGTACAACCAGGAATAAAAATATCCTCTCAATGCTTTCGCTTGCGCAAGCATAAAAGATTTCTCATCAGCAGACATATCAGTTCCTTGATAAGCTTCCAAATTTTCCATCAATAAATGAACACGAGCTATACCTTGGTAACAATGCTTATACATGTAAGTCACATACCCGGAAGTATTCGGATCTAAATCACCTAAAGCAATCGTCTTAGTCTTTCCGTATGTATCCTCGTCATGCTGGCAAATGGAGTTGTCAGTAAGATTATCAAAACAAGCCACAATTTGCGACATGACTCCCGGCCATTCATATACCATAGAAAAACTTCCTGCCAATGCAGATTGAAAATCACTCTTTTTCTGCCAAAAAATAGACTGTGAAGGTGAAGAAGGGGGATCTTTCTGTAAAAAATCACTACAAGAAGTAGTAGAACTCACTAACAAAGCCGAAGCCAATATAATATTTACTATTTTTTTCATTGCATTCTACTTTTAAAATTCAACATTCAAACCAAATGAACAAATTCTATTCTGTGGATAAACAGCAGCACGTCCATCACCTTCACGCTCCGGATCCAACCCATAGAATTTCGTAAACGTCAATAAGTTATCCCCTGAGAAATAAACTCTTACTCTCGACATCTTTACTTTATCCGTAACAGATTTAGGCAAAGTATAACCGAACGTCAAATTCTTCAAACGGAAATAAGAAGCATTCTGCAACATATAAGTGTTTGGTCTGGTATTCTTATTACCGCCCAAATTATCAAAATACAGACGCGGATATTCAGCATTATACGGATTTTCTTCCGTCCACATGCCTTCTATATATTCACGTGTCGGAGCAGATCCCTGACGGAACGGATAAATTCCCCACTCGTTTGTATACCATTTCTTACCCGAAACACCTTGTCCCTGCAAAGACAGGTCGAAGCCTTTCCAGTTTGCTCCTAGATTGACGGAATATTCAAATCCGGGGAAACGTCCTGAAATAGGTACACGGTCATTGTTGTCAATCACGCCGTTATTATCCTGATCCTTATATTTCAAGTCGCCAGGCAATGTGTTGTCATTAAACTGTTTCGGTGAATTTTTTACTTCATCTTCCGTTGCAAAAATACCGATGCACTCCAGCATATAGTATTCATTATAAGGAAGTCCTTCTCTTCTCAGTTTATATCCATCTATTTCTTCCGCACCAAACTTAGTCAATTTGTTCCTTGAACGGTCAAAATAAACACCGGCATTGTATTGCAAACCTTTGAAGACACCGTCTGTAATCATGTTATTATAATTGAAAGCAATTTCAAAACCTTTGTTTTCAACTTCTCCGCTATTAACAGTCGGAGCTTCCAAACCTAAAATGTTTGAAACCTGAGATTTACGTAAAATGTCTGAAGTCACCTTCTTATACCAGTCAAATGTTACATTCAGTCCATTAAACACCTGCAAATCGAAACCAACATCAGTTATAGTCGTAGTTTCCCATTTGATATCACGGTTTGCATATGCTTTCTGCTGATAACCTACCGTTTCTGTTTTCTTATCAAACGGATAGTTAGAAACACCGGCAATCATTGCCTGATAAGGATACAGACCAATGTTCTGGTTACCCAACTGTCCCCAAGAAGCACGGATCTTGGCATTATTCAACCAATTCAGATTCAAATCTTTTATAAAATCTTCTTCGGTAATACGCCAACCGGCAGAAAATGATGGGAAGATACCCCAACGATTTTCTGAAGAAATACGGGACGTACCGTCATAACGCATATTTGCTTCAAACAAATAACGTTCTTTAAAATTATAGTTCAAACGGGCAAAAACAGACTGAATAGCCCATTCTTCCAATTTACCTTCATTAGACCAGTTCGCATTAGATCCCGCATCAATCACCGGCAGATCGAACGCATACTCTTTTCTGAAAGCTCTTACCGTTTCATACTTTTCAGACTCCTGGCTATAACCAGCCATGATATTGAAATTATGATACAGGTTCGGAGTTGTGAAATCATATTTCAGATAGGTATACAAATTTGTATAAAAACGCCGCTGGTCTTCTACCGTCAAGCCGTTTGCTCCTCTATCCAGATAACCTGTTTGTTCACCTGTATGATAGTCATAAATAGGGACATCAGAACCTCCCCATTCCTTCCATTTGTTAGATTGCAAACGAACGGCACCTTTCGTGTACCAGCTCAGTCCTTTGGCCAATTTAATATCCAACCACAATTGCGCATTTATATCGAAATCCTGATAATTCTTATTCGTACCCGTACCTATGATAGCCGGCATATTCTTATTGTGAGATTCGAATGAATAAGCAGAATTTGTCCAACGGGTAACTCCTGACCCATCGTCCGGCAACCAAGGCATATAAGTCGGAGCTTGCGACATCGTCGAAAGTAAAACGTCACTTTGTCCCTGACGAGGTTCATCCCGATCACCATACATCAAATTGGTGTAGGTACCGATCTTGATAAAATCCGTAATTTGTGAAGTCAAATCGACAGTTGCATTGTACTTTTGGTAATCGAAACCTTTCAACGTACCCGGCTGGTCTACAAAATTCAAAGCCACATTATACGTAGTCCTTCCTGCATTACCGGCGATCGACAAATTATGGTTTTGGACAACAGCCGGATTAAACATATAATCCAACCAGTCAAAATTAGGATACTGTACGCTACCACCACCATTCCGGTAAGCATTGATCTGTTCCTGCGTATAACGCTCTCCAGCACCGGAATTCGCTTTGGCAAGATTATACAGTTCCATATATTCGGCAGAATTAGTCACCAAATCATACATACGGGTCGGATTATAAATCGCCACATTACCATGATAAGCAATATGCGCTTTGCCATCCCCTTCTGCCCCTTGTTTCGTTGTAACTAGGATCACACCATTGGCAGCACGCGCACCATAGATAGCGGCTGAAGCAGCATCCTTCAATACTGAAACACTTTCAATCATACTCGGGTCCAGGTTAGAAATACTGCCCGGAACACCATTTACCAATACTAGCGGATCGGAACCGGCATCCGAGAAAGTACCCTGGCCACGCACACGGAAAGTGGTTGCTTCAGCACCCGGTGCACCCAAACCCTGGTTAACACGCAAACCCGGAACTTGTCCCTGCAACATGGTTGCCGCATTCGTAACCGGACGTTTCGTCATTTCTTCACCGGTTACAGCCGTTACCGCACCAGTCAAGTTCAATTTCTTCTGTGTACCGAAACCGACCACAACCACCTCATCCAATGCCTGTGAATCTTCTTTCAGGATAACAGATATAACAGATTTATTCCCCACAGAGATACTTTGTTCGATATAACCGATATAAGAAATCTTTAATGTCGCTCCATCAGGCACATCCAACGCAAAATTACCATCCGCATCCGTCACTGTACCGATTGTCGTTCCTTCAACTACCACATTCGCACCGATAATCGGTTCATTATTGGCATCCAGCACACGGCCTGTAATTTGCTTAACCTGCTGCATCACAGCATTCGATCCCACCTGTCCGGCACGGGTAATCACCACATGACGATCATTGATTTCGTATCGGACATTACGTCCGTTGAACAATACCGCCAATACTTCATTGATTGTCTTATTATCCAGGGATACAGACACTTTTTCATCCAAATTCAAGTCTTTCACATCCAGACTGAATGAAAATTCGCTTTGGCTCTTGATGGATTCAATAGCCTCACGGATCGTGGCATTTTTAAGATTTAAGGAAAGCATATGTTCAGTTGCATAAGTACTCGCACTAAGCGAAAGCGTTCCGGCAACAAGAAATACACCTGCTAAGTTCACCAAACGTCCTGCCCTTACAGACAGCAAGTCCTGAACAGATTTTCTAAATGTTTTTTTCATACTTCACTTGTTTAAGATTTAACTTTTAATCACTTCATTTTTTGGGGCTTATGAATTTTTCCACCCATGGTTACAATTACTTTCTCCTCATTCACATCTTCTTTTTAGTTTGACTTATATTAATTGAAAATTCGAATCTCTTCCGATTTTATCTCATACCGGAATTTATTACCGGATGACAATATCTCCAGGACCTTCTCTACCGATACATTTTCCTGAAAATCAGAATAGTAGACTATCTGCTTCAGCTTATCACTTTCTATCCGGATCGGTATGTTATAAAGACGTTTCAGTTCTTTGGCTATTTCTTCCAGCGGAACTTTATCAAAGGTCATTGCTCCATTGCGCCAGTTATCTATATGGCTGGCATCCACTGAATCCACCTGCATGCTCAGGTCTGCTTTCCTGAGGGTAAACCTCTGATTGGGTTTCAACTCGACCGGAGCGGCATCGATCAAAAAATCTCCGACTTTCACCGCGCCCTCTTTGAGGGTTACTTTCAACTCTGAGTCTTCTTCATAGGATTTTAGATTGAATTTTGTACCAAGTACCTTTACAGACAATTTCCCCGTACTCACCACAAATGGTAATTCCTTATTCTTGCTTACTTCAAAATAACCTTCACCTGTCAGTTCCACTTTTCTCGAAGCCTTGGCAAAGTTTGAATCATACTTTACCTTACTCCCAGCATTCAGCCAGACAATGGAACCATCCGGAAATGTAATTTTAGATTTTGCTCCGTCCGGAACCTCAACCACATATTCCCTATATTCTTCCACAACTTCTGAAACTCTCCCTTCCGACTGCCACAAAAAGAATAAGGAAGAAATTCCGCATATTAAAAGAATGATAGCGACAACCGAAAACCTCAACGTACAACGATAGAAATCGATTCGATTTACCTGTTTTGCTTTCTTATTAAATCGATTGATAGCACCTGTCACATCGAATTCTTCCGCATTCGATATCACACCGGTCGCTTTCCATATGGCAACCTGGGCTTGGAAATAGTATCTGTTCTCCGGCTTTTCTTTGATCCACTGTCGCAAAACAGTATGCCCTTCAGCCCCCAGAGATCCATTCAGAAACGATTGTATATAATTATCTATTTGATTCATTTGCTCCAATTAAAAACATCTGAGTATCGACACTCATTTAATAAAGGCGCAAAAAAGAAGAGGGAGGGTATATGATTGGGAATATTTAGTTAATAAATAGTTTCCCTCAAAGGGATTAAAAATAAACAAGATCTTCTAAAGCATAAAAATAAGGAAATACATTAGTAAATACGAAGTCATATATATTCAACTCTTTCGAAATTTTTTTTGTGAAGTACTAACTCTTGTTCTACCTTCTCTGAATATATATTTATTTTAAACAAATAAATTCAAACAGGCTCTAAGTTTAAAAAAAATATATAGTGAATAATGGTTGTATTATATTAAACAATATGAAAATACTCCTGTTATTGTCGCTGATTAGTACAATGTGTTCTTGTCTACATAAGAATGCCGACGAGGGAATCTGGAAAAATCTGCCAGATAAAGCGACCATCGCCAATACAAATAAGGATAAATATAAGGATTCGTTTCTCGTGGATAGCTTGGGTAAGACAATATATCCAAATTATTATACGGGATCTTATGTTAATACCACATATGAATTGGTCATAGGGATTGTAGGGGATACATCCGTATATCGAGATGAGATAAGAAAAATACTCGGTAATAATTTGTTCTTGATTACCGAGTGCGAGTATTCATATAATCATTTATTGTCTAAATCAATAGTTCGTTAAAAATTCGCCAAGCCTAAGCGGCTCTGGCAGTAAATAAAATGAGTTCTTTGAAAAGTTTGTCAATAACTTGCATGTCTGGGTTAACCCCAAACATGCAAATAAATCGTTCAAGCATATAAGCATTGTGTATGAATGACTTGCAAGAGGATATGGAATAGCTATTCCGAGCCTCTTACATGCTGCTTTGGCCAAGTTGACAGCAGCAAGCGATGCATTGAAGTGAAAATCCAACTTTCTGAAGTCAGTTGACTGAGAGTTGGTAATTCCAGCATGCTGCTTCCCATCTCTAAAGCAAAACTCCAATTGGAACCTGGTTCTGTAATAATCTAGGATTTCGCGTCCATCCATCTAATCATCTGTAGAGAAATAAAGCTGCCACTTGCCTGTCCTCCCGTCCATTGGATACCAGACGGCCAAGGAAACATACCTTTTGAGAACCTTTGCATATACCCTCAATCCGTATAGCTTTCCCTTGTTCACCTCGTATTCCTTGCACCAGATCAGATCCAATTGGCAAAGTCAATCCTGCCGTCAAACCACTTGGGATGACCAAGTTTTCCTGTTTTCTTTTCCAATGTCGGATAGTACAGGACTACATCATTCCTAAAGCGGCTGATGACATGGAAATCACTCTCACACATAGGCGTTATGAAAGAATGCGTCTGCAACCACCGTTCTGGATATGCTCTGTAGCTTGTCTTTTTTACTGATAAGATAGCTGCTATACCAGTCAACCAGGTTCTTACCCATATTATCCAAGGTCTTACAATCCGACGTCTGAATGGAACCTAAAGTCATGCATTCATGGTTGTCGATGTCAATGACACCGATGCCCAAGATTTCCAATCCTCGCTTATAATCCCCGGCACAGCCTGACCAGAAGTAACCAATCCAAGGTGTCTTATGACCGGACTTGGGGATATAGGAAGGAGCGATGGCGATAGCTTTTCTTTTGCCTGTGAGATGCTTGCTGATGATAGAGGCGTTGAACGCAAACCAGTTGAAAGTTTCATTCTCAAAAAGGTTACGGTATGTCTGTTCCGAAAAACATCCATACCTGCCCAATTGGAGGAAGTTTATACGATCCAGGATGGCCATGAATAATTTCATGGTGTCCATAAACGTTTTTTCAAAAGGTTTATGTATATTCACGACTGATTTGAGAGCCGACAGGCACTCGGATTGGTATTGCATAAGGAGTGTTTCTTTAGCCTTAATTAGATGAGTAGCCAACTTCTAATTTGCTAAGTATCAACGAACAACAAAACAAATTTCATCTTTATTATCAGCAGGTTAGCCCATTTTTTCAGAACATTTCTTCATGCTAAACCATTCGTTTTTGACAACATTTCAATGACCTCTTTAGTGTTTTCGAACTAGCTTTTGCCGGTTCTATTGTTTAACTTTTAATTTTTCGATAAAAATTTACCGAAGTATTGCTAAATATGACTCACTTATAATAGTTTTGGAACCATTTATCGAGGAAATGGACACGGGGAGAATTGAGTACTATAAAGTAGGGATTAACGATCTTTATATATCAGAAGAGGAAAATAGAATAATAGTGGAATTGATAGGAGTCGACTTGACGCACGTACATCGTTTCTTGAGCCAAATTGCTAACATGCCAGAATTTCAAATTAAAGAGGCTGATTTACCCGTGTTACATTGACAATTCAAGCTATCTATATGAAGTTTCCCTCTATGTTCTCCTGCCAACTATGTTCTGGTATTTCTTTAATTTGAATATAAGTACCATCACCTAGAAAGGATTTTGCTATTATTGCTGTCCGGTAAAACTTTAGCATGATAGAAACTAGACGATTTTTATCCCATATAACATGAATTTGACTAGTATAAATGTCTGCTAAAGGCTTTTTATGCTTGGTACTACCAATTTCATACAAGACTAAAAGACAACCCTCTTTTTGCAAAATTGATGAAGCTTGGTGTATTTGTGCTGGATATAAGATTGTGCCGATTTTTACCGGATAGCAATTTTTGCTATATGATTTGGTATTGTATATTCTTCTACAAAAGTTTTTCTTGTTATGGGAAAATCTTTTGTAGAAGAATATACCAAAGGGATAATATAAGAAACTCAACAGAATAATTTTAGAAAAATACGGGATACAAACCAGTTAATCGAAGTTTGCCAGACGTTGTGAGGATCGGGTAAGAAATGTGTGGAAATCCATCGGAAATACATTTTTATGCGCCTTGTAATATAATGCTTTTCTCAAGGAGTTATTCCCATAATCAAAAATAAATCAAAGCCTTATTGTCACGGGCATTCCGGCTTCGCTTTCCATGAATATTTTCCTTGCGACTAAAGTCGGGGAAAATATTCATGGAAATAAACGCCCGGACAAACGGCTTTGATTTGATGATAGATTATAGGACTAACTGTGACCGACATGACGCATAAACGATATATATCTTCCCCTTGTTTTTTGCAGGACTATTTCTGCAAGGAAACGGATGATGATAAAACGATGCCAGATAAATTTGCCGTCAAAAATATCCGAACTTCATGAGACGTATAGGACTTCAGTTCCCTCCAATCTGCATTGTTTACGTTTTCCTTGTTTTCGGATCGTGTTCCCCTTTTGCGTGTATGTGCCTTTCCGTTATTACCGGTTTCCAATTCGTGTGTTTTTTTATTTATCCTCTTTTATGTGATAAATACATTCGTGATATATCCTTTCGTTCTCTTGCTTTGACATCTGATGACATTTAATGAAATCTGAAGACAATCGCTTGGAACAGGATTTGCGTTCTCCTTATATTTGCTCCAAATCAATTGAATACGCTTATGGAAATCGTCGCTATCGAAGCCCAAACATTTGACCGGATGTTACAGCGCCTGAAGGATATGGCACGGATTACGGATGAGATCTGCAAAATGCACGGTGAACGGAAAATAGGGGGGTGGATGGACAGCCAGGATGCCTGCCTTCGGCTTGGCGTAAGTCCCCGTACCTTGCAAACATTCCGTGACAATGGGACCTTGGCATACAGCCGGATCGGTCACAAGATTTATTATAGGGTAGAAGACATACAGGGGATACTTCCCCTTATTCAAAAAAGAAAGGAGAAGCAAGTATGAATAAACTGATTATGAAGGAAGATGAAGACATCCTATCTTTCTTCCGAACGCTTGATCACATGGTAGAAAGACTGGACGGTTTATCCCGAAACTACCGTCCGATGTTAAATGGAGAGCGTTTTCTTTCCGATCGGGAACTTTCCGAAAGGTTGAAAATCAGCCGCAGAACCTTGCAGGAATATCGGAATGAGGGTAAGTTACCCTACATCCAACTTGGGGGTAAAGTGTTGTACAAAGAGAGCGATATAGAAAGGATGTTACAAAATGGATACAAAGAAGCTTGGCAGGCTAGACAAATGCCATAATAACAACCGGCAATGGACATGCCGCACTTTTCGTACCGTCTGAGATGTGTATGGTGAATGTGTACACTGCGATCATACCGATAGTTCCAGTAAACAAAAGAAGTGGATGGGAGTGTGAAAAACTAAAATGACCTCTCTGAAAAGTTACAGATTGTAACTACAAAACCTAAAAGAGTCGTATCAAGCTCTGTTTTGAGTAATGATACGATTCTTCCTTTAGCCTTTAAGGATGTTCAAGTTTCAAATCAAAAGCTCATCTGGGCTAAAATTGAGTTTTGACCTTTGTCTGCTTTATTTGGGATTCTATGAAAGAGGTAACCGAAAAGTCAAAATTGGTATTTTCATTCCATTTGAAAAAGACGGATTGTCACATGAACGGCTTGACCACTGAATAACCAATAGATAGGCGCCAGTTTCCAATAAGATATCAGTTGTTCAATGAATATTGAATCTCCTGAGGTTGTTTTCTGGATCAATCTTCTTTTCCTTTTGGATCGGAAAACATTCTCATCAAAGTTCTTTAACCAATACAAACCGATAGACAACAAGACTGCTGAAAGAAAAATTATCAGTTCTTTCCGATTTCTTTGTGACATTAATCTTTAATATTCCCAATTTTTATTCGTATCTTTACCAGCAAAGATAACAGAATTGTTGGTTAGACCCAAGTATAATGCGGAAATTGTCACAAGGTGGAATCGGAGGATTAAAAAGACAACACCTTAAATTGGATTGATAATCAGTGATTTATAAATAAGATTCGGATCCCAGGCGGATCACTTAGGAGAAATGAAAATACTCCGACAAACTAAGACAAGGCTCTTTAAACCAGTGGTTTAAGGAGCTTTTTTCTTACCCGCCTACGACAGAAAAAAGACCTCAAAAAGCCACCCTGTGAAGATTAATCGTTACTAATTCGTTACGGTTTTCCGTTACGATAAAAACCGTAACGAATTTATAGGTAAGTCGCTCATTTGTCGAATATTGGCAGTCGAAAGTCATAGCCGTTACGGAATGAACAAATTAACTTTGCAACAAGAAAGGAGTTACGGTATGAAATCGACATTCAAAACACTCTTCTATTTAAAGAAGAACGAACCGAAGAAAAACGGTCATGTAGTAATTATGGTGCGCATCACGGTGGACGGTGATCAGGTGCAATTCAGCAGCAAGCTGGACATACACCCCGACAATTGGGACACGAAAGCGGGAAGAGCCGTCATCAACAAACAGAGTGCGGACAAGAAAGAAAACCTCAGGGTATCCTCACTTAACAAGACACTGGACGAGATACGTTCGGCCATCACCATGCACTACACACGCATGATGAACGTGGACGGTTACGCACTGCCGGAAAAAATCAGGAACGCATTCCTGGGATTGGAGGAAAAGGAGAAAACGCTCATCAGCTACTTCACCCAGCACAATGAACAGTATGCAAAGAAGGTCGGCAAGACTGCCACGCAAAAGACCTATTCCCGCTACGAACTGACCAAGCAGCGGATGATAGAGTTTTTGCAGAAGGAATACAAGTTGTCGGACATTCCCGTGAAGGAAATCACCGTTACCCACATCGAGAACTTCTACCTTTATTTGCGTCAGGAATGTGAGGTAAGCAACAACACCGCCATGAAATTTGTACAACGTTTCCATACGATACTGTTGTTCGCCCAGAAAAGTGGATTGAGCTTTATCGATCCATTCGGGAATTTCAAGTTCAATTTTGACAAGACCGACAGAGGGTATCTCACGCAGGAGGAAATCGACACGATCTATTACAAGGAGTTCAAGTCAAAGCGGTTGGAACACGTGCGTGATGCTTTCATCTTCAGCTGTTATACCGGTTTGCCTTACTGTGACATCTATACGCTTTCAAGTGAGGACATAAAGATCGGTGTGGACGGCAAGAAGTGGATTATGAAAGACAGGGGTAAAACCGGAGTGGAATCATTCATTCCCCTACTGCAAATACCGTTGGATATTCTCGCCAAATATGAGGGCAAGTTGAAAAACGGAAAACTGCTTCCGGTAATCAGTAACCAGAAGATGAATGAATATTGGCGGAGATAGCTGCTATTTGCCAGATCAACAAGCGGATCACCTACCATCTTGCAAGACATTGTGCATTGTCTTTGTCGCTGAATTTGAATGGGTTGCAAAGATTGGATTCTTGATAGGTAACGATTTGGAAACGAGCGAAGTTCTGTATTCTGCCTTGTTAAACCCAAAGAACGCTGACTTCAAATGCAAAGGTAGTGAATTAGTTTGGATTATTATCATTCTTGTCCTTTAATTTTTTGATTTCTTTATCAAAATCACTTTCAAGCAAATCCATTTCGCGTTTGCGATAGATGGCGAATTCCTTTTCTGCCTTTTCTATTGCCTGCTTATGTGAAATACTTCCCTTGTCAATCAAAACCTTTTGCTTGTGGGCAACAATAATAGTCTGATATTATACAAACTATACAATCAGAACAAGTTTATAATTTAGTATCATTTTGGTACCACTATTTAGCCATCGTAAATAAAATCAAGGGATGGCGCAAATGGCATTGGATAATTAACTTCTCCAGCTGCCATAAACCACATTCGTTTACTGTCCTCAAATCTGTCAACACTTTTCAGAGATAATCAGAAGGTTAATTTGCAGCTCCAATAAATAGCTGTTTGTTGATTTTGTATTCGCATTGTGTAATTTTTCTACAATAATCGCACTTATAGCTTGTTGTACGAGATTTTATTTGTATCTTTGCACCGTACAATAGATAAAATCAACTATTATGATAGCAGAGTTCAGCATTGAGAATTTTTTCTCCATTAAATCGGTTCAGAAAATCAGTTTTGAGCCATCGGCAGATACTTTTATGTCTGATGAGTATTCGTATGAAGTTAAGGACGGTGTAAGATTGCTGAAAGTGGGCATCATCTATGGTGCCAACGCTTCCGGTAAAACGAATATATTAAATGCCATTGAATTTTTCAAGATGCTGGTTTTGAGAATGCCTAAAGACCGGACCGAGAAAACCGGGGTTGTCCCTTTCATGTTGGATGACACTTCAAGAAACGAAAAGACAAAGATGTCAATGGTGTTTTATATCAATCAGTCGAAGTACATTCTTAGTTTTGAATTGGATGTAAAGCATATCTATTCCGAGACATTGATTGTTTATGATTCCATTCGCCCTACCAAGCTGTATAACCGAAGTTATGATACCACGACAGATTCCTCGACTATCGACTTTGGCGTAAATCTGAAAATGACAAAGAAAAGCCAGGATGTAATTTCCGGCAACACTATCAATAATTGCAGTGTGCTTGCCGCGTTTGGCAAAAGCAACGTGGAACGGACAAGGCTGAATGATGTGTACGATTATTTTGCCAAGCAGGTAAAAGATGTATTGGCTCCCGGTATGTTGCTTTCGGGATATGTCAAATCACGATTGGATAAAGACGAGGCAGGAGATTTGAAGAAATTCATTTTAAATTTCCTGAAAGCGTCCGATTTCAATATAGAAGATGTGGTATTACACGAAGAGGAAGAGCTGATTACCCCTGAATTGGAACAACTGATTCAGAATGCCCCTATTGATAAAGATGCAAAGGCTGAAATGCTTAGAAAGGGGAAAATTACAAATACGGAACTGACCTTCAAGCATAAGGCAGGCGATAAAGTATATGATTTGTCGGAAGAATACGAGTCCAATGGCACCATGAGGTTCTTGGGAATGGCGGTGATACTGAATTTCCTGTTAAAGACCAATCGGTTTGTACCCATTGATGAAGTGGAGACAAGTATTCATTATGAACTGTTGGCTTATTTCCTGAAAGTCTTTCTGGCAAACAGTAATGGAACATCCCAAATGCTCCTGACCACACACGACATCAATCTTCTCAATGAGGATTTCATTCGTCGTGATACAATATGGTTCACCGATAAAGACGAACTTGGCGAAACTAAAATAGTACGCCTGTCTTCTTTGGGACTGCATAAGAATCTTTCCCCATACAATGCTTACAAGCAGGGAAAATTGGTAAAGTTGCCGTTTTTGGGTAGCCAGTATATCAACCTGAATGACTAATGATATGGGACGGACAGTAACAAAAAGTATCGCCATCATAGGCGAAGGAGAAACGGAATGGTTCTATTTCGATTCTCTAAGGATTGCGTGTCGTTATCCTTTCAAGGTCGCTCCGGATTTTCCGCAGCACAGCGACATCAATCACATTCTGAAACTGGTAGAATCTTATTTGAACAAGCAATATGATTATATCGTATGCCTGTTTGATATGGACAAGTTATATCAATATCCTTCCGAAATGCAGTTGTATCAGCGGGCAAAGAAAGAGTATAGCAAGAAGGAATATGCCAGAAAGGTGATGTTTGTAGAAACGAATCCTTGCACGGAGTTTTGGTTTCTACTCCATTTCTTGCCTAATGTAGTTTGTCGGCGATATGAGAGTTACGAACAACTGCTTCCCGAATTGCAGAAATATATGCCGGGGTATGAAAAGACAAAACGATATTTCATACGCACCAAACTCTATAAATACCTGACAGAGAATGGTGATTTGGAACGAGCTATATCAAACTCAGAAAAATTGTGTCAACTCTGCAAGAAATCGCCAGAGGATTTGAAAGCATACTCAGAGATTCACCAGGTTATCAAATTATTAAATAATAATTCTATATGATAAAAAGACAAGTATTTTATAGTTTTCATTTTAAGAATGACTCATGGAGAGCCGGACAGGTTCGGAATATTGGAGTAGTAGAAGGAAATATGCCAGTTTCTTCCAATGATTGGGAAGAGGTTAAGCGCAAAGGTGATGATTCTATTAAAAGGTGGATTGATACTCATATGGATTATCGCTCTTGTGTTATTGTATTAATCGGTTCTGATACTGCATCAAGAGAGTGGTGTAGGTATGAAATTAAACATGCATGGAAAGAGGGCAAAGGAGTTGTTGGTATTTATGTGCATAATCTAAAGAACATTGAAGGAGAGCAGGATATAAAAGGAGATAATCCATTCAATTTATTCTGTATTGATAAGACATTTAACTATATAATCGAACATAAACATCCAGCTGATAGTAACGAAATTAATTTGTCCGAAATATGTAAGACTTATGATCCTCCATATAAAATCAGTACCAATGTGTATGATTATATCAAAGAGCATATAAATGAGTGGGTAGAAGAGGCTATTAGAATTCGTAATCAGTATCCTAAATAAATTTTTGTTATGCCAATAAATAAAAATGTTTTCATAAAGAATTATCTTAGTGCTCTTAATAATGGTGATGCTGCTATATTTGCAGGTGCTGGATTGTCTGCTCCAAGTGGATGCGTTAATTGGAAGCAATTGCTAAGAGAGATTGCCGAGGAATTGGAGCTTGATATTGAAAAGGAGTCAGATTTGGTAGCGATAGCACAATACTATTACAATAAAAATGGATGTAATCGAACAAAATTAAATGATATAATTAAAGATGCTTTCCAGACAGGAAAACAACCAAATGTTAATCATAATATACTCGCTAAATTGCCTATTTTTACATATTGGACTACAAACTATGATAAACTAATAGAAAAGGCATTGGAGAATAATGGTAAGATCTGTGATATAAAAACTTGTTGTGCGAACCTCACGACTACTTTAAAAGGACGCAATGTTGTAGTTTATAAAATGCATGGAGATGTTGATCATCCAGAAGATGCTGTATTGATTCGCGATGACTATGAGTCATATAATCAAGAAAAGGCGCCTTTTATAAATACATTATCCGGAGACTTAATGACAAAAACATTTTTGTTTATAGGCTTTAGTTTTACGGATCCTAATTTTTATTATATATGTGCACATTTAAGGGCACGTCTAAAAGGAAATATGAGGGAACATTATTGTTTCCTGAAAGATGTTTCTAAAACAGATTATAAAGATGAGGACGAATTTAAATATGAGAAGAGAAAACTATCATATTTTATTGATGACTTAAAACGATTCAATATAAAAACCGTGCTTATTCAAGAATACTCAGAGATAACAGAAATATTACAAAGTATAAAGAGGGTTTATAATGGTCGTACAGTATATCTATCTGGTGCGGCAGCTGAATACAACCCAGATGGTAAAGACGCATATGAAAAATTTATAAGTAAATTAAGCGGTCGCTTAATTTACGAAGGATATAAAATAGTTTCAGGATATGGTTTAGGTGTGGGTAGTGCGGTAATAAGTGGTGCTCTTTCTGAAATATATTATAATCAGAAAAAATCGCTTACAGACCAATTAATTCTGAGACCTTTTCCACAAGGTGACGATGCAAAAGAAATGTGGGAAACTTATAGACAAGACATGATATCTTATAGTGGTATATCAATCTTCTTGTTGGGTAATAAGAAAGAAAGTGGAACTATTGTTCCATCTAATGGAATGCGGTCAGAATATGAAATTTCAAAAGAACAGGGTAACTTCCTAATCCCTATTGGTAGAACAGGATATATATCTAAAGAATTATGGAATGAGTTATTGGAAGAAAGACAAGACGACCATACTTTTGATATTTATCGACATGATATTGAGTCTTTGGGCGATGATACAAAAACATTAGACGAAGTAGTAGAAATAGTAATAGAGTTAATTAAAAAAGTAAAATAACTATGGCACATAAAACATTTATTTCTTATAAATATAGCGAAGCGCAGGATCTTCGCGATAGGATAATAAAGGCATTGGGGGATGATGCGAGTTACTATCAAGGAGAAACAAGTGATTCTCCTGATTTAACAGATACGTCTACTGAGAATATAAAGAAGAACCTAAAAAATATGATGTATGACACATCTGTAACGATTGTAATTATTTCTCCGCATATAAAAGAAAGTAAGTGGATTGATTGGGAAATTGAGTATTGTCTTAAGAATATAACAAGAAAAAATAGAACATCGCATACTAATGGGGTCGTTGGTGTTATAATGAAAGTAAATGGGGGCTATGACTGGTTTAAATACACCTCAACTAAACCAGATGGATGTTCTGTTACTAATTATTATGATTCAAAGGTTTATGATATCATAAACAATAATAGATATAACCAACATCCTAAAGTGTATTCTTGTAATCAATGTAAATGTGTAAACGCATTGACTGGTTCTTATATTGCTTTTGTTGAAGAAGATGAGTTTTTGTCAAATCCTCAAAAGTATATTAACAATGCCTATGATAAAAGTGAAAAGGATGCAGAAGGATATAACTTAACAAAACAACGATAGATTAGATATGTTTGACAAATAATCCGATATTTAAATCAAGCATTCTTCTGTAAATAATAATAGCGTGTCCTTGGCTATATAATTCAAGGATAAAATGGAAGGTAAGATATGGCAACAAATCCACCGTCAGGAGACGGACATCGCAATGGTGCAGTGAGAAAACGTTCTCAGGTTTTTAATCCCAAAACAGAACAATGGGTAAAACGGGATAAAGATACAGGACGCTTTATTGATGTAAAACAGGATGGCACACCATTTAAGGGTGTAACTAAAGAAAAGTAATTTTTTACGAGGGCAAGAGACGATGATACTTGCCCTCTTTTATTTACATTGGCTTTATCATTGATTCTATAAAGGATATTTCATCTTCTGATAGACCGTATTTTGCATAGAGTTGAGTATCTATTTCAGATATGCTCCTACTCCAATTTATATCGCTGTTGGAAGTGAAATCTTGTAATGGAATAAATTGAAATTTTTCTGAGGATAAGTTTATAGATGATACAGAGAGCATTAGTAAGAAACGTAAAAAGCGTGTTTGGATATATTTATATTCGTTTTCAACAACTAACTTACTCTCGGAAGCCCCAACAATAAGGTAGGAATCTGTACACACATCATTAGGTCCAATAATCTCTGTTCTGGAGATTATCTTAAATTGTCCTTTTTTATCTGGTTCTCCTGCATGTTCAGCAGTAACCTTACTCATCAAAATTTTATATTTTGAAAGAAGATGATTAGTAGAATCAATTGCAGATTTTGGAAGCCATGATATTCCTGCACTTGTTATTAAACGAATTTCCCCCGTTTTTTCACCACGAATATTAGATGATAGTCCGAAGGGATTACGAGAGTTGACTATTGATGCAAAAGAATTATCAGATTGACATTTATGTACTATGTGAATAGCCGAATTGTAGCGAATAAATACTGAAAATTGGTCTAATGGACGCTGTTCCATGTCTCGTTGTGTTCCTTGAATAGTCGTAATACTACAATTGCCTTTGTAGTTTACATCCCATAAAATATAGTTGACACCACCGCCAATGCTTGCTGTAGGAAAACAATCTTTGGCATTTACATAGTCAAAAATATGGCTAATTCTTTTATCAGATAACATGCTTTCTCTAAAAGAGTCCAGTCCTTTCCCTCCTGCAAACCAACGAGAAGGCATAATCATAGAGATATAGTTAGGAGCTATTTGTTTTGCTATTTCAATAAATAGGTTATATACAGGTTTTGCACTAACTCCAGCACCGCCATCCATAATCTGATACGGAGGATTCCCCACTATCGCATTGATTTTCATGTTCTTTATTCCTGTTCTGTCCGTAATAAATTTATCTACCTGCTTGATAAAATGTTCCGGTTTGTTTTTGATTTGATTGATTAAGTCCTCGAAGTATCGGGTGTTTATCTTGGCTTTGCGAAAACCGATAAGGGTGCGTTTGGTGATGCTTTTTGCCATCGGAGTTTTGCAGATGACGAAGATGTTTTCAGCCACTACCTTGTCCCATATACGCTGTTCATCCTCAATGCTTGACACCGAAAACAAAGAGTTCTTGACCCTTGCGCGGTAAATGCTGTATGCCATGTATAAAGGGTATAATCCGGACTTAGAATTGATTTCAAGGATTCGGGAATCCGGGGCAAACACATTGGCAGTCACTTCGCCATGGTCAATGAAACGAGGTTCTGACAAAGTGGTTTCATACCCCTTTTCAAAAAAGTTATAACCGCCTAAACAATCGCCAAGGTGCATATTCACTACACGCCAAGGCGTGAGTACCGTTTCTTTGTCGGGATTGCGGAACGTGCTGAATATATCCGTGATACGCTCGATGCGTTCCTCCACGCTCAGTTTGTCCGCAGCACGAGCCATGGCACGAATGCGCTTGCCTGCCGCACAGAATATTTCCGGGTCATAGTATTTCTTGATGCTGTTGAACTTCTGTTTGGTAACACCCTTGGGTATGAATTCCTCCCATGATTGCGGGTCGATGAGCGAAGCGAAGTTATCAATCGTTATTTCCTGTGATTCGTCCTGTAGTTCCGCGCCATAAATCAACAATGGCATACGAATGGAGATACCCCGAAGAATGGAAATGGCGGCTTCGCGGTTGTTCTTTTTCTTTTTCAACTCTTCAAGTCGTTTCTTCTCCTCTTCCGTCAAAGGTTGCTTATCCTTGCCCCTCTTCTTGGATTTCTTTTCAAGGTCTTCAAGTTCCTCGTATTGTTCATCGGTCAGTCCTTGGTTGTTGATGTCCACCTGATTGGTCTTTGGCATTGCCTTGGTCTGGCCGATAATCTTTTTCAAGTCGTCAAACTCCTGCAATTCCAAGTCGTTGAGCTTCATCAACTCGTCATTATACAGGCTCTTGTCCTCGAAACCGTTGCGGACAACCCTTTCCACATAAACACGTTTGAGTTGCTCCAACATCTTGGGTACATCGAACTGGCTCATCTTGGAGCCTTCGATGGAGATAATCGGACAGAAGTTCAGGAACTCGCCCATAATCTTACGGTCATTGCCGCTGATTTTTCCTGCTTTGGAAGAAATCTTCGCTGTCTCGGCAATGACTTTCAGTGTTCTGTCCGGCGCAAAATCAAACACATAACACTGTTCCTTGACGCGTCCGTTGATGGTGGCAGGCGTCTGCACACGGAAGATGGTCTGCATATAACTTGATGCAGCGGTATTATAAGAACCGGACAACATGAATACGCCCGTCCACGCCTTGACACTGACACCCGTGGTCAATCGTCCGCAAGACAAGGTAATGGTACGGGTGGCATCAGGGTCTTTGCCGATGGCTTCTTCCACCGCAGCAAGCGCATCCTTGCTCTCTTCGTCTTCATCACCGTTTCCTGCCACATTCACCACCTTGAAATGTTGGAATACGGGATGCGATTGCAACATGGCACTCAGGGCACGAGCCTCCTTCACACCCGGCAACATCCATAGCGTATGACGGAAGATGTTGCGATATTCCTCGTTGGCAAACGGATAGCAACTGTCCTTGTCCTCCTTGGAGATAAGATTCAAAAATGCCTTCACATCTTTTTCATGGATGAAAGTTCCGTTATCATTTACCCGGAAAAACTCGCGGAAGTTGAAAGCCACGTCTTCATCTACAAATTCATGGAGCAACCGTCCGAGGTCGTATGTATAGATGTTCATCGTAGGTAGAGAGGCGTATGGATTCGGATCACCGAAATGGGTCAAATCCCATGAAGCCTTTGCCCGTTGCTCCATCACATAATCCCAGGTGTAAATTTCATCTTCTTTGAAGTCATCCAACAGATTGAACGGTGTGCCGGAAAGTCGCAGTATCTTGGTATTTGCTTTTGTCAGTTCCTGCATGACAGCCTTGCCGAGTTCCGTCTGTGTCCCTTCGTGTGCTTCGTCCACGATGATGCAATCCCAAGCGGTGGCAAACACTTCATTGTTCTTGTCAAAATTGCCGCCCACAAGTTCAGAACCGCGCAAATCCTGCATGGAAGCGAAATACACATATTGGCATTTGCCTTGCTTTGCTCTCGCTTCAAGCGATATATGACTGTCACCGTTGTTCTTTGAGCCGTATGCAAAACCGGGACTGTCATAGAATATTTTGCCGAAATCCTCGAACCAGCCGCTATTCACTACAGGGCGATGAGTAAGAATCAGAGTACGGCTGGAATCCATGTCTTTCACCACCTGCAAGGCCGACAATGTCTTACCGAAACGCATTTTGGCGTTCCAAAGCATCTGGTTACTTTTCTTGAATTGCTTCTTGGTTTTTTCAATTGCCTCCCGTTGTTCGGGACGGAATACAATAGGAGTTTGGTCGTGTGAGACCTCGGCCGAAGACAGCGATTCCCGTCCTTCCTTTACGGCCGTTATTGCCCGCTTGACGGTTTCAAGGTCGGTGATGAACCACTCGTTGGCTTTGTTTTCGGTATCGAATAGCTTTTTCCTGATGCCGGAACGTTCCAAAACACAATGCACTTCCTTGTCGTTGAAAGAACACAAGCCCTTTCTGCTGTTGTATATCGTAAGTTCCGTATATAAGAGGTCGTATGCGATACCTGCCGTTTGTGTATATTGGTTGATGCGTTTCTTCGCGGACTCGTTGAGAGCCTTGTTGTTCGGAGCAAGACCGAAGACATTGTCATTGTCACAAGTGGCCTCGCCCACTTTCAGACATCCCCTATGTGCGGCATCATTGATGCGGAACACATATATCAGTTTTAATTTTAGTGAAGATGTGAATTTCATGCTGCACTATTTTATGAGGTCGATAAATTGGATTCGTTTTCCCATTTTTCCCGTTTTAGGGTCTTTGACCCGCCAGTCCTTGATTTGGCAATAGATGCCGTTGTGCCTGCGGATGTCATCTTTCTGACAGCCTTCGCATTGACTGACTTCTTCCCTTGTCCCGAACAAGTCGGCTACAACTGTACGGCGTTCACCGCAACTATTCGGAATGACACCTTTAAGCCCGTCCATCTGCCAGACATTCCATGAAATGATGTAGGCGATATAATTGATAGATTTCAGCAAGGGTCGCTTGCCGAATTTTTGTTGATAATATTCAATAAAGGAGATGAGCATTGATTCACGGGCAATCAGCAGGTTGTCGCCTTGCCATTCGTAAGCGTAAATGCTCTTATACGCTTCCTGCACCCATTCCAGCCATTCGCCGGAAGTTTTTGTGTTTTCACCAACTACACGCAACTTGCGGTCAAGCAGTCCGATACGTTCCCCTATTGGAATAGCCTCTCCCGTAGTGGTATCATAGCGACTGACTATATACGGGGCTTCCCCACAGGTTATCTCCAGCCGGGTGTCACGGACATAATCTTTCCAAGTCTTACCTTCCGGAAATTGAATTTTCCCTGTTTTGGGGTTCCACCGATGACAGCCCTGTCCGTCGGTGTATTCCATATTAAATACATCCTTTCTTCCAAACCATGCTTCGTCAATCAAGTTGTTCTGCGCATTGCATATCCATGACGGAGTAAACACCTCAGCCATTTCTCGCGAACGCATGGTTTGGGTGTCACGACTTTTAAGGATACGCGGCATGATGACATGCCCGTTATCTCCGGTAATAAGACAGGGAAGAATTGGCGAATCATATTGATACCCCTCGCCCAGATATTCATAATCGGAAGTAGCCCAAAAGATATTGCGCTGAATATCCTCCTTGCTCGTTGTATGGTCTTTGAGCAGGATATTCAACAGTTCGGGCGAAAGCCGAAAGATACTATCTTCCAATATATCAACTTCAACAGGCATTTTATATAGGGTTTATGAGTATCTCTCCGTAAGAGACACGTTGAAGCTGATAGTCAATAGTTTGGAAAGCAGTTTATAAAACAAAAAGGCTGTTTATCGATGATATAGAGTATTTTATCATCTGATAAACAGCCTAAATCTCATAAAAATGTGTACCTTTGCGTTATAGATAGTGTCTCTTACGGAGAGAGGATTGGTTTTGCCAAACAATCTCCTGCTTTATAACAAGTCCCTTAATATTTGCGTGTTCGCCCTATCCACGACAGAATTATCCAACGATGCTAAATATATTTGTGTTGTCATTTCCGAATCATGCCCCATCCCTTCACTGATAACCGAAATGGGGATATTCTTACTCTTGGCTATGCTTGCCCATGAATGGCGCGCAACATATAGTGTTAAAGGGATGGAGATATCCGCTAACTTTGCGACCTCTTTCAGATTCTTATTCGTGCGATAAAGTGCGTTTTTGTATTGGCTACGATTGTCGTATGGATGCTTTAGTATCTGGAGCAAATAAGGACTACCATAATCGGTTTTGTGTTTGTCTGCAATCTCCTGCATACACTTTTCCCATTTTACGAGCAACTGTTGCCCGGTCTTGCGTCTGCGATAGGATAAGATGCCGTTCTGCTGGTCTTTCTTCTTCAAGTGTGCCATATCTATGAACGACATTCCACGGGTATAGAAAGAGAAAAGAAACATATCCCTTGCAAAGTCCAAAGCGGGCTGTAATGACAAATCAAGATTCTTAATCTTCTTGATTGCCTTTAACGAGATTGCCCGTTTAACCGTCTTATCAATACCTGTATAGACGTGCTTGAACGGGTTGCGATTGCTTGTCAATTCCTTTTCCACGGCACGGTTATATACAGCCCGCAATATCCGCATATAGAAGGAGCTGCTGTTCTTGCTTAAACCTCTATTGCGTAACCATGCCTCGTACATCAGCATCAAATCTGAATCAATCTCATCCAATAATATATCCTTATTTTCACGGAATTGCATGAAACTTCTGAGCGTAGCATGATATGTTTCGGACGTGCGATGCTTACCCATCTGCCTGAGTTGTGCGGTGATGCCATTCATGAAATTGAACAGTGTTTGCTCGTTGGCAGCCTTTTGAAAGACTGAGATAATCTCATCGGCGGTATAGCTTATCTGTTTATTTTCCCAATGGCTGATAATATTTCCCAATCGTTTTATATCCCAATTTATACGTTCCTTGATAGATTGAAGGTGCCCGTTTCGCCCATTATTGGCGAGAATTAAGGTTGCCCGTCCTTCATCCCACTCATCCGCATAAATGCGGTAATCCGTCTTTAGCTGACGGATTACACGCTTATGGATGATTTGATAATAGATTGTACCTTCCTTGCCTATGGTCGAAGAAGGTCTGAACTTCACTTTTATCGAAACCATATAATCAACCTTGTTTTGATTGTTCCCACTTGGCATACATCTCCCTCGAAAGTGCCACTATCTCCCGGCTCAGCTTCACAAGGTCGATGGTATGCTTCTCCAGTTTGTAGAGCAATGCCATCGCCTTCTTCTCCGAAAAATGGCAGCGCAGTTCCTTCACAACTTGGTTGTAATTGGTGCCGATGGCTCGGAATTGTGCGTGAAAGTCGGATAGTCTGGTGCAGTATTCCAACATCACCTTGTCCACTTTCAGCACCTTGAACTTCTGCCCGAAGAAGTGCGCCTTCAGAAAGACGGCTTTTGCATACACCTGTGATTCCTCGTACATCGTGAGGAACTTGTTCCATTCCACATCGTCGAAACGCACCATCACGCAGTGCGTCTTCGGGTCTGACACGGGATTTCTCCCGTACTTGCTCTTCTTTTTCATACTTCTTATTCTTTTAATTTAATAGTTTATCCATTGTCTAATCTCCGATTAAAGAACCCTGAAATTATCCGACTGCGGAGGATAATTCTGCCCACGGCGGTGCTGGTATTTTCAGTTACTTAGAATTATTCGGGTAACTGAAAATATATCTTGCTGTGTCTTTGAGGACACAAAAATCCTCCGCCTGTCGGATTGATTTCCGAGTGTAATAACTCACTTTGTGTATCGGTCGAACCGATGGAGTGCATCCAACGGCTCAACCTGTTCCACCGTAATCCCGTCAGAGTTTGCGCCATTGCTCGATGTCATTCCGGTAGGCATCGAGGTGCAGGCGGACAAGGTTCTCTATAAGTCCGGATGCGCTCATGCCCTTCCCTCCGAGGTAGCGGACAACCCTGTCCAGCTCGTCACGCACCGTCTCACTGACGAACACGGGCTTGCGGTTGATAATTTTGGGAACTTTGAGATAAGTGGTGCGGTACTCATCCAAAGACAGCCTGCGCTGTTTGCTGCTGATGCGCTTCTGCGGTATTGCCGCTTCCCCAGTCGCCACTTCTAACGGTTCATCTACCATAGGTATTTCTGCTTCTTCCGTGACGGTCTTGCCGGACTGTTCAGGCTCCTCCGGTTCCAGACCGATACTCCAGTAGAAGTCGTCTATCGACTTGGAGGTGTAGGGTTCCCTGCGCCCCATTTTTTCCACGATTTCACGAGCTTGACGCTCTGTAATGTTTGGTTCTTTTTTCATTGTAAAAACAAATTGATTAAGTTATTGAATGTGGTCTTGGTCTATACCTCGACCGATTATCGGGAGCGAAGTAAGGTGCTTTAATGCAGTCAGTCAAGCACTTGGATTTTCTTAGGCATTTTTGTACGGTTTTGCTTTATGGAGACTGACAAATCGGTGCGGACTTCACCGATTTGCCGGATATGAATAGCTGAAAGGACAAAGGTACGATTGGGGGCTATTTTAAATTAAGCCCTTATTTTGGCTGTGGCTTCTTTATAAAACATGGGAATTAAAGGCTGAACGGAAATCGTATTCCACCGGCTTGCTCACAGATAACCGGCAAGCAGTACCCCGGACAATGACTACCGTATCGGCGCAACACGCTGCCACTTTTTGAAAATCCATTGCATGACAGCGGATAATGTATTTCTTTGTGGCAAAAGAAACAGTAACAATTAAAAGAAAGGCAATATGGAAATTGTATCAATCGAAAGAAAGACCTTTGAGGCAATGGTCGCCAAGTTCGACCGTTTCGTCAGCCGTATGGATGCCATCTGCCATCGGCACGGGGAAAAGAAAATGAGCGAATGGATGGATAATCAGGACGTGTGCCGTATACTCAACATCAGCCCTCGCACGTTACAGACGCTTCGGGATAACGGCACGCTGGCTTATTCACAGATAAACCACAAGACGTATTACCGTCCCGAAGACGTGGAGCTCATTGTCTCCGTTGTGGAGGATAGAAGAAAGGAAGCGAAGTTCAAAGGAAAGACTATATGAATTAAATATAATGACAATACCCACTAAATCCAGAGTAATATGAATGAGTTGATTAACAAGGACAACAAGTGGATAATCCACTTTATGGGCAGTCTTGACCGACTGCTTGATAATGTAGAGCACCTGACCGCCAACTACCGCCCGACATTGGGCGGTGAGCGTTTCTTCACTGACAAGGAGGTGTCGGCACGGCTGAAGGTGAGCCGCCGGACACTTCAGGAATACCGCAATGAAGGGCGTATCGCCTATATCCAGTTGGGCGGTAAAATCCTCTACCGTGAATCCGACATTGAAAAGATGCTGAATGACGGCTACCGCTCCGCCTACCGACAGAGGATAACTTGATTTTTCTTGAAGGAGCGCAGTTTGCCGTATGCCCTGTATTGCGGCAGCAATAGACTTCCGACAAAAAGAAAAAAGGAACGGCTTACGGATGAAGTGTCAATACTGCGCTTCGTCTGTAAGCCGTTCTTTTCTGCTCTTATAATTACCCATCAGTTGCTTATTTTTCGTTGTCGGATGCCTTTCAAACGTGTGGCAACGGAAACAAGTGGCTGACGGGATGAACCTCAACTATACCATCGGTTATTACTCCTGCCACAGGAAACAAACAACGTAACAGGTGTTTCTCTTTTGGTGGTGCTGATTTCATTTATTATAAACCGTCTGAACAAAGCACTTTCTTTACTGCATATCCTGAATGCAATGGCTATAATTATTTCAAGGTTGTAAATGTCATAACTGATACCATCCGGTTGCCTGATATATCGCATCGTATCGGCTTCATTCAGTTCATTGTTCTTATAGATTGCCCGTATCGTCTTGCGGACATTGCACGAGAACACCCCGAGCAGGTCGGCAATCTCAAATTGCATCATCCATACGGGTGTGGTCGGCATAGTGACTGCACCCATTTCACTGATTGTTATTATACCTCTACTCATAATCCCTTTATTTTATGATGATTATTTACTGTTTCTTATTTTCGCCAGCCGAAATGTTTTTTCTCCGTTCCATCAGTTTGTCCATATCTTTGGAAATTTTATCATCGGTTATCCGTGCATATCCCTGTGTCGTCCTAATATTGGAGTGTCCCATCATCTTGGCGATACTCTCAATCGGTATGTCCGCCGAAATCAAAAATGTTCCGAAACTGTGCCGACTTTGGTGATAGGTCAAGTTTTCCTCTTTCCCTATGGTTATTCCCAATTCGTGAACCTCAAACCATAGGGCATCACGGTTGGGAAGAGGAAACACGGGCTTCTCGTCATCAGCCGTGTTGTACAGCGACAATATCCGCTCCGCTATGGAATGTAAGGGTATGAACGCCTCCACCTTTGTCTTTTTTCGATTGATGCGGATGTACCGTCTGCCATCAGCGTTTGTTCCGATATGGTGGGGATGAAGAAGTTTAATGTCCACATACGCCAGTCCCGTCAGGGTGGAAAATATGAAAGCCCGTCTTGCCAGTTCCATACGCTTGTCATACATCGGTGTGGAAAGTATCTTCTTGAACTCCTCACGGCTGATGTACCTGTGCCTTGCTTCCGGCTTTGTCTCATACTCCAAGTCCTCACAGGGATTTACACGGAGAATCTCCTTATCTACGGCAAGATACAACAGGCGGTTCAGCCAACGCAGGCAATGGTTGGTCTGGGAAACCCCGAAGTTCTTGCATTTCTTCAAGTGGGCTTTATAGGACTTACCGAAATCCTCCGTCACTTCTTCAAGGGGAATGTCCTTTTTACCGATGGACGTAAGAAAATCCGTCAGGTACTTCTGATAATACATTGAACTTCGATAGGAAGAAGTCGAGTCTATTTCTTCGGAATGCTTCTTCAACCGCTCACGTTCCCATTCACCCATCTGTAGAAGAGTGGCCGGATGGATGTTGTTCAAGGATATGTGGTTCTTCAAAATCTCGGCACTGACCACACCTTGCGATTTCAGTATCTCATTGTAGGCTTCCTCTGTCAGGCGTAAATATTCTCGTAAGCGGTTATTTTCCCTTACGGATTTAATCTCGTTTTTCTTGCTGTTCCATTCTTCCGGTCGGCAATAAATCCCCGTACTGATGGCAGTCTGTTTGCCGTCAATGGTTATGCGGCAGAGTATGGCGGTCGTACCGTCAGCCTTTACTTTGCTGCGGTTAATGTAGGGTAAAAGTGAAAATGTGCTTCGCATATAGTTTTCTGTATTAAAGGATTAAAGAACTAATTGAAAATCTTTGGTGGCTTCTATGAACTTGTCCATATCCTCGAAAAGTTTCTTCGGGCTGACACGGGCATAGACCTGTGTTGTGGAAATGTCGGAATGTCCCAGCATCCTGCTGATGGTTTCTATTGGCACACCTGCTTCAAGCGTAATCAGCGAGGCGAAGCTGTGCCTCGCCTGATGATAGCACAAATCATCCTTGATGCCTGCCAGTGCCGCCAACGCTTTCATGTGTCGTCTGAGATTTGACCAATGCAGCAAAGGGAACAGGGTGTCCCTATCCTCACTATGATATTTTTCAATCAGCGCAATCGCTTCCGGTAACAGTTTCACACTGGCACGAAGTTCGTTTTTCTTTCTTCGATACTTCAACCACAAAGCACCGTCCTCATCCGTATATAGGTTCTCGTGGGTAATCGAGACAACATCCGCATAACAGACCCCGGTGTAGCACCCGAAGAGAAACATATCCCTTGCCAGTATATGGGATTTGCGGTAAGCGGGTATTTCCACATCACGGATTTTCTCAAACGATTCACGACTCAATGCCCGTGGTGTCGTTTCTGTCTTCTTTGGTAAGGTAAAATGCTGGAAGTGAATTCTGTCGGCATATCCATCCTTATACGCCAGACGGCATATCTTCTTCAAGATGGCAAGATGATGGCGGACGGTATCAATCGCATAACCCTTATTACCGGTGGCAAATGCCTGATAGTCGTAGATGAACTGCTCTGTCAGTTGTCCAAATGCCAAATCTTTCACCTTGTACTTGGTCTCGATGAACTCCCCGATTGTCAGGCGCATATAGTGATAACCGGGATAAGTCCCTTTTGCCCTGTCTATGCCGATACGGGCTTTGAGGTCATCGCAGACAACATCCGTCATTCGCATGAGCGTCATTTGCGTTTCCATGCTGCCCTGAAAAAGGTTTTTCACATCGGTAGCATCAAAATCAACCTTGCGATTCACAAGGTTGTCAAAGGCATTGTTTACCGCTAACAGTAACTTTTCAATCTTGGCATTGATCTCAACCGCTTCCTTGCTTTTGCCGTTCAGACGGCTTTCACGTGGATTCCATAATTCGGGAGTGCAGGACAGTTTGCATCCGAACTGTGCCATTGTCCTGTTTACCGTGATGCGTCCCATGATGGGAGCTTTTCCCGACTTGTCCGGTCCGCTCTTTTTGAGGTAGAGCAACACCTTGAATTTTTCTACTTTCATACGCTTATATTTTTTTAGTGCAAAGTTACTTGCTATATAAGCGCTCTTTGATACGCAAAACACTGTGTATGAGTGCAAACAAAACGGTGAGGTTTTCTTTTCATCGCTTTGTGTTACCTATTCCTGTTTCAGTAACTACTCGACTAACGGTTTGGTAACTGAACAACCTCAATATTCCGTTGTCGTTTGCATTTTCCACATTTTGTAGAATACAGAAATACAGCTCATTTCAAACGACTTACGTTTAATCTTTACCTATTCACTATTACTTGCTTCACCTTGTATATTCCATGTTGCCCGGCATTCGTTTGCGACGGAAATCTGCCTTACCAAAGGCGTTCCCATTGAGAGCGTGTCCAAGATGCTCGGACACACCAACATTCAGACCACACAGATTTATGCCCGTGTGGTGGATAGAAAGTTGAGCCATGACATGAATATGCTGGATCGAAAACTTAAAAGTATGCAAAAAGGTACGACGCAAAACGCTGTATGAATAAACAAATCATTATATTGTCACACCATTTAAAAACAACGCCTTATGGAAAATAGAGGATACATCACCATCACCGGTTTGGAAAACAAGGATGAACAACCCATCGTCAGTGTAAAGATAGAGAACGGCAACGTATGGATGACCAAGCACGAACTTGCCCGTCTGTTCGGAGTGTTCGTGCAGACAATAGACGCCAATGTGCGCTCCATCTTCAAATCCCACCTGCTTTATGACGGCGACGTGACCATAACCGAGAAACAGGACAAAAGCATCGTTACCTATTATAATCTGGAAGCGATCATATTTCTCAGCTTCCGCATCAACACCTATTGCACGAAACTGTTCCGTGAATGGGTACTCAACTCCCTGTGCGAGTACAAACGCCTGCAAGAGAAAAAGCCCGAAGTCCTTGTCGTTTTCAATCCCGGCAGCAACCGGACAACCATTTCTTATAACTGATGTGCATAGAAGCCTGTAAATAGCGAGCCTTGCCCGAAAATCCGACGGGCAAGGCTTTTTTTTCTCCTGAAAATCCTATCTTTACACCAAATAACAGTGTCATGATAGAAAACCTTACCATATCCATATCCTTCAGCGAAGTAGAGGAAGCCCATGTCGGCAACTATTTCCACCTTTCCGAAATGTCCGGCGAGTTTCTGATTATCCAGAAACCCGACAATACCTTCTACTTCCTTTGTTCCAATGATTGTGACATCGTGGGCATCTGCCAATCCTTTGATTGGTATATTGTATCAAAAGACGCTTTTAATGACCGCCTGATAATCGGCATTGGTTTGTCGGATAAAGAAAGCATCAACGGAGAACTCTATCGTGTACAGGATGAAACCACGCTCATCCTTTGGCGTGACATACTCCGCTTTACTTTCGAGAGCGATTTCGTGCGCCGGTTCTTCCCGTACAATACTCACTTCAAAGGCAAGATGCGTATCGACGGAGCACTGTGTTTCTATATTCACGATTATTACCCGACCAGATGCAAGGACATATCGGTATTCGACAGAAAGACGAGTAATCTGGTATTTAGATTTAAGGAAGGCCGACAAGCAGCCCTTGTCGCCAAGATCTTCTCGCTTTGTATCGCTCGGATGCCGTTCTTTAAAGAGAAAGCCGCCAACGCCGTGCTGATCCCCATACCGGCGGCAACCCGTGAACGGAACATCACCCGTTTTGCCCGTTTTTGCAGCCTTCTCTCACATCGGCTTAAAGTTGTGGACGGTTTTCGTGCCACATGGATAAAAGAAGACCGTGAGCAGATGAAAGGAACTCACGGACAAGACAAGTTATCCAACTTGATCTTTCATCCCGATTATTTTAAAGGCCGGGACGTATTTTTAATAGATGAATATGTTGTGTAGAAAATTATGTTTTCATAGTAGCAGAAATCATTGTCATTTAATATATTCTATAAATCATACACAACATAATCTAATCTGTTTTTTTATCTTAGAGAGATAATTTAAATAGATTAGAATATGAAATTTGAAGATTCTTTCAAAACAAAGAGCAGCTTAAATAAGCAGTTAAGCGCCCCTTTTCTAAAAGAGAGAATAAATTTTATTGATGAGAAAATTGCATCTGGTGTACAATCTAGCAATACAATTCGCTTTATTGCTTATGTATTACTTCCAATTGCAACAATGGCTTCTGATTACAAAGATTATGTACCGATACATGCTATTTGGAAATTAGCACATCCTGACAGCCATCAAATAAGTAAAATCCGTTCGTATTGTTTATTAGAATATTCGTTACCGTTTTTAAGGAATATACATAAATTAGATCCTTGCTATGATGACACCTCACTTATAATCAATAAATACTTGCGCCGTCCTCACTTTCGTGTAAAATACTTATCAGCTCCTAATTTGGATGAAAGAGAGAATTATCTTCTATATAAATTTAAGCGAGGTACATCCCTCAATACACTCGCAGAAATAATTCCTATTCTGTTGTCTGTACAGGATTATCTACAATTATTGCCTTTACGGGTTGTCACATTTGCAGAAGTGACAACCGCCGCCAATCGTTATGCCATAGAAAAAGGTAAATCTCCCAATTACGCTTTTATAATGTTTTTACGGGTTGCAAAGGATTGGTTGTCATATTTAGATTTATTGATATACGACAATACTCTTCTTGATATCCATGACATGGATAAGTTATGGTGCTATCTCAATTCTATGCATGACAGGGGACTATCGAAAAAAACAATACATCTGCACAAAAAACAACTTGTTCACTTTATGAGGTTTATTACCGGAAAAGATGAAGTGTTGGAAAATTTAAAGCCGGAAACGATTGATGAATATTTTGAATATTTAAGTAGTAATGGGGTTTCCAGACGAACCATATATCCGTTATCTTCAGTTATTAGGGTATATTTACGTTTCTGTGAAGAGAATAAATGGTGCAAGACAGGAATCAGTTCATTTATAAAAGCTCCGAGAATGTATCACTGTGAAACATTACCTTATCCTGTTCCTTGGGACAATGTCCGAATACTGATACAAAGTGTTGATACAGATAATCCTACAGATATAAGAAACAGAGCGATATTTCTGCTACTTGCAGTATATGGTCTTAGAAGCAGTGAGGTAACTGGTTTACGTTTGGCTGATATTGATTGGGAGAATGAAGAGTTTTATTTGCGGCGTTCTAAAAATAGCATACCACAGAAACTGCCGTTATTTGCAATTGTAGGCAATGCCATTGTTAAATATTTACGGTTCGTGAGGAATAATGAAATAAAGTCCGATTATGTCTTTTTAGCCTTAAAAGCCCCTTATAATCCATTGACTGGGGGAGCCATATATCGTTTTCTTAGTGCTCAATTGAAATCGCAAGATTTACAATTGAGGCATTACGGGGCACATAGCTTACGTTACGGTTGTGCGACACATCTAATAAACACGGGACACACGTTTAAAGAAGTTGCAGACCTGCTTGGACATAAGATGCTGGAAACAACAAGAATATATGCAAAAGTAGATATGAACAACTTAAGTAAAGTTGCGGATATGAACTGGGAGGGGTTGCTATGAAAACATATGATGTAATAGAACGATACATTGTTTACAGACGTTCTCTTGGGGAAAAATATACCACATCCGCTTATATATTACGACAATATTATAATTACATAGGCAAAGATTTTGATTTTGCGAAAATTACAGAAGCCATGAATATGGACTATTTGTATAGAGGAGGTAAAAAAACTGTCACTTCTGGTTGGTTCAATAAATTTTCCGTTTTAAAAGGACTTTTTCAATGGGCATATCCGAGATTATTAATTTCAACGATTCCATTACCTGAACATCCACCCAAACGAGGGGAACATAGCTTGCCTTATGTTTATACTAATGAAGAACTCAAACGAGTATTCCACATCGCTGAGAATTTGCCGTGTTGTGAAAGTAAAAACTGCACACTCTATGGTAAATGTTTATCCGTGTTTTTAAAATTAACTTACGTGCTTGGATTACGTTCAAGAGAAACTATTTCTCTAAAATTAAAAGATTTGGATTTTGAGCAAAATTTTGTATTAATCAATGAGTCCAAATTTTATAAATCACGGAGAGTTCCATTTAACCATCAGGTTAAGATTTTCTTGCAAGAATATTTAAAATGGAGAAAGTCAGTGTCAATGCCAGAACATGGGGAAGCACCCCTGTTTTATAAAAAGGACGGAAAACCGGAAACAGTTGCCCGCATGAGATATTTCTTTAAGAAAGTAAGGAATTTAGCGGATATTAAAAGGACAGATAAGAGTTTTCACCAACCAAGAATACATGACCTCCGTGGTACTTTTGCGGTTCACCGGTTGACAGCATGGTATAAGGAAGGACGGAACGTGAATGATTTACTTCCGTTTCTTTCTACATTTCTCGGACATGACCGTTTGGTTCATACACAAGTTTATCTCACCATGACAGAAGAATTGTTTTGCGAGGCGAATAAAAAATTTGAAGAATATATAAAACTGAATATAGAGCATGAAGAATAATCAATCATTTTTAGGTTTTTGGATACGTCCTTTTCTTACTGAATATCTGATAACAATTAAGAATTATTCCATCAATACCGTTAGAAGTTATAGGGACAGTTTGAGCATGTTCTTAATCTTTATCAAAGATTCTACTAAAAAGAGAATGGAACAAATCAGGTTAGAGGATATAACTCCTACATTAGTTGAGAAATTTTTAAAATCAATAGAAGAGCAACGGAAATGTTCAGTTTCCACTAGAAACCAAAGACTTGCCGCAATACATTCATTGGCTCAATTTATTGCCTCTAAATGTCCGGAGCAGGTCGAATGGAGCCGTATGGTTCATACTGTTCCTCCTAAAAAGAAAGTCAGATCATTAATCACCTATCTTGAAAAAGAAGAAATGAATGTGTTACTCAATGCACCGAACAAAAAAAGCATACAGGGAAGAAAGGATTATGCCTTATTATTGTTCCTGTATAATAGCGGGGCAAGAGCGAGTGAGGTATGTAATCTCTTAATCAAGGACTTGTCATTACCACGAATCCAAACAAGTATGGCGATGGCTACAATTTGCGGAAAAGGGAATAAGACTCGCCGTTGTCCTTTATGGAATAGTACTACTACCGAATTAAAGAGATTGATAGAAAACAGGTCAGAAAATGAGCATGTTTTTCTTAATCGGTATGGAAATCCACTTACTCGTTTTGGGGTATTTGAAATGATAGACAGAGTGGTCAATATCGCCTCAAAAAAATACCCAAAACTTAAGGAGAAAAAAATATCTCCACATGTGATACGGCACACTACAGCCTCACATTTGTTACAAGCGGGAGTAGATATTAATACAATCAGAGTATGGCTTGGACATACATCTGTTGAAACAACAAATATTTATGCAGAAGTCAATATGGAGATGAAATCCAAGGCACTTAAAGAATGTGAGATTAGTACCTTGTCGAAAGATGAATCAAAATCAGACTGGAAAAATGATGAAGAATTGATGAGTTTTCTCAAAAAGCTTTGAAATTTATGTTGGCTAATATTTGCATAACTATATAATTATAAAGAAAATGCGATTAATAGCCAACATAATTTTCTACACAACATATTTTGCGTTATGTTGTACACAACATAAAGATGACATTATCTCTTCCGGCGAGAATTTCACGCAAATGAAACGCAAACTGATGCAACTCGGCGCAAAATCCGTTACCGGTTTGTTTTTAGGTAAAACAGTAAAATCTGAAAATCAAAAGTAATATGGCAATCAAGAAATCCCAAATCGAAAAATGGATAGTCGCCCAAAAGAAACACCGGCTATCGGATACCCATGTACAAATGGCACGTGAACTCGGACTCAACCCCGACAAACTCGGCAAGATAGACAACCACCGGCAAGAGTCGTGGAAAGCCCCCTTACCGGAATTTATAGAAGAGATCTTCTATAAACGTTTCAAAAAGGAACGTCCTGATATAGTCAAGCCCCTGAAACAAATACTTAAAGAACAGGAAATAAAGGATAAAGAAAAAAAGAAGGAAAAAGAAAAACGGCGTAAAGAGCATGAACAGGAACAGATGAATAACGGAACGGATGAAGTTCTTCCATTCTAATCCTCAACCCCGATAGCGGAATAAAAACCGCATCATTATCGGTAGAAAGAACGTTTCCATTTCTCCGAAACCGGAGCGATCTTTCATCCATACAAAATCGTAGAAAAGTGTTGTACAAGCAAGCGTGATGAATCCCACATTGCCCGGTACAACACCTTTCTTTTTTCCGTTTTTGAAATAGGAAGGCTTTTATTATTATCTGTATATTTTTACTCTCTGATTTCCTCAAAGGCAATATCTATCGCATCATAGTAATCGCCGTCATTAACGCTCAACGCAGCAACAAGGCTGTTCAATGTCCGAACTGCGTCCAAACGCTTTTCCGTATCATTTTCATCCGGATTACTCAAGACATCTATCGCACAGGTCAAATGCCCTTTCATCTCTTGCAATGTAGATAAACTCTGAATGGGAAACAGATAGAAAAGCCCATCTTCTGAAGACCGGACTATTCCTTTCAGGGGAGTCGATTGTAAATCCATAACAATAAGGTTATTATATTAAATTGACGTAACGCTGCCGGATACTACGTTCGAGGTATCGCCAAACACCCAGTGTAAAGTGAACCGACAGGTTACGTCAAAGTATAACCTACCCGGTTCATTTACCTTCACACTTTTGAAATTGGCGATTTCCGAACGTTGGTAAACGAACACATTACACGATGCTATTTGCATCGCTAACACAAAGGTAGAAATTTTTTCGTATTAATCACCGCTTTATGCATAAAGGATTTATAGCACAACGATTCTAAGCAAAGTTTAAGGCTAACTTCCTTCGGGGTATTTCTCTCACTGTTTTCAGTAGCCATCACTCCACATTTAAAACAAAGGAACGAATTAAACTAACTTATTCAAGTGCAAAGGTACTTCGGGTTCTTAACGGAAAAACAAGGTCAAGCCGTTCCGGTTTTGAAAAAAATCTTCCCTGCGCCATAAATGGCACGAGGTATTTTTTCCAAAAACCTTGTTTTTCCTGAACCCTACCTTTTGACGCACATGAAATAAGTCAGCTCAACTCGTCAATGCATAAAAAAAATGTCGTGATTATGAAAACAGCAAAAGAAATACATAACGGAAATAAGAACAGACTCAATCTGCCTCTGCATAAATTGTTTGGCTGGTCGGTTCGGCTCATTCTTTCAGGCTTCTGTTGGAGTTTGTACGGTGGCAGTCTTTTGGCGTGGTTTATCGGTCTGTGGCTCGTAAAAGAACTGATAACGGACGTGATCCGCTTCGCATGGGGTTGTCTGGTTCCCATTCTTTCCTTTGCTGTCGTAGTCGGGATTATCATTTGGTTATTAATACTTTAATACACACAGTTATGACAATGGATATTACAAAATCAGTAGCGTTCACCGGACACCGTTCAGAGCGTATCCTCCAAGTCCGTATGCTGTATCTTTATCTGGATATAGTTTCGCAAGTGAAAAGGTTGTATAGTCTGGGCTATCGTTACTTTCTAAGCGGAATGGCGGAAGGCTTTGATTTGCTTGCAGCCCAAGCGGTAGCCGACCTCAAAATGGAATACACGGATATTCGGCTCATTGCCGTTGTGCCGTTCCGCCGGCAGTCAGACAGATACCGTCCGGAGAACAAGTCCTTATACGACCGGATAATGAAAACTGCCGATGAAACGGTCATTCTCAGGGAAGATTACTGCAAAGGGTGCTTCCATCACAGGAACGACTACCTGATTGACAACTCCGAAATCGTCCTGGCCTATTGGGACAAGCAGCCCTATGGCGGTACTTATTATACCGTAGGAAAGGCACGGATGATGAACAGAAACATTATAAACCTTTATAAATAAAGCCTTATGAAACGATATAGCAGGACTGTCGCACAACAGTGCAGATATTACGAGGTAAACAATATTTTCGAGTATATGGTGAAAACCTACCAGAACGGCAACATCACCACTTTTGGAGAACTTTACCGGGAATTGTGTAAAGAGGCGAGAAAAGATTTTATCGACTTTCTTCTCAGTGAGGTAGAACCGATATACTGGAGAGAGATTTTAAAGATGACTGTCTAATGAATAAATCAGGAAAATATGAATGTAACATTTGAAACCGTAATTTGTGCATGGGATGAGAAAATCCCTGCACTCCTTATCCGACTGGTAAATACCCTTCTCTTTTGCCGGACGGAAGAGGAACTCCGCCAATCCATCGACAAACTTCGGGAAACGACCGAACTGGATGAATTTTTCACCTACGGCTATGGCTCACACCATTTCTGGTGCAACCAGCGCATTTCCAAAGGAAGCGTGCAGTTCATCCAAAGCCGGTTATTCATTGCGACATTTTAATCCTCTAATACATAAATGACATGAAGCCAATATTTCAAATGACACGAGAAGAGAAATTGCAGGAGATTGTAGAATACAGTCCTTGCAGGGTGGAACGCAGCACAGTCCTCCGGTACTTGTTGGCCCTACGCCGCAATGACACGGAACAAATCGCCTACTTCGAAAGTTTCGGCAAGAGTGTACGACATATTATACTCAATGTACGCACGTATGAAAGAGGGCTGATTTTCGGCTATGTCGGCAAGCGGTTCAACGAACACGGTTGGATTAATGGTATGTTACCGATAGTTGAAGAAATCAAATTGGATACTTCCAACACGATCCATATCGGGCAATCCGTTGACGGGACGTATGCGGTATCCATCGACTGGTGTACCGGCACAGCCGGAGGCGGCAGCCACCCGTCCGTTTGGGATGAGCCTGTCAGAGATTATAAGGAAGCTGTCCGGCAAGGCATCCGCCTGTTGGAACGACAATACAACAAAGCGGAATGTTGGTCTGTTTCCGACAGAAGCAATTACAACCCGAAGGTTATCCGCAGTCTGAAAGAAAAACTGTTGGAACTCAAGCGGAAATACACACAGCCCCGACAGTTAAGCCTGTTTTAATATTCACGAACTATAAAATCATAAATTATGGCAACAAAAATGAACGAGAACGGAGTTTCAACCTGCAAGGCGGGTGAGAAATATGAAAAATTCCAAATGACCGTAAGACGGAAAAGCCGCACGTTTTACCATTATGATTACAGGGACACGGCAGACAACGAACTTTTCTCCTGTGTGAAGCCCACATTGGAAGAGTGCAGACAGAAACGTGATGAATGGTTGATTCAGAAACAAAGAAAGTATATGACAGAACAATAAATATCTGAAAAACAAGATATAATAATATGTAATAAGATTGAGAGAGAGTTATTAACCATTTGCACCAAAGAACTCTCCTTGCCGGTTGTCTGCAAGGAGAGTTCACATGTCATAGTTTTATTCCTTTTCTTTTGATTTGTCTGACCGGTGAAAAGTTGAACTCTTTCAGCCTTTTGTCAAAGGAAACCGTCACATCTTTCATTACCCCCTTCGGAGTCCAAATTTCCTTAACAGGCAAAGCCTTCCCGTCATACAGTTTTTTTATCTGCCCGACAGAGAACTTTGTGCCCGTGCATTGTTCCATTTTGTGATTGAGAGAATATATGTTACAGCTGTTTCTGACAATATCGGGAATCAGTTCCGGTTGCTTTTTCAATAGTTCCGGATACCAATTTTCCGCTTGAAGGCAGATTTCCGCACTTCTTTTATCGGGTGGGATGTTCAGAAAACTTTCCGGTACATTTTTGTCCATTCCCGCAAGATATGCTTTTTCAGTCTTTAAATCATACCTTATGCTTTTCAACTGCAATGCCGAATTATAGGTATCGGCGGCAGCCTGACAGACCATTTTTTCCGTCTGCAGGTGTACCGGCACAGACGAAATTGCATAGCCGTCCCTGCTTACAGCATATTCCGCCATCCGGTCATCTATAATGTTCCACCGGACAGAACGCATCAAATCCGAACATCTCCATTTCCCTTCAAGCAATTTCATAATCTCCAGACAAATGTCGGGATAAGGAACATAGGGCAACAGCACAGCCGGATCGTGCTTTACTTTTGATAATGCGGTACGGCAGATTTCCGGTGTTCTCATGCCTTCAGGCACATATTCCAGAGCCTTTCCGTTCCGTCTGACCATCTCCTCATATACATCCAAAGGTATGTCGTCTTTCGGCAGTGCCTCCCGGAGATACCGGTCATCTTCCAGAATCAACGGCAAAAAGCACTTCAGTACCCCACAAGGCATATCATGTATGGAATCGGGTTTGTTTGTCAGAGCCATACCGACAATCTCGTAGGAGAACATTTCTTCCGGTACATGACGCACATTGGCACTGTCGGCATTGACAGCGTGCCAGCATACATTCTCAGTTTTACGTTCCGGAGGAAGATCCCGAAAATATCCGGGATTTTCCTGTACTGATTTTATATCCGCATCTTCCTGTTTCCTATTCATGCCCGTTCATTAAAGGTTTTATCAATTTCCTCATGTCATCAGCCATCCGGCTCTCTTCATATTTGGAACGGTTCAGATTCTCAAACACAATCTGTCTTGGGAGGACTTCCCAACAAAAGTAACTTGATCCGAAATAGGCAGCGTTCTTTTCCGTAAACTGGATACGTTTGTCGAACAACAACATCTGCATCTCCTTTTCTCGGAACAAGTGAACCGGTGCACTGCTGTTCAGCCAAAGATTGGAAAGCAGTAACGCAAACGGCTTGCCGAGTGCAAGGCAGCGTTCCACAACCTTCTGTTTGATACTGAACGGAGGATTGGAAACAATCAGATCCCACTCTTCCGGCTCGTAAACGAAGAAGTCCTCACCGGTAAGGATATGGGAGTGAACCACTCTGATACCGGCGGCTTTCAGCGCAAGCACGTACTCACTATGCTCTGTATCAAACGGACACCAGACTATTTTATTTCCGGGTATATATTTGATTATAGGAGCCACCGCATAAGCCGGAGTATACTGCTCGTCGCTGCTTTTTTTCGGGGTATATCCGGCATAAATCATTCGGTATCCTCCTTTTCATCTTCTTCATTATTAAAGGCAAAAGACTTTTGTACAACCTGACCGAAGGAATCAAGAATGTAAATATCTATTTTCTGCTGGTCTGTGTCAAGTGATTTGTAATAGAGTCTGAACGTTTCTTCCGGTAACGGATACAGGTCGTTTGGCAATAGCACCGTACCGTCCTCCATGCGAAGTTCCCCTTTGCCTGTCGGTTGGAAGTACCTGATGAAGTATTTGGTGTCCTGATACTCGCCGCTTCTTACAAGCTGACAACGGATTTCCGCTTCCTCGCCCTTTACGATTGTCGTCTGCACCGGTAAGGTCGCCAGATCAAACTCATACACCTGCTGAACATCCAATTTGTCAGAACAGGCGGTTACACATATCATACCGACAAGCATGAATGTAACAATAAACAATGTTTCTATCATCTTTTTCATACACATTAAAAATTTAATCGTTTAAAACAGTACTATTTCTGATGCGTTCCGCTACGGCACGTACCACCGGTACGCTCACGGCATTGCCGAGCATCGCATACCGGTTGGCTCGTGAGATTTCCCTCACTTCCCCGTTGATAATTCCGTATCTGGTAAAATCATCGGGAAAGCCTTGCAAGCGTTCGCACTCCACTTCCGTCAGCATACGGATTCGGGATTTCTGTTCTTCGTTCGGCTGTCCGTCAAAAGTTTCCCCCGGTTGCAGGTTTATCAGATAATTGCCGAAATTGGGCTGTTTGTAATAGTTACGTGTTATCGTTCCGCAGGTATGGGAATGAACCGTGTCTTTCCTGCACGGATGATTCCCTCCACCCGGCGCCGGGAAAGGAAATACATCTCCGGTACACCGGTCTGCAACACGTCCGACAAGGTAGATTCTCTCTCTGTTCTGGGGTAGAAACCATGCCGTATTAAACAGTTGCCATTCAAGTCGATAACCGCCAATGTCGGCAAACGCTTTGATAATGCTCCAAAAATCTGATCGATGCTTTGCGAAGAAGACTCCCTTAACATTCTCCCAGATAAAAACGTCAGGTCTGAATCTCCCGACGGCTTCGACAGCATACCTGACAAGGGAACTTGCCTCTCCACGCAGCCCGCTGCCGTCGCCGACTGAACTAAAATTCTGGCAAGGGCTTCCGAAAGTGATGATGTCGGGATGTCCGATTTCCGCTGTTCCGATTTCTGTAACCGATCCGATATGTTCCGCATAAGGAAAATTGTATTTGAAGTTGGCGATTGCATTTTTTTCTATCTCCGAGAAATATACTTTCTCAAACGAGTATCCGGCAGCCTGCAATCCTTTACTAAAGCCGCCAATACCCGAAAATAATTCCAAAAGAACCATGCCCTAATCAATTATGAATTTGACGCCCACCCCGAACTGGAAATGAAAGTGTCCGCTGTCATTTCCCCAGAGGCAACGCTCACGGGCATGGAACAGCAATACCACCTGGTTGGCAAGGTAGGTTTCTATCTCCAGCGATATCGCACCGCCATAGACAAACGCATCCCCGGCACACAGGCGTGAGCCGTCGAACAACGTACTTGTGCCCCAATTCACGGTTTCATATCCTGCCAGCACCGAACCGCCGGCATAGCAGAGAAACACCTTGTTGGCATCCGAAAGGAAATTATAATAATAGCCGCCTTCCGCAGTGAATTGGGAAACCGGGACACGTATGTCCTTGTATGGATAATACTTCTGGAGATACTCGCCCCCGAATACCCACTTATGGCAGCCGTTCACATATCTGTCCGTTCCCAGTCCGAAATGGTAACCCAGCTCGTTACGTTTGTCCGCAGTGTGAAAACCGTCCGTCATACCGGCGGTAATACGCAGCCCTTTTGTACCGGGCAGGCAACGTTGGGCATGTGCCTTGTCCGTCAGGACAAAGCACAAAAACATACATATAATAACAGATACCCTTTTCATACTATTTCACCTTCAGCTCGTTAATGACTCTGGCACGGATCAGCTCGGCGTTGGTCAGAATAAACCGCTGATGCCTTCCCCCGTTCTGCTCGTTCATCTCGACAACCAGCTGCTTGTCATCCGGAAGGGTGAATTTGGGCAGGGTAAATACCGTCCGTTCCTTGCTTTTTCCATCAACCGCCGTTACATAGTTGAAGGCACGAAGCGGCACGATAACCTGTTCCTGAATGGCGGTACGTTTTGCAACCTTTTTGTCCACCACCTTAAAAGTAACGAAATCAACGGAGAACGGCACGTTGGAAGCGTTTTTCAGTTCCGTATGGAAATAAAGCAGACCGTTGTGCGTATAAATCCCCTTCAGGATATACTGGATGCCGAAGCGCTTGCAGCCGATATGCTTCACCAGACGTTTGTTGTTGTCATAGACGGACTTCATGATCAGCCGTACCAGCAGCGGGGACTCGCTGCCGAGTTCCGTAAGGTAGATTTCCTGAGAGTTGTTCGGCCGGTTCACCGCCTCGCCATCATGGATGAAGTCTTTCATCTCGATATTCAGCTTGGTCGGCTCGTCCGCATACTTCACATTGAATGTATAATAGCTGCCGTCATCCGTGATCACCGCCAGATTCGTTTCACGGGAGAAGTCCCTCAACGCCGCTTTCACCCGAAGCACGTTCTCCGAACCGTCCGCTTTACCGGCAAGAATGTCCGCCGATCCCAGATCCACATACTTGATAGCAGCCGGGAAGATAAGGTGTACCGTTTTATTGAATGTCACCTCCAAAGCGTATGGAGGAACCATCCGGTCGAATGCCACCGGGCGTGTCAGCCCGTCAAACAGATCACCGGTGGACGGACTGCGCCTTGCGTCCTCCTTATCCGGCAGCGGCATGGTTTCCGTTTCTCCGGAATCTGTCGTTTCTTCCGTGTCATTTCCCGTCTTTTCCACTTTCACGGTCTTTTGTGCATACGCACCGGTCATACCAATGGCAAAAGCCATCATTAAAATTACTTTTTTCATGCTTGTTGTTTTTTCTTGATTGATAAATTGATTTTAACCGTTTATTGTCTTGACACGAGCAGTAGCTCGTAATCCGCCTTCAAAGTCGCCTTGGCAGTCCTGAACTTTGTGGAAAGGTATTGCGATGCGCCCTGTATCACCCCTTTGCCCAAGTCCGCAGCCAACTGTGCGCCGGCATTGGTGGAGATATTGATGCTGCTTCCCATTGCCGAGCCCATGTTGGCCGCCATCTCCTTGACGGCGGTAAGCTCCTGCGATCCCCTGACCTCAATGCCCTTCATGCCCCTCGTGTCATAAGCGTCCAGTTCCACCGGCAGGATTGTTCCCTGAAAGGCAATCGAAGAAACGGTGATTTCCATGCGCTCACCGCTGATTTTCGCCGTGCCGGTCAGTATCGTGTTGGCGGGTATGTACAACTCCCCGGCCTGCACCGGCTCCAGCAGGCGCAGACCTACTTCCTGACCGTCGCTTCCCGAAACCGTTACCGTCCTGTACACGCAGGCACGGATACCGTTCCTTTCCGTACGGCTCCGGACTGTCCCCACCGTGTGGAAACCCATGTTTCTGGGTTTGCCGTACTGTCTGGCAAACTCTTCATCGGACAGGGGTGCGGCCAGCAGGCTGACCACCCGTTCCGTTACCTGCGTAACCGGGCAGACCGGCGTTTTACCCGTAGAGGAGGACACGGCGACCTGTTTGGTTTCACCGCCGCCCGGCATGTACCTTGCCGCCATCTCGTAGGACTTCTCCATCAGCCGCAGTTGCTCCTCGCTGTTTTCTCTGGCCTTGCGCTCTTCCTCCGCCTGACGCTCCAGCTCCTGAATGCGCCATTCCAGTTCCAGTGTTTTCTGATCGTCTTCCGCAGGCCGTGTTTCATAAAAACTGTCCAACTGCCGGTTGATGTCCTGATAGGCATTGGCCGAGGAACGGATAGACGGACTGCCGTTGTCCGTGTCCTCTTCCGTCAGGAATACTTCGTCCGCTGCCGGCTCTTCCTGTTCCAGTGATACCGCCAGATCCTGAAGCGTGTTCATTTTCTCCTTTTGTTTCTTTTCAAAGGCACTTTGTTCGTAGGCGGTCTTTTTATCCGACAGCAGTCCCTTGTCCTCCGGCATCGGAACATCCACGTTGAATCCCTCCCTTAATGGCTCGTCGCTGTCCGAAGGAGCGAATATCAGCCACATCGCTCCCAGAAACACGAGAAAGAACAACGGATACACGAGCATCTTCTTCCGCTTGAGCATCTCTTCCGGAGTCAGAGGTCTGGCCTCTTTCTTCCCCTGTTTCGGCGTTTGCCCTTTCTCTTCCGCCTTTTCAGGCGTTGCAGCGTTCGCCGGTTGCCGTTCCTGATTTTTTAGGTTCTCCATAATCCACCTGGTTTTTAATGTTTATACTATCCTTGTTTATCCCCCTGTACAGCTCCATCCGCCTGATATGATCCATTTGCAACTGCTCCCCCTCATGCCTGCCGATGCGGTATATCGAAGATACCGTCATGTATATCGACAGACAGCCGAAGCCGGTGAGCATGACCACCACGCAGACGAGCCATACATCGGGCGACATCCGTCCGCACAGATAGCGGAGTCCGTCGTCTATCCTGTCAGGCACGTACCTGATCCATTTTTTCAATCGGTTCATTTCCTGTCTTTTTTTAAGTTATCGTTCAATGGTTCTCAAATCCCGGTTCTCCACGATATTGAACTGCTCCATCGTGAAGCCGTGCGGGTTATTGTCCGACCTGACCGAGTTCAACAGCCGGCAACGGGTTACAAGGCTCCGTTCCGTGATGTTGCTTGACCTGACCAGCGACTGCCGTGCGTAGGTCGTTACCACATACGGGTAGCTGTTGAAGTCGCACGCCACGCTGTCCACCCGGATGCTCTGGTTGATATTGGCCGAGATTATACGGTTGTAATACCCCTTTTCCTCCCAGTCCTTGTAGTAGCGGAACGCACTCTCGTCGCACAGGAACAACGCCCTGCGGATATTCGACTCGATAGCCGCCTTGTCGGGCGACAAGGTGAAAAACAGCTCGTGAAAACGCCGGATATGTTCTTTCGCCTCCACCGGCCTGTTCTGCGAAAGGTCTTGGGAAAGAGCAAGTATCAGGGACTTCCCATTGTCCAGCACATAGATTTTCTCCCTCTGCCGTTCGGCGAACCGGTAGGAACTCCAGAGAGCATAGCCGGTAACCAGAGCACAGAGCGAAACGAACACGATACCCATCGTGCGGATTTGCCGGAAGCTCGTTTCTATATTCTTCAAACTCTTAAATTCCATATGTTTCTAAGATTTTATATTGGGTTATCTGCCTCTTAACTTGCCGGCTACATGACCGACGGCTGCACCGGAAACAGCGGCAGCCGCACGTCCGCCCTTCAATGACCACGAGTTGACCTGCTTGCCGTAGTTGCCGGCTCCCGATGCCTGAATCACCCATGTGGATACTGTCGGAATGGTAAAATACCCCACAATGGCTATCAGCATGAAGATGATGTAAGCGGAATTGTTCACGTCGGGCACATAGGCGGGATCGCTCAGTGCGGCGATGTCCTTTTCGATCATCAGTACCTGAATCCTTGCCAGCACGGAGCTGAACAGGTCGGATATGGGCAGCCACAGATAGATGCTGATATACTGGCAAATCCATTGGATCATCGTATTGTGGAAGCCGTCGTACACCGATATGGCGAACGACAGGGGCCCCAGAATGCTCAATACGATCAGGAAGAAGGTTCTCAGCGTGTCCAGTACCAGCGAAACCGACTGGAACAGCAGTTCCAGAAAGCTGCGGAGAAAATTGTTCACGCCCTGCCTGGCCTGGTATTTGAAGCGTTCCGCCGCCATGCCCGCCATTGCTTTCAAGTCCGAAGGCGACCATCCCAGATCCTCGATCTGGCGTTCATATTCCTCGTTGTCGACCAGATACGCCGTTTCCGGATTCCTTGTCATCGCCTCGTATTCCAGCTTCTGCCGCTTCTCGGAATACTCCCGTATGTTCAGCGTCTGGCCTTCCATTATATCGTGGCAGCCGGTAACCACAGGACTCATGATGCCGTTGAGAGTTCCCAGAACGAATGTGGGGAAGAACATGATGCACGCACCCAGACAAAAAGGTCTGAAGAGCGGGTAAATGTCAATCGGCTCGGCTCTCGAAAGAGCCTGCCACACCCGTGAGGCCACATAGAACAGTGCACCCAGTGCAGCCACTCCGGTAGCCACACCCGTGATGTCCGAACAGAGCGGCATCATCTCGTCATAAAGGTTGCGCAACACTTCGTGAAGGTTGCTGAAAGTTTCCTCGCCCGTCATGTCACCAGTATTTTTGATTGTCCGTTCCGTACAAGTCCAGCACCCTTCGGGTATCGTTCTTCTTTTTTGCACGCAGGTAAGAGATGCCGATGTTCCGGTTCGTGTAATACCTGACCAGATTGCGTTGGTTTCTTACGTCACGGTACACACGGTCGATCACGTCCATGCGCTCCTTATCCGTCATGGAAAGGCTGGTGGAGGTTACGACCGTTTTCATCTCGTTCAGCATACCGCTGCTCTCTTCCAGCATCTTCGCATATCCGGAAGCGATTGCCGAAAGCTCGTCCGGCGTATAGTTCTCGTCCGTCAGCATTTTCTGGAAAGAGTTTACATAGATGTCCGATATTTCACCGACCAGAAGAACGGTCTGCTGTACCTTGCGGGCATCCTTAACCAGATTGTTGACCGCTTTCAATGCGTCGTAATAACGCTTCCCCTGTTCGTAGATCTTGACTGTTTCCTGAAAATTCTTCACCATATTTTCTGCCGTCGTCGTGGTCTGCACCACATTGCGGGTTGTATTCACGATGCTTTGTGCAAAGTTCGAGGGATCGAACGTCACCCATTGTGCCTTTACTGCCATAATCGGGCAAAGAAGCCCGGCCAGGCAGACAGCCATAATTCGTTTCATGTCTTTTAAAATTTTAATGTTGAATAAATCGGATAGTTGTTACTGTCATTTACGGGAGAACCGGGGTTCTCCATTTTCCCTATGAGTCATCCGCACGTACATAGATCCCTTCGGTAGCCAGCACCAGCCGGTCTTCCTCCCGGTCATAAGCGAGCTGCACCCTCCCCAGCAGGTCTGCCCAGATGATGCCGCCGCTTTGGTGGATCGTGCCTACCACCACCGCATCAAGGTGGTAGGTCAGGGCAATCTTGTATGCGCCACCGTCACGGAATACGGTAACGGGCGGCGACTTGCGGTTGCTTTTCCACTCCCCGCATATCCAGTAGAGCGGAAACAAGGTTTCATACTCCATAGGCATTTACGGTATTTCATTGCTTTGATTCCGTTTCTTTTCCGCAAGCCTTCGGATAGCCAGTTCGATATTGCCGTCCAGCTGTTTCGCCAGTTGTTCCACTTCCACCTTCTCGCTCTCTTCGGTCGTGTAGCACAGATATTCTTCGGGCGATACCTCCGTGGCGTACACCGTTGACTGTACGCCCCCCAATCCGAACCAGACCTCCTTGTATTTGCGTTTCGGGTCATTGGACATGTTCACCGACAGGATCTGCGCCTTTTCCTTGTCCGTCAGTCCCAGCAGGGACTGTATCTGCGAGAACTTGTTAAGGTACTTCCTCTGGTCAAGTAGAATCTTGCAGTCGCTGTTGTTCACTATGGACTCCTTTACGATAGGCGAGGAAATGATGTCATCGACTTCCTGCGTCACCACAACAGCCTCTCCGTAAAATTTGCGGACAGTCTTGAAAAGATAGCGGATGTAGTCCGCCATCCCTTCCTTGGCGATAGCCTTCCACGCTTCCTCTATGATGATCATCTTGCGCACCCCTTTCAGACGGCGCATCTTGTTGATAAACAACTCCATGATGATGATAGTCGTTACCGGAAAAAGAATGGGGTGGTCTTTGATCTGATCGATTTCGAATACGATAAACCGTTTGCCGAGCAGGTCGAGCTGCTTGTCGGAGTTAAGCAGGAAATCATATTCTCCGCCACGGTAATAAGGTTCCAGCACGTTCAGGAAACCCGCAAGGTCGAAATCCTTTTCCCGGACTCCCTTCTCTTCCAGTATCTTCCGGTAGTCCGTTTTAACGAACTCGTAGAAGGTGTTGAACGAGGGAACGATGCTTTCATCCTCCTTGATGCGCCTGATATACAGGGCTACCGCATTGGACAGCGCCACTTCTTCCGAACGTGTCGCCGGTTCGTTGTCCTTTTTCCAGAGTGTGAGGATCAGTGTCTTGATACTCTCTCGTTTCTCAATGTCGAAAACCTTATCATCCGTGAAAAAAGGGTTGAACGCTATCGGGTTTTCGTCCGTATAAGTGAAATAGATGCCGTCCTTGCCGCCGGTCTTCTGGTGTATCAGCGAGCAAAGTCCCTGATAGCTGTTCCCCGTGTCGATCAATACCACGTGTGTGCCCTGTTCATAATACTGCCTCGCCAAATGATTCATGAAGAATGACTTGCCGCTACCGGAGCCGCCCAATACGAATTTATTTCGGTTCGTGGTTACGCCACGTTTCATCGGCAGGTCGGAGATGTCCACATGCAGCGGTTTTCCGCTGATACGGTCTGACATCTTCAGTCCGAAAGGTGAAACGGAGCTGCGGTAGTTCGTTTCTTCCACCCAGAAGCAGAGGGCCTGTTCGATGAACGTATAGAAGCTCTCCTCTGCCGGGAAGTCAGCGCCGTTTCCCGGCATTGCCGCCCAGTACAGCGTGGCGGCGTCCACTGTATTATGGCGTGGCTTGCACTCCATCATGGCGATCTGACTGCCCACGTCATTGCGCATGTTCTTCACCTCCATCGGGTTGTCCGTCCATGCGATGACGTTGCAGTGGGCACGTACCGAGGTAAGCCCGAAAGAGTGTGCGTCATTCAGGTACAGGTCAATCCACTCCTTGTTGATCTGGTTGCTCCGTGAGTACTTCGAGAGCGACTGCATGTTGCGTGCGCTCTTTTCAAAACGTTGCAGGTTCTCGCCGCTGTCATCCAGAAAGATATACTGGTTGTACAGGTGGTTGCACGAGAGCAGCAGGCCTACCGGACTGGCGAATGACAGCTTGCAGTCGCTTTTGTCCGTTGACAGCCTTTCATACCGGCAGTCCGTACCCACCTTGTTGGGCAACGCATCCAGTTCCGATAGCGTATGTACCGAAACGTGCTTGTCGCCGACACGCAGGCCGTCATCTCCGAGTTCGATGTCTTCCAGCGCAGTGGTATTTTCCATTGACAGACAGAAATATTTCTCCACCAGTCCGGCCTTATCCTCCGTGCCCGTAATCTCATCACCGACGAGCCGTCTTAGGTGCACCAGCCCTGTATCGTTCACGATACGGGCGAATTGTCCCACCGTATCCAGAAAATGGGCGGTGGTATCCTTGTCCACCTCCTTGGGGATGATGAATCCCCTGCACAGCGAAGAGAAGCTGCTCTGCATCCTCATGCGTTCTTTCGTCGTCTTGGTCAGGTACAGATAACATTTATGGTTCAGGAAAGGACGTTCGTTGAAGTGCATCTCGTAGCTCCGGGAAAGGAAACTTAGATTTTCCTTGTCCGTCTGGCTGCGGTAATCCTCCCGGATAAACCAGTCCTGTTTATGTACCACCGTATAATTGGGCAATACCTTGATTGCCTTTGCCCATGCCGCATGGATAGCCTCGTATTCAGCTGCCGTTACTGTGAAGAGTTCGGGCAGCTCCACCTCAAAGACGGCGGTGATGTCCGCATCTTTGGAGATGATACAGTCCGCTTCGACGGCGAGAAGCGGGAACTTGCTTTCCAATGTGGCGGCCTTTAGTGTGTTCCGCATACATTCTTCTTTTTAATCGTGAATAATTTTCGGGGACTGATCCGGTTGATCAGGTAGCGGGGGTGCTGTTTTCTGGCCAGCAGCTTCATCAGTCCGTGTTCTCCGAACTTGCCGTTCAGGTGGAATGTCAGCCAGACCAGTGCGGATGCGGAGGTTACACCGAAAGCGATGCAGAGCCATTGGCTGACACCGGCCATATAGAGAATGACAAACAGCACGAACAGAGCCAGCAGCCCGCCGGCGAAAATAAAAAGGTATTGCGCCTTGAGTCCCTTGAACTCCGCACTCTCGCCGATCCCCTTGTTCAGTTCATAGTCCATATACATTATTATATATAGGCGAATCTGTCCTTTAGAGGAAGAACGAACGCAGGATAGTGGCGGCGACAATCAGAAAGATGCACGCACCGAACCAGGAGGATGCCACCTTGCTTACGTCCGGATCGCCGGAACTGAACTTATTGTACACTTTAATCCCGCCGACCAAGCCGATCACGGCTCCGATTGCGTAGCACAGCTTCGTTCCCGGATCAAAGTAGCTTGTTACCATTTTCGTCGCCTCTGCGATACCGGCCGAGCCGTTTCCCTGCGCATGGAGCGAGCCTGTGGCGATTAGCATGACCGCCACTAATACAAGTTGTTTCGTGTTCATAAAATAAATGGATTTGAATGAGGGACACGACGGAGGGAAGAGTCCGCCGTATCCGGTTGTTAATTAAATTTGTCTGGATTTCTACTGGTAAGAATGAACCGTCAGCTATCCGTAATCTCTTTTTTTCATGTACGTTTTACTTTATTCGTTAGACAATATCGCTTATGGAGAAAGTGTCCGGTATGGTTTCTGCCGCCGGTTCGCTGTCCGGCTGTTTACGCTTGCGGTATGCCGCAAGGTGCAGTTCTATCAGCGAGCCGATCCGTTCCTCACGTTCCGCATCGCCGGAGGTCAGCTGTTCGAACATCGGGGTGTTGCGAAGTTCCGCCAGCGTCTTTCCGGCCTGAATCCTTTCCTCCTCACTGGCTGCTTCACCGCTGACCGCCACACGCACCGCCAGTCCCATGTCCTCGAAGCGGATGCCCGTGGCTTGCGGCGTGCATCCCGGCAGGCGTCTGTCCTGCTCGTCATCATCTATCGGAGGATTGTCATCCGCCGGTTCTTTCCGGAACTCCAGCGGAACATCCATATCTTCCATCAGTTCCAGTTCTTCCGGCAGCGGACTCCCTTCCGCAAACAGCTTGTCCAGTTCCTCGGCGGAAACTGTTTTCGGGTACTTTTCTTTCTCCGGTGCAAAAGTATCTGCTTCACTTACAGATTTTTCGTTTTCAATTTTTTCGGGTGTTTGTGGCGTGGAGTGGCTAAGGGAAAATGTGCTTTTGCCTAAAATCTCGCTCACGTCCACCGCCATCCGGGTAAGGATCTGCCCGGCTTTTTCCGCTTTCTTCCTCCGGCTGTTCCGCTCGTGGAAGAGGTAGGCGGCTATCCACAGCAGATAGCCGCCGGTAAGTAAGAATAAGATTGCTGACATGATTTCCGGGGTTTAAAACAGTTCGGTACTTCGTTTTCTGTATTCCTTCGTAATCTCGTCCTGATAGGTGGAAAAGTGCTGTTCCAGCACATTGTCCACATAGCTGAAAATGGACATCTCGTTGTTCCCGATTGTCTGGACAATCTTCTGAATCCGTTCATGGAACTCCTTACGAAGGTAGATTGTCTTGCCAAGCCGTGCGCAGACCGGTGACTCGTGGATGAACAGACGGACATATCCGTTCTCTTCACCGGACTGTCCGTTATTTCCGGCTGCTTGCGCCTGCCCGTCCGTCTGCCGGCCTTCCTTGAACGAGGCGACTATGGAGTCCTCGTCAATGTCCGTCAGGTTTATTTTTTTCCGTTCGTTTCCCATAGCCTACTTTTTGATAATGGACAACAGTTCTTCCGTAATCTCTTTCAGGTTGCTGCCTTTGACCAGCGTACCGTCCGCAGGGAACAGCGTGGAACGGAACAATGCCCTATGTTCCCCCGTCAGCTCACGGCGGAACCGTTTGCTGTCCGGCAGGAAGGTATTCAGCACTTTCAGTCCCAGCTCGCCGATCACCTGTTCGTACACCTTGTACAGTTCCGATTTCTCCCGGCCGTCCACCATGTTCCACAGAAGGTACAGACCTTTGATATTCGTCTTGCCCGTAGCGATCAGCGTGTCATTCAGCCGGCTCGCAAAGCGGAGTGTGCTTTCCATTACCACCCTGTCGGCGGCAATGGGGGAAAAGACATAGTCCATGTTCGCCAGCGTGTTCAACACGCCCGTACTGTTTACCGTGCCCGGCAGGTCGAAGAACACGATGTCCGTTTCCGGCATCTTTTCCAGCAGTTCGTCCGCCTTTGCGACAGCATCCTCAGCCGTACTCTCCGCTATCGGATAGGCTTTCTTCCTTATCCGTTGCAGTTGCCTGTACGCCATCAGTTTGTAATGCTCGTCCTCCATGACCGTTTTCAGGTCACGTTTTCTCATCTCGGCAATGCTGTGTTGCGGGTAGTCGCAATCCACCACCGCTACATTCATCCCTTTCACATAGTGCAGGTAACTTGCCACCAGCACGGTCAGCGTTGTTTTTCCCGCTCCGCCTTTTTGCGTGGAAAAGGCGATAAAGAGTGTTTCTTTTTCCATGATGCAGTTTGTTTACAAATGATACTTTTGAATCAACGCCGCAAATAAAGAAGGAAAAAGAAGGGGAATTCATGGTTTGGGAACGGAGGGGTTCGAGTGGCCGGCTCCTGACGTGGAATGGCTGACTGAACAGCCGACCGACCGAAGTATTGTCCGTCTGATTGGCCAATAGGATACTTGTCCGACCATACATGATATTATTGGATTGTATTGCCTGTCGGATAATCAGCCAAGGAAACAACCGACCGATGAACAGGTTGCCCGAACAAAAGGTTATCCGCTTGGTTGGCTGGTCAGCCGGACGACCGCACCAACGTTGCAACGGCTGACCGTCTGATTGGTTATCTGACCGGTTGGGCATTCAGTCCGCCATTACGCATCCCATTCAGGCACATCCTCAGCCGTTGGTTCAGCCATCATCGGCCGCCCGTTTTTCCTCCTGTTCCACCTGTGTGTACAAGTGTCTGCCATTTGGCATAATGTGGCTAATATTGGTGATATACAACTGATTATATCACTTCCTAACTTTGCGGCATCCAACCGGAAGTGGGCTGTTTGCCTTCGTCGGTCGTCAATCCCCGCTTTCCCCCGAAAGCGCTCTTTCCTCTTCGGAGAGGAAAGATTTATGTTCGCCCGAACATAGCAAGCTGTGTTTTTTGCAGCACCACTCCGTTTTGCAGCAAAAAACGCTTGCCCTTGCAGGGGGCTGCAATTTGCTCCGAAGTCGCAAATTGTGGGGGAGAAACAGACGGCGGCAATGCCACCCGGTGGAATTGTACCACATAAAAAACGTATATATGAACAACGAGAAAAAGCGTCCCCGCACACGGGGAAAAGGGGGCAGATTGCCCAAGTCGAACCCGGCCGTCCGCCGTGAAACCGTCAATCTGGACGAAGCCGGCCATGCACGGTTTCTCACCATGTTTGAGCAGTCCGGCCTGTTGTCCAAATCCAAGTTCATCGCCGCACGGATCTTTAACGAGGAGTTCAGGGTGATCCGGACAGACCGTGCCACAATGGAGTATGTGGCCAAGCTCACGGAACTGTTCCGGCAGTTCCGTGCCATAGGAGTGAATTACAATCAGGCAGTCAAGGAGTTGCACATCCATTTCACCGAAAAGAAAGCGTTGGCACTGCTTTACAGACTTGAAAAGCTCACCCTTGAACTCGTGGAGCTGAACCGCCGGATTGTCGAACTTTCCCAAAAACTCGCCTCACATGGTAGCCAGGATCAGCGTGGGTAAGAACTTGTACGGTGCATTGGCCTACAACCAGAACAAGGTCGATGAAGGCGGTGCGAAAGTCCTTTCGGCACATCTCCTCCGTTATCCCGAAGACGGGCGTTTCCGTCCGGATGAATCCGTGAGGCAGTTTCTCGAATGGATGCCGAACCATTACCGCACCGAGAAGCCGGTCATACACATCTCTCTCAACCCGCATCCCGACGACGTGCTGACCGACGGGCAGCTGGCGGAAATCGGCAGGGAGTACATGCAGCGGCTCGGTTACGGCAACCAGCCCTATCTTGTCTTTAAGCACGAGGACATCGGCCGGCATCATATCCACATCGTTTCCCTGCGTGTCGATAGTGAGGGAAGGAAAGTATCCGACAAGTTCGAATACCGTCGCAGCAAGGAGATTACCGAACTTCTGGAGCAGAAATACGGCCTGCATCCGGCGGAAGGCCGGAAGAAAGGCGAAGAGTGGCAGCTGAAGCCGGTAGATGTTGCAAAAGGGGACATCAAACGGCAGATCGCCTGTACCCTCAAACCCCTGCTCGAGCTTTACAGCTTCCGCACAATGGGCGAACTCCGTGCCCTGCTTTCCCTGTATAATATAGGAGTGGAAGAAGTGAAGGGGGAAATTGGCGGACGCACCTATCACGGCATACTCTATACCGCTTTGGACGGCAACGGCGAAACGGCGGCCACTCCCATAAAGTCCTCCCGGCTGGGAAGAACGGCCGGTGCACAGCAGTTGGATAGGAAGATGCGGGAATCCGCCGCAAGAATCAAGTCCGACCCGTGCCGTGAACGGCTTCGGCCGTTAGTGGCCGAAGCTTTGCGCCGGTCCGTGGACGAACGGGATTTCCGTAGCCGGCTGGCGAAAGAACAGATAGACTTGGTTCTCCGCCGCAACGCAACCGGCAGGATTTACGGCGTTACCTTTATAGACCACCGCAGCCGCACCGTGCTCAACGGCTCACGTCTGGGCAAGGAGTTTTCGGCGAACACGCTGGACAGATGCTTTCAGGAGCGGCCGCAAGATCTCCTGCCGCCACTTCTGCCGTCCGTTCCGTCCGCTGTGGTTTCCGGAAACGGGGAGAAAATTCTGGGAGGGTTGCTTTCCGGCATGGAGCCGGAGCTGAACTATGTCCCCCGGCATCCCAGGCTACTGAAGCCCGACAAGAAGAAACGCCGTCGGCGTTACGGCCGTCAGGACTGAACCCGTATTACATAATTATCAAGACGATAACTTTTTAAAACTCAGTATTATGTCACAAGAAGATGATCTCAGGGGACTGGCGAAAGTCATGGACTTTATGCGTGCCCTCAGCGTGTTGTTCGTAGTTGTCAATATCTATTGGTTCTGCTATCCGGCCATCCGGGAGTGGAATGTCAGTATCGGAGTGGTGGACAGGATTCTGCTGAACTTCCAGCGCACGACCGGGTTGTTCGGCTCCATCCTTTGGACAAAGCTTTTCTCCGTTACCTTCCTTGCCCTGTCGTGTCTGGGCACGAAGGGTGTAAAGGAGGAAAAAATCAAATGGGCGCATATCTGGACAGCCCTTTCCGCAGGTGTTGTCCTCTTCTTTTTCAACTGGTGGCTGCTCAGCCTGCCCGTACCGTTAATGGCACGCACCGCCTTTTATATACTCACTCTTGCCGTCGGCTATCTCTGCCTGCTTGCCGCAGGTGTATGGATCTCCCGCCTTCTCAAACAGGACCTTATGGACGATGTGTTCAACAACGAGAACGAAAGTTTCATGCAGGAAACAAGGCTTATCGAAAACGAATATTCTGTAAATCTGCCGACACGGTTCTATTATGGCAAGAAGTGGAACAACGGCTGGATCAATGTCGTGAATCCTTTCCGTGCCTCCATCGTACTGGGAACGCCCGGTTCGGGAAAGTCTTTTGCAGTGGTAAATTCCTATATCAAACAGCAGATAGAGAAAGGCTATGCCGCCTATATCTACGATTTCAAGTTTCCCGATCTCTCCACCATTGCTTACAATCACCTGCTCAATCATTTGGAGGGGTACAAAGTGCCGCCGAAGTTCTATGTCATCAACTTCGACGATCCCTCACGCAGCCACCGCTGCAATCCCCTCAACCCGAAGTTCATGACCGACATCTCCGATGCTTACGAGAGTTCGTACAGCATCATGCTCAATCTCAACCGGTCGTGGGCGGCGAAGCAGGGCGATTTCTTCGTTGAGTCGCCCACCATTCTCTTTGCCGCCATCATCTGGTTTCTGCGGGTGTACAAGGACGGCAGGTATTGCACCTTCCCCCATGCCGTCGAGTTCCTCAACAAGCCTTACGAGCAGATCTTTCCCATCATGTCCTCCTATCCCGAACTGGAGAACTACCTCAGTCCTTTCCTCGATGCGTGGCTGGCGGGAGCCGCCGACCAGCTCATGGGACAGATCGCCAGTGCGAAGATTCCCCTGTCCCGTATGATTTCGCCGGCACTCTATTGGGTGATGTCTGCCGACGAGTTCTCTTTGGACATCAACAATCCCGACGAGCCGAAAATCCTCTGCATAGGCAACAATCCCGACCGGCAGGCGATCTATGGTGCTGCGCTCGGCCTGTACAACAGCCGTATTGTAAAGATTGTCAATAAGAAGGGCAGGCTGAAAAGCTCCATCATCATTGATGAGTTGCCCACCATTTTCATCAAGGGGCTGGATAACCTGATAGCCACCGCACGCAGCAACAAGGTCGCCGTGCTGCTCGGTTTTCAGGATTTCAGCCAGCTTATCCGTGACTATACCGACAAGGAGGCGAAGGTGATCATCAACACGGTTGGCAACATCTTTTCGGGGCAGGTCGTGGGGGAAACGGCCAAGACCCTCAGCGAGAGGTTCGGCAAGATACTTCAGAAACGCCACTCCATCTCCATCAACCGGCAGGATGTTTCCACCTCCATATCCACCCAAATGGACAGCCTCATTCCACCCAGCAAGATCAGCGGGCTGACACAGGGGATGTTCGTCGGCTCCGTAGCCGACAATTTCGGGGAGAGGATTGAGCAGAAAATCTTCCACTGCGAGATTGTCGTCGATGCCGGGAAAATAGCCGAAGAGGAGAAGGCATATCAGAAGATACCCGTTATCACCGGCTTCGTGGACGATGACGGAGTGGATCACATGAAGGAAATGGTACAGGAAAACTACAACCGGATCAAGGAGGATGTCAAACGGATCGTGGCCGACGAGCTGGAACGCATCGCCAGCGATCCCGCCCTCAAGCACCTTCTGGAACTGAACAAATGACGATGCGCCGAACGGAAAAAATCCCCTGCAAGCCATAGCCGCTTACAGGGGATTCCGTTCGTTCCGGAAATCGGATTACTTTCTATGGTAATGTTTCTCGTCATCTTCTTCCATCCGTTTGAGCATCACTTCACGCAGGCGGTCGATGAAGTAGGTACGCTCGTCCGCCTTTCGCCTGCGTATCCGTGCGTAGTAGCTCGAAGCGTTCTTCACATCCAGTCCCAGCAGTCCGCACACGTGTTCCACCACACGCTTCAGCGTGACATCACCGCCGTTGAACAGTTTCAGTTCGTGGCAGGCGTACAGCAACTCTATCAGATTTATCACTTCCGATGTCCAGATGACCGGAGGGGTTCCGGCCGGTACGGTGGAAACATCCGCACCCGCCGGATGTATCTCATAGGCAAACTTGCAGTGGGCTTGCATCCCTTCCAGATAGGTCAGAGTGCCGATGATATAGGAGTAGCAGATCAGATGTTCCTTCTGTGCCGTGCGGTAATGCTCTCGCAGGATGACCAGCCTGCAACTCAGGTATTGCAGCTGGAAAAGGACAATGGTGATGTCGTTCTCCGCACGTTGCAGCTCGTACACTTCCTTTACGAACTCGGCATTGGCTTTCGACAGTGTTTCCTCGTTGCTGTTCTCTTGTTCCAGCAACAGGAGATAAGGGGTAACATTGAATAATTTCATAATGTTTTTTCGTTTAAGTATGAAAATGGCTTCAATGTAAGCGCTTTGCCCGACATGCCTGTTCCGCTTTTCGCCGAAAATGCCGGTGTCTATTCGCCCAGATAGAACTTACGGCGTTCCTTGCACAGTTCATCGTACAGATCCTTGTGCAGCTCGCTCGGACTTTGCTTCATCTGTTCCGTACAGAACTCCCAGAAACGGTTGGCCGATGCGAATCCGTTCTTCTCGGCTATTTCCATTAGCGGACGGTCATAGTAATATTTCAAGTCCCGCCGTATCTGTCCGATACGTTGTTCCTGGAGCCATCTGTTGGCCGGGCGGTGGTAGATCTTGCGGAACTTGTCACGGAAGGTCGAAACGCTCATGCAGAACATTCCGGCGAGTTCCTCCACACTGTGCGTCCGGTAGCTGTAGCGGTTCACCTTCATTCGGAACACGGCGGCATACAGCGGCTTCAGCCGTTTCTCGGCAAACTGGAAATCCAGCTCGGTAAGCGGTGTGTACTGCCGGCTGATCTGTTTGCGCCGTTCCACGAAGAAGTAGTCGCATACCTCATTACACATGTTGTACAGGGGTTGTGGAGTGCCGGTATGGTACAGCACCTCGCACAGATAGAGCATCTCCGGCGTGCGGTACGCTTTCCGGTAAGGCTCGACGAAATGGTGCAGCAGGTCGTTCTGTATCTCCACCTCTTTGGAGAGGGAGAGCAGCATCAGCAATGGCCGGTACTCTTTGCATGACACGGAAGGCAGTTCGGGCAGTTTTTCCATACGCCGCAGGATATGGCGGCACAGTTCCGTGTTCCGGGAATAGGGTTCCAGTACAAGGAATTTTTTCGTACTTTTCGCCTTTAGCAGTTCCTCCACTTCCGTTTGGAGGGCAAGGGTTGTTTCTCTCAGTGATTCCGGTACGGTCATCACCAGCTGTTCGATAAACTTCGTTTCCATGATAATGTGTTTTTAATGGATAAATCGGTAATGTATGAAATCCTGCAAAGATAACCGCCATAGACCGGTAACCGCTTCCGTTTTTCGCCGGAAATGCTTCCGTGTCTGGAAATGGAATTAGGGATTTCATCTCATCCTTTAATTCTTTACAAAGGAATAATACACCCAGTAGATGAAAATCCAGACCATATCTCCGGCAAGCAGACAGATGATCCGTTGCCTGAATTTCAAATCATACTTTTCGGCTTTCAGCTGTTTCAGTTTGGGGAAGAAGTCGCTTGGCAGATAGTGCTGCCTGCACAGATAGAACGGTGCAAATATAAATATGACGAGCATTTCCCACCATCGGTAACTGACATTCCTGTTCTTCTCGTTCTGTTTGTCCATGCGGGCTTTCTCAGCACGTGCGGCGGCATCCAGCCTTCGCATGAAGGCTTCCTCCTTCTCTTCCATGATGTCGGTGATCACCTTGTCGTCCACGCCTCGGTTGTACAGTTCCAGCTTTGCCTGCCGCACCTGCTTGTCGGTATATTCGCCGGTTACATTGTTGGCGATTAGCAATAGCTCGTCCGTATCATATTCCTTGATTTTCATTGTTCACTAATTTAATCTGTTTCACTTCCTTTTCCCTCAGTTTTATTTGTTGACTTTGAGGGAAATACTGGGTATTAATATATTGACTTTATTAGATGAGTAGTTATTTCATTATATGCTTTTGAGTAATATATAGAAAGTTGCAAACTGTATAATTATGGAAATCACATAGATACCATAATATTGCACATATTTTTTCTCTTTGTCAAATTGCTTGAAATACTTTCTGTACTTGCTGTTCTTAAATAAAAAATAATCATTAATATAATACACAAATAATCCTATAACTATTAGTAAAGGGAAAAAAATGGAATCAGATATAAATGCAGTTATTAATAAAGTTTTTATTCTTGAAAACTGAATGCCGATAATACATATAACGGCAATTATCCAAAGGCTGATTCGATACACAGAAGTAATAGCCAAGACTGAAATCCATGAATCAATGCCTTTATCAGACGTATCGGACTCTAACTTTTTATTAATCAATATACAACGGTTTATATAATTATTATTCCATTTCTTCAGCCCGATCCAATAAAACGGGTTAATAAGTCTGTACAAAAAATAGAATAATATTTTATATGCACAATAATAAATCATATTATAGTATTTCTCCATCAAATCTTTCATTCCGCCGTTTTTTTCTGTAAGAACAATGTGTTTAGCTGCCATCTCGATCTTGTTATAAACTCAATTATTAAATTTTACAATTGGAAAAGACATGACAGTGTCTTTAGCATTAAGTAATGAATGGCAGTGTCCAATAAATATGTTTCGACTCTCATCTACATGAAAAGAATGTATCTCATACCTCTTATGTGGAGTAACATCACCACCATCAAAACTACCAATATATTTCTCTATTATTCCTTGTTTCTTATATATTCTCTTTTCATTAAAATCATCAAATAGGGATGACGTTACATAATAACGAATTATATATTGATTGTCTTCAGCTATCTTCTTGGAATTGCTTGAATAGTCAATGAATAATATCAACAACACAAATAGTCCTTTAGGAACTAATAGACCTATAATAAGACTGAGCAAATAGATACTTTTATATATTCGTATGCCATATTTGATCCCTTTGGGTAATTTATTAGGAATGTGTATGAAAAAGGAAAAAATCAAAGATAACACGAAAATATATCCGATAATGTATCCGATATTCCATCGTATATGATCTGTTTCTGGAACTGTACATATTACTATAAAACCAAGTATTCCACATAAGATATGGATACCAAGAACTATATACAATAATTTATATTTCGTCATATTTCAATCAATGGTTTGGTGAGCAACTGCGTTTAGCTGTTTTCTCGACCTTGTTATCGTTCATTTACAATAGATAAGACTTCAATACAAGCCTTGTTTATTCTATTTATAATATCATTCTCTTGGATAAACTCTTTTATTATAGGAATATCCCAATTATGGTCTTTTATCACATATAGAACAAATTCTTTAGAGTAGAATCCAACATCAATAATATAATTCTTATATGCTAATTGAAGCATATCTTCTTTAAGTAGAAGCTTATCATGGGTATCTATATACTCTGATAAGTCATCTAATATGACTGTAAAGGACTTGTTATATATCATAGCTTAACTATATTTTTAATAACAGACGATAATGGACAAGCGGGGAACGCTGTAAGGCGTTATCACGCTTCGTTAACATCATATTTTATTCTCATTCCAGTGTACCATATCGTATGGATAATACGGCAACCCTTTCAGGCTGCTATCATCCAGCCCCAAAACCTTGACCAATGCACCGCTCTCAAAACACCAATATCCGTCATGTATTAGACCATATTTGTGGTCGTCATGCCAAGCGCAATCGGAATGTCCACGATACCATTCCCTTTTGAGATACTTTTCCAATCGCTTTGTCGCCTGTGTCTTGTTTGTTTTAGCCAAATCCGACACTTCCAAGATTGCCCGATAAGGCACAGCGTCAAACACGCAATCCGCCATTTCCTTCCGTTCCGGGAAACGGTAATTCAGCAATACATCATAAACACGGTCTTTAACTTCTTTCATGTCTATAAGTACACGGAGTTTGTGAATGACATTATTATCATACTCCAACATGATACCTATTGAAAGCAGCCATAACATCTGAACATAATAGCCATACGGAGTCCAACATTTTTCTAAAACATTGATTGTCGAAATATAATTGGATTTTATAAATTCTAAATTCTCCCCCATAGAATACATCGTTACGATAGTATAAACTCTACAATCAAATAAACGTCCATACAAATCAGGACTAATCTCATCTCCATCTTTTTCTGATTGTTCTATCATACTATTAAGTTTTTCTATTCGACAATAATACTTAGCCAATTGCTTTATATACTGTTCTTCCGTAAAAAGTTTATCTCTTAATTCCATATATGGTACACTGCTTTTTGATGTTAATGGTTCAGCAGGGAACGGCTTGCCGTTATCCTGCGTTGTTAATGGTATATTTATATTTTCCCTTTACTATAAAAAGCCTCTAAAACAAAGAGAAACAACGAAAGGAAAATGTATAATATAAGTATCAATAGATTATTCTTATTAGGCTTTTCATTAAACTTCTCTATGACAGCTTTATACCTTCTTTTCCAGCAGAAACGAATACATAAAAGAATGAATATCAGCCCTAAAGATACATTATACATTGTTCGCGTTGGATAAGGCAATATTTTATATTGTTCCAATACTCCCCATATTGTGTGAATATTACAATTCAGAAATACAGCGAGAATTAACAAAGCTGCATAAACCGCTATTTCGGAATAAGAACTGTATTTCCATAGCCTATAAAATTTGAAAAATAAATAATCTATCATACTTAATTACCATTAATGGTTCAGCAGGGAACGGCTTGTCCGTTATCCTGCTTCGTTAATGGTAAATTATATTTTTCCCTGTCTGTGCAATGCCTCTATGAAAAAGCAAGTAAAGGTTGCCACTATATATACAGTAAGTGCCCACACTCCAACTTTACGTTGCACAGAGTTTTCATCCTCATACTTGGTTATAATTCTTCTGTACCTTTTCTTGAAGAAAAATCTGCCACACAGCAATGCTATTAAACTGCCTTCAATGATATAGTATTGAGTATCGGACGGATAATCAATGATTCCGTATTGGGTTAATATACCCCATGCGGTTAATACATTTGTACTTAACATGACCGAAAACAAAAGCATTGCCAAAAATGTGGCTCCTTCCGATACAGAAGAATGAAGCCATAATCTATAAAACCTATAATATAAATAGTCTATCATATACCTTATTACCATTAATGTTATTTGTAAAAACACTCGTTTGGTATCTTTCATTTTGATAACCGACACTCGACAGGTGTGTTTCCTAATCTCTAATAGCTGCACCCTACGAATCATCCAGCGAATCAAGCGGATTGGGTATGCTCGACTTATGGGCACTCGTCACATGAAGATAAATGCTCGTCGTCTTTATATCATTGTGTCCCAGCAATTCCTGTATGGTTCTAAGGTCTGTCCCTTGTTCCAGTAGATGAGTGGCAAAGGAATGACGCAGCATATGTACGTGTACACGATGCTTGATGCCGGCACGCTGTGCAGCTTCTTTCAGCACTTTCACCAGTGCGCTTGCCGAGTATTGCTCGCCGGGAGTATCGCCCTCGAACAGCCATTTCTTCGGACGGTATTCCTTGAAATATTCCCGAAGCTCGTGCAGCACCTTTTCCGACAACAGCGAGTAACGGCATTTCTTACCCTTGCCCATGATGCGTACCAGCATCCGTTCACTGACAATGTCCTGTGGGGTGAGGTTCAGCAGTTCGCTCCTTCTCAGACCGGCGGAATAGATCAGGGAAATCATGCAGTGATGTTTCCGGTTCGTCAGACAGGAGAGGATGCGTTTGACCTCGTCCCGGCTCAGCACTTCGGGTAACGTCTTGTACTCTTTGGCCCGTGTGATGCCACCGTAATATTGCCGTTTGCCGCCTTTCACCTGCTCGTAATAGAACTTGATTGCATTGATGCGCATGTTCTGCTGCGAAACGGAGATTTTCTTCTCGTTTACGAGATAGAGGATATACTTGTTGATGTCCGCCACTTTCAGGCGGTCGATGCTCCGTCCCTTGTGGTATTCCATGAAGTCGCTGAAATAGGCACGGTAGGTTTTCACGGTCGAGGGACTGTACCGCTTCTGTTCCAGCAGTTCCAGATAGCCTTCCGGCAATACGTATGTCCGCTGTGGTTTGGGATGCCGTACGTACACCCGGCTGTAATCTATGTAAGCGTGGGGAGAATAGCGGTCGTAGAAATCCGGCAGTTTAAAGGCGGCAGCCGTCATGTAGGCGGAACCGTTGTCCGTCTTTTCCACGTCCGTATCTTGGGCGAGCAGTAGGGCTATTGCCGGATCGCCTGCATACTCTATCCGTATGTACTGTTCACCGTCCTTTTTTTCCCTGTACAGGACGATGTTTGACCGTTGCTTCTGTACCTTGTCCATATCTCTGGCTGTTGCTTCATGCCCCAAAGATAAAGCAAAGTATTGAAATCTGAACGGTTGTTCAGAAATTATTTTTATCGGAGTCTTTTAAATATTGCTAAAAGGAGTCAGGCTTTCAGGAGCGAGTACAGACAATCGAACTTCTCCTTCAATTCTTCTACGTCCAGACCGTTCAGGAACGATTGCTCGTAGGACATGCCCAGAAACACTTGACGGAACAGCGGAGCGGTCTTTTTCACATCCGTATCTTGCTTTATTTCACCGCTATCCTTTGCCTTCTGTATGACTGTCCTCCATAACTCGTGTTCCTTGCGGAATATTTCTTCCATTTTCTCACGGGCTCCGGGATAATACATCCTCACTTGGGAAAGAAAATGGAAATAGTAGAAGTTGGGACAGCATTCATTGTCGTCCGCACAGCATCGCACCTGTTTGATGATACGGTTCATGGCCGTACTCACTCCTGCCACATATTGCTCTATAAATCCTGCCAGCGTTTCCGTCGGCCCGGTAAACTTGTTGGCCGGTGTCTGCATCTGTATGGCATACTTGTCCGCTACCGCCATGAACAGATCGAGTTTGTGGGGAAAATAATATACCACCCCTGTCTTTACCACCCCGCAGGCTTTTGCCAGCGTGCTGATACTCGCTTTCTCGTAATTCATCCTCAAAAACACCTTGAATGCCTTGTCTATCACTTCTTCCCGGTTGGTAATCATATCGGATTGTCCTTTTTTATGTTTCTTGTTGCGAAGGTACGCTTTTTATTTTGAAGTTTTTGTATCGGAACGTCATTCTTTCTTGCCGGCAGGCCACTTCATGCCATCCCGTAGCCACTCGTTCCCCATTCCCTCCTTTCCCTTTGCGCCATAGCTTCTTACCTCTATTTTCGTGCCGCAATTAACCTGATTGTATCACAATTAAACTCATTCACTTTATGGACAAAAAACTGAAAGATCTGAAAGACGAGGTATTGGTGGTGACCAACGCCGCCGAAGGCAACACCCCGCACGTGGTGGAGGACATCGAACCCGAAGGGGGACTCAAGACCAGACCGTTGGCAGGGGCAAAGCCTTCGGATCAGTTCATGCGGATAGACCGCAACGTGTCTATACTCGAAACGTTCTTCCTCAACATGAAACGACAGTTCGAGCGGCCGTCCGACTTCCGCTTCTATCACCTTCCGGCGGACTTGCTTGCCTCCGCCAAGGAGCTTGTCGGCCTGTTCAAGCAGCCCGAAAGTAATTCTGCCTTGCTGGACGAATACCGTCTTGACACGGAACAGTACGTACAGAGCCGGCAGCAGGCACAACAGCAGTCCGGCGGGGGCGGAACGGAGCAATCCACCCGCTGGAGCATGGAACAGGTGGACTGGCAGCAGCTTGAGCGCATGGGGGTAACACCCGAAACGTTAGGAGAACCGGGGCTCAGACGGTTGCTCAACGGCAACGAATCCGCCGTACTCACCCTGAAAACCGTTATCGAGGGAATAGAGTTTGAAACTCCCGCCTGCATCCGTCTGGCGGAGAATCCCGACGGTACGCTCCGGAACGAGATCGAATGTTGCAAGCGTTATCCGGAACTGGACACGCCGTATTTCAACGTGGAGTTCACTCCCGAAGTAAAACAGAACCTGCTGGAAAAAGGCAATGCGGGTTGCGTGGTGGAACTCGAACTGGCCGGAGGCGTGCGTGAGCCGTGTCTGGTATCGCTCAATCCCAAGACCAACCGGCTCCATCACATACCGGTCAGCGGGATAACCATTCCCGCAGAGGTGAACGGCACGGCGTTGACCGACGAACAGAGAAAACGCATCGCAAGCGGCGAGTCCGTCCTTGTCGAAAACATGTGGTCGGAGAAAAAGCAGCGTCATTATGATGCACGTTTGCAGTTCAATGCGTGCAAAGGCGGATTCGACTATGACTTCAAGGGAATCGCCCGCCGGCAGGAGCAGACCGCAGCTCAGGAACAGAACCGGCAGCAGGAGCGTGGGCTGGTAATCCCCGCACGGCTGAAGGGGAAAGACCTTACCGAAGAACAGCAGGCATCACTGGCACAGGGCAAGGCGACCTACATCAAGGACATGACCGACAACGAGGGGAACCTGTTCAGTGCTTTCGTCCGTGTCAACCACGAGCGGGCGAAGTTCGATTTCTTCAAATGGAACCCGGACAAGAGCAAGAAACAGGAACAGTCGCAGCAGGCGGCCGTCCGTCAGGACGGAACGAAGCCGGCAAACGCCGTCAGCCGGAACCGCCCGGTACAGAAAGCCGATAAGAAAGGGGTATCCATCTGATCATTCACATGAATAATACAATAATTATATGAAAGTTATCATTGCAGAAAAGCCCAGCGTGGCACAGGGCATAGCGTCCGTAGTGGGCGCACGCCAACGGAAAGACGGGTATCTAATGGGGGACGGATATGCCGTAACATGGGCATTCGGGCATCTGGTCGGTCTTGCCATGCCCGAAAGCTACGGCTTTTCCGGCTTCCGCCGGGAACACCTCCCCATATTGCCGCAGGAGTTCAGGCTTGTACCCCGTCAGGTTCGGGAGGGTAAGGTGTACAAGGACGATCCCGGAGTGGTCAGGCAGCTGGAAGTGCTCCGGGAGCTGTTCGACAGGTGCGAGTCCATCATCGTCGCCACCGACGCAGGTCGTGAGGGAGAGTTGATTTTCCGTTACGTGTACAACTATCTCGGCTGTACCAAACCCTTTGTCCGTCTGTGGATCTCCTCGCTCACCGACAAGGCCATCCGTGAAGGGTTGCGGAATCTCAGGGAGGGAAGCCTTTACGACAATCTTTACCTCTCCGCCAAGGCCCGCAGCGAGGCGGACTGGCTCGTGGGCATCAACAGTTCTCAGGCGCTCAGCCTTGCCGCCGGGCAGGGCGTGTTCTCTTTGGGACGGGTGCAGACACCCACATTGGCGATGATCTGCTCACGATACCGGGAGAACAAACAGTTCGTACCCCGGAAATATTTCCAGATAAAGGTTTCGGCGGCCAAGGACGGCATCGCCTTCTCCGCACTGTCACGGAACCGCTTCGATGACCTTGAAACGGCCACTGCCGGGCTACGTGAGGTAGAGGACGGCGGTATGCTTGCCGTCAGTTCCGTAGAGCGCAGGGAAGCCGTTCAGGAACCGCCGCTACTCTATGACCTGACCGCCTTGCAGAAAGAGGCAAACGGCAAACTGGACTTCTCGGCCGACAAGACGCTCACGCTTGCGCAAAGCCTGTATGAGAAGAAGGTGCTAAGTTATCCGCGTACCGGCAGCCGGTACAAGCCATAGAAATCATAGGAAAATAAAAGAATTTATCTTCCTTATTATCAACTATTTGAATATTTCCTATTTTCTCTATTTTTGCCATATTTTGCCCATTTTCCGTTATTCAGTACACTTTTAGTACACTTTGAAATATCATTTTCTTTTGTACCTTTGCAATATTGGAAAACAAAAGAAAATCAACTATTTAGCGTAATCACCCGGTTATGGTACCTAAATCGGGATAAAACCTCTAAACAATGGCAAAGTTAGAAAATAAAACGAAAGAAAACCCCAAGTTAGAGCAAAATAAGCTCTCGGATGGTAGAATCAGCCTTTACTTAGAGTATTATTTAGGTAGAGAGGAAAAGCCCGTATTAGATGAAAACGGCAATCAAGTGTACTATGATAGTGGAAAGATGCAAGGTAAGCCCAAGTTTGCAGTAAAGCATAACAGGCGAAAAGAAAACCTTAGTCTGTATCTGATAGATAAGCCCCGTACCCCTGCGGAACGCCAGCAGAACAAAGAAACATTGGAGCTTGCCACAAAGATACGTGCGGAGCGTGAGCAGGAATTTAAAGAAAGTATGTTGGGCTATCGGTTGAAAAAAGATAGAACGGTCAATTTCTTAGACTATTTCCAAGCCTATATCAACAGTTATACCAAGAAAGATATTCGCATGGTACAAATTGCGCTTAGCCGTTTTAAGGACTTCTTAAAAGAGCAATACCCCATGAATGAGTTTAGTATCAAACCGGAACTTATCACCAAAGAAATGATGGAGCAGTTTGTAGCCTATTTGCAATCCCGAAGTGTGGGTGAAGGTGCTAAAAGCATTTACCAGCGTTTCAAGAAAGTTATTCGATATGCGATTGACCACGATGTAATGTTGAAAGACCCATGTAAAAGTGTTACCTGTAAAGTGGATAGCCAAATGCTTCGAAAAGATGTTCTTTCTCCCGAAGAAATACAAAAGTTGGCGGCTTGCCATTATGACAACGAGAACCCGAATGTCAGACGGGCTTTTATCTTCTGTTTATACAGTGGTTTGCGTTTCTGTGATGTAAAAGACCTTACCTATAAGAATGTGGATTACGCTAATCGGTTATTGAAATTTGAACAAAGCAAGACAAAGGGACATTCTGCCAGTAGTGGTGTGGTTATTCCCCTGAATGATGGTCTATTGTCTATCATTGGTGAAGCCCCGGCAGATAAAAACTGTTTGATATTCGATTTACCTACTTACGAAAGTTGCTGTAAATCAGTAAAGCGTTGGGTAAAGAGAGCCGGGATAGACAAACATATAAGCTGGCATTGTGCCCGGCATTCGTTTGCCGTGAACATTCTGAACAATGGGGCAAATATCAAAACCGTAGCCAGCCTTTTAGGGCATAGCGGATTGAAGCATACGGAGAAGTACACCCGTGCGGTGGATAAATTGAAAGAGGAAGCAATAAACAGCTTGCCCGAACTAAAGTTTTAACCATAAAAGACTTATCTTTGTAACTATGAACTTTGAAGCATTAGTAAAACATATCAGCACGATACAGAACACGTTGCAGGCACAAGCCGCACATGCTGTAAACCTTGCCCTTACTTCCCGTAACTGGCTTATGGGTTGCTATATTGTAGAATTTGAGCAGAACGGAGAAGACCGTGCCGCCTACGGTGAACAACTGTTGAAGAAGCTGGAACAACGACTGAAAACAAAAGGTCTGAATGAACGTAGATTCAGGGAATTTAGACGGTTGTACCTTGTTTATCCACAACTAAAAGAACCTGTTACACAATACATTGCATCACAAATTCAAATTCGGCAGTCATTGACCGCCGAATTCACTGAACCAATTCGGCGGTTGGTGACCGCCGAATCTGAAAATGGAGTTTGGAAACTATCAACAGAATACCCACAAACCGAAACATGGATGATTCCGGCTGATAGATTATTCAATAGATTATCTTCCACCCATTTAAACACTATATCGGGAATTGAGAACCCGGTAAAACGTGCTTTCTATGAAATGGAAACCATTCGTGGCTGCTGGTCTGTAAAGGAGTTGGAGCGACAAATCGCATCTTTATATTACGAACGTAGCGGACTATCCAAAAACAAAGAAGCCCTCTCCGCTTTAGTCCAGCAACAAGCAACCTTATTACAACCTAAAGATGTTATCAACACCCCTGTTACTTTGGAGTTCTTAGAGTTGAATGAACGTGCATTGGTGACAGAAACTGATTTGGAACAAGCCATTCTTGACAACCTGCAACACTTCCTGTTAGAAATGGGACATGGCTTCTGTTTTGAAGCCCGGCAAAAACGTATCTTGATAGACGAGGATTATTTCTTTGCCGACCTTGTGTTCTATCACCGCATTTTGAAATGCCATGTTATTGTAGAATTGAAGATAGATAAGTTCCGCCATGAGTACGCTTCGCAACTAAATATGTATCTGAACTATTTTAAAGCGGAAGTGATGCAGCCGGATGATAACCCACCTATCGGCATTTTGCTCTGCACCGAAAAGGGAGATACCTTGGTTAAGTATGCCACTGCCGGGTTAGACCCAAATATTTTTGTGCAAAAGTATAGGATAGAACTTCCAACAGAAGAAGAAATAAAAGTATTCATTTCTTCCTCAAACTATGAGAGTTACAAACTTTAAAATTGGCGAAAAGAAAAAAGATTGTTTCTTCTTTCGCCAGCACATATATTTTGCAGGCTACAAAAGTTAGTTTGGTACGTTTTGGATATATATACAAAAGCACAAACTAAACTCACAATAAAGTAGATTAAAAAAAAGAGAAGATGTTTTGATAAAGTCAGGAATCTATTTTCCCTTTTTAAGAGAACAACTCACGAGGTTATTCTATATTTTAATTGCAATTAGTTTATAGTATGGAAGATTTTAACTCACAATATGCCAACCATTCGAAATTAGAACAGCTAAAGCAGTTCATTTTGGAACATGGTACTTATATCGAACTCAAAAAGGGTGAACAATTCACTATTCAAGGCAAAGTGAATCATCGGGGAGCTTATATCGAACACGGCTTATTGAGATATACTCGTGTGGATGAAAAAGGGAATATACATATAGTAGGATATACTTTCTCCGGAGAGTTTACAGGAAGTTTATGCACACTTATAGAGCCTAATCAACCGTCATTAGTAACAATTGAAGCCGTTTGCGATACAAAGATTTGTTATATACCCTATTTAAAAGTAGAGGAATTCTTTGCCACAAATGTAGAAACCATGCAAGTAAAATGTACTCTTATTGAACAATCATACTTATTAATGTATCATAGATTAATAGATATGTACTGCAAGACTACGGCAGAACTGTATCTTGACTTATTGAATAGATGCCCCGATATTCAAGAGTACATTACGTTAAAGGAGATTGCCTCTTTCTTGCAAGTCACACCGGAAACAATCAGTCGCATACGCCGTGGACTGAATAAATAGCTTACGACAATGAAAGATTTTAATTCATACCTCGACAATTTAGACTATTCCCTCGTAAAAGATTTATTTCATGAAAAAGGGAAGCAACGTATATACCACAAAAAAGATTTCTTTATTCGTCAGAATGAAATATCACGTTTTGCCGAATGGGTAGAAAACGGTACATTCCAATATACATATATTGATGGAGAGGGTGAAGAACACATTGTTGGATACGCTTTCACCAACGAGTTTGTATGTGACTATTCTTCTTTAATGAAAAGTGGCTTATCGTTAGTAAATATTCAAGCCATAACAGAGTGTTCTGTATATGAAATATCCCGTCATGACATTATTGAATATTGGGAAACGGATATGAAAACTCAACGATTCGGAAGGCATGTGGCAGAGAGTCTATTTGAAATGGTATATGAACGATTACTTGATTCATATTGTACGCCTGAAATACGATACAGGAACTTGATGGAACGTTGTCCTAACTTGAAAGAAGTAGTTCCTTTGAAAAGCATCGCTTCATTCTTAGGGGTTACACCGGAAACCATTAGCCGCATACGCCGCAAGTTAGAGATATAACTCACCTTTTAACAATTGTTATATTGGGGTCTTGATAATTGTCAAGACCTTTTTCCTCCACCTTTCATTACTTTGCACACATTGATTAAAAACTATTAGTATGATACGGAAATTAATGAAAGAAGAATATAAAAATGCTATAAACTTATCCTATCAAGTATGTATAGAGTGTGGCATTAACGATTTTACGGAAGAAGGGATTGAAACCTTTAAAAGTTTCGTGTATGACACATCGTTGATGAATACGCTTGACATATATGGGGCTTTTGACAATCATTTATTGATAGGAATAATCGGTGTACATCGGGAAAGGCAACATATATCCCTCTTCTTTGTCTTGCCACACTATCATCGGCAAGGAATAGGAAAATCGTTATTTGACTATATGATGAGCAATTGTAATTTTACTTATATAACAGTTAATTCTTCAACCTATGCAGAAACTTTTTATACATCTTTAGGCTTCAAAAAAGTGGGTAAAAAAGAGATTAATAAAGGTATTGTTAGTATCCCTATGAAGAGAAATATATAATTATTGTCAATCACTTAAAATAGAGATAAGATGAAAAAGAAAATTACTTTATGTATGGTGCTTTCCACATTCATTATTTGCGCCATGTTATGTCTGACAAATTGTAGTAACGATGATGCCCCTACTTCTGTCTTCACCCCCGAAGCCCTGAAGCAAACTACTTGGCAAGCGCAAATGACCGTGTACAATATCGAAGATGAGATAGACTACACAAAACAATCCATTCTTCAGTTTACTAACGAATCAGAAGGCATTTATACAAGGACGAACGAAGAAGACGGATATATGTGGAACACAGATTTTACTTATCAAGTAAATGGAAAAATCATCACGTTCGACAACATAGCAGGTCCGTGGACAGTGATGGAATACACAGGAACACATCTCGTAATGGAAGCCTATAATCCCAATAAGATGGTGTGGACGTTGGAGAAGATGTATTAACCTAAAAATAGCGGATATGAAGATTTCAACAATTCTCTTTTTCTGCCTACTAATGACAGCTTGTATGCAGACAAAATCCTTTCACCGGACAAACGGCTGGTACTACGTAACATCACAGACTACAGACAGCCTTTCACAAACACCTTTCCTTACTGTTATGGATTTCGATTCTTTACGTTTGGAAACTGATGCTTTTGGACACTCGGTCATTACCGGTGTCTTCCTCCAAGATAAATTGCCTATATGGAGAGAAGCCACAACAAAGAGTGTAGGAAAGTACATCGCTTTCGTTTTCAATGACACGGTGATAACTGCTCCTCAGGTTAATAGCCCCATAGAAAGCGGATGTTTCCAAATTTCCAATCCGCATGGATATGATTTGGAACGTATCTTTAGGGAACTACAAAAAGAAATTGATATATCAAGGTTTGGAAATTAAATGTTAACTGGAAAATGGGAACATTAGGTTGCATAAATGATATGCTACAACGGGACAAAGAGAACCGTGAGCTTCGCAAGTTGAATAGAGACAGGATGAAAGAACATCACAAATATCTTGTAGGCAAAGGTAAAAATGCTGATTTATCCAATGTTTCCATTGAAAAGATAGAAGAAATCCGTAAAAAAACCATAGAAAAGGAGCAATCAGACCAAATATATATGTTTAGGATATATATATTTCTTACAATATGCCTTTTAGTGCTATTTTTATTGGGATTACTTTGCTATAAACTATTTTTCTAAATTCCCCCAAAACAACAACTTGCGGATTACAATATTATGAATTGAAATAAGCCTTTTCCTAAGTCTCGCTAAGGCTTATTTTTTATATGAATACATACATGAATCTAATTTTAGAACAGCGATTTTTCCGCTTATTGTCGGAATATTCACAACGTAAAGTTTCTGCATCGGAGTTTACAGAAGCTATTGAGGAATTGGCTACGCATGTAGCCGATTTTGGTATCAACGAACAGGATTACAGTATTTTACTTCGCTATTTTTCCTTTGGTTTACACCGTCTTAAATCGTATCGTGTACGGTTTGAGCAAGAAAAAAATGCCCTATTTGCATTTAATTGATGAAGCGATAGGACTTTTGAACACTGAAATACGCCTTATTGAATGGCGCATCAAATACCCGGAACAACTACAGCAACGCATCAATAAACAGCCCCTTTCCCCTCTCTACCTCGCCGACAAAACAACCCTTATCAATATCATGGAAGTGGTAAGCGGCTTATTCCTCTCCAAAGACATCGTTTATCAGAACGGTAAACCTGCCTATTTAGTGGACTTATCCAAAGGTTTTGAATGGTTGTTTAACATTAAGATAAGCGACTGCCACCAAAAACATGAGGACGTGATAAAACGGAAGCCGGGCAAACTCACCGAATTTCTTAATGGACTGGCAAACCTAATCAAAAATGAACATGATAAGAAAGGATATAGATAATCAGCAACTTATGATTTATTTATAGGGGACTCCATTAGTTCTCCTGTAATTTCTTTGTATCCGTTTTTAGAACTTTGCTTCATCAATCGATTGACAAACAAGAATGTATAATCTGAAACATGAAGCAATTATGTATATAGACAATGACGAATTTGGTGGATGGATGCAGAAGCTGTATGCCAAACTGGAAGAACTCTGCAAAGATGTACGGGTACTACGCAATGCAGACAGGGTACTGCCCGAAGATGATAACCTATTGGATAATCAAGACTTGTGCCTGCTGTTCAAAGTAAGCATCAAAACCCTGCAACGCTACCGGGCTATCGGTGCGTTGCCATACTTCACTATCAGCGGAAAAGTGTATTACAAGGCTTCCGATGTCCGGGAGTTCATCAAGGAAAGGTTCAGCGTCACCACGCTACGCCAGTTCGAGAAAGAACACTGTACGAAGAAAAAGAAGTGAATCTGAAAAGCCGGAACGGTGAATGTGCTTCATCCATCCCGGCTTTCCCCGTTTATGGCTTACCCAGCTTATCAGCTTCTTTCTTTAGCTGTTCGGCTTGCTCGTTCAACAGCCTTGCAC
>CDZM01022562.1_pt1 | contig 178171 bp, 138 predicted proteins | sample 557601 | NCBI WGS metagenome assembly CDZM01 (sample SAMEA3182087, study PRJEB8094) | gut metagenome | biome: human; feature: gut; material: Stool; isolation source: human stools | place: Canada | collected 2013-02-05
GACAATCTGTGCACGGAAAAACAATACGGTGATTTTGAAATGTATGTGGACTGGATGCTTGATCCGGCCGGTCCTGAAGCGGATGCCGGTATTTACTTGCGTGGTACGCCTCAGGTGCAGATATGGGATACTTCGCGTGTAAACGTAGGAGCGCAAGTCGGTTCCGGTGGATTATACAACAACCAGATGAACGAGAGCAAGCCGACGAAAGTGGCCGATAATAAGCTGGGTGAATGGAACAGCTTTTACATCAAGATGGTCGGTGACCGTGTGACAGTCGTACTGAACGGAGAGAAAGTGGTGGATGATGTGATTCTGGAAAACTATTGGGATCGCAAGCTCCCGATTTTCCCGGTCGAACAGATTGAATTGCAGGCTCATGGCAGCAAGGTTTATTACCGGAATATTTATGTAAAAGAACTCGAACGCAAGGAACCGTTCAAACTTTCAGCCGAAGAAGAGAAGGAAGGTTTTAAGGTTCTGTTTGACGGTACGAATATGCATGAATGGACAGGTAACACGGTTGATTATACCCTGGAAGACGGTTGCATTTCCATGATACCGAGCAAGAGCTATGGTGGAAACCTGTATACGAAAGACGAGTATGGCAACTTCGTGTACCGTTTCGAATTCCAGTTGACGCCGGGTGCTAATAACGGTGTCGGTATCCGTACCCCGATGGAAGGGGATGCCGCTTATGTTGGTATGGAAATCCAGATTCTGGATTGCGAACATCCGATTTATAAGGATATTACTCCTTTGCAGCATCACGGTTCCGTTTATGGAATTATCCCGGCTAAGGCGGAACATCATAGTGCGTTTAAACCTGCGGGTGAATGGAATTATGAAGAAATTGTAGCTAATGGGGATAACATCAAGGTAACGGTCAACGGGGTGGTAATCATGGAAGGCAATATCCGTGAAGCGACAAAGAACGGTACTGCCGATCATAAGGAACATCCGGGCCTGTTCAATAAGAAAGGACATATCGGTTTCTTAGGTCATGGCTCTCCTGTCAAGTTCCGTAATATTCGCATTAAAGAGTTGAAATAACGTTTTTTTATCTATAGTTAAATAGCAGCATAAGCAGAAATTAGCTTATGTTGCTATTTTTTATGATTAATGTATGTGGAAAATCCTTGAATATTAAGGGAAATAAAATTTGTTGGTTCGGTTTATTATAACGACTTTTGTATGAAGGATAATAAAGAAGTCGTATTCATGGATATAGACCAGTATCAATTAATATTAGACAATGCTCAGGTTGGCTGGTGGAAAGCTGATTTTGAAGAAAGATGTTATATCTGTTCTGACTATTTGATTAGTCTCTTGGAGTTGGATGGTCCGAAAATATCCATAGTAGATTTCTTTTTGTTGATCCGTGGAGACTATCGGGATCGTATCGCTAACGAATTTGCTTTCTTTAAAGGTATTGGTATATACGAACAGATCTTCCCTATAAAGACTTGCTATGGTTATAGGTTCGTCCGTACAAAAATTTATAAACGTGAAAAGGCTTCCGATGGCAAGTTGACCGTATTGGGTATTTTACAGTTGATTCCTTTTAGTGAAATGGAGGAGAATAGACCTGTCGTGAATGGACAGGTTGATAGTGTTCTCAGGCATTTGGGGAGTTTGTCCCATGCCTTACATTCTTTTATCCAGACAAATGATTTGCATAAATCGATCCATTTGGCTCTTACGGAGGTTCTATTTTCGATCGATACGAAGGGGCGTGTATACATTATGGAATATGAGGATGAGAAGCAGATTGGCTGCACATATGAGGTGTGTAGTGAGGGAGTTGAGCCTGTCCGTCCGTTTTTGCAAAACATTCCGGTTGCTACGTTACCTTGGTCTACACATAAAATACGGAATTTATATCCTATCCTAATTAATAATCTGGATGAATTACCTCCTGAAGCGGTTGAGGAGAAGCGCTACCTGAAAGCGCGTCGAACCTGTTCTCTGATTTTAATTCCATTAATAATCAAAGGTGAGTCTTGGGGGTATATGGGAATCGATATAGTAGATAAGTATCGTATGTGGAGCTTGGAGGACTATCAATGGTTGTCGTCTATTTCCAATATCATTAGTATAATAACGAAGATGGCCCGTACCAATGAAGCTTTGGACCATAGTGAAAAGTTACTTCGGAATATTTATACCAACATACCGGTCGGAATAGAGTTGTATGATAAGAAGGGCTATCTGGTGGATTTGAATAATATGGATGTCGAGATATTCGGCCTTCCTTCCAAAGAGTCTGTTTTGGGGCTTAATATCTTTGAAAATCCTATGATTAATGATGAAATACGAGAAAAACTGATTAGTCGGGAGCCAGTCTCTTTTCACATGGATTATTCATTTAACACAATTGAGGACAAAGGGTTCTATCCGACAATGAAGAATGGTACGATCGATATTTTCACAAAAGTCTGCATGTTGTATGACATATATGGAGATCTGATTAATTATATGTTTATTAATCTTGATAATACAGATAAGGCGGTCGCATATAACCGTATCGAGGAGTTTGAACATTTCTTCAGTCTGGTCAGCCGTTTTGCAAAAGTTGGATATGCCAAATTTGATTTGTTGACTCGTGAAGGGTATGCTATCGACCAATGGTATCAGAATTTAGGAGAAAAAGAAGGTGTGCCGCTATTGGAAGTCATAGGTGTTTATAGCCAGATCCATCCTGAAGACCGGAAGGTTATGTTTAATTTCTTTGAACAGGTAAAAAAGGACAGTGTGATAGTATTCGGCGGGAATTAAGGGTGAAGTATGGAGAAGGTTGGCATTGGACTCGTGTGAATGTAATGCGGAACACCCAGTCGACTAATCCGGACAGACTTGAAATGATCTGTGTGAATTATGATATAACCGAACTGAAGGAAACGCAGAAGCAGCGTGAGAAAGCCGAAGAACTCGACCGTTTGAAATCTGCATTCCTTGCCAATATGAGCCATGAGATCCGGACTCCGCTGAATGCCATTGTCGGTTTTTCCACGTTGTTGGTCGATACGGACGATCCGGAGGAAAAGAAGCAGTTTGTCGAGATTATCCAAAAAAACAATGAACTGTTGTTACAGTTGATCTCCGATGTGCTGGATCTGGCGAAGATAGAATCTGGTATAATCGAATTGAAACTTGTCGAGGTCGACTTGCGGGAGCTATGTAAAGAACTGGTCGTTTCGATTCGTATCAAAGTACCGGCTGAAGTCGCGCTCTGTGTGGTTCCGGACTTGCCTTCCTATATCATGCGTTGTGATAAGGTGAGGCTGACACAGATCATATCCAACTTTATTAATAATGCCATCAAACACACCAGCAAAGGAACGATCCTGCTTGGTTACGAGATACGCTGGGATGAGATTGAGTTTTCTGTGACGGATACCGGTGACGGTATGTCGCCGGAAGTGCAGCGACATGTATTCGACCGTTTCTATAAAGGAAACAGTTTCAAGCAGGGGACAGGTTTGGGGCTCTCGATCTGTAAGAGCATAATAGAACAGGTTGGCGGTAAAATCGGGGTAGAGTCCGAGATAGGGAAGGGGTCCCGTTTCTGGTTTACTTTACCCCGTTAGATTCATATCTTATTCTTTTTCACCATAGGACAAATCGCCGGCGTCTCCCAGTCCCGGAACGATGTAAGAATGATCATCTAGTTCGTCATCGACAGCCGCGACCCATATAGTCGTGATGTCGTCCGGCATTTTACGCTGGAGATATTCGATTGCCTGCTTGCTGGCAATGATGGAAGCGACATGGATATGCGCCGGGTGGCCTTTGGTGCGCAATGCTTCGTAGGCCAGTTCCATAGAACTGCCGGTTGCCAGCATCGGATCCGTTATAATCAATGTCTTGTCTGTTAATCGGGGAGATGCGATGTATTCGATATGAATATCGAAGTTCAGACGGTCCTTGTATTTCCTGTAAGCGGAAACAAATGCATTTTCCGCATTATCCAGGTAACTGAGGAAACCCTGATGGTAGGGGAGGCCGGCACGCAGGATCGTACTGATGACGACTGAATCGTCGGGAGTGTTCATTGGTGCTATCCCGAGAGGAGATTGAATACCTTTTTTGCTGTAGGTGAAATCCTTACTGATCTCGTAAGCCATGATTTCACCGATCCGCTCGATGTTACGACGGAAGCGCATACTGTCTTTTTGTATATTGACGTCGCGCAGTTCTGCGACAAACCGGTTTAACACCGAGTTTGATTCTCCAAGATTAACTATTTTCATGATTGAATTGTCATTTTTCCGGCGCCGAAATTACTCATAATTTGGACAGGTCGCAAAAAAGAAGGCAACCTTTTTCAGATTGCCTCCCTTTGTCAGGTAAAAAGTCTTACTTCTTTTCTTCGGGTTTGTTAATTGCATCCAGCAAATATTTACCCGGTTTGAATTTTACAGTCGTTCTGGCTGGAATCATAACCGGTGTTCCTGTTTTGGGGTTACGAGCTAAACGCTCTGTCTGAGGACGTGGTATCAATGTTCCGAAACCGATCAATACGATCTCCTCGTTGTGGGACATAGCTTCTGTTACGATGTCTACATAAGCCTCCAATAGTTTCTTCGCTTTTTGTTTCTGTAATCCCGATCTCTGGGCCAAGGCCTCAATCAATTCTGCTTTGTTCATGAATGTTTTTATTTAATTAATGATATTCAAGGCAAATGTACGCTTTTCATTGATATGTTGTATCTCCTTTTGCATATAAAGAAATCAGCGTTCATTTCTTATTTAACAACACGTATATGCATTTGTTACGATTTGCGAAACAAAAAATGTTAAATAACCTTTGGTCGCTATATTTGAAAGGCTTTTTTATATACCTGCTGATTGATTTGATATTTATCGTTACTTTTGTCCTGCAAAATAAAACATACGCGAAATGAGAATAGAAGAGAATTACTCGCTGGAGAAACATAATACTTTTCACCTTCCGGTGAAGGCCCGTTGGTTTATGGAATATACGAATGAAGAAGAACTGGGGCGGATCTTCCGGGACGAATATTTTCAGGAATGTTTGTCGTTGCATATCGGAAGTGGCAGTAATCTGTTGTTTATAAATGATTTTAACGGGGTTATCTTGCATTCGCAGATAAAAGGTATCTCTGTTGCGAAAGAGACAGACGATTTGGTATTGCTTCGCATTGGAGCTGCCGAGAAGTGGGACGATGTAGTCGCTTATGCCGTCTCCAAAGGTTGGGGAGGGATAGAAAATCTGTCCGGCATTCCGGGCGAAGTCGGAGCAGCCGCTGTCCAGAATATCGGGGCATACGGTACGGAAATCAAGGATGTGGTCGAGACGGTGGAGACATATAACCAGCTTTCGTTCGAGAAACGTATGTTTACAAATGAAGAATGTCTTTATAGTTATCGGGATAGTTTCTTCAAGAATGAGCATAACGACCCGCACATTGTTACTTATGTAAATATACGTTTGAGCAAAAAGCCTCGGTTTTCTGTCAATTACGGCAATTTGAAAGAGGAACTGGCTAAATATCCAAAGATAACGTTGCAAGCTGTGCGGGATGCCGTGATCTCGATCCGTCATCAAAAATTGCCTGATCCCGATGAGTTGGGAAATGCCGGAAGTTTCTTTATGAACCCGGTTATTCCGGTTGTCCATTACGAAAAGTTGAAGAGGCAATATCCGGACATGCCGTCCTATCCGGCAGGAGAGGGGAAGGTGAAGGTCCCGGCAGGCTGGTTGATCGAGCAGTGCGGTTTTAAAGGCAAGTCGCATGGTGCGGTCGGCGTATATGAAAAGCAGGCATTGGTATTGGTCAATTTGGGTGAAGCCAAAGGACACGAGATCGCACTGGTTGCCGAAAGTATTCGTACGGCTGTTCATGACCGGTTCGGTATCGAGATTATGCCTGAGGTAAAATATGTAGGATAAATGGAAATAACGTTTTTAGGGACGGGGACTTCTACCGGAGTTCCCGAAATAGGTTGTCAGTGTGAGGTGTGTACCAGTTCGGATAAACGGGATTGGCGTCTGCGTACGTCCGTACTGGTGGAGACGGATGGTAAACGGATTTTGTTGGATTGTGGCCCGGATTTCCGTTGGCAGGTGATCCGCAACAAGACGTATCGTTTGGATGCGGTCCTGATTTCGCATGAACATTACGATCATGTCGGCGGATTGGACGACCTACGCCCTTTTTGCCGTGAAAAGGGAGTGGATGTATATGCGGAAGATAATGTGGCGGAAGCTATCGAGACACGTATCCCTTATGTGTTCCGTGCCCATAAATATCCCGGAGTTCCGAACCTGGAACTTCACCGGATCGGAAACGAGCCTTTTGTGGTTGCCGGAATCCCGGTTACGCCGGTCCGGGTGATGCACGGGAAACTGCCGATCTTCGGCTATCGTATCGGTAATATGGCTTACTTGACAGATGTAAAATATCTTCCGGAAGAAGAGTATGCCAAACTGGAAGGCCTGGATGTGCTGATTCTGACAGCTCTCCGCCGGGGAGCCCACCCTACGCATGAATCGCTGGAAGAAGCCCTTGCTAATATCGAAAGGATAAAACCGAAGGAAACCTATCTGATCCACATGAGTCATCGCATTGGTCTGCATGCGGAGGTAGAGAAGGAGTTGCCGCCTCATGTCCATCTGGCCTACGACGGATTACACGTTTCTACCGCCTTGTCTCATAGTCTTTTATTTCGTAAGTAATATGATCGTTCTTGTCCCACAGTTGTAAAACGCTTGTTTCTCAATAGTCTAACAAGCGTTTTACAAATGTCGAACAAGTGTCTGACATTTGGCGGAAGAAAAAGAAGCAGTTTGTTTTGTGTTAAGACTTGGGTTGTTTGGTCTTAAAAGTTGCTGGCAGAAAAATGAATTATGTCATTTCCTTCATCCGTAATACCCTGAATGCGAAATATTCCGGTATACAGATAAAGGAATGAAGGATTATTTTTCAATAACTTTTGTTGGAGGATGCGATCTCTCCGGCAATCAATTCATATCCTTTGTCGTTTGGATGGAGACCGTCACCGATAAACAGGCTTTCGTTTATTTTGCCGTCTTGCAGCAATAGGGCTGTTCCCGGATTGGCAAATTCGTAACCTTCCGTTTCCACCATCTCTTTAATATCGAAGTTGATGTTCCTTACCCATTGTTCCTGATTGCGGCGGGGAAGGATGCCGATCACTTTGACGGAGGCTTCCGGTTGCCGTTGACGGATGGCGGAAAGGAGGAAGCGGAGACCTTCGACGATCTCTTTGTCGTTGTTCAGGCCGCAATTGTTCGTGCCGATCATCAAGACGACTTTTCCGGCCTTATAGCCATCCAGTTCGCCATGGTATATACGCCAAAGCACGTTTTCGATACGGTCCCATCCGCAGCCCAAGTTCTGGAAACCGGCAGGACGCATGACTTTTTCCCAGGTCTCCCGTCCATTTTTGTTACGGTGTTCCGGTTCGCCACCCCAATAGTGGGTGATCGAATTGCCTAAGATTACAGCTTTAGGCGGATGGTTGCGTACCTGCTCCAGGAAAGCGCGGTGACGGGAGAGCCATTCGTACATATGCGGTTCCCGGCGTTGGGTGACGGGGATGGTTGTTGTCAGGGAGCCAAGGGGAATATGCAGGATTTCCCGTACCTTTCTTTCTACGACAACCGCCTGTTGCTTCATTCCGAAGTCGGACGGGTGCACATAGTCAACCCAACCATCGGACGGTATGTTCAGGTCTTCGCGGGACAAATAATATACATCTTTAATTCCTTCGGACTGAATCTGCTCGTATGCTTTACGGGAAGCACGGTTAACCTGGGTGACTTCGTTGTATTTTATTGAATCCATATACATATTGCTATAGCCTCCGTGTTCGATCAGCAAGATGGGAGCCGAATGTTTTTCCCGAAGTTGCTTGACGGCGGCGATGGCCAAAGCCGTAATATCTTCTTCCTTCTGATTGGGCAAGTTCGGCATGCAATCCAGTATGTACAGCCGGGCATCTGTTTCGCCGATGAATTGCAGCACTTCTTTCGCCAGTTTGCCATTGCCGGAAAAGCCGAGGTTTATGAGCGGGTAATCCAGCGAACGTTGGAGGATCGTTCCCCATGCCATTGCCGGGCGGGAGGCGCAGGCCCCTTGTGCGATCGAAGTTCCGTACAGGATAATCGGCTTTTCGAGAGAAACCGGGATGAATTCCAGTTTCGCATCTTCGGGTATACCGATCTCCAGCCATTTCACTCCGTTGTATAAAGGCAGATAAAGCCGGTATTCGAAACCTTGTTTGTGGTAGCGGTCTTTGCCTATATTATTATATGTATAGGTGATCGTGTCCTTGAAAGAATAGTTGCCGAAACAAAAATGCCATTCCCCGTCGCTGTTAATGCTGTAAAGGTCGACTCCCGACACTCCGGTCGAAGGCATATGAGGCATATTCAGGCTACCGGTAACGGTGTAGCGCACTTTGATCTGCGGGGCATTACTGTAGAAATGAATGGCGAGTCCTGCCGAATGCCGCGACAGGTTCCATACCGGTTCGCTCACCACGCCTTTTGCACGTTCGGGCAGGCGTGTGTAAGAATTTCCGATCTCTTTTGTGAATCCTTGATTTTGGATAACCGGAAAACCGGCTTCCATCGGGTTGTGCCATTTCCATTGGGCGGCAGCCGGAAGGAAAAGCAGGCAACAAAACAATAAACAAATAAGCTTTTTCATGGGTATTATCTCCTTAATAACCGTATTATGATACAATATCTACAAAGATAAGACAATTTTGCAAAAGCATTTCCTGATTAATCCTGTATATTTGTCGCCAGTTAATTAAATTTGAAAACCATGAAATTAAAAGCTCTTATTGTGTTCTTCTTGATGGGGAGCATGTCACTGACGGCACAGAAAAGCTATCAGTTGCAATCGCCGGACAAAAAACTGCAAGCAGTCGTTACGGTAGGTGACGATATTCGTTTCTCATTTACACACGACGGGACTGAAGTTCTTGCCGCATCTCCCATCTCCATGACGTTGCAAAACGGAGTTGTCTTAGGGGCCGGCCCCAAAGTCTCGAAAGTGCTGAAAGCCGCAGTCGATAAAGTGATCCCTTCTCCTTTCTATAAAAAGACGGAAGTACAGGATATCTATAATGAAATGACACTCTCGTTCCGGGGTAACTACGGCCTTGTTTTCCGTATGTATAATGACGGTCTGGCCTATCGTTTCACGACGAAGATGAAGAATGATATCGTCGTCGTGGATGAAGAAGCCGATTATACTTTCTCTTCCGACCATATGGCTTTTGCGCCTTACGTGAACAGTAAAAAGGCTACATTTGAGGAACAGTTCATGAATTCTTTCGAGCAGCCGTATGTACATGAACCGATCACGAAGCTGAACAGCAAGCGCCTGATGATCCTTCCGCTCCTGGTGGAACTGGACGGTGGCAAGAAACTCTGTATCACCGAGGCTGACCTGGAAGATTATCCCGGAATGTTCCTGAATAACTCGACCGACAAGCCGGTGTTGAAGCCGATATTCGCCTCTTATCCGAAAGTGAAAAAGCAAGGCGGTCACAATAATTTGCAGATGTTAGTGGAAGAACGCGAAGATTACATAGCCAAGACAAGCGGCACGCGTGCTTTCCCGTGGCGTGTGTTTATCGTCTCTGAGAAAGACAAGCAGCTGGCCGATTGCGATATGGTGTATCGTCTGGCTTCTCCCTGCCGTTTGCAGGATGTTTCCTGGGTGAAACCGGGTAAGGTGGCATGGGATTGGTGGAATGACTGGAACATTTACGATGTGGATTTCCGTGCCGGTATCAACACTGAAACCTATAAATATTATATCGACTTCGCTGCCGAACATGGCATCGAATATGTGATTCTCGATGAAGGCTGGTCTGTCAATATGGCTGCGGACCTGATGCAGGTTATTCCAGAAATCGATATTCCGGAACTGGTGAATTATGGCAAATCCAAGAATGTCGGAATCATCCTCTGGGCGGGCTACCATGCATTCGACCGGGATATGGAAAAGGTGGTGAAGCATTATTCCAATATGGGTGTGAAAGGATTCAAGGTAGACTTTATGGATCGCGACGACCAGGAGATCGTCGACTTCCTCTACAGAGGAGCCGAAACTTGTGCGAAATATAAGATGATGGTCGATTATCATGGTATCTGTAAACCGACAGGTTTGCAACGTACTTATCCGAACGTGATCAACTATGAAGGCGTTCATGGTTTGGAAAATATGAAATGGGTAGCCAGTACCTACGATATGCCGCTTTACGACGTGACGATTCCTTTTGTCCGTATGGTTGCCGGTCCGATGGATTATACACAGGGCGCCATGCGCAATGCGATCCGTAAAAATTATGCTCCGATCTATACCGAACCGATGAGTCAGGGAACGCGTTGCCATCAGTTGGCTACTTATGTGATTTTCGAATCTCCGCTGAACATGTTGTGTGATAATCCTTCCAACTATAACCGGGAACCCGAATGTACGGAATTTATCGCCAATATCCCGACCGTATGGGAAAAGACGGTTGCTCTGGATGGTAAAGTGGGTGAATTTGTTGCTATTGCCCGCCTTCACGGTAATGATTGGTATGTGGGCGCTTTGACGAATTGGGATGCCCGTGAGGTGGAACTTGACCTGTCTTTCTTGGGTGATGGTAATTATAAACTGGAATTGTTCAAAGATGGCATCAATGCCGATCGTGCCGCCTGTGATTATAAAAAGGAAGTCATACCAGTTCCTGCCGATCGCAAGGTAAAGGTGAAGATGGCTCCTGGCGGTGGTTGGGCTGCCAAGATTTATAAATAAAACGTATTTCCCGTGTAGTTGTAAAACACACGGTTTCCGAATGTCTGCCGGAATAACGCGTATTTGTCTATACCCGTACAATGACAAATCCCGATCTGTTCCGGCAGATTGTTTTTCAGGTAGTCCGCTATGATACTGAATTTCTCGTCCTGGGCATTGTGGATATGAAAACCTCCGGCCAGGAGTTTGAATGTATATCCTGGAAAACAGTTGCCGATAGTCCGGAGAATATTGGTGATTCCCCGGTGGGAACAGGCACTCAATACGGAATATGTGTTTTCTGCTATCAATGCGACCGCCAGTTCGTCATTGAAAATATCGGGAACAACTCCTTCGGGCGTTTGGGTGAAGAATCGTTCGAAGTGAGTATCTTCAGGATTTATAACCGGAAGGTCCGGGAATAGGAACAATCCGGGAATAAGTTCCGTCTGCCCGGTGATAAAACGGAATCGGGATAAATCCAACAGGTTGGAGTCAATGACTCCGTTCTCCCGTTTATCTTTAAACTTTCGATAAAGGGCTTCCTGTTTACAGATAACCGAAGCTTTTTTATTGACGGAAAGGAAATGCCGCAATCCTCCTGTATGATCGCTATGTCCATGTGACAGGATAAGGAAATTCACTTCCGCAATCTCGATATCCGAAAGTGTCGCATTGTGGATAAACAGATCCGATTGTCCCGTATCGAATAATATTTTATACCCGTTGTTTTCAATAAGCAATGAAAGCCCGTGTTCCGCTTGTAAGTTCCGCCCGTAGACGGCATTCTCCACGAGCGTCGTGATTTTGTAATGCATAATCTTATTCTTTTAATACCCGATTACGGGACAAAAATAAAAAATCCCCTTAACAAAAACTTGCTAAGAGGGTTTTTTTGAGGTTCCTGGCGAACCTCAAATTATACATTTCTTTTGATTTTATTTTATCTATATTATTGATAATCAATGATTGTTTTATTTATAAAATAAAATAAGATTAAACGAAATAAAACTTTGTAGTACCAATGTAGTACCAATTTAAAAAGAACCTCTATATTTGTGGTACTACAAAACAGATAAGATATGGCCGCAAGTTTTATTTTAAGAACGGACAAAAACGAGGGATATGCTACTTTGTTTGTTCGCATCCAGAATAGACTACCCAAAATAAATATCAGGGTATCTACAGGGCTGGAAGTTGATGTAAGGGAGTGGAACAAGTCTTTAACGAGTGCAAGAGCGTTAACTGCTTTCAGAAATGGAAAAGGCAAGGATCTGTTTATAAAATTAGATGCTATCATGTGCATGATCGATTCTTTTATTAGTGAAGGTCTAGCATTAACTCCAGATCTCGTAAAAGAACGGATACATGAAATAGTTTTCGCTGAACAGATCAAGGCAGAAAAGGAACGGCAAGAAGCGGAATTAAGAAGGATAAAAGAGGATGTATCTACTTTCATTAATTTCGTGGACCGGTTTATAGGGGAATGCGAAACCGGCAAGCGCAAGAGGAGAGGAGGAACCACAAATATATCACCAGGAACAATAAAAAGCTATAAGGGGTTCCGTTCACAGTTAGCGGCGTATCAAAAAGAGAGGTTGAGGATAATACACTTTGCCGACTTAACGATAGAGTTCTATAACGATTTCCGCCTATTCTTGACCGATAAGCGTTACTCACCTAATACGGTTGCAAGGATGATAAAGATATGTAAGACGATTTGTTACGCAGCCGAACAGTTGAAGTTGTTGAATGCAGGGAATATCCGTTCTGGATTTGAGGTTATCTATAGGGATGTCGACAATGTTTATCTGACAGATGAACGGATTAATGAACTTTACGAGTATGATCTATCTGATCGCCCAGCATGGGAAAAGGTTAGAGATGTATTTGTTGTAGGCTGTTTGACCGGACAACGCATAAGTGATTACAAGCGTATTAACGCCAAGATGATCGTTACCCTTACCGACGGGAACCGCTATATTAAACTAAAGCAGGAGAAAACCGGAAATATTGTTTATATCCCTTTGGATTACCGGGTAGATGCAATCCTGAATAAATATAAAGGTGAACTCCCAAAGGTTTATGATCAAAAAATAAACGACCATATTAAAGAAATTGGTGAGGCTTTAGGATGGACAGAGATCGTGGAACTGGAAGAGCAACGGGGAGCTATGGAATATACCGCAAAGAAAAGATTCTGCGACCTTATTAAAAGCCATACAGCCCGCCGATCGTTTGCTACTAATATGTATAGGGCTGGCGCATCCCTGAGTAGTATAATGGCTATCACTGGACACGCAAGCGAGCAGCAGTTAAAGACTTATCTAAAGTTAGACGAGTCTGAAAAAGCTATGCTGGCTGCAAAAGAAAATTATTTCACCAAATTGAAAGTAGCAAAATGAAATAGAGTAATTCGATGATGATGTTATAAGATTGTTCAAATAAAGCGTATCATTTTACTTAATATAATAAAGTTCGAAAACTAAAAAAAAGTTTTCGAACTTTTTTTATGGGTGTTATTCTTTATTTTACGACAATAATCCTATTGTCGTGTATTCAACCTTTTGATTTTGATTTATTCGATTTTTTATTAATTTATTTGTGCTCATAAATCGAATAGATATAGTGGCCACATATCTATTTGAAACAAATAAAAATATAAAAAAATATGAATTCAAATGATTTTATGAGCGAGTCCCAATTGACACAAGCACAGCGCAACCTAATAATGAATCTTTTTAGTCCTGTGATAGATGTGATTGTAGATAGAGTATCAGAAAGGTTTTCTGTTGCTGTAAATAAAGTTCCCCGATATTATACTCGCCAGGAAACGGCGAACATTCTCCATGTGACGTTACCGACTCTTCATAATATGGTCAAGCGTGGGGATATTACGGCAAAGCGTGTGAATGGTAGAGTTTTGTTTGATGCTGCAGAGATAGACAGTGCTGTGAAAGATTGTAGAATTTATAAATACAAACGTAAATAGGATGGTTGAACTATGGATATAAGAAAAAAGGCGACCGAAGCCGCCCCAGAAACTGGAAACAAAAATAACACAAAAAATCATATTCGTGCAACCGTTCGAGCTCTTTTTTTATCCGGTCGTAAACTTACCGCACGGGAAATCAACATGATTACTGGTGGTAATGATGCTCGAAAAGTTATATCAGAGTTGAGGCGTTCTGGCTGGAATATAACAGATTTGAGATTGTCTTCAGGATGTAAATTGTATTGGATTAATTCATTACCTCAACAAAAAGACTTAAACTTTCAGGAGGACCAGGCATGAATATAGGAGAAATTATATCCGCTTTTGATGTACTACAACAACAAGTAACATCTCCAGTGCAGCAATTGAGAAAAGAAATCGACCTTATGCGTTCTGAACTTTCATGGTATGAAAAGAAATACCCTGAATCAGATACAACTAAGCGCCGGGAAAGACTGATGCGTTTAGAGGTCATTTGTAAATCTCTTGAATCATGTGAGCCAATAAGTTTGATGCCTTTAATAAGGGATAAACTCAATGAAGCACGACGACATAAATTCACCCCAGATTGTGCCTGTGTGTGGTTGCCTTTATCGCCTTGTGTTGCAGATTTATTACATGCAAAACCGGCTGTTATAGATTTGATAGGTTGGGATATTTCAACGCCATATGACTACAGCTATGTTGGGCTGGCAAATGCCGGAGGATTTATTTGTTCCGATACAGATGAGGAGGGCCAGAGATATGGAAACTAATGTTATAGGCTTGAAAATTGCTGCGAGTTTAGACGGTGTAAATATTGCAGACGATGATATCAGATTGTTGAGACAAGCCGAAATAGATTTAAGCACAGATATCCCGTCTCCACCACCAGTTCTTTATCAGGGTGATAAGGTTATGATTTCTAAAGGTGATTTTTCGGTCGTAGTCGGAGCAGCAAAGAGCCGTAAGACATTTTGTATTTCTGCTATGGTTGGGGCTTATTTATGTGCAGATGAGTATATGAACATGAGCAGCCCTAATGATGCAGGTAATGTTCTCTGGATTGACACAGAGCAATCAATATATCATGCGGCGAAAGTGGCGAAACGAGTATGCCGGATTGCAGGATTACCAACCGATCAGAAAACGGAACGCTTTCGAATGCTTTGCTTTCGGGAATATGAACCGGACCGGCGCCGAGAGTTGACTGATAAGGCTATTCGGTTATATCAGCCTTCTTTGGTTGTTGTTGACGGAGCGGCGGACCTTATTCTGGATGTAAATGATAGCTCTGAAAGTGCAAAGCTGGCTACTATGTTCATGGATATAACTAAAGAACTGGATAACCATATTGTCACGGTATTACATACCAATCCGGGAGGAGATAAGCCAAGGGGCCATTTAGGGACAAACTTTCTCAATAAGGCACAAGCCTTGTTTATTGTCCGAGCGGATGGTGATATCTCAACTGTATCAGTAGAACGATGTCGGGATATAGCGGTTGATGATTTTGCCTTTGCTGTCAATAATGAAGGTTTGCCGGTTCTTGCTTCTATTCCTGATAAGTCTGATAAATTAGATAATCTTAATGCTATATTTTGTAAATATACTCAGCCTATTCGCTCTACAGATTTAAGAGACGCTATTATGGTCGACGAGGGTATTAAGAAATCTATGGCTAACCGAAGAATAAGAGAGGCCAAGGAAATAGGGGTACTGATAGAAAATAATGTTGGCTTGCTCTATTACAAAGGAAAGGAGGTAAACAATGAATCGGATCAATTACCTTTTTAAGCGGGTACAATGCTGGGTACAATCGGGTATTTTCGGGTACTGTGGCAATGGTACGGGTAACCGGGTACACACCCCCCTATATATAGGGGGTGTACCCTGTACCCACCTAAGTGGCCATAACCATAGTACCCACCTATTACTAATTAATCATTAAACTTAATTGATATGGATATTTCAATTATACCAACAATACAGCGATTGAAGAAGCCGTCCAAACCCCGGTACATAAAACCGGACAGCGTGAAACGGCTGGAATCCGATTATTACGAATGGAAATACTGTAATAGCACCATTCCCACGCAATGCCGGGTAAAACCGCATTTCCGGGACGATACGGCTAACGGACTGGCAAAATGTATAGAGGCATGGGCAAAGATAAATAATGCTTTCTATCAACGCCAGAATAGTCAGGGACAGTATGACTCACGATTGGGCCGCTGGCGGAAGTCAGGAACGACGGCCGGCATTGCCGATGTACAGGTGACGCATGAAGGCCGGGTGTACAATTTTGAGATCAAGATAGGCAGGGATCGCCAATCTGACGTACAGAAAGCGGTTGAGGCCAGGATAAAAGCTGCTGGCGGTCATTATGCTGTCGTTAAGTGTTACGACGATTTTTTAAATGAAATAATCTGATTATTAACAATTTAATTTTAGACATGGAGACTATTAAAAAAGATGGTTTGGTTATAGAGATTAACCGGCACAAATTGCAAATTGAAAAGATTCAGCAGATCGTGAATGATATGTTGAACGAGGGGTTTAACTTTTCTTCCGACGAGTTGAAAGATTTACGAGGTGATTGTAATTCGCTTCATAAACAGGCGGTAGATATGGCACGGAAAGATGCTTCACGGATAAAAGTATTGTTCTTTCGAAATAAAGATTATGAAGAGGCTGTGAAACATCTGCAATGTGTGATAAATAACAATGCGGGCAAATTGTATACTGTCCTTCGTTCCGGTGCTTTGCATCCACTGGATATTGACGCCTATGAAGTGAAAGACGGAACCGTCACTATATCTTCCGCATGGCTAAGCCGGAAAGAAGAAGAGTTTACTATTCGCCCGACACCAGAAAGGATAAAGGCGCACGAACTGGTGCAAAAACTGAAAAAGGCAATTGATGAACTGAACGACTTCGTATCTGGCAACCCATATTTCGGGAAAGGCTTTAGCTATATCAACGATGAACGCCGTTGCCTGTGTCGATTGACAGAAGAAGGAGAGTTTTATGTAGAAGACGAAAATTTCGAATATATCTAAAAAAACAAATTAATTATGACTACAGAAGAAAGAAAATCATTCGACGACTTTAAGCGTGAATTATTGGAAAACCCAACATTTGGACTTAATTTTTTTGGAAACATGGACAAGGTTGAACTTGATAACGTTGGTGATCTGATAACACGAAACAGGCTGATGAGCGAGGCAAAAAATAAGTTCATTTGTCAACATTTGGGAATCCGCTATCGGAAAGAGGATTTCGACGTATCAGAGAAAGATTTGGCCGAGGAATGGGCGAAAGACCTACCTGATAGAAGTTAAACATTAAAAGATAAAATTATATGGACAGATCATTAGCTATTGGAGGTGTTTTGTATGAAATTATTTCCCCATCTGTGAGAAATGTAAGCCTTGCACAGGAATATTTGAAAGAATTGCCGGAGGAGAATAATCTCAAGGAAATATTTTCACAATTGGACAAAGAAAGACTCTGCAAAATCCTTTCTTGCTTTATAAAAGGTGATTTATCTTTAGTTGACAAATTAAAAGAAGACAGCAAGGAAATTCTTGTAGATATCCTTTCTATTGAATACGAAGATATATTGAGAGATATTGCACAATTATCCAATATTACAGAACAGATATCAAAATTAGCAGCTATTTCAAAATGAAAATAACATCTGATTTGTCTGGCATTGACAAGTTTGTTCAAGACGTAAGGGATGAACTAAAACAAAAGATGATTGATATTGCCCATGAAGGCGTACAACAAGCGAAAGACAAGGGGGAATATAAAAATCATACTTACAACCTCCGCAGTGCTCCGGGTGCTGCGGTTGTTTTGGACGGTAAAATAGAAGATATGTATGTTCCAGCCGAAACAGGACATAACGAGGCAAAAGTAAAAACGGAAAATCTTTTGCTTTACGGTAATAGACCCCAAAACGGTATTATGTTGGCTGATGGCATGGAATATGCGTCTTTTGTAGAATCAAAGGGTTTTGATGTAATATCAAAACCGGCAATTTCCATTAAAAACAATGCTGAAAAAGAATTTTCAAAATAAAACAAAAGAGTATGGCGGGATTAAAAATAAATATTGACTTTGACTTGAATAAGTTCAACAGGCTGGTTAAAAGGGTGAATGAACTCAAAGAAACTCTCAACGAACTTGGCAGAAGCCATCCTAATTTCAATAAGTTGTTAACAGAGCTTGAAAATACAAGTAACGAAATGAAGCGGATGAAATCGGAGTTGTTGAGTATTAATACCGCTTTGGCACATATCGATTTATCCCAAAAAGTGGTAGAAGATTCCAAGAAAATCAGAAAATCTACGGATGAAATAGGTGATTCATTCAGAGAATATGCAGATTCTATAAATGGAATCAAAGCTCAAATGAAAGAGCTTACTCAAGAATTTAACAGGATGAGTGAAGCGGAAAAAAACGGTGCATCAGGTCAAGCAAACATAAATAAATGGGCCGAATTGAATGCCCAATTGAAAATCACATCCGAAGGGGTGCGTGCTTTATCAAAAGAGTATGCAAACAATGCAATAATAAGTCAAGCCCAAGAGGGCAGTTTAAAATCGCTCCGTGCACAATTGTCAAACTTGAGATATGAATATGACAATATATCTCGTGACCTTCGTAATGGAACAACAGGGGCCGAACTGGTTGCACAAATAAAAAAAGTGAATGACGAGCTTAATGTAGCGGAACAAGCAACCGGCCGGTATCAGCGAAATGTCGGAAACTACGCCTCTGCTTGGAATGGGTTAAATGTGCAAGTTCAACAAGTAGCTCGTGAACTTCCATCCCTTGCGTATGGCTTAAATACGTTCATATCGGCCATTGGTAACAACTTGCCCATGCTGGCAGATGAAATACAACGAGCCAGAAAAGAATACAAATCTCTTATCGCCGAAAATAAAAAGGCTACACCTGTATGGAAACAACTTATTTCATCTATTTTTAATTGGCAAACGGGATTAGTGGCGGGAATAACGGTTTTAGCCTTATACAACAAGGAAATAATAGAATGGACGAAATCGTTATTTAACGCAAAGAAAACATTGTCTGAAACGTACAAGACCACAGAAGAGTTTAATAAAAGTGTAAGTGTAACGTCTGGAAATGTCATTGCCACATTAGAGCAGTTATCTGCTGGCTGGAAAAAGTTAGGCGGAGATATCAAAGCACAAGAAAAGTATATCCTTGACTATAAAGATGATTTTGATCGTTTAGGTGCCGCCGTTAATTCTGTAGAAGAGGCGGAAAATATTTTAATCAAAGGCAAAGCTGCGTTTATTGAAAGCATTATTGCTAAAGCAAAGTCTACATCTATAATGAAACTTGCATCCGAAGAATATGTGAAGTATCTCCAAAAGATGAGGGAAGCGGAGGCCATGCCTGAAGGACGTACACGTTCCTATTGGAATTATGCTGGTGCTGCTAATGGAGGGTTCCAAAAAGTTACTTTTTTCGAAAAGAATAAAGAGAAAATAGCAACAGAAGAAGAAGCGAAAAAATACCTTGATTCTTTTAATGCGATGATAGACGATGTTATCGAAGCTGAAAAGGATGGAACCGAAAAACTAAAGAATGCAGGGATAGAACTCACAAACTCATTGGTAGAGGGTTCTGTCGGAGCAATAAAGGCCGCCATTACTCAAAAGCAACAGGAATTAGAAAAAGTAGTTGATCCTAAAGAATACCAACGTATAGAGGATGAAATTAAAGTGATGCAGGCAAAGTTAGAAGCTATAACCGGGAAATCGACGAAAAAAGAAAATGCTGTTTTCGATCAGAAAAACCGGTTATTAGAAATAATATCTAAAAATGCTCTTGAGCGGATTGAAAAAGAAATAGAATTAGAGAATCAAGCAGCACAGGAGCGCATAAATGCTATGGATGAAGGATTTAATAAGGAACAAGCTCAAAGGGAATTTAATAATAAAAAAGAGCTTCAAGCCTTACAAAGGCAAAAAGAAGAATATATCCGATCTTATATCCAGACACAAAAGGAAATATTTGAAGCGAAAGAAGATTTGAAAGCCAAACAAAATCCGAATTATAAAAAACAGTCTTTCGATTCTTCCTCTATATCTGTCGATACGTCTATGTTCGATGTTGTTGAAATGTTGACAATAAAAAGACAAAGCGCTGACTTAGCTAAATACTATAAAGATTTATTGTCCACATATCAGGACTATACAACGAAGCGGTTAGAGATCCAGAAAAAGTTTAACAAAGATAGAAATGCATTAGAGAAAGCCGGAGCCTCACAGGAGCGAATAAACGAATTAGAGTACCAACGAAAAGAAACCTTAGATGCCATTGATTTGGAATTTGCGCAGCGTGAGGATTCATTTCAAGCATGGATGAATCATATTGCTAATCTAAGTTTGGAAAAGTTGCGGGAAATGCTGATGCTTGCAAAAGAAGAATTGCAACGCCAGGAACTGATAAATCCTAATGATCCACAATTAGCGGTAATTCGTGCACAGGTTACTACATTAGAAAATTCAATCAGAAATAAACAAAATAATTCGTCACCTGGAAAAAGAACTGTCAAGGAATGGCAAGATTTGTATAGCACTCTTCAAAAAGTAGATCAAGAATTTACAGAAATAGGGGACACTGTAGGTGGTACGATCGGAGAAATAATCAAAGCAGCAGGAAACATTACTTCTTCAACCTTGCAAATGGTTGATAGTATTGTTACTCTGGCCAGTTGGTCTACAATTGCCACTAAAAGAGCCGCCGAGGGTGCTACGGCCGCAATAATCAAAGTAGAGCAAGCCTCTGTTATCCTTACAGCCATATCCGCTGCACTTAAAATTGCAACGTCAATTGTCGGGCTGTTTAAAAGAACGGATTATATGGCCGAGTTTCGGAAAGAAATGGCGAAATTGAACCATGAACTTGAAATAACCAAATTAAACGCTCGTATCGGTTCGGACGAGCACAATACCATATTTGGTAATGATTTATGGAAGAATGCCAAAAATAATATTGATGCGGCGAGGGAAGCTCTTCAAAAATATAACGAGACTCTCAATGATATTGCAAATAGAAAGGTGTATGAAAATATTTCGCAAAAAATAGCAAAAGCATTCGACATAGACCTAAGTCAAACTTTTGATTCATTGGAGGATTCCATAGCAAACATGCAGATACAGATTCGGCATTCTACATGGTTCAGGGATGCCAAATATCAATCTTTGAAAGATGCCGTGCCGGAATTATTTAACGAAGATGGTTCCGTAAATATGGAGGCTTTGGAAAAGTTTATAGGGTCGGATACCTTCAAGAAATTAAGCGAAGAGAATCAGAATTATTTGCAAAAAATGTCTGACGATTGGAAGGTTTATCAAGATGCTGTTGAGGAGGTAAAAGATTATTTATCTGATATATTTGGCGATCTGGGCAATACCATGATGGACACGATTGTTGAGGCATTTGCTAATGGGACCGATGCGGCCAAGTCGTTTGTTGATTCTGTTTCCGGTATGTTGGAAACGTTGGCTAAACAGATGGTGTATTCCGTCACTTTAGGCCCTTTGATGGAAAAAACACAAGAGGAAATGTTGAAAGTTATGCAAAATACGGGATTGTCGGATAAGCAAAAGTTTGATCAATGGACCGATATTTTAAATAGCCTTGTATCGGATGCTATAAGTCAACAGGAATTAGCCAATAAGTTATTAGAACAGTATCAGCAATTGGCAGCAGATAAAGGCTTTGACATATTTTCCCACAAATATTCGCAATCCTCAACATTCGGAACTTCACTCGCTGCAGATCAAGATTCTGTTAATGAATTGAATGGACGATTTACGGCCTTGCAGATGGTCGGAGAAGAAATAAAAGAGGAGTCTGTAAAACAGACTTCTGTTCTTGAAGTGATAGCTGGGGTCCTGGCTGGTGGAAATAAATCAATTGATAATCTTCCAGATATTTCAGCAGAAGGAAGGGCTATTGCAATAGAAGGCTATGAATCCCGTATAAATGTCGTTTTTCCGAAAAATGAATTTGCCAATATTGTCAATGGAATAAATGATGTAAAATCAATCATTGACGAAATGCGAACAAAGCAGGTCGAGAGTTCTATGGACATCCAAAGTGTAGCAGAAGCGACGACGACTATTGCTAAGAACAATATTAAAATTGCCGCAAATACGGAAGAAATAAAACAAAGTGCTAAACATGTGTTTGGATAAAATGGTATAAAGGCGAGGAATATTATTTTCGTACCTGTACGGACGGTAGAAATATGTCAAGGTTCCGGCAAGGGTAAAACAACACTAAGGTTACCCTAAGGAATATGTACATAAGTCCAATTCCAGGTTGACGCTCCAAATGTGGATTATGATCGCACGGGCTTAACACGGGCGATTTCAGGCACTTTCTTTTCGCAAGCAATACGAGTATAGAAAAGATGGCGTTATTGGATATTAGGGGAGAAAAACGGACAAATCCGGGCTTTATTTATTCATTCTGTCGATATTATCCATAAATTACCTATATTTGCAATAACGTTTTTCATGGTATTAGTGTTTAGGTTATTCATTGGTGTTTATAAAGCCGTTTTACTAAAATCCCGTTACTGTCTTGATCTGGTAACGGGGTTTGTTATTTTTATTCGGTGGCAAAACTCGGTATTCGGTACTCCCCTATAAGGGAGAGTACGTACCGAATACCGAATTTTTTGTTTGGTAATTGGTTCGGTAATTCGGTACGTACCGAACCGAGTTTATTCAGGTTCATACCCTTCATAATAGTACGACTGATTGATACCTTTGAATATCACTTCCCGGTCATTTACACGGTCTGTCAATGCCTGACGCAATAAGGTACGTAATTCCAGGTCGTTTATTGGGCTTCTTTCCATCGCTTGTAAATACAGAACCTTATCGACGCTCTGCCAATCAATAACAACGGAAAGACGTTTTTTTAGGATCATATCAAGCCAAATGCGGGTAGATCGTCCGTTACCTTCCATAAACGGGTGTGCAACGTTCATTTCAACGTATTTCGCTATAATTTCGTCAAATGTCGTTTCTGGCATGTTCTCTATCACTGGCAATATGGCATCAAGGTATAAACAGTTGGCAAAGCGGAAATTCCCCTTTGATATGTTAAGTTTACGTACTTTTCCGGCAAAGTCATACAAGCCGTCGAAAAGATACCGGTGTATGTCACATAAGCCCTTCACCGTCCCCACCTCGATACGGTCTATATCGCCGGTATCAAATAAAGCGTGAGCTTTTACAAGGCTTAATCTGTCTATTTCTTTCGTATTCATATTCATTCTACTTTGATGTTAATCTCATCAATCTTTACCTTTCAAATAATCTTTCCGAACTTCAAATTTTATTAGATTTTTAATTTCTTTTATATCATTTGTCATCCCCCAAATCTTAAAAAAACAAAATGATTTGCAATATCCCAAATACTATAATCACAATCGATACAAACAATGTAATACTTTCCATGATAATCTATATTTAAGTGTTAATAAAATCATTCTACTTTCTTCAATTCAAGTTTGGCTCCACAATTGGGACAGACAAATGATGTTTTCTGGCTATCAGAGAATAATTCCGATAAAGGTACATTTATTGCCTCTGATATTTTAACCAGCGTATCAAAAGAAGGCCTACTCTTTTCATTGATGATATTGGTCATATTTTCCCTACTAATACCAACTCTTTCAGCAAGTTCCTTTGCTGTTACATTTTGTTCTTTCAATACATCTTTAATTCTTAAATACATAATCGTTCAATTTATTTAAACACAAAAGTATTAAAAGTAATCTTTTATATCACATTTAAACTGTTAAAGTAATGTTAAATATTACTTTGTGCTTGCGTATAGTAATTAGGCATATTACTTTTGCATCATAAAAGTAACACATAGTATAACAGTGAACAGATATACAGCTATGACAAACGAGGATTACATGAACAACGAGTTGACAGCGTTAGCCGCCATGACGGAAGAGGAAGCCTGCAAAGTTTATAATGTGGATTATAAAGCCGAGGCAGAAATCTACATTCGTGATTATTGGATGTACATAGCATAAACAAGATTACTAACACATAAACACTATACGATCATGAAGAATTTTAGAACTAAAGTATTCAAACAAGCCTATGAGCTTATGAGAGCAACAGGTAAGGCGTTTGCCGTATGCCTGTCAAAAGCATGGGCGTTGTACCGTCTCACTAAGCGGATGCACAAGGAAATAGTAACGTTTGCTTATGAGAAAGCAGACGGAAGCCTGAGAAAGGCAAAAGGAACGTTACAGGACGTTCAGAACTTTGTCAAGGGAACAGGGACACCCAACTATAAAACGGTGCGTTATTTTGATGTTGAGGCGAACGGGTTCCGGTCATTCAAAGCAGAGAATTTAATCACAGTATATTAAAATCCGGTAGGGCTGTCGGTCAAACCGACCCCCTCTACCACAAACAAAATAATATTACAATCATGGAATTTAAAGATTTAGCAACAAAGTTCGAAGGTCTTACAGCAGATCAAGTAGGGGTATTAGCAGAGTTCGGCAAAAATATTTTAGATGATGCCGGCATATTCGGTTTACCTTCTTATTTATTGGGCTTAATTCAGGATATGCTCAATACAGACGAATTTGATATTGAAGAGAATAGGCTTACAATAAGATCACTCTTACATATCGTGGAATTAGTCAATGATTTAAATATACGATGTTGGGATGAACATAAAACCCCGTTCGGACTTACAGGCATTAGAAAAGACAACCAATATGTCGGATTAGATAACGAGACTAAAATAATAGCATCATGAAAGCATTATCCTTGATATTCCTGTTGATGGCCGGATTGCTTCTGGCAGGATCGGAAAGCGAATATTTCTTAGGGAACATAATCGGTATGATAATACTGTTCATTGCCGGCAACAAATTGAAATTGTTTTATGGAGATTGTGGTAAAAGATAAAGAAATTATAAAAGAGCTTCTTAGAGACTTGAAGACTTTAAATAACATAGTAGTCAACATTTCCTATCAGGAGATAGGAAATATTCAAAACAGTACATTGACAAACGTAAATACATGCAATCATGATAAAAGAATATAAGATCGGCAATGTCGCACGAGATTGGATCGTCAGATATCAAAGCGAGACGGAAAGAGATATTATGCTCGCAAATATAAACAGGATTATGAATAATGTAATAACAAGTTACATTGTCGAAGAAATTAGCGATAAGGAAACGTTAGATATGCTGGTGACATTATCCAATGTTTCAAGCCTAATTGATTCAATTGGAAAGGATGAATGAAGTATAACTGCCACATAGTACAATGATAGACGAAAGTTCGCATGTTGGGGCTTCGGGCCCAGCGTATCACGTTTGGATGTCCCGCCGGTAATATCGCCGGCGGGTATGGGATAAAGATTGCAACTGATCAGATGTTTATGATAATCTTATCAAGAACATCAACCCTTGTGGACCGGAGCGACCGGACATTGCAAAGCGAGATTGCAGCAAGGGACGAACGCACGCTGAACCGGCACCAGCATAGCCGGAGGCGAGATACAGGACATAAGCAGATAGATATTAGAGGTTATCACCTTGAAAGGGGTATATGGCTTGAAATTCAATAGATTTGCTATCTGATAACCTATAACTGATAACCTCGGGTAAATATCGTGAGAGCGGTCTTATTTCGATTGCAAGGAACTTATACTAATGGTGACGCTATGTGCGTTTAAATAGGCTTTCAGTAGCTCCAGCCACACCCGGCACGGTCTTTGAGCCTGTCCTTTGATGGAATGCTGGGAGCGAATGTTAAGGTTATCACTTTTTTGTTTATAATATAATGTTCTACAGCTAGTTATGTTTGATATAACCTATAACCTGATAACCTGTGTGTTTATTTTAGAGATAAATATAGAGGTTGACGAATATTTGGTTATAAATAACTGATTGACATATTAATAACATGCAGTCGTCAACCTGTCAACCTCTGTAAATTGTATACAAAATACCCTATAATATAAAAGTTAATATTGCAGGAGCTTTTGTTAGTGAGAATGAGAGAGTATCTTTTTATTGATATTGCGAAGAAGAGAAACAAAAATAGACTCTATCACCAATGAAGTAATAGAGTCTATTTTTCAATTGTAGTACCAATGTAGTACCAATTTTGTTTTTAGAGAGGTGCCTGGCAGATTCGAACTGCCGTACATGGTTTTGCAGACCACTGACTAAGCCACTCATCCAAGGCACCATACGAATATTTCGTATATTTATTATTGTAAAAGACACAATAAGTCTTCCGAGGTTCCTGGCGGATTCGAACCGCCGTACACGGTTTTGCAGACCGCTGACTAAGCCACTCATCCAAGGAACCAATATGTTTTTGTAAACATTCCGGTTTTGCGAGTGCAAAGAAAGATAATATATTTGGAATATGCAAATCTTTTTCTCTCTTTTTGTTTTCGGGGAGGTTTGGAGAAGTAAGGAAAAAGAGGTTACTTTGTCATCTATTAGCATAAACAATAAGATAATGACATATATTGAAACTGAAATCCTCGGTGTGTGGATCATTGAACCGAAAGTGTTTAAAGATGCACGCGGTTACTTTATGGAGGCTTGGAAGAAGGCGGAGTTTGAAGAACATATCGGCAAAGTGGAATTTGTGCAGGATAACGAGTCTTGTTCATCAAAAGGCGTGTTGAGAGGATTGCATTACCAGTTGGCTCCTTACTCGCAGTCCAAGTTGGTACGCGTGATAAAAGGATGTGTTTTGGATGTGGCCGTCGATTTGCGTAAAGGTTCTCCGACATTCGGGAAATATGTAGCAGTCGAGTTGTCCGATGAGAATAAACGTCAATTTTTTATCCCACAGGGATTCGCCCACGGTTTTCATGTCATGAGCGAGGAAGCGGTTTTTACTTATAAAGTCGATAACCCTTATGCACCTACACATGAGCGCGGATTGCGTTTTGACGATCCGACGGTCGGGGTGGACTGGAAGATCACGGAACCGGCTATCCTCAATTTGTCGGATAAAGATAGGAATGCTGCTTTACTGCAAGACGCTGAGATAAATTTTGAGTTTTGAATTATGAATTAAAAATATAGATATGAAAACTTACTTGATTACCGGAGCGGCTGGTTTTATAGGCGCTAATTTCATTAAATACATGTTGGCGAAGTATCCCGAAATAAAGATTGTGGTTTTGGATCTGCTGACCTACGCCGGTAATCTCGGAACGATTGCCGAAGACATCGACGGGGAGCGTTGCGAGTTTGTGAAAGGTAATATCTGCGATCGTGCGTTGACGGACGAGCTCTTTGCCAAATACCAGTTCGATTATGTCGTTAATTTTGCGGCGGAAAGCCATGTGGACCGCAGTATCGAGAATCCGCAGCTTTTTCTGGTCACGAATATATTAGGTACTCAAAATCTGCTCGATTCTGCTCGTAAAGCGTGGGTGACGGGCAAAGCGGCTACCGGTTATCCTGAATGGCGTGAGGGTGTCCGTTTCCACCAAGTGTCTACCGATGAGGTGTATGGTAGCCTGGGGGCCGAAGGCTATTTCCATGAAACGACTCCATTGGACCCACGTAGTCCGTACAGTGCATCCAAGACGAGTGCCGACCTGTTTGTACAAGCTTACTCCGAAACTTATAAGATGCCGGTCAGCATCACCCGTTGTTCCAACAATTATGGTCCGTACCATTTCCCGGAAAAGCTGATACCTCTGATTATTAAAAACATTCTCGAAGGTAAATCGCTTCCTGTTTATGGTGACGGGACAAATGTACGCGACTGGCTGTACGTGGAAGACCACTGCAAGGCTATCGACTTGGTGATCCATAAGGGACGGGCAGGGGAGGTCTATAACGTAGGAGGCCATAACGAGAAGCAGAATATCGAGATCGTGAAGTTGACAATCAGTACCATTCGCCGATTGATGACGGAACAACCCGAATACCGCCGGATTCTGAAGAAAAAAGAGATCGGTGCGGACGGGCAGATTTCCATCGACTGGATCAACGACAGCCTGATTACTTTTGTAAAAGACCGTTTGGGCCATGACCATCGTTATGCCATTGATCCGACAAAGATTACAAACGAATTGGGCTGGACACCTGAAACTTCTTTCGAAACCGGAATTGTCAAGACGATCCGTTGGTATCTGGACAACCAGAAGTGGGTGGAAGACATCACGGGAGGAGATTATATGAAATATTACGAGCGGATGTATGGGAACCGTTAAGGTTCCCATACATCCGCAGCCTTTACCAAAGCTAAGTCTTTTCCTAATTCCGGCGCAGCTTCCTCGATCTGTTTGCGTACTGCGTCGCGGATATCTTTCCGGATATTCTTGCGTGTGCTGTCCAATTCCGCTTGCTTGGCCGGCTTGAAAATATCCTTGTATTTACATTTCGTGATCTTATATTTGAAATCATCCAGGTTGCCGGTGATGTCGATTCCTAATTTGAAAGGAACGGGCGATTTGAGTACCGATAGATGGTAATTGAATGTCATGTCCAAATTATGCGTTCCGCCGACAGCCACTTTGTAACGGTCCATTTCCACCAAGAATGGGAAGACTTCGATCTTATTGTCTTTGATGGCAAGGTCTACTGAAATACTGTCTATCATATTCCGTTTCTTGTTTTTGAACATCAGTGTCTTGGATATTTCGGTAAATGTTTCTCCATCGAGCAGTACCATATTGTCCCCGTGTAGATAGCAAGACGAGTTAATGGACGGCATAATGAGAGACATGGTCGAATCCATCTTGCAAGTAGCCGTGACCTGACAATCCAAAACACCTTCGAACGAACGGAGCATCGGGACTAATGTGTCGATGGAAGGGAAGAGGGCGATCAACTTCTCCACCTTCACATCTTCCATATCGAGGTCTAAACCGGCGGTTGCCTCTTGTCCGTTCTTAGCCCGGTAGACCATTGTCAGGTTCCCATTCCCCATATTGGATTGTATATTGAGCTTGCTCAAGTTGATACTCTGATCGCGCAGGACAATCTCGCCGACCACGTTCTCTAATTCCAGATCCTTGAAATCGATACGTTTTGCATTCGTATGGAGAGCCACGTCGAGAAAGGCTGGAAGAACAAATAATTGGCTGGTCGTGTCGGTTTCTGTTTGTGCGATACTATCTTGCAGCGATTCGGTATTGAGTTGTGCGATATTTTCATCACTGAGCATTAGTAGGTCCGTGTTTTCCCCATATTGCATACCGTTGTTGACTGCCTGCATCAACTGATTACAATCGATATAATCCGAATTTAGATTGAAATTTCCTTTCAACTTTCCTCCGCGGAGCATCGCTTTCCGGATCTGGCTGATCTCGCCGTTAAGGGTGAAATTACTTTTGCCGAGATGCAGGCGGGCATCTGTCAGTGTGATGTCGTTTGTGTTGAACCTCATCGTCGTCGGCTCCATCCATATCGGGAGTGGGAACATGCGGCTGAAACCGCGCATTTGTTTGAAAGAGATGCTGCCCCGTGCTTCCCATTTGCGCAGGAATTGACCTTCTGTTTTGCTACTGTCGCCGACGGCAGTTTTCCCGGCCATCTTCTTTCTCTTTTCTGTTAGATGTACACGTTGTTCGTCGGTCAGTGTGCGGCGTTGCCGGTTTGCCATCTGTAGGCGTCGTGCATCACGATAGGGAAGGGCCTCGATCGTAAACGAGCTTCCCGTCAGGGAGAGGCCTGTCCGTAAAGGCATACTGATGTATTTCAGTGTGTCGATCGAAATGACAGCGGCTGCAGTCGGGGTTAGTTTGTCGGAAGTGGACGGTTTGATACCACCTTTCAGTTCGGAACGTCCGGCCACGATCCAGACGGAATCGGCCGTTCGGGTTCTCAGATGGTTGAAGGCCAATTGCCCGGTCATCGGTATGACGGCTGTTGTATCAATAACAGGCGATGTTTGAGCAAGCATTTCCAATTTACTTATGTTCGTGCTGATTTCATCTTTATATTTGATATTCAGGCTATCTATTCCCATCGTCATCCGCATCAGGTTTTGTGATTCGATGTAAAGACTTTTCTGGTGTGTCGTGTCGATTGTCAGATAGGCATCGGAAATGAAAATATCCATGCCGAGTGACTGGCTGAACGCTTTTAGCTTGTCAATATTGAGTTTTCCTGAACTGTGTATCTTCCCGAACCGGCTTTCGACAAGGTCATTCACGGTAAAAGTGGTCGATAGGTCTGCATCCATTACACCTTCCACTAACAGCGTGTCCGGATTAAGGAATTCCTGTCCCAACCGGGTGAAGTCCACTTTACCTTTCATTCCGGCCCGGACGGCCGGATTTTTGAACAGGTTGGTTACTTTGGCCTGCATATCCAATGAAGTGTTGAGCCCTTTCATCGTGAGTTGTTCGAGCGAGACGAAAGAAGAATCCGGAAAAGGTCCGTTCAGATGGATATCTAGGTCCATTTCCAGTGTGTCGATACCTTGTTTGATGTCCTTTATATGATAGGAGCCGTTTTCTATTTTGCAACACAGGTTCGCATTTGGTACGATACTGTCCCCTAAGAAACCGTGAATGCTTCCTTCCATAAGGATTGAGCCTTCCGCTTGTATCTTATCGCGATTCTGGAAATAGGCATCGGGAATGAATTTCAGCAGATCGTTCATATCCGAGATTTTCAATCCCATATCCATATCGATACGGGTGTGTCGGTTTTCCGGAAAGTGGCGTATAGTGCCATCGGCGGTGAAAGGCAGATTGTTCACCTTCAATTCCGCATCTTTCAAGGTAGTCGAGTTGTAGTGTTCGGCGAGCACTAACCTGCTTTTGAGATGAAGTGACAAGTCGTTTTTCAATGTATAAGTTGGGTTACTGAATAAAAGGGATGAACAGCCCATTTCCAAATCGAGTGTATTGGCTCCTCCAGCCAATGAACCGTCAAGGCGTACGAAGAAGCCCTGCATTTCGGTAAAAAGGTCAGCTTGGCGGTCGTCATACGTGAAATGTCCTCCGTAGATGCGTACCTTTTGCAGGTCGATAGGCGGCAGGGGCTTTTTGCCTGCATCGGTCTCTGTCGAATCCGTCTCACTTTCGTAAATATCCCAGTTCGCACGTCCGTTTTTATTGACGAATCCATAGAAACGCGGGTTCTCGATGGAAAAGTCTTTGATGGTGATCTTACTACCAAAAAGGTAATCGAGTGGTTGCAAAGACAGGGTTGCCCGGTTGAAAGCAAGCAGCGAATCGGAAGGAATTGCCAGTTCTTCTTCATGGGCGGTCGAATCTTCGGCTGCGTGCGAGATCAGGTGGCCGTTCGTCAGCTTCACGCCTAAATAAGGATAGGTTTCGAAATAGGTCAGTTCCACCCGTTCGCAATCCAAATGTGCATCGATGAACTTATTTGCCTGCTCGATAACCAGTGGCGTCAGTTTCTCTGGCGGCAATACTCCCCAGTTCAGAATGCTGAACCCGATAGCCGGGAGTATGAATATCAGGGTTATAGTCGCCAGAACGATGATCGTCAGTATTTTCTTTTTCCTTTTCATATTTATCTTATGTATGCTTCTGTCAAGAATTATAATATACAAAAGTATGAAAAAGCCGGAGATGACGAAGGTGATCTGTTGCCTTTTTTGAATAATCCGTTTAGTGCTCATTCCGTTTTGCCATTTGAAGATTGGGTCGTGGTTTAAAAAAAGATAGACAAAGTAAGATTAGGATCGCATGGCGAGCCCCCTTATTGTCAAAAACGATCTGAAATTGCAAAATCTGAGTTAAAATAAACGGTTTGCAGAGGTCTGTTTTCTGTTTAAAAGGTGGTTAGGAAAAGACTGTTCCCGTGAGGTGCGCAGTTTTTTCCCGCGAAGACGGTCTTCGTTGCCATGACGACCGTCTTTGTATAAGGGGAAGTCGGCATCCTGGGGCGATGAAGTCCGTTTTTACGGCGATGAAGACGGTCGTCACGGAAACGGGGTGCCGGAATCCTTGAAAATACCCTCGGATTTCTTTCCATATTCCTTGACTCTCCCTTTTGTTTCCCCGGATATCCGATTCTCCGGGAGTTTAGCTTTGTCAGAATGTCGGGAATTCCGGTAAAAAGATTGACAAACAGCCGGCTTTTTTTATTTTCCAAGTGGACGGTTTTCATATATGCCACGAAAAGTGCCGTTTTGGTGTGTAAAGGTCAATCTGAAAGCGTTCAGCTTTTCGATTGAAATAGAAAAACAGGGGGATATTGTAAAATTTATCCTTGTGAAATAATAATTGACTTTATTTGAGTTCGTGCCTAAACAATGCAGATGTGCATTTTGGACAAATATCGTTTTGCTATATGTATTACGGTAAAGCTGTATATTTGTTGTGTTAAAAAATATTACCCGCAATACTATTCTAAAAACATGGGATAGAAATCCGATTTTGATGGGGTAGTAGTGATATTTTGATTATCTTTGCAATTGTCATGAAACATTTGCCTGATTGAGTAGTATGGAGCCCTAAACTAATAAAAAATATAAATGAACATGTCGTAGATGACCTTAATAGCAGATTGTCTTCTAAATCAGAGTTTCTCCGAAGTTAAGTATGGCAAGATTGACAGTTATGACACGTTAATGAGTTTGGTAAAGTAAAAAGTAATATATTTATGGATTTTCGTCTGAAAGTATTTCACAGCGTAGCCACGAATTTGAGCTTTACGAAGGCTTCAAAAGAGTTGTTTATCAGTCAGCCAGCCATCAGCAAGCATATTCATGAATTGGAGGTGCAATATAAAACATCGTTGTTCGATCGGGTGGGAAGCCATATCGGACTGACCCATGCGGGTGAATTGTTGTTGTCGCATACGAAACAGCTGTTGGCTGCATACCGGCAGATGGATTTCGAGATGAACCTGTTGACGGATAATTTTGCCGGGGAACTGCGGTTGGGGGCAAGTACGACGATTTCCCAATATGTGCTGCCGCCTGTCCTCGCCTCTTTTATCAAGAAGTTCCCGGAGATAAAAGTCTCTTTGCTGAACGGGAATAGCCGCGATATCGAACAGGTCTTGCGGGAGGGAAAGATCACCCTCGGCCTGGTCGAAGGAACGGCGCACCAGAGCACGCTTCACTATACCCCTTTTATGAGAGACGAACTGGTCGTCGTGGCGCATACGGGCAGTTCATTGGCGGCCTATGACGAGATTTCGCTCGAACAGCTCCGTACGCTGCCTCTTGTCCTGCGCGAAAACGGTTCGGGAACGCTGGATGTGGTGGAAGCTGCCCTGGCGGAACATCAGGTGAAACTTTCGCAACTGAATGTGGTGTTGCAGATGGGGAGTACGGAAAGTATTAAGTTGTTTTTGGAGAACTCCGAGGTGTTGGGAATTGTTTCTATCCGTGCCGTGACCCGCGAATTGATGTCCGGCAGGCTGAAGGTGATCGAAGTGGAGGGGTTCCGCGCCGAACGGATGTTTACCTTTGCCGAGCCGCAGGGACAGAACGGGGAGTGGAAGAAAGCTTCATCCGATATGCCTGCCAAAACTGGCGATAACCTGATGTTATACTCTATAAAAACATATTAGGAAAGGATAGAGGAAAAAAGCCTTACTTTTGCCACGGTTTTAAAAAATAATGGATTTTAAACTTGATTGAATATGTTTAGCGAAAAAAGGAGTAACGTACTTCATGGCATTCTGTTGATCGCCCTTTTCTCTTGTTCTGCTTTTTACATAGCAGAGTTTCCCTTTGTCAAAAATCTATCCTTCAGTCCTCTGATCGTCGGTATCCTGTTGGGAATGGTATATGCGAACAGTTTGCGCAACCATCTGCCTGAGACATGGGTGCCCGGTATTTTGTTTTGTACGAAGCAGGTACTGCGTGCCGGTATCGTGTTGTATGGTTTCAGGCTGACATTCCAGAGCGTGGCCGAGATCGGGCTTCCGGCCATCCTGATCGATGCGATTATAGTGGCGGCTACCATATTCATAGGTTTGTTTGTCGGGCGTTTGCTGAAAATGGATAAAGATCTCGCTTTGCTGACATCCACCGGTAGCGCGATCTGTGGGGCTGCTGCCGTATTGGGAGCCGAGCCGGTCGTGAAAAGCGAGCCGCATAAAACAGCGGTGGCCGTTTCGACAGTCGTTATTTTCGGCACTTTGTCGATGTTTATCTATCCGGCCATGTACCGTGCAGGCATATTGGACCTGACATCTGAACAAATGGGGCTTTATACCGGATCGACCTTGCACGAGGTGGCGCATGTCGTAGGTGCAGGTAATGTTATGGGAAAGGAAATTTCGGATACGGCTATTATCGTGAAAATGATTCGCGTTATGATGCTGGCTCCCGTCTTGGTGATGATGAGTTTTGCTTTGGCGCGTACCGCCGTGAAAGCCGTATCTGATAGCGTAAAGGAAACAGCAGCCGTTACAGCAAAACGGGGTAAGATCACAATCCCGTGGTTTGCTTTCGGTTTCCTGGCTGTGATTGGTTTTAATTCTTTTGATCTGTTGCCTCATACAGTTGTGGACGGGATCAATAATATAGATACATTTATGTTGACGATGGCCATGACGGCATTGGGTACGGAAACTAGTATCGAGAAGTTTAAGAAAGCCGGAGCGAAACCTTTCATCTTGGCGGCAGTATTGTATATCTGGTTGTTAGGTGGTGGCTATTTGTTGGCGAAGTATTTGGTTTAACATAAATTGCTTGATGCTGTGGTGAGGGAGTGTCTTAATAAATTATTACCTTTGTGCCCAAAACAAGAAAAATAGAGAAAAGTGGTTTCAAAGGTAACAAAAGGTATTATAATTTCGTTCTGGCTGCTGTTTGCGATAGCGGTAGGTGCTGTAGTTTTATTGTTTTCAGCAATAGCCAAAGGCTCGATAGGCTATATGCCACCGGTCGAACAGCTTGAAAACCCGATTGATAAATATGCTTCACAGGTCGTGTCTGCTGATGGGAAAACACTCGGTATCTATGCGCATAGCCAGGATAACCGTATCATGGTCAATTATAACGATCTATCTCCCGATTTGGTGAAGGCGTTGATCGCAACGGAAGATGTCCGTTTTGCCGAACATAGCGGTATCGATGCGCAGGGACTGTTTCGTGCAGTTGTTAAGAGAGGCATTTTGATGCAGAAAAGTGGTGGTGGTGGTAGTACCATTACGCAACAATTGGCAAAGCAATTGTTTTCTCCAAGTGTTGACAATGTGATGGAACGTTTGTTCCAGAAACCGATCGAGTGGGTGATTGCCGTCCAGCTTGAACGTTATTATACGAAGGAAGAGATCATTAATATGTACCTGAATAAGTTTGACTTTCTTTATAATGCCGTGGGAATCCAGTCTGCTGCCCGTGTTTATTTCGGAAAGACGCCCAAGACGTTGAAGATCGAGGAAGCGGCGACACTTGTCGGAATGTGTAAGAATCCCTCTTATTTTAATCCCAGGCGCCATAACGAGCGGACACGCGGACGGCGTAACACGGTTTTGGAACAAATGCAGAAAGCCGGCTATATAACGCAGGCGGAATGTGACTCGCTGAAGGCTTTGCCGCTCACACTTCATTTTAGCCGTATGGATCATAAGGAAGGGTTGGCTCCTTATTTCCGCGAATATCTGCGCTTATTTTTGACGGCGAAGAAACCTGAGCGTAAAAACTATCGGGGATGGCAGATGCAGCAGTTCAAGGAAGACTCGGTTGCCTGGGAAACGAATCCTGCATACGGTTGGTGTAACAAGAACAAAAAGGCTGATGGAGAATTCTATAATTTGTATACGGATGGTTTAAAAATATATACGACCATTGATTCCCGTATGCAGAAATATGCTGAGGATGCCGTCCGTGAGCATATCGGAGGTTATCTTCAACCTGCATTTTTTAAAGAGAAGAGAGGAAAAAGTTATGCTCCGTTCTCCCGTGATTTACGTCAAGGCGAGGTTGATACGATCTTTATGCATGCTATGCACCAGACAGATCGGTACCGTGCCATGAAGAAGGCGGGAGCGAGTGAGAAAGAGATAAAGGCTGCCTTTAACGAACCGGTCGAGATGCGTGTGTTCAGTTGGGGAGGTGCTATAGACACGACGATGTCTCCGTTGGATTCGATCCGCTATCATAAGAGTTTCCTGCGTACCGGCTTCATGTCGATGGATCCGCGCACCGGTCATGTGAAAGCCTATGTGGGTGGTATCGATTATAATGATTTCCAGTATGATATGGTGAATGGAGGCCGTCGCCAGATCGGTTCCACTATTAAACCTTACCTCTATTCCCTTGCAATGATTGAAGGTATCAGTCCGTGTGACGAGATGTTGCACGTGCAACAACGCCTGACCGATGAGAACGGACGGCTTTGGGAACCCCGTAACTCGAATAAGAAACGGATCGGTGAGATGGTTTCTGTACAGTGGGGATTGCAGAATTCCGACAACTGGGTGACGGCTTGGTTGATGAGCCAATTGTCTCCCTATACGTTTATTCGTCTGCTGCATTCGTTCGGATTAAAGAACGAAATGGATCCAGTAGTTTCGATTTGTTTGGGGACTCCAGATGTCTCGGTTGGTGAGATGGTAAGCGGTTATACGACTTTTGCCAACAAAGGCATACGAGTCGAACCTTTGTATGTGACCCGAATAGAGGATCCTTACGGCAATACGATTGCGAATTTCAATTCGCAGATGAGTGAAGTATTGACGGAAGATGCTTCTTATAAGATGCTCCACATGTTGAAAAATGTGATAGACGGTGGTACTGGTAGTCGTATTCGTGCCCGTTATGGCATCAAAGCGCCGATGGGAGGAAAGACCGGTACGACGCAGAATAACTCCGACGGTTGGTTTATGGGTTTTACGCCGAGCTTGGTATCCGGTGTCTGGGTCGGCGGTGAAGATCGTTCTATCCATTTCGACCGGATGTCGGAAGGACAGGGAGCTAGTATGGCTCTGCCAATCTATGGACTTTACATGCAGAAAGTTTATGCCGACAAAACGTTGGGCTATTCGCAGGAAGAGGATTTCGACATTCCCGAACAGTATCAGAATCCTTGTAAAATGGCCACCGAAGAGGAACGAAAACAGGCACCGGCAGATGTGGGTGGCATTGATAAGATGTTTGAATAAGAAACAGGCTTGCTTTTAAGTGCAATAAAAAATGCGTGGTTATGGAATTTTCATTTTATGGCCATGCATTTTTTTATTATATCCGTGTGTTTCTTTTTCATGACGGTGGAACCATAATCGGAATTTATTTGTTAGATTTGTATGTGTTAACTTTTCATGATATGGGATATGGAACGGGGAAAAGATAAAACATGGTAGACCGTCCGGTTGAAAGACTTTAACCGGGTAGTTTCCCATTATATTAAAATAATCTAATGAGACGAAAGATATGAATTTCAGAAATAAATATGTGCTGGCTATCGACCAGGGCACGACCTCTTCGAGAGCCATCCTTTTCAGCCATCAGGGCAATATCATCACACTAGCGCAGAAAACATTCCAGCAGTATTTCCCTAAGCCTGGCTGGGTGGAACATGACCCGAACGAGATTTGGTACACACAATCGTCTGCCATCAAGGAGGCTATGGCTAAAGCGGATGTGACGGATATGCATATTGCCTGTATCGGTATTGCCAACCAGCGTGAAACGACGATAATATGGGACCGGGAGACCGGCTTCCCTGTCTATAACGCCATTGTTTGGCAGGACAGACGTACGGCAGACTATTGCGAAGAATTGAAAACAAAGGGGTATGCCTCTCTGATCCAGCAGAAGACCGGATTGGTGATCGATGCTTATTTTTCTGCTACGAAGATACGTTGGATTCTTGATCATGTGAAGGGTGTCCGGGAACGTGCCGAGCGTGGGGAGCTTTGTTTCGGTACGGTCGATTCCTGGTTGGTTTGGAAACTGACCCGCGGAAACGAATTTATTACGGATATTACGAATGCCTCCCGTACGATGTTGTTCAATATTCATACGCAGGAATGGGATAAGGAACTGCTTGACCTTTTCCAAATTCCGGCATCCATGATGCCGGAAGTGAAAAGTAGTAGCGAAGTGTATTGCGAGACTTCCACCCCGATATTTAAGACCGGTATCCCGGTTTCGGGAATGGCCGGTGATCAGCAAGCCGCCCTGTTCGGACAATTGTGTACGGATATCGGTATGATTAAAACGACTTACGGAACAGGATGCTTTATGATTCTGAATACTGGAAGCAAGCCTGTTTTATCTAAAAATAATTTGTTGACGACTATTGCCTGGAAACTGGACGGGAAAGTGACGTATGCGTTGGAAGGAAGTGTTTTTGTCGGTGGTGCGGTCGTTCAATGGTTGCGTGACGAGTTAGGATTGATACAGAGTGCCGCTATCACGGAGCAGCTGGCCAATTCCGTGCCGGATAACGGAGGTGTCTATTTTGTTCCGGCGCTGACCGGGTTGGGAGCTCCTTACTGGGACCAGTATGCCCGTGGAGTCATCATCGGAATCACGCGCGGAACAAGTACAGCCCATCTGACCCGTGCCGCCTTGGAAGGTATTTGCTATCAGGTCTACGATGTCTTGATGGCTATGGAAAACGATATACATGCCAAGCCGAAAGAGATCCGTGTGGATGGTGGAGCGATTGCTAATAACTTCCTGATGCAGTTCCAGGCGGATATCTGTCGTTGTCCGGTGGTTCGTCCTCGTGTCCTTGAAACAACGGCTTTGGGTGCCGCCTATCTGGCAGGGTTGGCGATCGGTTACTGGAAAGATGTGGATGAACTGAAAGAACAGTGGTCCTTGGATAATATCTTTAGTGCTGAAATGCATGAAGAAACGGCCGAGACTTTGCTTACCGAATGGCATAAAGCGGTCGGTAGGAGCTTGAATTGGGCTGCGGATTAGTTGTATGAATAATCTATAATATATACCATGAATTTACGAAATAAAGTCTCTTTTTTTCTACTCTCTTTTGTGGCGGTTCCATTGTTTGCACAGACACCGCAACAGGAATTGGAACGGCTTCAACAAAACTATATCCAGTCTTTTATATCGAATGACGACCGGATGGCTTCATTGGTGGAACTCTTGTCAGGCATACAGCCTGAAACGGAAATATCCGATCAGGTTGTCGTTGAACTCCACCAGCGTTATCCTTTCAACGTGGAGAAAATAGCGGGATATATGGAAACGATCCGAGAAGACGGTTCCTGGCCGGATATTAACTATAACGACCAGAAACGATCGGGCTGGTCTGTCAAGGAACATGCCGACCGGGTGCTGGAACTAGCCAAGCTGTACAGGGCTGAAGAGGGCGATTGTCATTGGGAACCGAAGCTCGAATCGGTCATTCACCTGGCATTGGGCTACTGGTTCCGGGAGAAACCGGTCTGTAAGAACTGGTGGTATAACCAGATCGGTGTTCCCAAGACATTGGGACCAGCTTTCCTCCTAATGAAAGAACAATTGAACCCGGAGGAAAAGGAAGCCGCCATCGAGGTGATGGAAAATGCCAAGTTCGGCATGACAGGACAGAATAAAGTCTGGCTTGCCGGGAATGTGTTGATGCGTGGACTGTTGCAGGATGATTTCGAATTGGTAAAGGCTGCCCGTGATACTATTGTATCCGAGATTACGACTGGTATGCAGGAAGGAATCAAAAGCGACTGGAGCTTTCATCAGCACGGACCGCAGCAACAATTCGGAAACTACGGATTGGCTTTCCTGACGGAGATGAGTTCTTATTCCGGCCTGTTTGCGGGAACCGTTTTTGCCCTGAACAAGGAACAACAGGGAATTTTGAATTCTTTCCTTCTGAACGGCTATCGTTGGATTGTCTGGAAAGGGTATATGGATGTCAATGCACTGGACCGGCAATTGTTTCATAGCGGGCAGATACACAAGGCATTCAGTCTGGCTTTTGCCACAAATGCCCTGATGCGTGGCAGTTCCGCTGAAGATATCCGGCAGATGAATGAGTTCCTGAAAGATAACTATGCTCCCGAAAGAAAAGGTAGTGCTTTCATCGGGCATAAACATTTCTGGGATTCTGATCAGACCGTTCATCGTTTCTCCACCTGGATGGCTTCGGTCAAGATGGCCTCTGACCGGGTGATCGGCACGGAGTTGGTGAACGAAGATAATTTGAAAGGCTTTTATATGGGCGACGGTGCTCTTTATACGTACTGTCGTGGTGACGAGTATCTGAATATTTTTCCTTTCTGGGACTGGCGGAAGATTCCAGGCATTACCGCTTATGAGAGCGAGGCTCCCGTTCCTGCTTTTTTCAATTATGGGGCGCATGTGAGGAATAAGACTGCCTTTGTCGGAGGTGTGACGGATGGTGAAACCGGAATGACGGCAATGGTCTTGGATCGGGATGGTTTGCAGGCGCACAAGTCCTGGATCTTTACCCGCGATTATGTCCTTTGCTTAGGTGCCGGGATTCGTTCGGACAGCATTTTGGCGGTTACGACATCTGTAGACCAGCGGGTGAAACGGGGCGATTTGCTCCGATATGCCGATGGTAATTGGTTGCCGGTACAGGGAAAGTATGTTTCTTCTCCGGAGGAACAACGTTTCTTCCATGATAACACAGGGTATATTCTGTTACAACCTTCCGCCTATGTGGCCATTTCGGAAAAGCGATCCGGGCGCTGGTGTGATTTTATGGGATCATATGCTCCTAAAACGGTAGAAGGAGAGATTGTTAGTCTCTATATCGATCATGGAAGAGAGGATAACGCCGATTACCAATATTTGATCCTTCCAGCTTCTACCGCCGAAAAAACCGCAGCTTTTGCAGTACAGGATATCCGGGTGATCCGGAATGACACATCCATTCAGGCTGTTGCTGCCGGCAACTGTTTTTATGTGACGGCGTATGAGCCGCAGGTAGTAAACTTGCAAAAAGACTTGCAGGTCGATTTACAGACTCCGGGTATTTATATGTTCCGTCTGCATAATGGAAATTGGTTGATCGAAGCTGCCGATCCGACACACAAGCAACATTCCCTGTCGCTCAAAATGAATGGGAAGGATGTGAAGATCGTCTTCCCTCCCTGCCATGAACCGGGAAAAAGCATTTCTGCCCAACCGTTTATCAGTGCTCCTTTTTCCAAAGGAATCAAAGTGGATGGTAAACAAGACGACTGGAAAAACGTCTCGGCTGTAACTGGTCTAATCGCTCCCTGGGACGGGGCGGAAAAAGACAAAACCGCTTTTTATGCCTGTCATGATCAAAAGAACCTGTATTTCCTGTATGAGGTGTCTGATACTACTTTGGTTTATAATGACGAGAAGACGGAGGCTTCTGTCGGTAATGGAGACCGGATCGAGTTTTTTATGAGCAAGGATCCGGAGATGAAGACGTATTATTGTGCGGAGATCGATCCGAAGGGGAAAGTGATGGATTATGAAGCGCATAACTATCGTAAGTTTGATTTTAACTGGAACTTCAAGGATCTGAAGTTGGCAACTTCCGTCGGCAAAGATTCTTACCGTGTGGAAGGGAGCATTTCGTTGAAGACGCTAAGAAAATTAGGGTTGATTTCTCCGGAAGGTGAAATCCGCATGGGTGTTTACCGGGCCGATTATTTCGACGATGCCGGGGAGCGCGTGATCTGGTCATCCTGGATCGTCCCTGATGCTGCCGAACCGGATTTCCATATCCCGTCTTCTTTGGGAATATTAAAACTGGAGAATTTCGTACCTTTGTCACGACTAAAATAAAAGAAATATGAATAGAACGCTGATAAAAAACGCCACTATCATTAACGAAGGCCGCACCTTCACCGGTTCGGTACTGATCGAAGATGATAAGATTGCCGCAGTATATGAAGGGACAATTCCGGCTGAGTCCGGTGATGCGACCGTGATAGATGCTACAGGTAAATACTTGCTTCCGGGTGCTATCGACGATCAGGTGCATTTCCGTGAACCGGGATTGACGCATAAAGGCGATATCGCCAGCGAAAGCCGTGCTGCTGTAGCCGGTGGGGTGACTACCTTCATGGATATGCCGAATACGAAGCCTCAGACGACAACTCTTGCCGATCTGGAATGGAAATTGCAACGGGGAGCTGAAATGTCGGTTGCTAACTATTCCTTCTTCTTCGGCGGGACGAACGACAATATGGATGAAATCCGTAAACTGGATCGTAGCCGTGTGCCGGGTCTGAAACTCTTTCTCGGTTCTTCCACCGGTAATATGTTGGTCGATAAGAAGGATAGCCTGGAACGTATTTTCGGCGAAGCCGGGATGCTTATCGCTATCCATGCCGAAAAGGAGGAGGTCATCAAACGGAACATCGCTCATTATACGGGCTTGCACGGTGACGACTTGGATATCTCCTTCCATAGTAAGATCCGTAGCGAGGAAGCCTGCTATGCTTCCTCGTCCGAGGCAGTTGAACTGGCTACCCGTCTCGGTTCCCGTCTGCATATTCTGCATCTTTCGACAGCAAAAGAACTTTCTTTGTTGAGTAATAAGCTTCCGATTAGTGAAAAGAAGATCACAGGTGAAGTATGTGTGCATCATCTTTGGTTTCACGATGGCGATTATGAACAGTTCGGAAACCGTATCAAATGGAACCCGTCGATTAAGACGCTGGCAGACCGTACGGCACTGCGTGAAGCCGTTAATAACAACACAATCGATATTGTGGCGACCGACCATGCCCCGCATCTCCTTTCCGAAAAGGAGGGAAGTTGCCTGAAAGCCGCTTCCGGAGGTCCGCTGATCCAGCATTCGCTTATTGTTATGCTGGAATTGGCGATGGAAGGCCGTTTCACTTACGAAAAAGTGGTGGAAAAGATGGCTCACATGCCTTCAGAACTTTTCCGCGTGGATCGCCGTGGCTATATCCGTCCAGGTTATTATGCCGACCTTGTCTTGGTCGATCCGAAAGAAACCTGGACAGTGGCAAAAGAAAATATACTGTATAAATGCGGTTGGTCTCCTTTCGAAGGCTATACATTCCATCATGCCGTTTGGAAAACATTCGTCAACGGGCAACTGGCCTATGACAATGGACGGGTGAATGATGAGGTTCGCGGGATGGAAGCTCGGTATAGTTGAAAGGTGAAAGGTGAAAGTTAATTTTACGTCTCTTTATAACTTTCACCTTTCAACTGATATCAATAAGTTTGTGCGTTTGCAAGCTGAGGTGCCATTGGGGGTGGTGGAGGATGTACTCTACCACCTCTTTTGTATTCAGGCAGGAACAGGGTTGGAGGAAATGCCAGGTTGCTTTCAAACCGGCGTATTCCGTCAGGTCCTGTCCTGTATAGACCACTTTGATCTCATCTATATGTGTCAGCCTCAAGGGAAACCCTTTCGGGGAACAGGTCACCCAGTCGATGCCTTCCGGCAACGGGTTTGTCCCGTTAGTCTCGATGCAAATATATTTTCCTGCCATGTGTAGCAGATCGATAAAAGTCTGGTCGATCCAGAGCGAAGGTTCGCCTCCTGTCAAGATAACGACATTTGAAGGAAAGGCTGAAATAGCTTGTAAAATATCTTCATCAGACATCAAGATCCCTTCCTCGTGTCGGGTATCACAAAAACTGCATTTCAGGTTGCATCCGGAGAAGCGGACGAAAACGGCAGGCGTACCCGTATGGAAACCTTCTCCTTGGAGACTGTAGAATATCTCGTTAATCTTTCTCATAGATTGCCGTGTTTCCTTCTGATTCCTGAACTTCTACTTTGTAGCAGGTGGGAAGCTGGTCGCATATCCACTGGGCGATATTCTCGGCTGTCGGGTTAAAAGGGAGCACCTCGTTGAGGTTCCGGTGATCGAGCTGATCTTTTACGACCTGCTTGATATGGGTGAAATCGATCACCATGCCATCTGTGTTTAATTCTTTGGAACGGCAATGCACGGTGATAATCCAGTTGTGACCATGCAGATATTCGCATTTGCTCGGATAGGAAAGCGACAGACTGTGAGCTGCCGAAATCTCCATACGTTTGATAACGGTATACATACGATAAAACTGTTTTAGAATATTATGCCTGCACCTAATGTCACCTCGGTACAAGGTGCAAATTTACTGAAAAAATCGGGTTCCGAAGCGGTACTTAATGTATTGAAATATTAAAAATATCTGTAACTGTTTGTATGTATTTAAAACAAAGATCAGGGGAGGATCTATCGTAAAAATGAACTTTTTTGTTGTGAAATAAAAATATTATGTATTAATTTGCTTCATAATCAAAGATATGAGGTGGTTTTAACGTCTCTGAACCAGTATTTCGGCAGCAGTCCTATATTGTTAAAAAATAGAAGAAGCTGCAAATAAGTTTCGATAATCTTAAAAATGTGTTTTATAATATCTTTTTTTATTTGTTCAGTAATTTAAAATGCCTCATCTTTGCAAGCAGATAACCTAAACAATCTTTTTGCCTTAAAGACTAATACCTATTAAAACCTATAAAGAGGACCTTTGAGAAAAGGTCCTCTTTATGATTTTTAGAGGGTTACTCTTTTGTTTCTTCTATTTTTGACGATATTTTCCCAATCGCATCATTGAGTTTTTCTTCAGGTGGGATCATGTTGAAGTTGCCCCAGAACTTTTCATCGTAAGTAAATCGGGTTTCCGCAAAGATTGTCCGTGTCGGTAATGCTTCGCTACGGGCAAAGCGGCTTACTCGGTTCGTGTCTATTTTGCAGGTAACCATCTCGAACCAGGTATGCAGTGGGAAAGTTCCGAACAGTTGTTTCCTTTTCTTTATCCTGAAAAAGAGGTCGCCTCGGACATGGTTGATGTAATATTGGCCGTTGTAAGGTTTGTATGTTACGGTATAGATCACTTTTTGGGGAGTGATCTTTAGATTGCGACTCTTTTTTTCCACCAGCATCCCGGTAGCCTGTTTAATGTATTTGGGGTTGATTTCGAAATGGGCGCGGAGCAATGTGTTGTTTTCCGTGTCGATATACAGTTCTCCCCGGTAAAGAGCGGAGTTGATGTTTCCTTTTTGTTCGAAATAGATCACATGGGCTAACCGGTCGTCGATCACGGCGATATCGGAAGATGCATACATATAAGACTCTATCTTTTCATCTGTCAGAAGGAAGTCAGGCAATTCTTTTATCAAGTCTAGGCTCAGGCTGGCGTTGATTCCCGACTTCATCCGGGCGATGATCGTGTCTTTTTCCTGCTGGCTGATGATCCGGCGCATTTTGAGCAGTTTGACCTGGTCCGGTGCCGGATTGGGCTTGTAGGCCGATTTGTAAATTTTGAATACAGCTTCCGTCAATCCTACGAATTTATTTTTTCGTTCGATTCCTTCCCGGTAGAAAGTAGTCAGGTAAGCGGGTGATTGCGGGTAGTTTTTCCGGATGTTTTCTTTCATGTCTCGAAGCAGGCGGAGTGGGTTGACGATGCGCACTACGACTTCTTGGATCGGGATTATTTTGGCATCGAGCGTGATCACCGTGTGTTGTCCGGCGAGAAGAGAGGCCTCTATCTTGCGGGATTCGTAGCCTAAGTGGGAGAAGTAGAGCGTAGACCGGCGAAGCGAGTCGGGCAGCGTGAGCCGGAACTCCCCGTTTGCATTGGTGATGCTGCCGATTGAAGTAGCAAGGACCCCTATAGTGCCCGCCTTGATCGGTTCATTCGTCTGTTGGTCTTGTAGGATTCCTTTGACAATAAAATAGTTGTCTGCCTCTTTCGGAGGAATGGTCTCGGGAATGGCTGTTTGCCTGGCAGGTTGCGGCCCGGAGATCAGGATGTGATCGCCTATCACACGCAAGCTCAGTTCTTTGTTTCCTGTGATCAGGTAAATTGCCTGCCGGATGGTGTAGTCTCCTTTCGGGATGCGTACCGTTTTTTCATTATCGATCAGCTTGCTGTCATAGATAAAGAGAAAGCCGGTTTGTTCCGATACTTTGTCAAGCAGGCGGTAGACGGTATTTTTTTCTTTGGATAAGTGAATCATGCGGGCCAAAACATCATCGCCTCCCTCTGCGCATAACAGGCCTGTCGGAAGCAAAAGCATCCAAAAGCACAGACAGAGAAGGCGAAAAATCTGAATCATTAGCTTCACTATATAAATAACATTTAATTGTCAATTGAATAAAAGGATCATGTTGTCCTGTCGTGTTTTCTTCAAATCGAGGGCAAGGCAGATCAGTTCAGCCATCGCTTCGGGTGTATCATTGGAGAAGGTGACGGTAAGCGTCCGGTTCCATAGCTCTGGTGTCGTTTCCAACCGGATATCCGGATTTTGCAGATTGATCACCCGCAGGATATTGCCTAATTTTTCGTCTTTGAACCTGATTCGTTTGGTATAGCGGTCGAATAGTGCCGGATCGGGCGTCATGCTCAATTGCAGTCTTCGGGAGAGGAGCGTGACGGTTTCCCCGGCTTTTACATGGATGTCCTGTCCGTCCTTCTTCAACGTCACTTTTACTTCCCCTCGCTGTACAGACAGTTCGAAAGGAGTGCTATCGTTACTTTTCACATTGAAGGCCGTCCCTAACACTTCGATACGTGTATCTTCGGTTTCAATTATGAACGGCCGCTTGTGGTTGCCGGCTACATCGAACAGGGCATTCCCTTGCAAGCTCACTTCCCGTCGGTCGGATGAGAAATGTTCAGGAAACTTCAATGAAGTATTTCCTGCCAGGTAGACCACGGAACCATCCTCAAGGGTGGTTACCAATGTCGTTGCCGTCTCACTGTTCTGACGGGTGAGCAGGTTCGGATCGGTATCCTGCCCAGACCTGTTCAGGTAGGTGACAGAGATAAGCAGGCAAAGAAGGGCGACGGCAGCAGCGGCTACTCCTCTTTTCCATGCAGGGCTTCTGAATGGCGAAGCCGGTCTGCCCGAAAGCAAACCTTCTTCATCCAGACGTTGGTACAACGTATTCCAGGCCCGGTCTGTTTTTCTTTTATTTCTTTCTGTTTCAATCATATTTCATGTAAATCTCTAATTCGTCTCGTAGTGTTCGGAGTGCTTTCGTCATTTCGGCCTCGACTGTTTTGACTGAAAGGGAGAGGTTGGATGCGATTTCCGCATATTTCTTTCCTTCGAAACGATGCATCCGGAATATGCGGAGACGACGTTCGGGAAGCTTTTCGAGTGTCCGGTTTACCAGAGCTTCCAGTTCCTTGTATTCGATCTGCTCCTGTGGGTCGTCCGGTGTGTCGTCTTTATCCGGGTGGGAGAGGATGGCATCCCGATAACGGTTGCGTACATCCTGGTGTTCCCAGTACTGGAGGGATTGGTTACGCACGGCCCCATACAAATAGCTTTTTATCGTATGAAACAATTGTAACCGTTCCCTTTCCTTCCAAAACACATAGAATAATTCTTGTACGATCTCTTCCGCAATATCCATTCTTCCGGTTATGCTGGCTGCAAACATACAAAGAGGCATATAATACAGACGGAATACTTGTTCAAAAGCTTTGACGTCTCCATTTTTGATCTTTGTAAGTGTAAGCAGGTCTTTCATGTTTAATAATTATTCAATGTGCCAATTGAGAAATGTTGCTAATTTATACATTAATCTGCTCATTGGCAAATTGGCACATTACCTATGTTGCTTCTTCAGTTTGTTGACAGCGTGTTCCAATGATTCTGTCGGCTCGATGATATTGTAGGAACCCCAGAAACCTTCATCGGCAAAATTGGAAACCTTGTCCGATAAGGACTGGCTGGATCTGAATGCCATCTTGTAGGGAATAGTGTTTATGCCGCTTTCCTTGCCATCTGTTACGACCATCTCCGAAAGGATGGTGTAATTGGTTGAGAACAATTTGCGTTTCCAGTCGCATTTGAAGCGGACGCCGTTACGGATGTAGCTCAGATAAGTCAGCCCATTGCGTTCCTTGTAGTTGACCAGGAACGAGACTTCGACCGGTTTGAACCGTAACCCGAACGGCTTTTTCCGGAGGATCGCCTGCGTGGCCTTGTTGTGGTCGTTCATGTCGAGAAAGAATTCGGCCCGCGTGAAAGAGAGCCGTTCCTTGTCGATGTATAGTTTTCCATAATAAAGCGCATACGGTAATATGGCTTGCGGCTCGAAATTGATAACGTATTGTGGCCGGTCGTTGATCGTTGTCGATTCTTCCATCCGAAATTTATAGTAAGGCAGGCTTTCCAGGTCGAGCAGTACATCCGGATTCTTCACCACGTCCACATAGACGGACAGGTTCGGGCCTCCCAGCAGTTTGACGGCCAATGTGTCGCTCGCTTTCTGGCTGAGCAGCTTGCGCCCTTTGAATATCTGTACGCGATCGCGGTCTACTCCCTCGTCATAAGGAGTCTTGTAGATATCGATCACCGCTTCCGAGATGTTGATATACCGGCGCCCTTTCTGGGCCGTTTCACGATAGAATCCGGTCAGGAGGCTATGCTTCGAACTGTAGTTGGCCGGAATCTTTTTGATTGCTTCTTCCACCAAGTAACGAGGATCGCGGGCATGGATGATAACTTCGTCGAGCATATTCGTGTAGGGGGTCAGCCACACGGTCTGTTCTTCCACATCCTTGCCGTTGAGTTCTATTTTACTGTTGAAATATCCGAGGTGCGAAATCTCCACTTCTTTGGCATGGATGGAATCTTTTACCTTGAAAGAAAACTCACCGTCGGCGTTCGTGACCGTGCCGGTCGTACTGCCCGGAATAGAAATATTGACATATTCCAGGCTCTTTTTGCTCTTTTTGTCTTTTACGATACCACTGAGCGTGATGTACCCCCCTTCGTCAGCCGAATCCGTTTGTGCCTGTAAAGGCGTGAATCCCGCCAGCGACAGTGTAATGAGCAAGTATCCCCATAGTTGTTTATGCATCGCTTTCATATCTCATATAGTTTAATAAGTAAATACTCGTGCTTGTATTACTAAGATGGTTCAGCCGGCAAATACCCTATGCTTCGTCCCTGGATTTTTTTATTATGATGGACATAGTTTGAAAATTTGACTATTTTTGCGCAGGTTATACTAAGATGAGACGATGACAGAGCAGGAGATAAGGAAATATTTAAGGCGGATCGAAGAAGAGAATTCCCAGACTGCTCTGCGTAGCTTTTATAATCTTTGCTTCGACCGTTTCTTTCGTATTGCCTACTACTATCTGCATACGGAAGAGTGGGCACAGGAGGTCGTCCTCGATGTATTCCTGAAAATATGGGAACGCCGCGAGTCTTTGCACCATATAGCCAATTTGGAAGATTATTTCTTTATCACGATAAAAAATGCCTCTCTGAACTATCTCGAAAAGGAACAACGCCGGAAAGACATGACGGCGGATGCTTTTGACGGTGTGTCCATCTCCGGTGAATCGCCGGAAGACATCTTGGTCAGTGAGGAACTTTTTGCCCACTATGTCAAGGCCCTCGATCGCCTGCCGGAGCGATGTCGTGAAATATTTATCCGTGTACGTGAAGAAAAGCAGTCTTATGCCGAGGTAGCGAAAGACTTGGGCATAAGCGTCAATACGGTCGATGTACAGTTACAGAAAGCGATCGGGCGGATGTGGGATATGTTGTCGCGTTATATAAGCGGAACCGAAAATTGAGACAGTTGGAGTGATGTCCGTGAGCAATACGAGACCTTGTTGCGTACGCGCCCGGACCTTTTCCAACGGGTCCCGTTGAAGCATATTGCTTTATTCCTGCAAATTACCCCGCAGTCGCTTAGCCGGATACGCGCCTCTGTGAAATAACATTTGTTTTTTACACGTTTATCATTTAGTAAGTAGAGTCTGTATTTTGCCTGGCGGGTAGAAAGGTGAAAAAATATATTACCCGCAAATGTTGTTTCAAAATGCATGTCTTATATAATCCTATTTACATGGGGTGGTCTTGACATTTTTGATACACGGTCATTTCTGTATGTTGTGCAGCGTTTCTTTTTTCCAAAGCATCTTATCTATAATGGGGATTATTGGACGATGAAGCTGTCCGGATGGTTAAAGTATATATAAATGCTTGGAAACTATTTGGAAACAGCTATATTTGTGAATAAAATGGACAGTTTTATTAGTGAGGCAGAAAGGGTATTAAACCTACCCCCCTTGTATTTAGTCTAAAGAGTAGAAATATTATAAAGTAGAGGAGAAACGAATATGAAACCCATGAAATTAACATCTTTGATGGTGATGCTTCTGGTAGGCTTCAGTGCCGCAGCCCAGGAGGAGTTCTTTGATGATGTGTATTTCTCTTCCAGCAAAAAAGATAAAAAAGAAAAAACAGAAGAGAAGGTCATACAACCTAAAGAGGATGCTGAACGTACTACGATGACGTCTACATACAGCACCAGCAAAAGAAAAAGTGCTGTGTCTGATGAAGAACGAGATGTAGATGAATATAACCGTCGCTATACTTCGGTTGACGTGGAGGAGCCGTATGATGAAGATTCAGACGGTGAAGTCTTGGCCGAATATAACGACGATATGGATAATGAAAAAACAGTCGCTTCCGATTCTAAAAAGGAACGTCGTTCGGATACGGAATATACCGAGCGTATCATCCGTTACCATTCGCCGAGCAAGATTACGATTGCCGGAGCAGACCAAGTCGATCTGTATCTGAGTGACGGATATTATGCTTATGGCTACGATACGGATTATTCCAACGGCAGTACCAACGTAAGTGTCAATGTGAACATCGAAAATGGCTGGGGCGGTTACTATGATCCGTGGTACAGCGGATGGTATGGTGGCTGGTACGGCGGTTGGTATGATCCTTGGATTTACAGCCCGGCCCGCTATTGGGGCTACGGTCCATCCTTCGGTTTCGGCTGGGGTTGGGGTGGTTTCTATGCCGGCTACTGGGGCCCGTCTTGGGGCTGGGGTCCGAGTTATTGGGGACCTGGTTATTGGGGTGGCGGCTACTGGGGTGGCTATTGGGGACATCATCACCATCATTATCAACCGAATTATTATCGGAATGAGACAGGAAGACGTTCTTCCTATGCAAGCAATTATAGAGGAAGTGGTGGGCGAAGCAGTAGTTCGACCTATCGTTCCGGTACGCGTAATCGCTATAACGGATCCGTTACTTCGCTAAGGGGGGATAACAGCAGCATTGCGGCGCCTAACCGCAGTACCCGCTCCGGACGTCCGGCTTCTTCAGAAGGCACGTCCCTCCGTAACAACTCTGTTTCAACACGACCTTCATCTGTTGGCACTACGACGAGAACCCGTGTGAATCGTCGGAATGATTCGGGCACAATCGGCTCTTCTTCCCGATCCCGTATTTCGGGTTCGTCAAGTCGTCAGCAATTGTACGCGCCTTCAAGAAGCAGCAACCGGAGCAGCATCGACAATGGCAACAGCCGCTCTTATCAGTCACGAAGCCAGAATAGTTATAGCCCTTCTCGGAGTACTTATGCTCCTTCGAGAAGTAGTGGTGGCAGCAACCGTTCGGGCTCCTTCGGTGGAGGTAGCAGCCGTTCGGGAGGTGGTAGCAGCAGAAGCGGCGGGCGTCGATAAGGATAGGAATGTTTGGCGAAGTAAGAAATAGTAGGGGGCAGTTTTGCCCCTTTCTCTATAAAGTATGATTTATATAAAGAAAAAGTGATGAATAGAATAGCATGCTTATTAGTTTCTGCATCCCTGTTGAGCAGTGGCGTTGTATTTGCACAAGGAGAGTTGGATGCCTACAGGTATTCTCAAACGGAGTTGAATGGTACTGCACGTTATTTGGGCATGGGAGGCGCTTTTGGCGCATTGGGCGGAGATATTTCGTCCATGTCGTCTAATCCGGCAGGTTTAGGAATCTATCGTAGTTCAGAAATTGTTACTACATTGAGTCTGTCTTCGATCAAGGCAAAATCGGATTGGGGCGGTTCGAAGGTGGATGCGAATAAGACGAAGTTTAATTTTGATAACATTGCTTATGTCGGATATTTTCCTACTGGAAACGATGAAGGTTTGATCGGGTGGAATGTCGGTTTTTCCTACAATCGGGTGAAAAATTTCAATCGTAATTATCGTTTGCGTGGCACTCAAAATTACTCATTGGCTGATTATGCAGCAGCTAAGGCGTCTTATGCCGGAACGGATCGGAATAGCGGTGAATGGTTTGGTATTCCAGAAAATGAAATGCCTCCGTTCGGTGTGGTCAACAACGAATCAGATTTGGTATATGATAAGTTAGGTGCTTATAATGGTGGATGGTTGTCGGGATTGGCTTATCAATCGGGGATGATCGGTGCAAATCAGGCAAACGTGAATGATACCTATTATCACTCTGCTTTTGCAGAATGGGATCAGAACAATCAGAATTGGTATTCAGACAGTCGTCCGGATGATGTCGGTTTAGATGTGAGTGAAAGTGGCGCTATTGACCAGTATGACTTTTCGTTTGCAACCAATATTTCGAATCGGGTTTTCATCGGTGCGACGATTGCGGTGACAGATTTGAATTACCGTATGTCTTCCAGTTATTTTGAAAATTATCTCTATACGGATAACAGTATGGATTATTTGGATTGGGGCAATACTTTGAGAGTGGATGGTACGGGATATTCATTTAATTTGGGTGTTATCGTGCGTCCTGCCGATTATCTGCGTTTAGGGGTTGCCTATAATTCTCCCATCTGGTATAAGATGACAGACTCTTATTGGGGATATGCCGATACGCATAATGAAAACTATCCGGAGGATCCGGATGTAAGTGGAGAGACTCCTGCCAGCCCGTATCCTTATACGAATTATAAACTTCGTACAGCAGACAAGTGGATTTTTAGTGTGGCTGGTATTATCGGGCAGACAGCATTGATCAGTTTGGATTATGAATTAGGAAATTATAAATATATGAAGCTTTCCGATCCGTATGGATATGAGCATTATGAAGCTTTGAACCATGATTTGATCCAGAAGGATTTCGGTTTGGCCCATACGTTGAAACTGGGGGCGGAAGTGAAAATCACTCCTCAATTCGCTGTTCGTGCCGGTGCTAACTGGCGGACAAGTCCGATGAAAAAGGAGTTTAGAGAAGGGGCTTTTGAGGTATTTCCGGCAGGGACAGTGGCCCATTACACTTTGGATAAAGGAACAATTTCCTATTCGGTGGGGTTAGGATATCGTTTCACTCCTAACTTTTATATGGATTTGGCCTGTGTATATCGCCAATATAAGGAAGATGCTTATACGTTTTCTAAAGTTATTATAGAAGATAATAATGGTCTTCACACGCTTGTCGATTCAGAAGCGATCGGTCTGAAAACAAACACAACCCAGGTTGCTCTCACGTTAGGTTATAAGTTTTAAAAATCATAAATACTTTAGAAGGTCCTCTATCCATGACATTTAATGTACGGATAGAGGATCTTTTTTGTATAAATGTTTTATAGTCTAATAATTTGTATAAAGTCAAAAGAATCATTATTTTGTCTTATTCTAAAACTGAAGGAAATGTCTGTAGATGCAGTAAAACAAGAACTGTTGGCGAAGTTGAAGGAAGAGCATTTCTAATCTGGAGTGTATCGAGCCTTATCTTTTAGTTGGTGGTACAGCTTTGTCTTTACAGATAGGCACTCGCCAAAGTGAAGATTTGGACTTTATGAAGTGGCGTACCTGTAAATCAGAGAAAATGGAAGTTCTGTTTCACACGAGATACCGGATTCGATCGATTGCAACCTGTTTATTCTGTTACCGCTCAAGAGATAGAAGAATTTATTAAATCCAGCCTGTTGTGAATTGAGACTTTGTTCGTAAAAGTCCCCTGTTCGTACATAAAACGTACGGTCAGGGGGCTTTTTTATGTAAAAATAAAGGAAATGTTTGCCTATTTAAAATACTTTTTGTTCTTTTGCCTTTGTAAATATAAATAATATTATTGTCTAACAATTTTAAATATCGTTGCCTATAGCATAAACATTACTCAAGAAAAAACTAAAAATATAGAAGTAATGAAGACTTTAAGAATGATGACTGACGAAGAGCTGGTCGTTCTTTATGCAGAAGGTAATAATGCTGCTTTCGATGTATTGTTGAATCGTTACAAAAGTAGCATACACTCCTACATTTACTTTATAGTCCATAACAAAGATCTCACAGAAGATATCTTTCAGGAGACTTTTGTCAAGGTGATTATGACCATTAAACAAGGCCGTTATACCGAAAACGGTAAGTTTAAAGCATGGATTACCCGCATTGCTCATAACCTGATTATCGATAACTTCCGTCAGGAACGCAGTGAAAATACGGTTTCAAATGATGAAGTGGAAGTGGATCTATTCAATAATATCAAACTTTGCGACGGCACGATCGAAGATAACATCGTACGCCGTCAGGTATTGTCTGATGTGAAAAAGTTGGTGAAGCACCTTCCCGACAGCCAACGCGAAGTATTGGAAATGCGTTACTATCAAGATCTCAGTTTTAAAGAAATTGCCGATATTACAGGTGTAAGCATCAATACGGCTTTGGGACGTATGCGTTATGCGATCTTGAATATGCGTCGTATGGCGGAAGAAAACAGTATCGAGCTGTCGATGGCTTGATAATAAGAGCCTGTTTAAATTTTGCATTTGTTGGTTGTGAGAGTTGTATTGAGGATGTTTTTCTGTAGGAGATGCCGTCTTTTTTGTTGAAACACGTGACTTATTTTGCTTCAAACAGTCAGAAAAAGTGCCGAAGATTCCCGTTTACAGGCTTTTTACACCCGGATGTGAACGGTCTTGACACCCGAGTGTGAATGATATCGAGACCCGGGTGTCAATGGGTTTATCTTATTATGTTATTGAAAATAAGTCATGTGAAGAAGAATCTTGGACAGGCGGTTAGTGATAGTATGATAGATGGAATAGGCATCCGTCATACCTACTATCATTGCTTGTGTCTATTGATATTCAATTGATAAAAGGAAATTAGTGATAGTATGACAGTTGTTTTTCAAAATAATCCTATAAAGAGACAAAGCTGGCCGATGAAGGCTATGCAAAATTTATTTCAGAGAAATTTAAACAGGCTCTTATGATTTCGAATTAAAAAACGCCACCTTAAAGGCGGCGTTTTTTAATTCATTTTTCATAAACTTTTACCAAAAGCTGTTTTTATCTTTCATCTTTCACCATAAACGACTGATAATCAACAATGACTATTTTTCAACAATAACCTTATTGGTTACGAATGCTAATGCATAGCTTTACAACTCGCCAAACAGCTCGGTTGGCCTCCGACCCTGACAAACGATATATCTGCCCGCCTTCCGCGTTGTCGACAATTAAGAATGTACAAAGTTGATAATATAATGAGAGGATTGTGACCTTAGTACTAAGGGAACTATGGTTGTTTATCTGACAAAAATAAGTAAAATTCTTTTTCACAGTCGGTAATTTGAGGGGACAAATATAAAAAACGTCATTTTTTTCTGCAAACAACTATTCACCGGGTGAAAACAAGTACCATTACCGTCCTAATCTCCCCCACAAAATCCATAGTTCCCTTAGAACTAAATCCATTCGAACAACACATCATGGATGAGAAAGCGGACATAAAACGATTCAATAATATTTTCGTCACCCATCGGGACCGATACATTCGGTTCGCCTATTCTTACACATATAATCAAGAAACAGCAGAAGACCTGGTGACGGAAAGCCTGATGTATTACTGGGAGAACCGACATCGGTTAGAAGAAGTCAAAGACATACCCTTATATATATTAGTCACCCTAAAAAACAAATGCCTGGATTACCTTCAACGTGAACGAACCTGGAATAACATCGCTGAAAACTTACTGTCCAACAAAGAATGGGAACTACAAATGCGCATCTCCAGCCTGGAAGCATGTGAGCCGGAGACATTGTTCAGCAATGAAGTACAAGAACTTGTCAACCAAGCACTGGCCAAACTACCGGAAAAGTCCAGACATATTTTTATCATGAGCCGATATGAAGGGAAAAACTACCAAACAATAGCCAAGGAAACCAACCTTTCAGTGAAGAGTATCGAGTTCCATATCAGTAAAGCTCTGAATTTACTACGCAAAGAGTTAAAAGACTACCTTCCTTGTCTGCTATTTGTGGTGGACTTCTTTTATACTCCCTAAATATTTTCACGTTAACCAGACAGTGAAAATAAACCCTCTTGCCAAGAGATGAAAAATAATAAAAAATAGTTCGTTTTCCCTTTAGGGTATTTTTCCTCCCGTTCGCCCTTAATAATAGAAACAGGAAAAAATGGAACAGAAGTTACTACATAAAATGTTTAACGGAGAGGCCACAGATAACGAGCTGACTCAGATCCGCCAATGGGTAAATGCCGATAAAATGAACAGAGAAACTTTCTATCATGAACGTGCCCTGTTCGATGCACTCCAATTAAATGCTTTTCAAAAAGGGAATCATGTCCGCAAGCAGTCCGTACCACTCTGGAAATAGATCGGAAGTGCTGCCGCTGCTGTTATCGCCCTATTCTTATTATATAACATTCCGGTATTCACCACTAAAAATATCCAGCCAGAAATAGCGCTCAACACAATTAAAGTTCCTGCCGGACAACGGGTTGAGGTAACGCTTTCAGACGGGACTCATATCTGGCTGAATGCCCGGTCGGAATTTTCTTATCCGGCTTCGTTTAACGGAAATACAAGAGAAGTCCGTTTAAAAGGAGAAGCATTTTTCGATGTAGCCAAGGATAGAAACAAAAAGTTTATTGTCAATACAGGCCGCTGCGAAGTGGAAGTCTTAGGAACACAGTTTAATGTGGAAGCCTATAACGAAAATGAATTTTCCACAGCCCTCATACAAGGCAGCGTAAAAGTTACCGACAAATCACAGCCAGACGAATCAGTTGTGTTAGAACCCAATAATACAGTCAGTCTCAACAACGGAAAACTGACGGTCACTCCCATCACCGACTTCAATCCATATAGTTGAAAAGAGGGACTTATCACTTTTAAGGATATCAATTTCAAGGATTTGATGAAGGAACTTGAGAAAAATTTCGGTATCCGAATAATTATCGACAATCATACGCTCGACAATTATGCATGTAGTGGGAAGTTCCGTATATCCGACGGGATTGAGCAGGTGTTGAGAGCTTTACAACAAGATGCTCACTTCACCTTCGAGCGAGAGAGCGGAACTGAAATTCGCATTCAATAAACAATTAAATAGATAAGCCTATGAAAAGGAGATAATCAGAATGACGGGCAAACCATGTCCAATGTAAAAATGAAGGGTAACTATATACCAGTTTGCAGAACATAAGTAATCTATTATTTTCTATTTATTGTACTATGTACACTATTTGTTTCATATCTTTACCATATTTAAAAATGAACCATTATGATAGATATAAAATCATTCAATTCATTGATAGAACTTACAGATGCTTTTCCAACAGAAGAAGTATGTTTAAAGTATCTGGAAAGTTTAATATGGGAAGATGGTGTGGTATCGCCTTTCGATCCAGAATCAAAAGTGTATGTGTGCTCCAATAATAGGTATATCTGTAAAAACACAGGTAAATCATTCAATGTTAAAACGGGAACAATCTTTGAGAACACAAAGTTACCACTAAGAAAATGGTTTATGGCTATCTGGTTGGTTCTTTCTCACAAGAAAGGCATATCATCTTTACAGTTGTCAAGAGATATAAAAGTTACCCAAAAGACTGCATGGTTCATGTTGCAGCGTATTAGAGAATGTTTAATGTGTAAAAACGAAGGGAGGTTGGAAAATGAAGTAGAAGCAGATGAAACCTTTGTAGGCGGGAAGAACAAGAATCGCCACAAGGACAAGAAAGTAAAGAAATGTCAAGGTCGAAGTTTTAAAGATAAGACTCCTGTTTTGGGAATGGTTGAACGAAAAGGGGAAGTCGTTACAAGAGTTATCAAAAGTACGTCCAGAAGCGAAATAACTCCTATAATTCAGCAATTCGTAGACAAAAGGGCTGTTTTATATACTGACGAATGGGGAGGATATGACGAGATTGACAAATCCTATTACCATTACACGGTCGATCACGGCAAAGGACAGTATGTGAATGGAAGAATATATACCAATACGATAGAAGGCTTTTGGACAGGCTTAAAAAGAGGCTACATCGGGATTTATCATTACATGAGTCCAAAGCATCTACAACGGTATGCTAATGAGTTTACTTTCCGGTACAATACCAGAAAGGTTAGTGATTTTCACAAATTTAATTTGTTACTTTGTAACATTAAATATCGTATAACCTACAAACAACTGATTGCATGAGCAAGAAAGGAATGACAACTGGGGAAGAATTTGAGGATTTTTTAAAATTTGCAATGAAATACAGACCTCAAAAAAGAAGGGCTAAAAGCAAGCCAAAAGAAAGAGCATGCTTTACTCCTTCCGAAGTAAGGGATATTTTCAAGCAAAACAACTTGACTGACGAGTCTTTGTACAAGAGATTGCTGGGAATGGGCGAAAGTTCCGATAATGCAAAAGTATTAGTGCAAAGAATCCTTCATCCTACTGAAAAGGATTTGGAATTGGAACAGTCGGTCAAAGAAAAAGACCTTTATTTAGACTGATCTTCTTCATTGTTTGTTTCATCTTGAAGATCTGAATCTTCTAAAATTACACCTAAAACGGGTATGACATCTTTATCCAGTACAATAGCAGAGCATTTCTGACACATATAACCGGAAGGAGTTTTTACCCACTTGTGCTTACAATCAGTTTTCATAAAACATTAAAAATCAATCATGAAAGAAAAATTAATAAACGGATATGAAGTTGGCAAACTTCTTGCTAATCTACATAAAATATCCAGAGATATAAATGAATCATTTGATTCTTATAAAGTAGCAAGTGAGTATTTAGATAGATTTGGATCACTTGACGGGGAATTAGCTGATTTTGTTTTTAATCCAATTTATTTTCCTCCAGAAGATTATGATTATAGTTTTAGCGGAAAAACTCCGTTTCTTCCTGATTGAATTTAGAATCATACTCTTGCTCTAATTCTGCTGCTTTAATTAAATCAGAAATAATTTCTAATTTTGAATACTCACATTTTACTTGTTTGTTGTCGGAAAGTTGTCGACAAATAAACTCTCCATTAGAATTAGGGAATAAAATTCTTAATAAAGCAGAAGGATCAGATTTTAAATAAGCCCATAGAGTTGGTAGTTCAAATTTTTCTTTGTCATTCGTATTTTCCATAATATTCGTTTTTAAGTTCACGACAAATGTAATAGTTTATTCTTACATGTCAAAATATATTCTTACATTTGCGGTGTCCAGAGGGACTATTGTGGAAATTCAGGAAGTGCCTTTTTTCTGTTAAAGTCGCCAATTTTTAACAACACGCAAGGCACAAGTGACTCGCTATATCAAGTGGGTTGCTTGTCTGCGCGTGTACAGGGGTTTGGCGACACCTAACAGAAAAGCGGATAGCAGCCCACTTCTTTTTTGATAATCATTCCTTTGTTGGCTGTTGGAAGGAGCAAAACAACAAAAGTGATATGGAAAAAGAAGAAAGCGAGATTTTAAAAGAATTGCAGTACCAAAACAGAAAGAAGAACATACTTGTATCTTTGATATTGGTATTTTTCTTCGGGCCTTTAGGGTTGTTCTACACCAATAGTATAAAAGCATTATGTATGCTTCTTTTGCTATTGGTAACAATTCCTTTATCAATTTTCAGGATTTATTCTAACTTGATTGAATTTAGAATAACTGACGAATTGATATTGTGGTGTGTGTTCTTTTGCATGTATTGGCTAACATTGTGGGCTATGTCTGTTGTAGAAGTAAACAATTATAACGCAATTCTTCAATCCAGATTGGGGTGCAAAAGAATTTAATAAAGAAACTAATTAAAAACAACGGTAACTTTGTACCGGTGCAAACTGGTATATAGTTACCAAATGAAGTTTCAATCTAATATCATTTATTAAACTATCACAAAGATGAAGAAAAGAAAAATTTGTGTATCTCGTGTTTTAAAGATGACATCTCTGTTCTTCCTTTCCTGTGCCATGTGCGCACAAGCAGAAACGGTAAGTTCACAGAGCATACGCATCACTCTTAACAAAAACAATGTCCGGCTGGAAAACATCTTGAACGACATTGAAAGCCAGACTAATTTACTGTTCATTTACAACAAGAACGTAAATGTTAACCGAAAAGTCTCAGTAAATGCCCAAAATACTTCTTTACAGGAAGTATTGCAGAACCTGTTTGACAACAATGTATCCTTCAAAATCGAAGGTTCTTACATCGTTCTCTCACCGACCGGAACAACAGACAGCCCACAACAAGCAAAACACACAGTGAAAGGTGTGGTTGAAGATACATTAGGCCCTATCGCAGGTGCCAATGTGGTAGAAAAAGGAACAACAAACGGTACGATTACCGATATGGACGGTAATTTCACATTGAATGTAGCACCGAACGCAACGTTGGTCATTTCGTATATCGGCTACAAGGATCAGGAAATTGCGGTCAACAACAAGACAAATATCCAGATTAAATTAGTCGAGGACTCACAAGCATTGGATGAAGTAGTCGTTGTCGGTTACGGTGTCCAGAAACGTGCATCCGTAACAGGATCGGTTGCTTCACTTCAAGCCAAGGATATTGCAACTGTCAAGACTCCGAATGTCAGTAATGCGTTAGCAGGTAAGTTGCCAGGTTTACGTGCCGTACAAAGAAGCGGTGCTCCGGGTGACGACGATGCAAGCATTGATATTCGTGGTTTTGGTAATGCATTAGTTATCGTAGATGGTGTGGAACGAGATTTCAAACAAATCGATGCAAACGATATCGAATCGATCAGTATCTTGAAAGATGCTTCCGCCGCCGTTTACGGTTTTAAAGGTGCAAATGGTGTGATCCTTGTTACAACCAAAAGGGGGGAAATTGGGAAACCCAAGATCAACTATAACGGATATGTCGGTTTACAAAATATCACCCGTTATCCAGAATATTACAATGGATACGAGTATGCGACTTTGTATAATGAAGCTCAACAGAATATCGGAGTATCCGCGCCCTATTCGGCTGAAGATTTGGAACGTTTCAAACAAGGGATTGGAACAACTGATTGGTATGATGAGGTCATTCGAAAAACAGCTCCCACTACCTACCACAATTTAAGCGTATCGGGAGGTGCAGAAAAAGTGAAATACTTCTTCTCCCTTGGTTTCACCGATCAAGAAGGAATTTACAAGTCCAAAGCATTTAATTATAAAAAATATAACGTACGCTCCAATATCAGTGCCGAAATAGTCAAAGGTTTCATGGTAGATCTACAATTAAGCGGACGCTTGGATACACGAATGAAACCTTATGAAGCAGAACCGCTAAGTCGTAGTATTCAAATGGCTAAACCTATTTTCCCGATTTATGCCAACAACAATCCAGATTATTGGTCAAATCCTGGAGATAAAGGTAATCCCGTTCATCTATCCGATATCGACAATGTCGGTTATGACAGAAGAGATCGCCGTGAATTTAACGGATCAATCACTCTAAACTGGGAAGTACCTTGGGTAAAAGGTCTTTCTGCTAAAGCATTATTATCCTATGACTACAACAATAAATACAGTCGTAAATGGTATAAGGAATATTATGAGTATACATATGACACCGTTAATGATGTTTATAACAAATCAGGCAGTCACACTATATCCGAATTGACAACACAATCTGACAATTATTTCAAACCTAACGGGCAGATTTCTTTAAACTATAAAAATACATTCGGAAAGCATGACGTTGGGGTATTAGCCTTATGGGAATTATACAATGATCGGACAGACTGGGTCAAAGCCTATCGTCAATTTACAGTTGGAGCCATTGATCAGATCGGTGCAGGAGACAAGACAAATATAAATAATGATGGTAAAGCATCCGTTTCTGCACATACAGGATTAGTCGGACGAATAAACTATGCTTTTGCCAGTAAATATTTGGCAGAATTCAGTTTCAGATATGACGGTTCCTACAAATTTGCACCAGGAAAACGTTGGGGCTTTTTCCCTGCAGGATCTTTAGGATGGAGAATCTCTGAAGAAGATTTTTTCAAAGAATCTTTACCGATGTTCGATAACTTCAAAATCAGGGGCTCTTATGGTAAAGTGGGAGATGAAGGTGATTTTGCCGCCTATCAATACTTAACTGGTTACACCTATCCATCTGGTAATTATGTTCTTGGATCCGGAGGACTTACAAACGGAGCTAAAGATAAAGGAATGCCTAATACAAACCTAACTTGGTATGAATCAACAACAGCCAACGTAGGATTTGAAGCTTCTGTTTTATCCGGTTTGATAAACGTGGAATTTGATTACTTCATCCGAAAAAGAGACGGCTTGCTAGCTACTCGTATACTAACATTACCGACCACTTTCGGTCAATCTTTACCACAAGAGAATCTCAATTCTGATAAAACACAAGGATTTGAAATTGTGTTGGGACACCGTAAAACTATTGGAGACTTTACATACGATGTAAAAGCGAATTTTTCTACAACACGTAATTATAATCGCCATGTAGAACGCGCAGCTTCAGCCAATATGTACGACAATTGGAGAAATAACAGTAACGACCGTTATAAAGATATTCAATGGGGTAAAGTCTGCATCGGACAATTTCAAAGTTACGAAGAAATACTGAATTCACCAGTACAGGACAACAATGGAAATAAATCCCTAATGCCTGGCGACTTGAAATTCGAAGATTGGAATAATGATGGTATTATAGACGGTAAAGACGATCAACCTATCGGATTCGGCAATACACCTCGTATGTATTATGGATTGAATCTTTACGGAGAGTACAAAGGCTTCGATTTGACTGTATTCTTCCAAGGTGCAGCCGGACATGAGGTTTTCACAACTGGTGACTTTATGGCTCCATTCATCCAGCAAGGTCTTGGAAATGGTATTACTCTGAACCTGGATCGTTGGCATCGAGAAGATCCTTCCGACATGAGTAGCGAATGGATTCCTGGGTATATGCCCGCTCTTCGTCCTACAGGCTTTTCAGCAAATGCCAGCAAAAATACATGGACCAGACAAAAAGCTAATTATTTACGTCTGAAAACTATCGAAATCGGATATACCTTCCCTAAAAAATGGATGCAAAGGGCCGGCATTGAAAACCTGCGTGTTTATGTAAACAGTTTCAATACTGCAACAATAACAAGCCGCACAGGTATCATGAAATATATGGACCCGGAAAATAGCGAAAGCATGTTCCGCTATTACCCGCAAATGAAAACATTTAATTTCGGTGTTAATCTAACATTCTAAAAAAAGAAATGATGAAGACAACAATCATAAAAAATATCGGATGCGGATTACTTTTGTTAGGTACGACAGCATGTGCCGACTACCTTGATAAAGAATCTTTCGACATCATCACTCCTGAACAGGTTTGGCAAGACCCTAAATTGATCAACGGTGTAATGGTTAATTTATATGACGGTCTGAACTTAGAAGATTTCAATTACTGGTATCGTGATGCATGGCGTTTACAAAACGCCTCTTCCATGTCTGACGAAGCGCAAGGTTCTTTCCAAAAAGATCCTCTTTTCGATAACGGAAATGCGACATACACATACGAAGACGCGTTGTTCGAACAGAAATTCTCCGATCGATACAAGAATATACGAAATTGCAACGACTTTATCTACCAATTACAGGAAGCAACGGCCTTATCGGATTCTGAAAAGAAACTGCTGTTAGCCGAATCCCGTTTCTTACGTGCCATGCACTATTTCACATTAGTTAAGCGATACGGAGGTGTACCTCTTATCGATGAACCGCAGCAGTATGATCCCAATAATTTGGAAGCTCTGATGGTTCCTCGCAACAAAGAAGTTGAAATTTATGATTTTATCGTAAAAGAATGCCAAGAAGCCGCACAAGATCTTCCCGAAACAAGAGAGGCAGAAGCCAAATACAGAGCAAATAGATATGTTGCATTATCTTTATGTTCACGAGCTGCTTTGTATGCCGGTTCCATTGCCCGCTACGGAACGGTCCAGCAAGAAGGACTTGTAGGTATCCCCGCTTCCGAAGCCGATCGCTTTTTCCAAACATCTTACGAGGCATCTAAAGCAATCATTACTTCTGGCAAATATGCCTTGTATAACAACAAGCCTGACAACAAAGCACAGAACTTTTGTGATATGTTCCTGAAAGGTAACGGTGATAACGGAGAATATATCTTCCAGAAACAATATAACGTTGCAGGAGGCAAAGGTCACGACTGGGACAAACGTAACGCACCGTTCTCTTATCGTGCCGGTGGTTGGGGATGCGGTATCGCCCCCACTCTCGAAATGGTAGAAGCTTATGAATATATAGACGGTTCGGAAGGTTCTTTAAAACTGGAAGAAAACGGGAAGTCGATTCGTTTTGACGATCCTTACGATGTATTTGCCAATAAAGACCCACGCTTATTTGCATCTGTCTATTTACCAGGGTCTCCTTGCCAAAATTCAAAAATCGAATGGAAAAGAGGTATAATCGTATCCGACAATGAAAAATATGTAGCAACAAGCCAGCCGGATGGCGGTAACACGGTAGAAATCAACGGCATTACTTATAACACTTCTGGAAAAGATGGAGGAGCCGATGCCGGAGATGCCTCCAAGACAGGCTTCTATCAGAAGAAATTCTGGGACGAAACATTGACTGATATGAATATGGGTAAATCAGAAACTCCGTGGCCGGTTTTCCGTTTAGGAGAAATTTATCTAAATTTGGCGGAAGCTGCAATGGAGTTGAACAAATCATCCGAAGCATTGGATGCTGTCAACAAGATCCGCGAACGTGCCGGAATCGCCTTATTATCAAACATCAATATGGAAAAGGTCCGTCATGAACGCAGAGTGGAACTGGCATTCGAAGGTCATCGCTTCTGGGACATGAAGCGTTGGAGAATTGCTCACTTGGATGTGGCACAAGGCGGTTTGAATGGATTCAGAGGAACGGCTTTGTATCCTTGGTATGATATTCGTGATGGTAAATATGTATTTGAAAGAGGACGTAACACCCCTAAACAATTACGAATCTTCTTGGAAAAAAATTATTATACAAAAATCAACCAAGACGATATGAATTCAAATCCGAATCTCATTCAGAACCCGGGCTATACCAATTAATCATATAATTTAGAAATTTGATATGAAAAAGATAAGTTTATTACTGATGGCCGTTTGCTCATTATGCTTCACAAGTTGTTTGAGCGATATGGATAATTATGAATCTCCCAACGGAGGCATCAAAGGACAAATCTTAGATGCGGAAACGAATGAACCGATACCACTGCCTGTCCAAGGATCTACCGGTGTTATTATTAATATGTTCGAACAGAACACAGATGCAACACAATCGGTCGATTTCTATGCAAAGATGGATGGTTCATACGAAAATGCAAAGTTGTTCAACTGTGATTATAAAATTGTTGTAAACGGTCCGTTTGTTTCTCCTTGCGAAGAATTTGTAACCGTAAAAGGACAGACAACATTGGATCTGAAAGCAACTCCGTATGCAAGAATCAACGCTTCGGCCCAGGTTACGGGTAAAAAAATCACGATTACATACAAGGTGAATCCGACAAACAGCAATTTCAAGGTATCCGAAGTGTACGGCTACTGGAATTTTGCTCCGGGTGTTGATAATGGAAATGCCAACCAAGCAGGAAAGCAGACCGTTAAGGAGCAGGAAGGGACGATCGTTTTCGATCTGGAAAACGATAAAACCTATCAGGACAATCTGTACAAAATACAAGCAAATGGCAACAAAATATATGTACGTGTCGGTGCTAAAACAGAAGGCGCAGTCAACTACAGTACCATTATAGAAACGATTGTACAATAAATAACCTTTGGCACAGATATCCTTTTTGTTTGGATCTCTGTGCCTTTTTTATTCTTTAGAGCATGAAAAAAAGTATCTTACTCATCAGTCTGGCAGTTCTACCCCTATTCGGGTATAGCCAAAATGTATTACCGGACTGGGCTTTAGGCGGCTTTGTCAGACCGGAAAAAGCCAATCCGATCATTACCCCCAATCCTTCCAATCAATTCGACTGTCCCATGCAGGACAAAAAAATAGGATGGGAAGAGAGCGATGTGTTTAATCCCGCAGCAACCGTAAAAGACGGTAAAATATATGTCCTTTACCGGGCTGAGGACAATTCTGCAACAGGAATCGGCAAACGTACTTCGCGTATCGGATTAGCAGAATCCGAAGACGGTATCCACATGAAACGCCGGAAGACCCCCGTCATGTACCCGGACAAAGATAATATGAAGGAATACGAATGGGAAGGCGGTTGCGAAGACCCACGTGTGACAATGACGGAAGACGGTCTGTATGTCATGGCCTACACTTCCTGGAACCGGAAAGTGGCACGCCTCTGCATCGCCACCTCACATGACCTGGTCAAATGGGAAAAACATGGACCTGCTTTTGCTAAAGCCTACAACGGACGTTTCAAAGACATTTTCTGCAAATCCGGTTCCATGGTGACAACGATCAAAGACGGGAAACAAGTGCTGACGAAAATCGATGGAAAATACTTCATGTATTGGGGGGAACATGCGGTCTACGCAGCAACCTCCGACGATTTGGTCAACTGGACACCGATATTGGACGAAAAAAATGAACTGGCGACTGTCATCAAACCCCGTCCCCAATATTTCGACAGCGCCTTGACAGAGTGTGGTCCTCCCGCTATCCTGACAGACAAAGGTATCGTCTTGCTTTATAACGGCAAGAACCAGACAAACGACAGCAAGCGCGACAAGCGTTTCACAGCCGGAGCTTACTGTGCCGGACAGATTCTGACCGATCCGAAGGAACCGATGAAGGTTCTGCAACGTCTGGACGTTCCTTTCTTCCGTCCGATGGCTTCATTCGAAAAGAGCGGACAGTATGTCGACGGAACCGTCTTTATCGAAGGTTTGGTCTTTTTCAAAAACAAATGGTATCTCTATTACGGATGTGCAGATTCTCAGGTCAGCGTAGCTATTTACGATCCGGCCAAGAAAACTCCTGGCGATCAGATCCCGAATTAAAAGAATAATTTATGAAAAACATTTTTACAGGAATATTTTTACTTGTGTCTGCCTGCTTCATGCAAGCTCAGACACCCAATTATTACCGAAACCCGGATAAAATATATCTGGATTCGAAAGAAGGACATAACGGAAGTTTTACCTGGCAGATGCATAAGGCCGACGAGACGAAAGATCCGGCTGAAAAAATCTCACAACCAGGCTATCAGACCGGAAAATGGATGTCGGCAATCGTTCCGGGTACGGTCCTGAATTCCCTTGTCCACAACAAGATGTATCCGGAGCCTTATTATGGCATGAACAACAAGTTAGACCGGAATATCATCCCAGATCTTGCCAAAACAGGACGCGAGTTCTACACCTATTGGTTCCGCACGGAATTTGACGTACCGGAAAACTATAAAGACAAAATCGTCTGGCTTCAGGTAGACGGTATCAATTATCGTGCCGAAATATGGGTAAACGGTTATCTGCTTGGCAATATGTCCGGCATGTTCAAACCGGAGTATATCAATATCACCGACTTCGCCCGTATCGGTCAGAAGAATGCCTTGGCAATCAAGGTTTATCCGGTCGATATGCCGGGAACCATCAAACCGAAGCAGTGGGGAGCTGCCGGCGAGTTTCACAATGGTGGAGACGGTAACATCGGACTGAACACAACCATGCTGATGAGTGTCGGTTGGGATTTCACCTTCAACGACGGCATCCGCGACCGTAATACCGGCATCTGGAAAAACATCAGTCTCTATGCCACAGATAAAGCAGTTATCCGCCATCCGTTCATCAAATCCGAACTTTCAAAACCCAACTACGACCTGGCAAAAGAAACTGTCAGCGTAGAAGTGACAAACCCGACACAGCGTGGCATAAAATGCACGGTCAAAGGAGAAATCATCGGCGAAAACATCACGTTCAGCAAAGACCTGAACCTATTCAGAGGAGAAACAAAGGAAATTTGTTTTACTCCGGAAGAATTCCCACAACTGACAATCAAGAACCCACGTCTGTGGTGGCCGATCTTCAAAGGGAATCCGGAACTGTACGAACTGAAACTGACCGTAAGCATAGACGGTAAAGTGTCCGATGAAACAAAAACCCGTTTCGGTATCCGGGAAATCACATCCGACCAGAATACACCGGACAAATCCCGCCAATTCTATGTGAACGGCAAGAAACTTTTCATCCGGGGAACCAACTGGATTCCGGAAGGGATGCTCCGTACCTCCGACGAACGTACTTATGCTGAATTGCGCTATACAAAACAATCCGGTATCAACCTGATCCGCATGTGGGGCGGCGGCATTGCCGAATCGGACTATTTCTTCCAGCTATGCGACGAAATGGGACTCCTTGTCTGGCAGGAATTCTGGATGACCGGAGACACCAAACATCCGCAGGATAAAGATCTATACCTGAGCAACGTCGAGGCAACCGTAAAACGCCTGCGCAACCATCCTTCACTGGCCTACTATGTTTCGTCTAATGAAAGCACGGAAATGCCAGGAGCAAAAGACCTGATCATGAAACTGGACGGGACACGCGGTTACCAAATGCAGTCGGAATGTGACGGCGTGCACGACGGCAGCCCTTACAAACAGGTAAACCCGATGCAGCATTACGAGAATACGGCATCCGAACGCGGTAGCCGTGTCGATGGCTTCAACCCGGAATATGGTTCGCCCACTATCCCGACAGTCGAAACACTCCGCGAAGTAATGGACGAGAAAGACCTCTGGCCGATCAATAAGGAGGTATGGGATTATCATGATGGCGGAGGATTCCATCTGATGTCGACCATGTACACGGACCTTACCAACCATTATGGCCCTTCCTCTTCCATCGAAGAGTTTGCCACCAAAGGTCAGGCGGTCGGTGCGATGAACTCAAAATCGATCTGGGAAGTCTGGAACTATAACAAATTCGGTTATGGAGACCGCTACGCATCAGGGTTATTGTTCTGGTATCACAACTGCCCAGTCAGTCAGGTTTGCGCCCGTATGTGGGACTACTCTTTGGAACCAACCGCCTCTTTATATCATACTCAGAACGCATTGGAACCGCTTCACGCACAGTTTGATTACTTGAAAAATACGGTTTCTGTTTATAATGACTACTACCAGGCATTCAAGGACTATAAAGTAACTGCCGAAGTGTACGACCTGAACAGCAAAAAGGTATGGGGCAAAAGCCAGAAGATCGATATCCCGGAAGACGGTGTCGTAATCGATATCTTCACAATCGATTTTCCCCAAAACATCACGCAGGTCCATTTCATAAAACTACGCCTGTTCGACACGAAAGGGAAAGAAGTCGCCAATACATTCTACTGGCGTTCCAACGACAAGTATGAAGGACGCAAGACCTTAACAGGCCCGACCTCATCCGGCTTCGAAGATCTGTCGAAATTGAAACAGGTGCAACTGAAGACTCGCTACCAAACTTATCAAGAAGGTGATCGGCATTTCATTAAAGCTGAAATAAAGAACCCTTCTTCAACCGTAGCATTCTTCACCCAGCTTCAATTGCTTGGTCAGGACAAAAAGCCGGTGCGCCCCAGTTTCTACACAGACAACTTCTTCTCGCTCTTACCGGGAGAAAGTAAAACCGTCATCATAGAAACAGCCGCAAGCGATATGCCATCCGAACCGACATTCGTTGTGAAAGGTTGGAATATCAAACCGAGTAGTTTCAAATTGTAATTCCATAACGGTAAATGCAGTATATGGTAGTATTTCTTGCCGATATCAGCAAGAAATACTACCTTTGTAGATATAATGTCACTATCAAACTTGCCGATAGATGGAAAACCAACACGATCGGAGTGACGGATGAAGCGATTAATGTAGACGACATCATCGAAACCACCAACCATTTCCGCGCCGTAGACTACATTATCCAAGAGAACAACGGCAAACTTACCGAAACGTACATCAAACAACTCCACTTTATTTTGAAATCCGGTACATCTGAAGAACGAAAAGAAATGTTCTACTACAACGGCTTACGGCACTGGCCGCACATCAAAGGATATCTGGCCGATACCTGCCTGACGGCACAGGATCATTTCAAGGTTTTGCTGGAGAAATTTCATATCAAATACGACCATAACTAAATTTGTTTCCGTACTTTTGCCGAAAATTTACAACTATGCCGACATTTTTCGTTGTCCTCATCAGTATTTATCTTGCGGGAAACATCTATATATTCAGGAGAGGGGCACAGGCTTTGGTAGCTCAGCCTTTCGGTGTTAAAGTTTTATTAGCCGTACTATTCTGGTGCGGTGCCTTGGCGTTTATCGGTAGTTTTTTAGCACGAAACACCAAATTGCCGGTTGTTTTGTCTCATACAGCCCACGAGATAGGGACCGGCTGGTTAGTTTTCACGCTTTATATGGTATTATGCCTAATCATATTCGATTTATTCCGACTTTTCAACTTTCCATGCAAATATGGTTTCTATATATCCTTATTTCTGACACTTAGCCTATTAAGCTATGGATACTATAACTACCAACATCCGAAAACAGAAGTTTTCAACATAGTTATCAACAAGCAGACGGTTCATAATGAACAGCCGTTGAAAGTCGTTTCCGTCAGCGACGTTCATTTAGGGTACGGGACAGACAAGGAAGAACTCAAACAATATGTCGAGATGATCAACGCGCAGCAACCGGATCTGATCCTGATAGGCGGCGACTTGATCGACAACAGCGTAGTTCCCCTTTATGAAGAAAAGATGATGGAGGAACTGGCTGAATTGAAAGCACCTTTGGGAATCTATATGGTTCCAGGAAATCATGAATACATCAGCGGCATACGGAAAAGTATGCAATTCATAAATGAAACGCCGATCCGCCTATTGAGAGACGATGTCGTAACATTGCCTGGCGGTATACAAATAATCGGACGGGACGATCGCAGCAATAAATCCCGGTTATCCCTGCAAGAACTGGTGAAAAACATTGATCCGGCAAAACCTGTTATCCTTTTGGATCATCAACCGTACAACTTGTCGGATACGGAAAATGCGGGTATCGACCTTCAGTTCAGCGGACATACGCATCGTGGACAGGTATGGCCGGTCAGTCTCATTACCGACCATCTGTTCGATCAAAGTTATGGTTACCGTAAGTGGGGAAACAGCCACATATACGTTTCCTCCGGACTATCGCTTTGGGGACCACCTTTCAGGATAGGTACCGACAGCGAGCTTGTCGTATTCAACATTACCTGTAAATAGTTTGCAGACATGAAAGTTTTCATTCAATCGATAGTAGCACAGATATTACTAAATCCTTATATCTTCTGGCGAGGGTATCAGGCAATTCCCCCCAAAAAGAGTTGGAGGATTCCTTATATCTTGTTTTTTATCCTTGAATTATCAATCTTCTTTTTCGGATTTACGTTCCGCAATGTATTGCCGGACTCTGTCATGATTGCCATCCAATATATCTGTAACACCTGGTATATCGCATCTATTTATATCACGCTATCCCTATTGGGTCTGGAAGTGCTCCGGCTTAGCAACCGTTTCTTCCATTGGTTTCCCGGCTGGATTACGAGCCACTGGAAACAAACGAAACTGGTCCTGTTCTTTTTAGTCATGGCAATCGTTACCGGCCTGATGTTTCATGCTTACCATGTCGTCGCCTATCCGGTTGTCAAAGATGTATATGTCACCCTACCCAAAGGAAGTAGCAACCGTGACAGCATGACGATTGTCATGATGAGCGACCTCCATATCGGAGAAATGATCGGTAAGGAACTGGTACAACAATACGTGAAGATGAGCAACGCACAACATCCCGACCTGGTCGTCCTGGTAGGCGATATCATGGATTATGAATCACGCTTTGCCGAAAAAGCACATATCGAAGAGGATTTGAAACAACTGAAAGCCCCATTAGGCGTGTATGTGGTTTATGGCAACCATGAGTATCGCGCCAACCGCATAGCCAAATACCGTTGGCTGAAGAAAACAGGGGCGACGCTTCTGATCGATTCCGTTGCACGTCCGGACTCTTCATTCTATCTGATCGGACGGGACGACCATATCAACAAGAAAAGAAAGCCGTTACATGTACTCATGGCAGGCATAGACACAACCAAACCGATCATCGTATTGGATCATCAACCCTGGTCGTTCACCGAAATGACAATGAACGGTGTGGATCTCGGACTCCACGGGCATACCCATAACGGACAGCTATGGCCTTACCCCCTCGTAATGAAATTGATCTATGAATGTCCGTATGGCTACCATAAGAAAGGGCCGGTCCAGTTCTATGTATCTTCCGGCATCGGGATAGCCGGACCTCCCTACCGGGTCGGTACTGTATCAGAAATGATCGTGCTGCACATCCGGTTTGCCAATTAAGCAGGATGAAACATTGCCTCCATCATGGCGATATCCATCTTCACTTCCCCCTGCAACAGATATTGAGTTTGTTTTTGGACTACATTTTTATAGATTGCCAACGCTTTCTCCCGATCTCGCTCCTTATAAAGTGCCCAAGCACAGAGAAAACGCTGTTTTGAAGACATCAAAACACGGTATTGCCGAACGTAAAGTTCTATTTCTTTCGTGTATAACGTATCTGCCCATCGGTTATGCCCAGTCACCAGATCCAAATAGATGAGTTCGCAAACCACCTCTTTCGCCAAAAGCCCGATCATCTCCCCCTTGTGTCTTGCAATCTCTTCCAATGCAACATAGGCCTCTTCCATTTGCCCTAAATCCAGCAGTCGCCCTACTTGCAGCAAACGGATATTCAGTTGCATCGGTTCCCCGTAATCAATGTCATCCACCCAAGCAAACCACTCTTCCGGCATATCCTTTATCCGGATACCTTCTTGTATACAGGCATTGACGCGCAGCTGGACTATCATCGCCTTTTTACTCTTCGGGTACTTCCTCATCAAACGTACATTGGCCGCATCATTAGTAATTCCCCGCTTGAACGGGATGCCATTGAGCAATCCCAACGACACACCGGCAAAACACATCATAACCAGGAATTGTGCCAGCAGAGGAGAAGGATCTTCCACCACGTACCAAACCACAAAAGCCAAAAGCGCTACCGACATATTGACAATAACGCCTCCCCAATGGTAAAGCACAACAGGGATCTCTTCCAAAGGCTTGTCAGGCGGGAGCATCAGGCATTGTCCACCTGTCCCCGCGATGCCGAAACGCTTCAAACGAAATTTTCCCTCTTGGCGAATCAGCGTCCAATTGAAAATACGGAAAGAGACAAAACGATAGCCGGAGAGCAGCCCAAAAAGCAAATGGCCTCCTTCATGCAAAACAATTTGCAAAATAAAAGCGACCAACGTACAAACGATGCTCCCGGCAAATATTCCCACCACCTCAAGCGCCTCTATCTTGGCCAGCTTCTGCACCAGTTCATTCCATGTCATATCCGTAAACGACACGATACCGGCACACACCAAAACAATGCCGATCAAACATCCGATGCCAAAAAACACAAGCAACTTCAAAGCACTCTTCATGGCAGGTCTCTTACCTCGATTATAATGTAGCCGTTTTCTCTACCTTTCCCGGCGCTTCCAATGTCTGCTGGTATAATGCTGGATCACCCAACACTTCCAGCGCCTTATCCAAAACTTCATCTTCCTTCAAGCTGTTTATCAACTCGCCTTTCTGGAAATAATAACGTTTCATAATCTCGGAAGTCAACAGTTTCTTGATCTGATCCTTGTTGCGGTCGAAATCCCGATCCAAGTCCGGAGTCAGTTTGGCTTCCAAAGAGTTGAAGAGGGTAGAATCATTATCCATGTAACCTTCAAACTTAGCCACTTCTTTCAAGTTCTTCAACAGCTTTTCACTCTGCCGGTCATAGGTGAAGTTCTTTTCTTTAGCATATTGCTTGAAAGCTTCAAAATCTTCATCCGTCACCTCGAAGTCTTCGGGCGGAGCGATTTTCTTATGTTTCTGGGACCATTCGGCGACAAAGTCCGTCAAGAGAAAGTCTGTCACCAAATAGAACATCATAGTCGGTGTTTCCGGTTCTTCTATTTTAAAGTCAGGGGTAATACCGCCTCCATCCCGAACGGGACGTCCTTTGGAAGTATAGAATACGGACGTCAGGCTATCTGGAATAGCCCCGACGCTACCATCAGCTTTCCGGTGCGAATAGTCCATCTGCTGGATACAACGGCCACTAGGGATATAATATTTGCTCATCGTCACTTTCACACTTCCATTATAAGGAAGTTCACGGGGAGACTGCACGAGTCCCTTTCCGAAAGAACGCTGTCCAATCAACACAGCACGGTCCATATCCTGTAAAGAGCCCGAAACGATCTCGGCAGCAGAAGCAGAGGCTCCATTAATAAGGACAGCCATCGGCATCACCGTGTCGAGAGGTTCGCCCGGTGTCCGGTAAGTGCGGTCCCACTGGCTGATCTTCCCTTTTGTCGAAACCACTTCTTTCCCCTTCGGGACGAACATACCGACTATTTGCGTAGCGCTTTCCAACAAACCGCCGCCATTGTTACGCAAGTCCAGAATCAGTGATTTTATATGATGGTTCTTTTTCAAGTCTTCAAACGCATTTTTTACTTCCTGCGCACTCTTATCTGTAAAACCCTTCAAATAGATATAGCCTACGCTATCACCACGCACACCATAATAAGTAACCTGATTTTCCAAAATCTGCCTACGCACCAGTTCCACTTCACGCGGTTTCTTGTCATACGGACTCTGTATCTTCAATACCATTTTCGTATTGGGGACACCTTTCAACAAGGCACTCACCTCATCCGAAGATTTGTCGGTCACATCCACCGTATCGATAGCCAGAATGCGGTCGCCCGCTTTCAATCCTGCCAAAGCAGCCGGCATCCCTTCAAACGGCTCAATAATATAGACACCGCCTTCTTTCCGTTCACGGATATAAGAACCGATACCGCCATATTCGCCGGTCGTCATGAATTTCAGTTTATCCATTTCCTGCTCCGGATAGTATTCGGTATAAGGGTCCAAGCCGCCTAACATGGCATCGATACCCCGACGCACCGTTTTCTCGACGTCGACCGAATCCACATAAAACATTTCCACCTCTTTTACCAGAGCGTTAAAGATATCCAGGTTCTTACTGACCTCGAAACGATTGTCTTTCTGCGCCTGTCCGGGAATCACGCCTCCTAACAGAAGCAGCAAACTAAAAAGAACTATTATTTTCTCTCGTTGTTTATACATAGAATATTTAGTTAATTAACGACGTAAATGTATATAATAAACGCTTGTCAGGACAATATACTATTTACTTTTAACTTTATTTGTTCCCATTTATCATCCGGTATCTGCGCCCCGATGACATCAATTATGTAACCGGCCAAAAGCGATCCGATACGTGCCGACTGCTCCAATGTCGCGCCGACCGACTGCCCGTAAAGGAATCCGGCGGCAAAGTGGTCGCCGGCTCCCGTCGTGTCGACCGGTTTGCCGCCTTCCGCCGGAACAGCGATAACCTGTCCCTTGCTTCCCACCAGAGCGCCTTCTTTTCCTAAAGTGACTAAAGAAATCTCTACCTGTTCTGAAAGGACCTTGACCGCTTCGTGTGCTTTCAGCCCGGTAAAGGCTTCCGCTTCGCTTTCGTTGGAGAAAAGGATATCGACATATTCAGGGATAATATCGTCTAATAGCCCCCGGAAAGCATTCACGATATTGAAGTTAGATAGATCGAGGGCAACCTTCAATCCTAACTTTTTCGCTTTCTGCATAGTAGTGCGCACCAGTTCTTCGTTCACCAACAGATAGCCTTCGATATAAATACATTGGTAAGCGGAAAGCATCTCTTCCGTTATCTCATCCGGCGTGATCGTCGGGGCCGGTCCGAGGAAGGTTCCCATCGTACGCTCGCCATCGGGAGAAATCAGAACCGTGCAGCTACCGGAAATACCGTCTGTCTTGGCAAAATAGGGAGAGACATTCGCTTTTTTCAAAGCCTCTTCATAATACTCACCTACGGAATCGGATCCGATCTTACCTATAAATCCTGCTTTTGCTCCCAAAATAGCCATCGCACGCATGGTATTGCATACTGAACCTCCCGGTGCCTGACTGCGTTCAAGGCCTGACTGCGATTTACGGATTTTAATCATCTGCTCCTGGTTGATCATATCCATTGCGCCTTTCTGTATGCCTACTTCCGCCAGTACATCATCGTTCTCAAGCTTCAGCAGAACGTCCACCAAAGCGTTTCCTAATCCAATCGTATTCATTTTTTCTATTTTTTTTCGCAAAGATATTGCATATTTCAAAAAGAACCTCTACTTTTGCAGTGCAAATTCAGAAAGGGATTAATAAGTCCCGAACTGAAAGAAATAAATTCTTCCTTAGCTCAGTTGGTTAGAGCATCTGACTGTTAATCAGAGGGTCCTTGGTTCAAGTCCAAGAGGAAGAGCAAAAGACATCGGGAAAGACTGAAAAAGACATATTCTTCCTTAGCTCAGTTGGTTAGAGCATCTGACTGTTAATCAGAGGGTCCTTGGTTCAAGTCCAAGAGGAAGAGCGAAAGAGAGAGATACTTCACAAGAGTATCTCTTTTTTTATGCATGATTGGGACGATAACCTGATCGAATAATTGCCTGGCAGGTTATAGTCTTTTTACGTGTAATTATATTACCTTTGCATTATGGGAAAGAATAAATTAGCAAAGTTTGACGACATGGCGAGCTATCCCCATGTGTTCCAATATCCGTTTGCAACCCTTCAAGAGAAAGGATTTGAGCTAAAGGGGCACTGGCACGAACAGTTCTTTAAGAACGACAATCCGATCGTGCTTGAATTAGGCTGCGGAAAAGGAGAATATACGGTAGGTTTGGGAAAGTTATTTCCCAACAAAAATTTTATAGGAGTCGATATCAAGGGAGCCCGTATGTGGACAGGGGCGAAAGAATCGCTTGAGGCAGGTATGACGAACGTTGCCTTCCTCAGGACCAGTATCGAACTGATCGCCCATTTCTTTGCTGCCGGAGAGGTGGCCGAGATCTGGCTCACCTTCCCTGACCCGCAGATGAAGAAAGCGAACAAACGCCTTACCTCCACTCGCTTCATGAAGATGTACCGCGAGATACTGGCGGGAGACGGCATCATACATCTGAAAACAGACAGCAACTTCATGTACACCTACACCTGCGAGATGGTAAAAGCAAATCGCTATCCCGTACTGTTCAGCAACGACGATTTGTATCATTCGGGGCTGACAGACAACATTCTTTCTATCAAGACCTATTATGAACAGCAGTGGTTGGACCGCGGATTAACCATCAAATATATCAAGTTTGTCTGTGAAGAACGGGATGAACTGGTAGAACCGGAAGTGGAAATCGAATACGATCCGTATCGCAGTTTCAACCGGAGCAAACGGAGTGCGTTGGCTTCCGGCAAATAATTCATAAATCATAAATTATAAATCATACAACATGACACTCTATCCAAAGCTAATCATGGACGCACTGGCAAAGGTGCGTTACCCCGGCACAGGAAAAGACCTTGTGACAATGGGTATGGTAGAAGATAATATCCGGATCGACGGTAACAAAGTAAGCTTCTCGCTCCTTTTCGAAAAACCGAACGATCCGTTTATCAAATCGGTGGTAAAAGCTGCCGAGACGGCTATCCTTACTTACGTAGGAGAAGAAGTGGACATCAAGGGTAATATCACGGTTGACGCCAAGCAGGCGGCCCGTCCTGAACCAGACAAGCTGCTGCCGGAGGTAAAAAATATCATCGCCGTATCTTCCGGCAAGGGTGGCGTAGGCAAAAGTACAGTAGCGGCCAACTTGGCGGTAGCGCTGGCTTTGCAGGGTCACAAGGTCGGTTTGCTGGATGCCGATATCTTCGGCCCTTCGCAGCCTAAGATGTTCAATGTAGAAGAAGCCCGTCCCTATATGGTGGAGGTGGGAGGCCGCGAACTGATCGAACCGGCTGCCAACTACGGCGTGAAGCTACTGTCCATCGGTTTTTTTGTCAATAAGGAAGACGCCGTCCTTTGGCGCGGCGCAATGGCAAGCAATGCCTTGAAACAGTTGATCGGCGACGCCAACTGGGGCGATCTGGACTATTTCCTGATCGACCTGCCACCGGGAACAAGCGATATCCACCTGACGATGGTACAGACATTGGCCATCACCGGCGCCATCGTTGTCAGCACACCGCAAGAAGTGGCGTTGGCAGATGCCCGCAAAGGGATCAGTATGTTTACAGGTGAGAAGATCAACGTACCAGTATTGGGACTGGTCGAGAACATGTCTTGGTTCACGCCTGCCGAGCTGCCAGAAAACAAATACTACCTGTTCGGCAAAGAAGGAGGCAAACGTCTGGCGGAAGAACTGAATATCCCGTTGCTAGGACAAATCCCCATCGTACAAAGCATTTGCGAAGGTGGAGACAGCGGAAAGCCAGTCGCCCTCAATCCGGACAGCATCACTGGCCAGGCATTCCAGAAGTTAGCCGAAAATGTCGTGAAACAGATCGATTACCGTAACGAACATTTGGATCCGACAAAGAGGGTTGTTGTTACCAAGAAGTAATAAGAGAGTGAGTAGGATGTGTCAAAAAGAAAGAGAAATCAATTCCTTGCCGGGGGATTAATCCCCCGGCAAAAGAGAGAGATAAATTTTGACACATCACCAAGAATTTGGACACAATCCTATCTTCTTATTATAAAGTATACCGTCTTAGGAAAGCGACCGTCCGATGTATTTCGGGATACATGATGATGTCTTCGCCAATGAAGGGAACCTCTTTGCGATAGGCTTTCAAGAATTTCTCCAAGATAGGGGAAGTACGCGCCGGACGACGGAACTCGATACCTTGTGCCGCATTCATCAGCTCGATCGCCAGGATATGATCCAGATTGTCCATAATCTTAAAGAGCTTCGTCGCCGCATTGGCTCCCATACTCACATGGTCTTCCTGCCCGTTGCTGGACACGATCGAGTCGCTGCTGGCGGCATAACAGTACATCTTGTTCTGGCTTACCATGCTGGCTGCCGCATATTGCGGGATCATAAAGCCGGAATTCAGTCCGGGGTTGGCAACCAGAAATTCAGGCAAGCCCCGAAGTCCCATGATCAACTGCGCGACACGGCGTTCGGAAATATTTCCCAACTCAGCCAACGCAATCGCAAGGAAATCGTAGGAGATCGCCAACGGCTGACCGTGGAAATTACCTCCGGAGATGATCTTGTCCTCGTCGGGAAAGATCGTCGGGTTGTCCGTCACGGAATTGATCTCGGTAAGCAATACGCCGGAGACATACCGGATCGCATCTTTCGTCGCCCCGTGTACCTGCGGGATGCAGCGGAACGAATACGGGTCCTGCACATGCTCCTTCTTCCGGCTGATCAGTTCGCTGCCCTCCAGAATGCGGCGGAAAGCATCGCCCGTCTCGATCTGTCCGGGATGCGGACGCATCTGCTGGATGCAATCCATAAAAGGATCGATCCGCCCGTCGAAGGCTTCGAGCGACAAGGCCGCAATCAGGTCCGCCCGCTTCGACACGGCAAAAGCACGCATCAGGGCAAACACGCCGTTGGCACTCATAAACTGCGTACCGTTCAGCAACGCCAATCCCTCTTTACTCATCAGGCGCACCGGCTTCCAGGCAAACTCGTCCAGGACACTGATTGCCTCCCTCTTCTTCCCTTTATAATACACATCTCCCACTCCGATAAGCGGAAGGAAAAGATTCGCCAACGGAGCCAGGTCGCCCGACACCCCAAGTGACCCCCGGTCATAGACGATCGGGAGCACGTCATTATTAAAGAAATCAAGGATACGCTGCACCGTTATCACCTGCACGCCGCTATGCCCCAGCGACAAAGCATGCGCCTTCAACAGCATCATCAGGCGGACAATCACCGGGCTCACCTCATCCCCCACGCTACAGGCATGGCTTTTCACCAGATTCTCCTGCAAGGTGCTGAGTTCATCCGGCGAGATATTTTTATTACACAAGGAACCAAAGCCTGTCGTGATGCCGTAAAGCGGCTCGCTCTGTGTCTCGATCTTCCGGTCCAGATAATCGCGGCAACGCTGGATGCGTTCCTTCACTTCCAGGGTCAGTTCCAACTTCATATTTCCGGTCAGTATCTCTTCGATACGTTCGAACGTCAGCGGTTCCGCCCCCACATAATGTACATTTCCCATAACTTTCAACTTTCAATTTTCAACTTTCAATTGCTCCTGCGTCCAATCCAGCAACTTCTTTTCTATCCGGATCGCTTCGGATTCGAGGAAATCCGCTTTCTCCGACATCCGTTTGACAAACGCTCCATCCTTTATGGATGTAAGATTGATACGGACATTCAGCAAAGCCCCTAACACACAAGTACGGGCAGTCATCATCGCCACACAGGCATCGGTCACGGCATTCCGGTTCCCTTTATGCGCCACATATATAATAGTCTCCATCACCGAGGCAATCTCTTCGGCCACTTCCATCGGGACCATAGCCGCCTGTTTCGTCGCGTCCTGGATCACCCGGCTGCGCTCGGCTTTTTCCTCCTCCGTTTCCTTCGGGAGTTTAAAGGCGGCAAACACACGATCGTACGCTTCGCTGTCGCGGTCTATATCCCGGATCAGCCGTTCACGAATGATGGCTGCCTCCGTCGCGATTGTCCGCATCTGGCCTTCCACATCGGCATATTTCTTCTTACCGATCGTCAGGTTTGCCACCATCTCGGTAAGTGCCGTCGCAATAGCCCCGTTCAGAGCCGAGATACTTCCGCCCCCCGGAACAGGCGCGCTACCCGCCGTTTCGGCAAGAAATCCTTTGATTGTCAAATCTACAAGCATTGTGTCTATTATTTAAGATTAAACATTTTATCTTCATCCGTCAAACGATATAAAGCACGCCGTCTTTGATAACCGTGTCCACGATATTCATTCCTATATGATAAGGAAGGAACTTATAAGAAGGGAATTTCAACAAGACCAAGTCCGCCTTCTTTCCGACATCGATGCTACCGACCTTCTTTTCCCGCCCTAACGCTGCCGCTCCGTTGATCGTAAGGGCGGTCAGGGCTTCTTCGGGAGTAAGTTTCATCTGGATGCAGGCCAGGGCGAACAACAACGGGATCGAACCGGAGAAGCAACTACCGGGATTCAGGTCGGAAGCCAGTGCCACGGCGCAACCGGCATCTATCATCCGGCGTCCAGGAGCATAAGGTTCATTTAGTGAGAAAGCGGTAAGCGGAAGCAAAGTCGCGATCGTCCCCGAACGTGCCAGGCGTTTGATGCCGGTATCGGAGATATGCAACAGATGGTCGGCACTCACGGCTTTCAGGCGGGCTGCCAATTCGGCTCCTCCGAAAGAAACGATCTCATCGGCATGAAGTTTCAGCTTGAAACGCTGGCTGCGGGCTGCTTTCAACAGACGTTCGCTTTGTTCGACCGAGAAAACGCCTTGTTCGCAAAAGACATCGCAGAAGGTTACCGAATGTTCCGCACGTACATGGGGCAACACTCCTTCTATTATGTAATCGACATATGCGTCCGTACGCCCGGCAAACTCCGGCGGAACAGCATGCGCACCGAGGAAAGTAGACACCACATCCAACGGATGTTCATCGTTCAACTCCTTCATGACACGAAGCTGGATCAGCTCGGTCGCCAAGTCAAGACCGTAACCACTCTTTCCTTCGACAGTAGTCACGCCCATATCCATCATTGTGTCGAGACGGTCGTATGCATCGCCGTACAGATCGTCATAGCTGGCGTTCCGGGTCGCATTCATCGTATTGACGATCCCGCCTCCCCTTTCCATGATCGACATATAGCTGTCTCCTTTCATCCGCCAAGAGAACTCCTCCTCTCGGTAACCACCGAAGACGAAGTGCGTATGGCTATCCACAAACCCTGGCAGAAGCGCACGTCCGGAAGCGTCTACTTCCAGATAATCTCCGACATCCACTTGCCGGAGGACCTCTTCAGTCGGTCCCACATGCGTGATAATACCATCCGATACAGCAACCGCCCCGTCCTCGATTATCCCGACATCGGACATAGCCTTCCCCTTCTTCGCTTCAAAACCAGAACAAGTCACCACCTGCGATGCATTCCGTATCAATATCTTTTCGTCTTCCATCGTCTATCCCATTATCCTGGTTTCCAATACCTGATCTATTGAAAAGTCTTCCAGTCCCAAATAGTAAGAAGCCGTATCAATCAATGCCTCCATCGGAACCAACCCAATAATCTCGCTTCCGACGACTGGGACACCATAGCGACGTGCCTCAATGCGTACCAGTTCGAAAGCGCGGTAAAGGGCTGTACGGGTGTAATCGGTCATATTGATCGAAACCTGCACGATGCCGCGTTCTTTCAGTTCCACTCCCATCGCCTTGCAGTAGCGGAGCCCGCCACCTATGAAGCGGATCTTTTTGGCGATACTGCTCGCGATCTCCAGGTTTGCCGTGCCCAAATTGACGTTATAAGCCACCAGCGGCATACGGGCGCCGATCGCCACTGTCCCTGCCGATGGATGCCGTTCGGCAGGCCCGAAGTCAGGTTTCCATTCCGGCTGCTTGATCTTTGCTTCCATACCCTCAAACTCTCCTTTGCGGATGGCCGCCAAGTTCTCGCGGTGCGGAGCCGAAGCCGACTTTTCATACAGGAAGACCGGCACTCGATAGAGAGCAGCCACCTTCTCGCCCACTTCTTTGGAGAGCGCAATCGCCTCATCCATCGTACACCCTCTGATCGGGATAAAAGGAACGACATCGACCGCTCCCATCCGAGGATGCTGCCCGGAGTGTTTCGTGAGATCTATCAGTTCCACCGCCTGTCCGATGGCTTCGAGCAAAGCGTCCTTCAAAGCTTCCGGTTCACCGACTACCGTTACGACCAGTCGGTTATGATCTTCGTCATTACTGTAATCCAACAGCTTTACACCGGCTTTGGCACGAAATTTATCTACTATCTTTTCTATTTTCGCTAAATCCCTTCCCTCACTGAAATTGGGGACACATTCCATTATCTTATTCCATGTACTCATACTTTGCGTTTTAAAGAGGTACGTATACTATTTTGAATTAAATCTTCTTTCGGAATAAAAGGCAGCGTGATATGATACCAGTCGCCATAGTTTTCGTTAAAGGCGGCACTGGTAGACATGGCATTCGGATTCCTGGCCCAGGAACGGCGTGCCACTCCTCCCATCACATCCCAGAGCATGGCGGAACGAAGGATTTCGTCCACCCGTTCGCTTCCATCCAGCACCATACCGAAACCGCCGTTTATCGCTTTTCCGATACCGACTCCGCCGCCATTATGAAGGGCAACAAGGCTCATACCCCGTGCCGCATTTCCGGCAAAACACTGGACAGCCATATCGGCCATGACGTTACTTCCGTCATAAATATTGGACGTTTCGCGGAAAGGCGAATCCGTCCCACTCACATCATGATGGTCACGTCCAAGCATGATCGGCCCGACTTCTCCGTCCCGCACCATGCGGTTGAAGCGGAGCGCGATATTCAATCTTCCTTCCGCATCCTGGTAGAGAATGCGCGCCTCGGCACCGACAACAAGCCGGTTTGTCTCGGCATCGCGAATCCAGTTGTAGTTATCCCTGTCCTGCCCGCGCCGGTTCGGATCGATGCAATCCATAGCTGCTTGGTCGGTCTTTACCAGATCTTCATGTTTCCCACTCAGGCATACCCAGCGGAAAGGCCCGTAACCATAATCGAACAGTTCCGGCCCCATAATGTCCTCGACATAGGAAGGCCAGATGAAACCGTCTTTCTCATCTATTCCGTTCCGGGAAATTTCCTTTACACCGGCATCGTAGATGGCTTTCATAAACGAGTTTCCATAGTCGAAAAAGTAAGTGCCGCAAGCCACAAGCTTCTTGATTACCTCGAAATGACGGTGCAGAGATTGATCGACCAACGAGCAGAACCGGTCCATATCGTGAGAAAGAAGTTCCGTACGCTCGGCAAAGGAGATGCCGACAGGACAGTAACCACCTTCATAGACGGCATGACAGGAAGTTTGGTCACTCAGCAGATCGATCCGGATCACCTGCGCCTCGGCAAACTCCAACAAGTCTACTATATTGCCATGATAAGCGATCGAAATCGGTTCCCTTACCTGCATAGCCTCCTGCGCCATACGGAATGCTTCTGCTTTATCTTCAGTCACATGCTGAACCCAACCTTGCGAATGGCGGGTCTGGATGCGGGAACTGTCCACTTCTGCAATGATACTGGCAGCACCGGCTATAACGGCCGCTTTCGGTTGTGCCCCACTCATTCCTCCGAGACCGGAGGAGACAAAGAGATGCCCGCGCAAATCCTGATCCTGCGGAATGCCTAATTTCTTCCGCCCGGCATTCAATAAGGTATTGAACGTCCCGTGCACAATCCCCTGCGGACCGATATACATCCAGCCGCCGGCGGTCATCTGTCCGTAATTAGCGACACCCATCTGGGCGGCTATATGCCAGTCTTTCTGATTGTCGAACAGGCCGACCATCATGGAATTGGTAATAATCACACGGGGTGCATCCGGCTTGGAACGGAACAGTCCCAACGGATGTCCGGACTCGATCACGAGTGTCTGCTCGTTCGTCAGTATTTCGAGATATTGCTTGATCAGGCGATACTGCATCCAGTTCTGGCAAACCTGCCCGGTTTCGCCATACGTAACCAGTTCGTATGGATAGAGAGCGATATCGAAACTGAGATTGTTGTCGATCATCACCTGGAAAGCCTTTCCCTCCAGACATTGCCCTTTATATTGGTCGACAGGCTTGGCTTTCAAGTCTCCTTCCGGCCGATAACGGTATCCGTAAATGCGGCCGCGAGTCATCAACTCTTCCATAAACTCCGGAGCCAGCACTTCATGCAACTCTTCGGGAATGTAACGGAGCGCATTCTTCAAGGCCGTTTCTGTTTGTGCAGGCGTAAGTGAATAGCCGCGATCAGGAGCGCGGCGGATACCGGGAACAAAAGATGGGTAAACCGGCAATTGGTTACTTAGGCGTACTTCCATAACATGATATTTTAAGGTGTTTTCTTACAATCTGTAAGTAAATAGCAGAAGTAAGAGGCGTACAAGATAAGCATTCTCTTTCATCTTGCCAACCGGCACAATTATGTTTAGAAGCACAAAAAGGGCCATTCCCTTAACCAGGAACAGCCCTTTTCTATCGGATTAAAATCTATTCTTATTTACCAGCTTCAGCAGCTGCTTTCTTATTGATCTTCTTCTTCTGCAATTCGTAAGCGATAGGAGTTGCCACGAACAGAGTAGAATATGTACCGATAATGATACCTAACAAGATAGCGAACGTAAAGCTACGGATCGTCGCACCACCCAGGATGAAGATACACAATACAACTACCAATGTAGTTAATGATGTATTGAAGGTACGGGATAAAGTCGAGTTCAATGCATCGTTGATCACCTGATAACGATCACGCTTCGGATACAGACCGATCGTTTCACGGATACGGTCGAACACAACCACGGTATCGTTGATAGAGTAACCGATGATGGTCAGGATAGCCGCGATAAAGGTCTGGTCGACTTCCATAGAGAACGGCAATACCTTCCAAAGCAATGTGTAGAATGAAATAATACACAAAGTCGTGACAGCTACAGAAGCGAATGCACCGACAGAGAATGAGATGTCGCGGAAACGAAGCAAGATATAAGCCGCCATACAGAACATGGCAAATACAACTGCGAGAAACGCAGCGTTCTTGATATCGTCAGCCATACTCGGTCCTACCTTCTGTGAGCTCTGGATATACTGATCCGTGAACTGAGCCAAAGTCGTTCCTTCCGGAAGCAATGACTTGACACCTTCAAACAATTTATTTTCGATTTCCTGGTCGATAGCCGGATCATTGTCTTCAATCTTATAGTTGGTAGATACACGAACCTGGTCGGGAGTACCGATCTGGATAACGCTAACAGAACCATCCAACTGCGCATCCAACAGATTACGGACTTCGTCAGTCTTCACATCCTGGGCGAAACGGATCACATAGTTACGTCCACCGGTGAAATCGATACCGTTGTTCAAACCGATAGTAGACATGGAGATCGCACCCAAAACAATAATACCGGCCGGAATCAGATACCCAACCTTACGGGCTGCCAAGAAGTTGATCTTCGGATTCGTCAATAAATCTTTCGTAATAGAAGTCGTAAAGGTCACGTTCTTCAGTTTATCTTTTGCCAACAGTGCTTCGTAAACGATACGAGTCAGGAAGACTGCCGTCAGGAAGGACGCGAACAAACCGATAATCATCGTCGTGGCAAAACCACGGATAGGACCCGTACCGAAATAGAACAATACGACACCAGTGATGATGGAAGTCAAGTTCGAGTCGAAGATTGCAGAAAATGCGTTGCTGTAACCATCGGCAATTGCTTTGTTCAACGATTTACCGGCACGAAGTTCCTCTTTCGTACGTTCGTAGATCAACACGTTGGCATCGACAGCCATACCCAGCGTCAACACCATACCGGCAATACCCGGCAACGTAAGGACTGCCTGGAAGGATGCAAGGATACCCATTGTGAAAAAGATGTTCAATACCAAAGCACCGTCGGCGATCAAGCCCGGAAGAACTCCGTAGAAGGCACACATGTAGAACATCAACAGGATCAAAGCCAAAACAAATGAGATAACACCGGAATTGATAGCTTCCTGACCCAAAGACGGGCCGACAACGTCTTCCTGTACGATATGTACGGAAGCAGCCATTTTACCGGATTTCAACACGTTAGCCAAGTCCTTTGCCTCTTCCGGAGTGAAGTGGCCTGTGATCTGAGAACGTCCGCCTGTGATTTCCACCTGCACGTTAGGAGCTGAATAAACCATATCGTCGAGAACGATAGCAACCGCTTTACCGATATTTTCTTTTGTCAGGCGAGCCCATGCTTTAGCCCCTTCTGCGTTCATAGTCATGCTAACCTGCTGTTCTGAACGGCCTGCCTGCTGAACGAAGTCTGCATTAGCATCCGTTACAACGTCACCTCCCAAAGCAGGCGTTCCGTCGCGGTTCGTCATCTTGATTGCATACAAGTAGAAATATTGTTCTTTTTCATCGATAGCCTTTACGCCCCATTTCAAAGAAAGGTTACGCGGCAGGATATCTTTTACCTGCTTCATGTTCAAGTATTCGTTGATCTTGGCAATATCTTTCTTATCGGCAATACCGACAACCGGTCCGGGAGCCAACTGTCCGTTATACTGGTTGATCTGCAGAACGGCGAACAACGGATGTTGCTTTGCGAATTCTTCCATGCTCTTGGCTGCCTGTGCTTCAGGCTTGTCTTCACCGATCTTAGCCAGCAGAGAATCTGCGTCGTTGGTTGTTTCGGCAGCAGCATTGTCGGCAACTACTTCTTCCGTTGCTTCGATAGCCGTAGTATCCGAACCTACAGCAGCAGTATCGTCCGATTTCAGGATTGTAGCCAACATATTATCGGCGGCAACCAACTGCTGGTAGATTTCCGGCAAGTTGTATGTTTCCCAAAATTCGAGGTTGGCACTACCCTGTAACAATTTACGCACACGTTCCGGTTCTTTCACACCCGGAAGTTCAACCAGAATACGACCGGCAGTTTCCAGACGCTGGATGTTCGGAGACACCACGCCGAAACGGTCGATACGGGTACGCAATACGTTAAATGAATTATCGATTGCACTCTTCAGTTCTTCCTTCAACACGGCGATTACCTGTGCGTCCGAGCTCTGCGGAGTGATTTTGTCTTTCAATTCGAAAGTACTGAAAATAGCGGATAAACGGGCGCCATTATCTAACTTCTTATACTCTTCTGCAAATAGATCAATAAAGTCCTTCTGACTTGTAGCCTGATTTTCATAAGCCAGGTCCAATGCTTTATTGAAGTTCTCGTCCTGATTGTTGTTCGAAAGCGAGCGAATCACATCGGCCACATTCAATTCCAGAACGACGTTCATACCGCCCTTCAAGTCAAGCCCTAAACTGATTTCCATTTCACGGCACTCCTTGAGCGTATAGCCCAACCATACCTTCTGAGTAGATAACGAGTCCAAATAAGAACTCTCTTTTACCGGATCTCCACCTGCATACTCAGCGGCTTTACTGTTGTAATGTCTTGTCACGAACGAGAATGACAGATAAAACATACAGACAAGCGTAAGTAACACCGCAAAGACCTTTACAAATCCTTTGTTTTGCATTTGAATCTTATGTTTATGTTATTATTCGTTTTTTCACAGGGTGCAAATATAGGCTTTTTTTCTTTGTCCAACAGTAATTAGATTAATTTATTTGTCACACTCTTAGTTTATTTCAGCCACAATTATATATCTTTGCCCGTAAAAAACATAAGTAAAGAATAACCATGAAGCAACTTTTATTATTAACGCTATTTATCCCGACCCTACTCTGGGCTCAGGAAGATTCCAAGTATTTAGCCGGAGCCGTTCCGGTCGAGAATGGTAAAGTAGTATTCGCAAAGGAGATAAACGCACCTTCTTTTTCGAAAGATGAAGTATATGACAAAATGCTGGACTGGGCGGACGGTTTCTTCAGTGAAGACGGCAACCGCGTTGTCTATTCCGACAAGGCAAAAGGCGACATCGCCGCAGTAGGGCAAACCAACCTGGTCTTCCAGAGCACCGCCCTTTCTCTGGACCGTACGGAAATGAACTATCGCGTCACGATGGAATGCGAGAACCAGAAATGTATAGTGAAAGTGGCCGGTATCCGTTACGAATATAATGTATCGTACCAGCGTGAACCGGAAAAATACACCGCCGAAGAATGGATTACAGATAAGTATTGCCTGAACAAAGACCAAACCAAATTGAACCGAGGCAACGGCAAATTCCGTAGAAAGACAGTCGATTTCATTGACGAAATGTTTGCCTCCGCCTCCGCCGCTTTAGGCACGCAGGCAACCGCCAACGTAGTTCCGGCAACACCGGTCACTCCCGCTCGGACTGTGACACCAGCCCAGACCACCCAACCAGCAACTCCGGTTCCGGCAAAAGAAGGATATGTGGCTTTTGCCGCCGATAAGGTTCCGTCTACATTATTACAGATGTTACCGGAAAGCGATATGCAGGTCGTATCCGCCGGTAAGCCGGATACAAAAGAGACATCCGCCCAGTGGAAAGGCACAGGTAATATGTTCGGCAAATCGATTGCCTCGATCGCCATCAGCAAAGACAGTCCTGTCTATAAAGAAATAGGTAACAATGACACATATAGCTTGTCTTTCTTCAAGAAAGGTGAAAGCGGGGATGCCTGGCTGATCATCGACTGCCGCAAGCAGGGCGAAACGGCAGAAGGCCAGCAGATAACCGTCATCGGTGAAATCGTAAATGTATGGATGAAATAGGATGATGAAAAAGCTGTTTTTCCTTCTATTGATCATGCTCCCTGCGCTGGCAACGGCACAGGGGCATAAAGGCGAAGTCGACGAGTGTGCCCCGATGAGAAACGGGAAAGTATGCTATCGCGACACAGTCCATGTGAAAGACATGAGCCAGGACCAGATATTCGAAGTAATCAACCAATGGGCGAAGAAAAGCTATGCGAAAGATATATTCCTGTCGAATGTCAACTCCAAGAAGTCCAAAGGGACTATCAACGTTTCTTCCAAAGTCGAGATGCTGTTGAACGATACAGACAAAACGATCATCAAATACAAGATGAAAATCAATTGCCACGACAACTGCTACTCGGCAGAAGTTAGCAATATCGTTTATCAATACGATCCACAGAACAATAAGAAGTTCAAGACGTATTCGGCAGAAAGCGTAATCGCCAATAATGGCAAAAGCAATACGGTTGCCTTGATCAAGGATTCGAAGCTGTTTTGCAATGCCACGTTCTTCTTCGTCGAGAACCTGTTTGCCGACATCCTGGATGCAGTGAACGATGCGGAACTGTAGCATAAAGAGCTAGCTCCATAAGCACGGCACAAAAATTCCCCTATACGAGAAACTACGGTTTCCTGTATAAGGGAATTTTTCATTTTCAATCCCCCTCTTTCAATTGCAAATAACACCACAGCGGATAATGGTCGGAATAACGCACCTTGTCGACCGTGCAGTTGATCGGTTTCATATTGGCTGAATGCAGGATGTTGTCGATCCTGAACCAAAAGAAGTTTTCATTATAGGTGACCCCGACACCACGGCCTGAAGCAGCATAAGCATCTTTCAACGGCCCCTGGATCGTACGATGGGCATAGGAAATCGGCGTATCGTTGAAGTCACCGCACACCAATACATAATCGGTATCGATCTTTTTGATTTCTTCGGCAACCGCTCTCGCCTGACGGGCACGTATCCGGAATGCAGGTCCCAACTTCTGTTCGATGGAACTTCTCAAACCATCGAGCGTTTCGGAATTCAGATTCTTGATAAATGCGGAATAATGGCTCCGGTCCTCCATCGTCAGCTTGAAAGACTCCAAGTGGTTATTGATCAAAGTCAACTTCTTTCCTCTTATATCCAGTTCATGAATGGACGAGCCGTTGAAAGAGCTGTCATACTTGATCTTACGGGATTTGGAGATCGGATATTTGGAAAATACGGCTATATTGAATTTGAGCGTACCGGAGGTTCCGATCGGAATAATGGAGCGATACCTATACATCTTCAAGGCATTGGCGATCTTCTGATTCGTCAAAAAGTTCTTGGAAGTACCTACTGCATATTCCTGCAGACATACAATATCCGCACCGGAATTCGCAATATACCGTATGATCGGATTCGGAGCATCTTCCGTATGGCCTTTATAACCGAATCCCATGACATTATAAGTCAAGACTTTCAGTACATTCTCTTTCGGAATATCGTCCATTCTGTCATGGAAAGGGAAATAACGGGTTACAGGCCCCCTGCAGATCAGGAACGAACATAGTCCGACCAACACAAACCGCCATTCCCAAAGAAACAGCCAATAAACAACAAAACAGAGGTTCAAAACGCAAAACACAGGAAATCCCAACCCCAGATAAGAGAAGAACACACTCCTGTCCGGTGAAATTCTGTCCGAGAAGGCCGAAGCAATGAATAGCAGAATAACTATCACATTGGCAGTACCGACTACAGATTTAAACAGAATCCTGATCGCTTTAAACCGCTCGCTCATTTTTTGCTGGCATCAAATAGTTTTTTCTTTTCTTCTGCCGAAAGGCTTTCGTAACCGGAACGTTTTAATTTATCCAATATTGCATCCAGATCGACTGTTTCCCGATGTTTACGGGCATTATATTCATAATCGGTCTCCGGACGTTTATAAGTCACACGCATCTTGGGTTTCCGCTTTCCCAGATTCACCACCCAGTCAAGCAAGCGGTTCATAGGAGCCGTCAGATCTTTGCCATCCTTGATCCGGGCGGCAAACCAGATGCCGAACAACGCCCCGCCGATATGGGCGATATGACCGCCGGCATTCGTCGATGTAATAGCCAGCAAGTCTATCACAAATGTAAACAAGGCCAGATAAATCAACTTGATCCTCCCGATCAGGAACAAGCCGATCTCCAAGTCTTTCCGGTAGAAAGAGACGGCAAACACAATGGCCATAACCGAAGCCGACGCTCCCATCAAATAACTATAAGCGGCAACTGTACGGAAATAAGGGAATATGTTGTATGCCACAAGAAACAAGACAGCCCCGGCAATACCTCCTAACAGATACAGGCCGCCTAATTGCCGCTCACTGAAAAAAGTAAGGAACAAACCGCCGAACCAGTATAACCACAGCATATTAAACAGAATATGCAGAAAGTCGAAATGCGTGAACATATAAGTAATAATCGTCCACGGCCGGTACAAAAGCAATTCGGGAGACGAAGGCACTTGCAAATACTGCAAAAACGGAAAACCGCCCAGATTGAACAGCATCAGGATCACACTTGCCAACCGTATAATGACGAATAGCCCGACATTGATATAAATCAGTTTTGCCAGGATGTTGCCGGAATTGAAAGTCCGTTTGAGATTAGTAAAAATATCGCCCATTGTCTATATCTTTCTTTTTCCAATACCGAACCAGGAAATAACCGAAAAGCATACCGCCCAGGTGGGCAAAATGCGCCACGGAATCACCACCGTTGTTAGCGACACCCATAAACAATTCGGCCAATCCGTAAAAGATCACGAAATATTTTGCCTTGATAGGAATAGGGATGAACATCAGGTACAGCGGAACATTCGGGAACAACATGGCAAATGCCAGCAAAATACCGAACACGGAACCAGAAGCACCGATCGTAATCAGATAGTTCAATGAAGGATCTCCTGCAACCAACTGTACCAGAGTAACCCCGTTCGCACTTGCGAAGGAATGGACGGAATACAGCCAAACCAGTTCCTGCGTAATACCCGCCCCGATACCCGTCACCATGTAAAAAATCAGGAAGCGCTTCGGCCCCCAGACATTCTCCAGCACGCGTCCGAACATATACACACCGAACATATTGAAAAACACGTGCGCAAACGAATGGGTATCATGCATGAACATATAAGTCACAAACTGGAAAGGATAGAAATCCTTCACACCCGGAAAGTGCAGTCCGAATAACTGGACTAAATCAATCCCGACTTTAGGTAAAACAAGACTCGCTACCCAAAACAACAGGTTGATAATGATAAGGTTTTTCGTAACCATCGGGATACTGCTCAGGAATCCCGAACTATTTTGATTCATCATATATTTACAATTTAAGGACAAAGGTATATATATTTCGGCAGTTTTCTGACAAAATAGCACTAAAACATAGTAAATCAATAAAAAAAACTCTTTTTTTCTTTGCGATATATCAAAATAGAATTACATTTGACACCGACTTTTTAGGCTATCACAAATATTGTTTAATATATTAATTATCAAACCATCATGAACAAAACAGAATTTATCAATGCTGTAGCGGAAAAATCCGGTTTAAGCAAAGTTGATGCAAAGAAAGCTGTAGAAGCTTTTGTTGAAACAGTATCCAGTGAATTAAAAGAAGGTGGCAAAGTGGCCCTTTTAGGTTTTGGTTCTTTCTCTGTTGCTGAAAAATCTGCACGCAAAGGTGTTAACCCGAAGACTAAACAACCAATCGAAATCCCGGCACGCAAATCAGTTAAATTCAAAGCTGGCGCCGAATTGACAGAAATCATCAAGTAAATTAGTCTTACACTCTCAATAAGTAAAAAGGCACTCCGCAATCGGAATGCCTTTTTTATTGCATGCCGGTTACTTTATCAAATCATAGTTATCTCTTTCCTACCCACACCAATCTTATGGTTTTTACAAAATAAACCTGTACCTTTGCAGGCAAAATAAATCCGAACATATACTAAACGAATATGGTTATCGAACAACAGATTACCGGTGCTATCATTACCGGCATAAAAGAACTGTATGGCGCCGATGTGGCAGCCAACCAGGTACAACTGCAAAAGACAAAGAAAGAGTTCAAAGGACATCTGACTCTGGTTGTTTTTCCCTTCCTCCGCATGTCGAAGAAATCTCCGGAACAGACTGCCCAGGAAATTGGCGAATACCTGCTCCGGCATGAACCGGCTGTAGCCGAATTCAATGTAATCAAAGGATTCCTCAACCTGACCATCGCCTGTGCCTGCTGGATCGATTTATTAAACGAAATCAACGGCCAGCCGTCATACGGGATCATCCCTGTAACGGAACAGTCTCCGCTGGTCATGATCGAATATTCTTCTCCCAACACCAACAAGCCGCTCCACCTTGGACACGTGCGTAACAACCTATTGGGTTACAGCCTGTCCGAGATCATGAAAGCAAACGGCAATAAAGTGGTAAAGACGAACATCGTAAACGACCGCGGTATCCATATCTGCAAGTCCATGCTCGCCTGGCAGAAATGGGGCAACGGCGTGACTCCCGAAACGGCCGGCAAGAAAGGCGACCACCTGATCGGTGACTTCTACGTCCTTTTCAGCAACAAACTGAAAGAAGAGACTGCCGCCCTCGAAGCAAAAGGCATGACGAAAGAGGAAGCCGAAGCCGCTTCTCCCCTGATGGCCGAAGCACGCGAGATGCTCCGCAAATGGGAAGCCGGCGACAAGGAGGTACGCGCTCTTTGGGAAATGATGAACAACTGGGTGTACGCCGGATTCGACGAGACATACAAAATGATGGGCGTAGACTTCGATAAGATCTATTACGAATCACAGACCTACCTGGAAGGTAAAGGCAAAGTGCTGGAAGGGCTCGACAAAGGCATTTTCTACCGCCGTGAAGACGGTTCCGTATGGGCAGACCTGACCAAAGACGGCCTGGACGAGAAACTGCTGCTCCGTGCCGACGGAACTTCCGTCTACATGACACAAGATATCGGAACTGCCAAATTGCGTTTCGACGACTATCCTATCAACAAAATGATCTATGTGGTAGGAAACGAGCAGAACTACCATTTCCAGGTATTGTCCATCCTGTTGGATAAATTGGGTTTTGAATTCGGCAAAGGCCTTGTACATTTCTCTTACGGCATGGTCGAACTGCCGGAAGGCAAGATGAAGAGCCGCGAAGGAACGGTTGTCGATGCAGACGACCTGATGGAAGAGATGGTGGGTACAGCCCGCGAAATCTCGCAGGAACTGGGCAAAGTGGACGAAATGACACCGGAAGAAGCCGAAAACATCGCCCGCATGGTCGGCCTCGGTTCCTTGAAGTACTTCATCCTGAAGGTGGACCCGCGCAAGAACATGACTTTCAACCCGAAGGAATCGATCGACTTCAACGGTAATACCGGCCCGTTCATTCAATACACATATGCCCGTATCCGTTCCGTTCTGCGTAAAGCTGCCGAACAGGGCATCGTTTTGCCCGAACAACTGCCGACAACGACTACCATATCCGAGAAGGAAGAAAACCTGATCCAGATGATAGCCGACTACGCTTCCGTCGTTCGCGAAGCAGGAAAGGAATACAGCCCCGCCCTCATCGCCAACTATACTTATGACCTGGTAAAAGAATACAACCAGTTCTATCACGATTTCTCCATCCTCCGCGAAGAGAATGAAGAAGTAAAAGAGTTCCGCCTTGTCCTCTCCGCCAACGTAGCCAAGATTGTCAAATCGGCCATGTCATTGTTGGGAATCGAGGTTCCGGAGAGAATGTAAGAAACGGATCAGCAGTTATGATCAAAAACATATACAGAAAAATCGTGAGCGAGAAACAGCGGATCGCCCTTCATTACGCCCTTTACAAAATAGAGGCAGTACTGCTATGGGGTAACCGATATGAATGTTGCTGTTGCGGCAAGTCGTCCCGCCGTTTTCTCTCTCACGGTAATCTTGGATTACGCAAGAATATCAAATGTCCGCATTGCCTTTCTCTCGAACGGACACGAATTCTTTGCATGTACATCAAAAACGAGATATTCAAAAGCGGGATACAGCCAATGCGCGTACTCCATTTCGCACCGGTAAAAGGACTGAAAGATTTCCTGAAAAATTCGCCATACGTCTCGACTTATATAGATGCAGATCTCAATCCGAACGTTGCTACTTACCAGGCAGATATGACCCGAATGCCTTATGAAGACAACTCATTCGATCTGCTTATCTGTTCCCATATTCTATATTGTATCCCAGAAGACAGAAAGGCTATGCAGGAAATACATCGGGTACTGCGTCCGGGTGGAAAGGCCTTGATCGTGGATACTATTGAAGGCGATACGACGCGTTAACTAAGCCATTTGCCTGCCCAAGAATTGAAAGATGTTTATGGCGACGAGGCTACTTGCCGTGTGTACGGACGCGATATCACAGATATATTGGGCAGTTACGGTTTGAAGGCACACATCATTGACTATGTTAAACAACTTTCTCCAGAATTCATAGAGAAGGAATGCCTTTCAGAAGCCTTTGATTCGGAAATTGTCGATTGTATAAACACCTAATAAATACGGAAAATTCAGTGCAGGTAATGATGAAATCATGAATATAGATCAACAGACAAACATATGCCAACAATAAAAAAATTTGAAAAACAACTATCATACCATCATGTTTCTTGTGTGAAGATTGAATATCATAACATGCAGATATGATAGTTCCCTTTTTAACTATCATTCTACTATCATAAATCAGCTGTTTAACCATCATTTTAGCCGTTTTACCCGAAACAAAAACACTCCAAAAGAGTTAAAAACAGACTGTTTTCCGGAAAACATAAGGTTTTTTTGCCGGAACACGTTACTTTTTTACACAAAAGACATTAGATCTTCTCCCTGAAATACCCGTATCAGAGCCTTTTATACCTCCATCTGACGGGTATCGACACCCGGGTCTGCAGGTAGCCGACATCCGGGTCTCAATAAAAATATGTAGTTATTCTTATGAAAATAAGCTATATAAAACGCGTAAAAAAGATACAGTCTTTATGATAGCATGATAGTTGAAAAAACATCTATCATGCCTACTATCATCTCACACAAACATTGATATTCATAATATCAAGAGCAGAGCATGATAGTATGACAGTTGTTTTTGCAATCAATAATAAGTAAGCTTTTTGTCAAGCTTTCTTTTTACGCGTTGTCTTCTTTGCAGCCGGTTTTTCTCCAGCTTCGGCTATGATCTTTTTACAATCTTCAAGTGTCAGGATTGTCGGGTCGGTTACCATTTTCGGAATACGATAGTTCGCTTTCTGATAAGAAATATAAGGACCGAAGCGACCTTTCAGGATTTCCATCTCCGGATCCTCCTCGAACTTCTTGATAAAACGTTGTTCGTCTTTCACCCTTTTCCCTTCGATCAAAGCGATTGCTTCCTCTGCCGTAATCGTCAGCGGATTCAAATCTTTCGGAATAGAAACAAATTTACCGTCATGACGGATAAACGGCCCGAAACGGCCGACAGCCGCCACCATCACCTTGCCTTCATATTCACCGACCGTCCGGGGAAGATCAAAAAGTTTCAGAGCCTCTTCCAATGTAATCGTATCGATGGACTGGCCTTTCATCAGAGAGGCAAACTGAGGTTTCGGCGCCTCTTTGTCGTCAGCATGTGCCGCCCCAATCTGAACGACAGGACCATAGCGGCCGATCTTCACAAACACCGGGTTGCCGCTCTTCGGATCGATACCGAGCTCGCGTTCCCCTACTTTATGTTCGGTCTTAACGGCAGCCGTAGCCTCTACGATCGGATGGAAAATCTTATAGAATTTATCGATGGCCTTCGTCCATACCAGTTCGCCTTCCGCAACCGAGTCGAATTCTTTTTCTACACTGGCCGTAAAGTTGTAATCCAACACATCCGGGAAATACTCCATCAAAAAGTCGTTTACTACCGTACCGATATCGGTCGGCATCAGTTTATTGCGGTCGGCCCCGACGGTCTCGGTCTTTTCCGCTTCCTCGATCTTTCCCTTGGACAGCGAAACAACTGTGTAAGCACGTTCCACGCCTTCCTTATCTCCTTTCACCACATATTCGCGGTTCTGGATCGTCTGGATAGTCGGCGCATAGGTAGACGGACGTCCGATGCCCAATTCTTCCAGGCGGCGAACCAGGCTGGCTTCCGTATAGCGCGGAGGACGCTGCGTGAAACGCTCTGTCGCCACGATATCTTTCAATGACAATGTCTCATGGAGCTTTACCGGAGGAAGCAGGCCGTTTTCCTGTTCTTTCTCCGTATCGTCGTCATTGCTTTCCATATAAACCTGAAGGAAACCTTCGAAACTAATCACTTCGCCGACAGCGACAAAACGTTCCGTCTGTCCGCTGATACCGACCGAAATAGTCGTACGTTCCAATTCGGCATCCGCCATCTGGCAAGCGATCGTACGTTTACGGATCAGTTCATACAACTTCTTTTCCTGCGAAGAACTCCCTGCCTCCACATTACTGATATAAGTCGGGCGAATCGCTTCGTGTGCTTCCTGCGCCCCTTTGCTCTTGGTATGATATTGGCGGAACTTATAATATTTCTCACCGTATGTTTCGAAGATAGCCTCTTTCGCCGTACCTAATGCCAGATCGCTCAAGTTCACGGAGTCGGTACGCATATAAGTGATCAGTCCGGATTCATATAAACGCTGTGCGATCATCATCGTCTGCGACACGGAGTATCCTAACTTACGAGCCGCTTCCTGCTGCAAAGTGGAAGTCGTAAAAGGAGGAGCCGGCGATTTCTTTACCGGTTTCGTCGTGATATCGTCAATCGTAAACGAAGCATTCTTACAAGATTCCAAAAAGGCTTCCACCTCTTTCTTGTCTTTCAGGCGGCGGTTCAATTCGGCTTTCAACACCGTCGTGCCGTCAGGCAGGATAAAGTTTGCAATCACACGGAAAGCCGCCTCGCTTACAAATTCATTGATCTCCCGCTCCCGTTCCACAATCAGGCGCACAGCCACCGACTGCACACGTCCGGCCGATAATGCGGGTTTTACCTTACGCCACAAAATCGGCGAAAGTTCGAATCCCACGATACGGTCCAACACACGACGTGCCTGTTGGGCGTTCACCAAGTTAATATTGATATCGCGTGGTGTTTCAATAGCATGCAGAATGGCATTCTTGGTAATTTCATGAAAGACGATACGTTTGGTATTTTCAGGTTTCAGGCCCAGCACTTCATACAGGTGCCAGGATATAGCCTCTCCCTCACGGTCCTCATCGGAAGCGAGCCATACCTGTTCGGCAGACTTGGCTTCGGATTTCAGTTCGCTGACCAGCTTCTTCTTGTCGGCCGGTATCACGTACTGCGGAGCATAGTCGTGCTCGATGTCAATACTAAACTCTTTCGTCTTCAGATCGCGGATATGACCATAGCTCGACATAACCTTATAATCTTTTCCGAGGAACTTTTCAATGGTTTTTGCCTTAGCGGGTGACTCCACTATTACCAGATTCTTTTGCATAATAACGTCTTATCTTTTTGAAATCGGGTGCAAACTTACACAAAATCCATGATTTATGGTTTATCATTTATGATTTATGATTTAAATTTGCACTTTATCTGCCCAAATCGGCATCTATAATTCATAAATTACAAATCATAAATCTCGAAATGGAAACTATTAAACAACTCATTACCGACGGTAAAACAGACGAAGCTATCCGTTTGTTGGACGAATACATAGAAAAAAACACATCTTCTGATGAAGCGTATTACTTACGTGGCAATGCCTACCGTAAAAAAGGGGATATCCGGCAGGCCCTGAACAACTATCTTACGGCGATGGAGCTGAACTCCGACAGTCCCGCACAAATCGCCCACGATCAACTGATTTCAATCATGAATTTCTACAACAAGGACATGTTCAACCAATAAGAAAGGCCGCATCTATCACAGACACAGCCTTTCGATGTTAAATCAAAACTATTATGAATAATAAAAAATTTACTTCAATAAAGAGCAGGGACAAAGATTGTCTTTCTCAATATCCTTGAAATAGTTGTATGTACCGACTTTCAGTTCTGCACAAGCAGCCTCGTCGGCAACGATAATACCCTTCGGGTGCATCTGCAAAGCCGTGATAGTCCACATCTGGTTTACCGCACCTTCAACAGCCTGCTGCAAAGCACGGGCTTTGTTATGACCGTTCACCATGATCAGCACCTCTTTTGCATCCAATACCGTAGCAACGCCGACCGTAACGGAAGTCTTCGGAACTTTGTTGACATCGTTATCGAAGAAACGGGAATTGGCGATGATCGTATCGGTTGTCAAAGACTTGACACGGGTACGGGAAGACAAAGAAGAACCCGGCTCGTTGAAAGCGATATGCCCGTCAGGACCGATACCGCCCAGGAACAGGTCCACACCACCGGCAGCTTTCATCTTTGCTTCGTAAGCGGCGCATTCGGCTTCCAGATCTTCTGCGTTTCCATTCAGGATGTTCACATTCTCAGGCTTAATGTCGATATGGCTGAAAAAGTTGTTCCACATGAAAGAATGATAGCTTTCAGGATGGTCTTTCGGTAAACCTACATATTCGTCCATATTGAAAGTTATGATATTCTGGAAAGAGATTACCCCCTGTTTGTTCAGTTCGATCAGATTCTTGTACATGCCCAAGGGAGAAGAGCCTGTAGGCAAGCCCAATACAAATGGTTTCTCTGCCGTAGGATTCGCCTTCTTAATTTTGGCTGCCACATAATTAGCGGCCCACTTTGAAAGTTGCTCGTAATTAGGTTCAATAATTAGTCTCATACGCTTTTTTTAATTTAGTTCTTTCGTTCCTAAAAGTAATACCTTTATTCTTTCTGACCAAGAATTTTCCATTTTCAATTCTCAGTTTTCAATTTCTTGGCCATTTCTTCTCCCAAAGCCCAGCATTCTTCATACTTGTCGGCTTTCAGAGCTTGTTTCTGTTCCACCGGAACACCCACAACTTCCCATTTCATCTTCTCGCCGAATGCCGCCAAGTTTTTCACCGCAGCTCCCGCCCAAGTGAAAGAGCCGAAATAACCGTAGAGACGATGCTTCACTTCGCGCGTTTCGATCTTATCCAGAATCGATTCGATTTCAGGGAACAGACGGTTACTGTAAGTCGGGCTACCGATAATCAAGCCCTTATACTTGAAAATATCTTTCAAGACATAAGATGCAGGGCTTTTGCTCACATTGTGCATGACGATATTCTTCACCCCGTTCGCGGCCAAAGAAGCGGCAATCGCTTCTGCCATCTGTTCGGTATTGCCATACATGCTGCCGTACACGATCGTCACACCTTCTTCACCTTCATAACGGCTCATACGGTCATAAATATCGATCGCTTTTGCTGCATATTCACGCCACACCGGACCGTGAGTCGAACAGATCGTCCGGATATCCAAAGCCGACAACTTCTGCAAAGCACGCTGTACAGGATTTCCATATTTACCGACAATATTGGAATAATAACGGAGCATTTCCTCCCAATAATGTTCCACATTCATTTCAGAGTCGATCACACCGCCATCCAACGTTCCGTAAGTACCGAAGGCATCGGCAGAGAACAGGATTTTGTCAGTCGAATCGTAAGTGACCATCACTTCCGGCCAGTGCACCATCGGAGCCATATAGAAAGACAGTTGGTGACGGCCCACACTCAGGGTGTCTCCTTCCTTCACTTCATACAATCCCGTCGAGATACCGTGATACCCATTCAACATGCCGAAAGTCTGCTTGTTTCCAATAATCTGGACATCCGGATACTGCTGGCGCAACAAACGGATACTGCCCGCATGATCCGGCTCCATATGGTTCACGATCAAAAAATCCAAAGGACGCCCGTCGAGAGCATCCGCTATTTTTTTCAGGAAAATATCGGAATAACACACATCCACCGTGTCGACCAGGACCGTTTTCTCGTCCACGATCAGATAGGAATTATAAGATACACCATAAGGCAAAGGCCACATATTCTCAAAAAGAGCTTTTTGCCGGTCGTTTACCCCTACATAGTAAACTTTATCTGCTATTTCTTTTAACTTATACACTTTGAAAATTAAAAATTAAAAGTTGAAAATCAAAAATCAAATCTTCTTCATTCCTTTTCCAAGCCGCATGGCACGCCATACGAAGTAGATACCGGCCAAAACGAACGGAATACTGAGCCATTGCCCCATATTCAGCATCATATCAGCCTCGAACTCTTCCTGATCGTTTTTCAAAAACTCAATGAAGAAGCGCGAACCGAATACGCAAATCATAAATACACCGAAGATAAGCCCCTCCTTCTTCCAGGCATCTTTTTTGAAGTAGAGCCACATACAAATAACGAAAGTCACCAAATAGCTGGCGGCTTCATAAAGTTGTGTAGGATGACTGGGAGCGGTAAAAACGGGAGCTGCTCCTCTTTTCCAAGCATGCAGGTTTTCAATAAAACGAAACCCCCAGGGCAGATCTGTCGGATGTCCGTATATTTCATGATTCATCAGGTTTCCCAATCGGATCATAGCAGCCACAAGGCCGGTAGGGACCACCAGTTTGTCGAATGTCCAAAGCATGCTCCGATGGCTAACCCGCTTAGAATAAAAATAGATGGCGATGATTATACCCAACGTCCCCCCATGACTGGCAAGTCCACCCTCCCAAACCTTCAGAATTTCGAGCGGATTCGCCAGATAATAATCCGGTGCATAAAACAGACAATGCCCCAAACGGGCACCGATAACTGTTCCCAACATCGTATAAATCAGCAGGGAATCGATCCATGCCGGATTGAGTTTCTCTCTTTTCCACATCTTTTCCACGATCTTGTAACCGATCAGGAAACCGATGGCAAACGCCAGTCCGTACCAGCGTATCTCACGCGAACCGATGGAAAAGATGGCGGGGTCAGCCGTCCAGGTAATAAAATCAAGCATAATTATTACATCAATTGATAATTGACAATGGACAACTGGCAATTTAAGAGAATGAGGCTCCTTCCCTAACTGTCAATTATCCACTGTCAATTCATTTAAACCAATTTTTTTATTAAGTCTTCTCTTTCGCCATAAAGCATATCGATCACCGGCAATTCGATCATCGTGTAGGCACCTGGCTGCTGTTTGAAACTTGCACGGGCAACACAAACCAATATCTGGGCAGTAAGAGCCGGATTGTTGATCTTCATGTCGAATTCGATCAACTGGTTCTGCGTTTTACCGGAAACACCTTTACGAACAAGGTTCACGCCATGTCCCATATCTTTCAGGTCGTCCACACAGTCGACCTGGATCACATGCGTTTCGTCGTGCACAAAATAGTCGTCCGCCTTGATGGCAGCAGCTACTTTATCAAAATCATATCCTTCTTCCACTTCGATATAAACCATACGACGATGAACGCCTGTACCCATCGGGATTGTCATGGACAAAGCCGCCTTTACACCTTCGATAGCTTTAACGGCAACGGTATGTCCCATGCTCATGCCCGGTCCGAAATTCGTATATGTAATTCCTTTCGGAACGATCGCCTGCAACAAAGCACGAACGATTGAGTCGCTTCCCGGATCCCATCCGGCAGAGATGACAGCAACGGTATTATGAGCTTTCGCTACAGCATCAAGCGAACGGCGCAGATCGACAATACCTCCGTGGATATCGAAACTATCCACCGTATTGATGCCTAAAGAAAGTATTTCTTTGGCGTAAGTCTCTACGCTACGTGTCGGAGTTGCCAGAACAGCTACATCTACTTTATCCAACTTCGTGATAGTATCAGTGACAGTATATCCTTTCAATTCATCCGGAATATCATTCGGATTACGACGTACAACACCAGCAACTTCAAAATCGGGAGCAGCCTCCAAGGCCTCCAATACATACTTTCCAATATTGCCATATCCAACAATGGCAGCTCTAATCTTCTTCATACTTTAGTTTTTACTTTTTCTTCAGCCACAAAAGTAGTTATAATTAGGGGATTGACAAGAGAGGGGTATGTTGTTTTTGTTTAAAATGAAAAGAGGTTCCCTCATCCTATATCATATAGGATGTTTTTACTATCTTGCTCTCTGAAACAAAAAAAGGAAAATGACGAACAGCAAACTCATATACATCGAAGACGATCAGATCTTAGGGAATTTGATTACACAAGCCTTGGTCGACTATGGATTTGAAATCGATTTCAGGACAACATTAAACGGGCTTCAAGAGAGTTTGGCTTCCATGCTGCCGGACTTACTGATATTGGATATTGAGGTAAACAATCAAAGCTGCCTCGACATTCTTCCCGCTATCCGCTCACAATATCCGCAACTACCGATCATCATAGCTTCCTCACATACGGACGGAGCCAAGATCGTCCGCAGTTATGACGCCGGAGCCAACCATTACATCAAAAAGCCGTATGACATTACGGAATTGGTATTTCAGATTCAAAACCTATTGCAACAGTCCGAAAAACAGCTGCCTGCGATATGGAAAATCGGCACTTATCAGGTAGACACACGCAAACAACTGCTCGAAGAAATATGGGGAAACGATTCGAGTGAAGAAAGCCTGAACAATATTATCTCGCAACTCCGCAAAAATTCCGGTCAAACGAACACATTCATATCAGTACACATCCCGGTATTGGATACCAATTGGATTTCTGACAGACCCAATTAAACTCGCTCCGAATATAGATACTACTAATTCCCCAAATTTGCAACGTAGTTTACCGAATGCTTACGAATGATCACTCATAGAGATTTTACAGGATGCACTCAATCTCCTACAGAACAATACACAAAATTAAAACGCCCACCTGGAGCCACATCGCCATTTACATAGAAATCCATAATATTACCTTCATCTTGCATATTGTCACTCCACTTAAATTCCAAATTAACTGACGAAGAAAGCCCAAGTACGGATTTAGGAATAGCCATTTCAAGCACATTCCCATTAACAATAAATTGTCCTTTTCCAACCTGTTTCCATTTCCATTTCCCTTGCTCGCTTTTCTCTACCACAACCTGCTTCCCTTTTGGAGATGTATGATTGATAATAAAGTCATAACCATTCCAGCCTGTGGATTTATCACGATCGGTATCAATCAACAGAACCATCCAATTAGGGTTCTGTGGTGAAGTTAAGTCGGACGCGGTCTCTACATAAAAATAGATTTTCTCATCATCATGTGTAACCTTAGCTCCTACTATATCGTTACGCCCACTGTTATTTGTATAATAAGTATTGTATCGACCTGCACAATTACGAGATAGTGTATTACCCCGATAAGAAGTATAATAAGGCTTCACATCATCCCAACTACCCAGCCTTCCCAAGTGGATTGTTTTAGGCTCTGAGGCTATTTCTGGCTTATCCATCCCCTTAAATCTACGAACATTATCCACTAATTGCAAATAATAAACGTCACCCTTGTCGCCCCATCCTTTATTGGGCTCAATATCTCGGCTGCAGTTCCAATTGTATTGGTCAACAAAAGAGAAAGGATCACCAGTCCAATTATCTTTAGGTAACCACATACCAGCAATATATTCATTCCATCCAGTCACGAATATCAATTCAGGATCCATACCTATAGCACGATCCCATTGCTCTTGAAAATTCCATCCGTACAGATAGCCTTCCACTCGTGGATCAAAACCTTTTTGAACTGTAAAGTTACGCCCATACGCATTGGGTAAATTGAATGCACTACAGTGTCCCTTACTCACAGGATTAGCATTTTGAGCAACACCTACCGTTACCTGTTCATATCCTCCATTAGCTAAAGGGACATAACCATGTTGTGGATACATCTCTAACCACCCCCATTGATCGTTACGCTTAGGACCATCAACATAGTCAGGTTGACCTGGACGGAATGTAAAGAATTGTGCAATTTCACGATCCACCGGATCATTTGTCAGATTATCAGGATAGGCCATAATACACGGTTTTCCTTTCCAAACAAACCACAAATCCTGATAACGTCCAGGTTTATAGACATCCCTGTAAAGTTGGCGTAACGAAACTAACGAATGCGGCAGTGGACCAAAAGGCAACATAAATCCAATCTTTGGGACCTTAACCCCATCTTTACTCGCCTGACTCCAAGTTTCCATCAAAGCCTCATAAGAATCTTGCCAAGTTAAACTTCCATTTGTACAATCAAAAAAGACAACATCAATCCCTGCATCAGCCAACATCTCAGCATGTTTTCGTAACACCCAGGTATCGGTCGTACGATAATACCCAAATAAAGGTTCTTCCCAATAGAAAAAACCAGGTTTTTTATTACCCCAAGCTGGATGATCATATGAAGCCATAGCCTCTGGATATTTACGTACAATTTCCGATATGTTTTTAACAGTGTAGGTTGTATCATCCACTCCTTGGTGCCAAGTCCAGTAAAACATAGCTACATACTTATCTTTCTTTTTTTCCCCAACATCTTGATATTCGCACACCTTACGTCCTAACGCATCTGTTGCTGACCATGTATCACTATTAACTTTTGTCAACTGAGCAAAAGCCGTTATATTCCCTACAATCAATAAATATATAAGCCAATAATATTTCATATTCATTCTTTATTTTTTCCAAATACAACGATAATTAAATCTGCGATTAGGTGCAGTATCTCCGTCTGTACATAAAGAAATTGGATCTTTCAACTCTTTCGGATTATCTGCCCATTTGAAATCAAAAACAAAAGCATCCTCTAGTAACCCCAAGTCTTTTCGACTCACAGCTAGCTCTAAGCAATTTCCTTTTGCTTTATAAGCAAGTACATTTTTCTTAACCCATTCGTTCTTCGTATTATCATACCACTTAATTTGTGTTGACGTATTATCCACTACCGATTGATTAATCAAATAATCATAACCATACCATCCCGTAGAATAGTTATTATCCGCGTCAATTAGTAGTAACATCCAGTTCGGATCAGTTGAAGATGTTATCGGATTTGCGGTTTGAACATAGAAATAAACATTCTCCTTATCTACTGCAACTTTAGACAAAACAATATCATTTCTCCCTGAATTGTTTATATAATGATTTCCTCCATATCCTTTATAATCACGATGCGTAATATCACCTTTCGTATCACGATATTCAATCTTTATCTTCTTCCACTTATCAAATTGACCATCAATAGACATCTTCTGATATCCACGATTTTCCGGAATAGGGCGAACCCCTTTGTAACGACGAATATTTTGTGCCATTTGCATATAGTAATTATCTGTATATCCTCCTTTCATCGGTTGAATGGTTCGATTAAACTCGGCATTATACTGATCTACAAAATAAAAAGGATTCTTACGGCCCAAAAAATCAGTGGGACCAGGAGATTCAGATCCTGGGGCCTTGCCCGATTTATATTTTCCTGCAGACCACTCATTCCAATCATTCAAATAGAGAAATTGCGGATCCTCTTTTAAAGCCTCATCCCAGCGATCCTGGAAATAAATACCATAGGCTGTCGGATCATCAACAACCTTTCCCAACCAAGGTACATAGGTTGGCTCCGGCATATCTCGATCATTCAACTTTGGCTCCTTTTTATCACGCGTCCACGATTTTCCAACAATCGAGATCGGATGTTGTGCAGGTGTCACTGCCGCTTGTTCCTTTTCTCCTTTATAAGTAGCAATCAACGATGATGGATCCATATTACAAACACGTTCATCACACAAATCATAACCAAAGCTCCAATTTCCTTCTGTTCCAACAAAACGTTCTCCACCCCATTCATAATATCCCCACCACATGTTCCGCAGTGTAAAAAAAGTTTTTACCTCCTTAGTATAATCACTATAAAACTCACTAGTATAATCAGGATCTTTATAATGAGGATGAGAGGCATCAGTCAAAGCCTTAGGATCATAATGAGGATTTGGATTCTTCACACCACCTCCATTCGCATCAAGAGTTGGTTTTGCGTTATAAAGTAATAACGGTTTATCATCCCAATAAAACCACAGATCTTTGTATTTATTTTCCTTATATACTTTATCATACAAATCCTGAACAACCGTAATTACCGGTCCATTGAATGCCCAAAAACAGAATTTCGGCACTTTATTTCCTTCTGCTTTCATTTTTAACATCGTAGTAAACAATGTTTCCCATTCTGCCCAATATCGAACAGCATTGGTCACATCCATAACCAAAACGTCAACTCCAGCATCTGCCAACATAGACATATCTTTGCGAATGACATATTCATCCCTGCTTAAAAAATACCCCAGTTCTGGTTCACCCCAATGATAAGAACCTTCTGTCCATAACGGATGATTAGCATCTAAACGAGCTTCCGGAGCTTCTTCCAATATCTTCATCACATCTGCTCGATAAGGAGCTTTCAACGTTGCCAAATTATCAGAATGCCAAGTGATATAGAAAATACCTACCGTTCTTTTCTTATCATCCTTGACCGGCCCCACCTTTTCAATACCAGGCATCGTTCGCCCCAAAGCATCCGTTGCTACCCACGTATCAGAATAGAGATCCCAATTAGAATCTGTCTCTTGTTGAACAGATTCATTAGTATGGAGTACACCTACACATCCCGATAAAGCAAATCCTCCCACTATGCTTAACAATAGATTCTTCATGATTTCGTAATTATAAGTTTAACAATAAAAATAATATCCATTTTATTTTATCACAATGGTATACTCTCCAGATAAAAAACAATAGAGATTACTCTTTTCTCTTTTTTCAACTAATGGAAATGTTTCCTTACTAAAATCTATACCATTAATTTCAACTTGTCGCCCATTCGGTAAAGCGACTAATCCCGATGTATTCGCAGGAAGTTCTATTTTCCAAATAAACTGATCATTTTTCCAAAACCAATCACTAACAGTCTTACCATATCCCGAATATACGGAAGCAGAAGCCCATTCCAAATAAGAGGCCATTGTAGGCTCTAATCGAACGACTTTAAATCCTGCCCCCGATTCGTCAACTCGAATACCTGCTATATCTTCATAAAACCACGTATCATACCCTCCCTGCATAGGATGGTTCAATGAAGAACGATTCTGCAGACAAAATTCTTTACTCTGTTTATTTATTGGGAGAACCTCCCACAATGTTGTTGCTTCAGCATCAGTCCACATATATGCAAAACTATTTTCACCAGTTTTTGTAAATAGCTCCCACGCTTTTTTTCCATTTCCATAACGAGATAAAGCTTCTCCTATACGTCCTAAACCAAAAATACCTATATGAAGAAAATTATCATATTTCTCCTCCATATTCTTTGCTATCGCTTTAGAAACGGCCCCTTCATCCCCCTTTGGAACCAAGCCAAAATCAAGAGCCATTGCATCTGCCGTCTGGCTGCCAAATGTTTTGTTTTTCATATCATAAAATTCAGCGACAAAAGCAGTATATATACTTTTCTTTAGAGAGTTAAAATAATATACATCCTCTGTTTTTTTTAAAAGATTTGCGACTTTTTCCATAATAGAAACATCAAAATAATGGAAAGCGGTGGAACTAAGTGCTATTGGACAATCAATAGTTTCATTTCCTCCTGGAGGACACCAGTCTCCCAATCCATAAGGAACAATATGTTTTCTCGGAAGTGTATCGTTCATTGACAGTTGTTCCACATGTTCGACCCATTGTTTCATTTCATCATAATAAATTCGTAAAGGTTCATCATCTCCATAAAACAGATAGGTAAACCAAGGTAATTGCACCACAGCTGTTCCCCAATCAGGTGAAGCAACCCCGCAGAGACGCTTTCCTGGAGATATCATATAAGGAATACCTGATTTCTTTTCTGCAAAATAAAAAGCCGTATTATACAATTTCTGATACAAAGTTTTCTTTTCATAATTTGATGAAGTTGAATGAACATCCTGTAGATACTTATTCCAGAAATTATTTAAATCAAAATTATAACTTTCAAAAGGTGCTACTGTATGCGCATCTCCCAACCATCCACACCGTTCTCTATGGGGACAATCTGTTGGTAATCCATGCGTATTACTCAACATCGTCCGAATTGCCAGTTCATGCAATGTGTTAATCTGCTTATTTGAACACTCGAATTCACCTCTTTGTTGTACGTTAGAATGCACAACAATTGTTTTAACACAATCCAAATTTGGTTCTGACTTCAAGCCTGAGAGCTCTAAATAACGATAACCATGATAAGAAAAACGAGGGTTCCAAGTTTCTACACCATCCCCGGCACAAATATATTCATCGGTCTGTATAACTCCCGTTGCAAAAACACCTGTCGTGCTAAAATCAATAGACCCATCTTCATTCAAAATTTCTCCCATCCTCATTTTTAAATGAGTACCTTTCGGTAGGTTCACTTCTATTCGAGGTACACCTGCAACATTAACACCAAAATCAAAAACCCAATTACCTGCTGGATCTTTCCACTTCTTTATTGCCCTTAGTTCTTTTATCAGACGAATAGGCTCAACAAGTTGAGGACGCAATTCACATGGGATTGTCCCTGTCGCTACCACTACTTGTTTCCACTTATCTGCCATAAATCCAACATTCGACCAACCCAATTTCTCCTTTGTAGCATCATAAACCTCACCTGCATAAATATTACTCTTCAATAACGCGCTCGGAGCCCACTGCCAAGATTCGTCAGAAACGACCCTTTCAATGGTCCCGTCCGTATAAACTAATTCCAATTGAAGCCGGAAAAGAGGATTTCCATATTTCATCACATTTTCACCCCAAACTTGACCTTGACCATACCATCCTTCTCCTAACAGTACACCCAAACAATTATAGCCACGTATCAGCTGAGATGTGATATCAAAACTTGAGTATAAGGCATATTTGTCATAGTTCGTTTGAGCAGGATCTAAAACTCGGCTTTGATCTACCAAAGCCCCATTCAAATAGAGATCTCCGCAACCTAATCCACAAAAATAAACAATAGCACTTTCAACTTCTCGTCCATCGTCTTCTACTTTGAACTCTTTTCGAAAGTAAGGCATCGAACTATTCTCTTTCCACTCAGAAGTAATCCACAAACCCTTCCACTCTTCAGAACGAATACCTAATACAAATGAGGCAGGTTTACTCCATGCTGTTACTTTACTATTAGCATCCCAAATACGCACACGCCACCAATATTTGAAACTCTTTTCCAACTCTGAAATAATGGGACGAATAAATTGTTGCTGTTCCGATTCAACCCTACCAGAAGACCAAATACAATCCCCTGTTTCTAATGTCTTTAAAGAGGATGCAATCTCTATCTCCCATGCAGATTGAATAAACCCATGTTCTTCTGAAACTATTTGCCAGCTAAAGATTGGTTCGTCAATTCCTATTGGATCAACCAATCCACGACATTTTAGCCCTACAACTTGAGCTGCAGTGTCATCTTCTCTACCCAAACAGCCCCCCCACAAAAAAACTCCTATTAGCAAATAAAGTACATATATTGAAATTTTCTTTTGCATAACAAACAATATTGTACAATTAAAGACTACTATAATAAAGACATAACAAATAAGGGTGTTACAAAAACAAAACAGGAATTGTATACACCCTCATCGTTATTCTATAAAAGATTACTTAAACCGAATATTTCTGATATTTATTGTAACATTAGGCTCTGTTCCAAAATCACAACGCATGTAGTCACCAGGATTACCCCAATTTACAGTGCCCATACCAGCTGCATAATCATACTCAAAAGTTTTCCACTCCTCAGAAGCAGGCAAATTAACAGTAGATGAATTAGCTTCTGCTGGACCAGAAGAAGTCGTACACCAAAATATTTGCAACTTAATTTCCTTATTAGATTTATATCTAAAAACCATTGTTGAACCTGCTTTACTTGCAACCAATCCATTAGAATTAATATATGGATCTCCTCCGTTCGTTACAATCGTATATTCATACAAATTATCCGGATTAGAGGATGTGATTGTCATCTGATTCATACTCGGTTGGAATGTTACGTATTCCACTTCTGGATAAACAATATCATCTGGATTTATTGTCGGAGTCACCATAAAAACTTTCTCTTCTGATTTACCACCATCATGATGATTTTCAGCAGAAACCGTCAACTTCGTTTCTTTCAACAAGCCAGTTACAAAATAAACTCCTGTTCTGGTAGCATCAATAGTAACAATCTGTTTTTTCTCATTTTTATCCACATAAGAAACAATCAGATTAACCCCAACAGAAGTCTCATTAGTCCATGATAACTTAGCACCTTCATCTGCCGGTTCTGCCGTAACAGTATTAACTACATAATCCTTTGCCGCTTCAATTCCAAGTGGAGATCCTTTGATAATAACAGGAGATGAAGACGAACCAGAATACCCAAAAGAAGTTAATATAAATTCATGTTCATTTACATCCGTAAATCCTCCAACAATAACTGACACTTTATTACTATCGTCAACACTATACTTACTTACTTTTTTATTTACCTTTTCTCCTTCTGAATTCATATAGGTGATTAATGTATAATAATAATCAGAATTTTCCGGATTAGTCCAATTCAAAGTTACAGAACCTATAAATGGTATACACTCAACATTACTAACAGGGTCTATACCTCCCATTACTTCTTCATTATCATCACACCCATTTATAATGAGAAACGGAACAAAGATTAAAAATAAAATATATTTTTTCATTTTACCGTATTTTTAATTATTAAACCATATTACCATCCCGGATTTTGCCAATCAGCACCCGTATGTTTTAACATCTTGGCCACTTCACTTTGTTTGATTGGATAGAGCAAATATTTATCCGTATTTGTTCCTCGAGAAGCAAGTTTAATCCGATTATAAGTGAAAGAGCCGTCAGCTTCTTTCACTATTTTCATCCCTGTTACAAAATCATCCGTTTCAGTTAAGATCTTCCAGCGCCGTACATCAAAGAAACGATGTTCTTCAAACGCCAACTCAACACGGCGTTCATTTCTATAACGCTTTTCAAAAATTTCTTTTGACATACCAGCAGATAATTCCGGCATACCTACACGTACTCTAATCTTATTAATAGCGTCCCTGGCAGACAAAGACTCTGCACCGACTTTTGATACAACAGGAATATCTGGCCCAACAGCCTGATAAGCTGCTTCTGCAAAGTTTAAATAGAGTTCTGCCAAACGATAAATACGCATCAAACCGTCAGCATCCTGACCAATACCTGATTTGTAATTATTAAACTTACGCATATAATATCCTGTTCGTGTAAAACGAATATCTGTTACATTATCTGAAATACCACAATTACCTCCAACAAATGTTTCAACCTTATCACCATTAGGATTATCCAAATAACGAATGGATCCATTATAATAAATGGAGGCATAAAAACGAGGATCTCGGTTCTTATATGGTTCTTTAGGATCATAAGAAGATTCTTTATTAATGATTGGATGCAAATGATCAGAATCAGAATATCCTAAAATAGGCTGAGTTCCATCTATCATTTCATAACTATCTACTAATTCCTGAGAAGGACCAGCCCCCGCTTTTTCCATACCAGGAGTAATAGGTGTTCCTGCAAACTTCCACACATTAGTACGCCACGTTGTTGTTTCAAAAATTGTCTCCTTGTCCCAAGAACGACTGGGATCTGAACGCGTAATAAAATAATAAGCATAGGCGTTCTGTGCAACAGTGGAATCTGGAGCTTGATCATATAAAGCAAACCCATGCTGTAAACACATATCTAAAGCCTCTTTCGTTATTTCAGTCACTTTTTCCCAGGTATATTTACTCGTTCCATTATTATTCCATAATGGACTTGCTGCATATAATGCTGTTTGTGACTTAATAGCACAAGCTACAGCTCTTGTCAATTTACCTCTTTCATTATCACTAATATTCCAACGGAATCCAATAGACTTTCCTTCTGATTCTTCCGTACTCAATGCTGCATCACATTCTGAGATAATAAAATCAGCACACTCCTCAAAACTAGCACGCTTATCTTTAGAAAAATCATGATTAGTCTCATAAGGTGTATCAATCAAAGGAACACCTCCATAACGTTTTATCAATTGCAAATAATAAAATGCACGTGCTACACGCACCTGAGCAATCCAGCCATTTTTCTCAATTTCATCAAATTCATAAGTAGCTATTTCCGGATCTCTAATGCATTCCAAGAATGTATTACAACGCCTAATACCTTGAAAATAATGAGACCAAGGATCTATATAACTAGCTGTTAATGGGTTATATTCTGCTGTCGTATAACCTTTATACCATTTTGATACAGGACCATCTTGATTATCACTTGCATCATGTGCTTCATCACAAAATGAAGCTAATGGAGTATTGGTACTTTCATACGTAAATCCAACTTGAGGAATAAATCCTAAACAATTTGTGTAATAGGCAGACGTACGCTCATATCGATTAAAAATCTCATTCAATGAAACACGTCCATCCGAAGGTATATCTAAATCAGCACAAGAGGAACAACAAAAACCAAAAACAGCAAATTTCAATATATTAATTAGATTCTTCATAATATCACAATTTAAAATGTTAAGCTTACCCCAATATTATAGACTCTATAGGGTTGGAAAGTACCCATATTACCAACTTCCGGATCAATGAATTTAGAACGCATATTATCAATTGTAAACAAATTTTGTCCACTCAAAGAAAAACGGATCCTCTCAGTAAATACCTTACGACAAATATTCACAGGCAATGTATAAGCAATCTCTGCATTTTTCAAACGCAAATACGAGGCATCCATAATAAAGAAACTATTCGGCTGATGATTAGTTGACTTCCTCAAAGATAATGCAGGATACTTAATCTCCTCACCATTATTCCAACGTTCAGGAGTCCAAGCCTGTAAATGTAAATCCGTAAATACACCTTGATATTCTGACTCATATGCACCTACACCTGAAATACATCTAGAGAATTTACCAGTTCCTTGGAATAGAAAATTCACTTCAAAGCCTTTATACTTGAAACCTCCCGAGAAATTATAAAAATGCTGAGGAATAGTGGTATTCAATATCGGAGCTTTATCTTTTTCATCTATAATTTTATCATTATTCAAATCCTTATAGATAAAATCACCCACTCGTGGTGTTCCAAAAGCATAAGACAAACTACTTTGTTCTAGTTCTTCCTCGAAGTTAAACATACCATTTCCATTACTGTAATCAATCAAATACCCCCACTGTTGATTTACACTATATCCCTCAGTACGATACGGATAAGCATATTCATCAGAAAATGGTGATTCATTCACATTTAGTACTTTATTCTTATTATAACTAAATGAGCCTGCCAAATAAAATGACCAGTCTTTATTTAATTGCTTATTATACATAACTTGTACCTCAAAACCTTTATTTTCCATCTTTCCAGAATTAGTCTTTGGATAATTGGATAATGCAGTGCCTTGATATTCAGGAACCAGACCAGCACTACTTACTAGCATATTATCACACAAAGACTTGTACCAGTCAAAAGAAACTGTTAATTCATTGAAAAGGCCTAAATCAACACCATAATTCTGTTTCTTCATCTTTTCAGCGACTAAATCAGGATTTCCTTTTAACCCCTCATTACCATTAATATCTATATAGTCTAGATACAGGAATCGCTCTCCCCCTAATTGATCATTGGCTGTTAAACCGTAAGAAGCTCTTAACTTTAAATTACTCAACCAGGATAAATTACTCATAAAAGGTTCACTTGAAACAACCCATGCAGCAGAAATAGCAGGTGTAGCCACATAGCGATTATCTGGATGGAATTGTTCAGATCCTGAATATCCCAAATCAGCTTTTACAAAATAACGTTTTTTATAACCGTATGTAGCAGATAAACCCAAATTTTCGCGTTTATAAGGTAAGATTTGAGATCCTGATGCATTTTCTTTTTCCTGTTGTAAATAGAAAATATATCCCAATGCATCAATACTATGATCTCCAAACTGACGACTGTAGTTCACATTTGCAAACAGATTTAAGTTATAATAAAAACTGGAACTCTTTCCATATGCAAGTGGAGTATTACTATCTGATCCTAACAAAGAAAAATCCAACTTGGAGAAATCTTTTGAACGAACATAGCGCTCAAAATTTTGTGTTGTAGTCGTTTGATTCACTGAATTAGTTTGATAAGCCATCACTCCGCTCAGAGAAAGTCCTTTCGTCAAGAAACTTAAGTCTAAGACCAAACCTGCTTGTGCATTAATATTTGCAACTAAAGCTTGAATATAGCCCGAACGATTCAACATTCCATATACAGGTGTTTTTTCATTATCATGTGTAATCACCTGATTTCCATTAAGAATACCTTCTCCAAATGGAGTAACCGGTCCATACATCGTGGGTGGCAGATTAAAAATATGATTATAAATAGTTTCATTTCCATATCCTGTCGTTTTTTCTGTTTTAATATTACCTGATAAACGCATAAATCCACTTAAATAATCATTAATCTTCACATCAATATTTGAACGGAAATTAAACCAATTATTCTTAGGAGTTGGATCGTATTTTGCATTTGGCTCATTAGCCGTTTTAAACGGTAACTGCTGATGCATGTAATTGACATTAGAAAAATAACGAACTCGTTCATTACCACCCTTAACATTTACACCAACTCTAGACATAAATGTTAAAGGACGAATAAACATATCATACCAATTATTATTGGGATATAGAGCATCATTGCCAATTTGAAATTTATCCAAATCATCTGCAGAGAACTGAGAATTATACCCTAATCCATCATTAAAACCAGCTTGATTTCTCATTCGAGCATAATCATAGGAATTAATAAACGACGGGGTTTTCGTCATTTGTTGGAAAGATTGGTCAAAATTTACATCAACAGTAGTCTTTCCAATATGCCCCCGCTTCGTCTTAATAGAAATAACACCATTTGCACCCTGAATACCATATAAGGCCGTAGTTGCTGCATCCTTAAGAACCGTAATTGATTCAATTTCTTTCGGAGTAATATAAGTATAATTGGTATTTGGACAAATGATTCCATCCACAATAATCAATGGCTCACGTCCATTAATAGTAGATAATCCCCGTATCAACATAGTTACTCCTGTAGATGAAGAACTCAGCGCACCTCGTGACAATTCTGAATTGGTCTCGATAGTAGTCAAACCAGCAAACCGACCTGCAAATGTTTTGGTCAAATTAGCCTCTGGTGATTTATCCAAGTCTAATCCTGTCACTTGAGAAACTGCACCTGTTACAGATCTTTTGGGTAAAGACATATATCCCAAATCCACTAATTCATCTGCTTTAGAAGCATCAAAAGTTAACTGAATAGATTTTAATTCTGTTTTATTATCCACAGAAACTATTTTATCTGAATAACCAATATAAGAAACTGTAATATATTGACTACCGTCCTTTAAGTTAAATTCATAAGTTCCATCAACTTTTGTCAAATACTCACATTTTCCTTTTTCAGATTTCAAAAGAGCTCCTGATATGGGTTTTCCAAACTCATCTACAACCATACCTTTCAATTGTATAGAAGAATCTACATTTTGCGCTGAACCCAATAAACCTGGTGAGATCAAGCTAGCACAAACAGCTAACATGGATATTTTATATTTTATGTAGCTCATAATTGTATGCTTTATTAATTAGACTAAATATTACCATCCTGGATTCTGCCATGTTTCACCAGTTGTTGATTCCAAACGAGAAACTTCATCCAAAGGTAAAGGCAACAATAAATCTCTGTTCTGATATCCACCACGTGGATTTGATGAAATATTATAACGCTGATAATTGAAAGAACCATCATTCAGTTTCGTTATTCTCATTCCAGTAAACCACTGACACGTTTCGTTCAAATTACCATCAGGTTTTTGCCAACGACGCAAATCAAAATAACGAACTTCCTCCCAAGCTAGCTCTACACGACGTTCATTATGAACGCGCAAGATCATCTCTTCCTTAGAAAGCCCAATAGGAAGAGCCGGCATTTTCACACGAGCTCTGACTTCATCTACAGCAGCTTTGGCTTCTGCCAAATGTCCAGACTCTGCTGCAGCTTCTGCGTAATTCAAAAGAATTTCTCCAAATCGGAAAAACTTCCAATTTGAATTATTGATTGGATTAGTATTTGAGGCTTGAGGAGTAACCAACTTCCGGTGATAATACCCCGTACGGCTTGATGCTCGATTAGATGGATCAAGACTAATGCTATGACGTCCTCCTTCAAAAGTCTCGACTGTAAATACTTGACCATTATTCCATATCAGAGAATCACCATTGCAAAGAACGGTTGCCATTAAACGAGGATCCCGATTTGTATACGGATTACGGGGATCATACATTTTATTATTGAGATTATAATTCGGCTGTAAATGTTTTTCATCCAAATATGGTTTAGCCAAATCCAATATAGGTTGACCATCCACCGTTTCAAAAGCATCAACCAACTCTTGCGTCGGACATGTTCCACATTTGAATGTTCCGTCCATATTACTACCAATATAGCCAACATGCCACACAAAAACGCTTCCTGCACGATGCTGCCAAATTGTTTCTTTATCACGAGGTTCAGCTGAATAATCAGCATTCTGACAAGCTAACTGATGAAATGCAGCTGCGTCATACGTTCCAAAAGTAGACGGGTTTGTACATTTAGTAAAAAGTTCATACCCATTTTTCTTCAACTCATCAACAGCCTGTTTATTCACTTGATATGCTTCTTCCCAATGATCTTCCCCTTCATTAAATAAAGGACTGGCTGCAAACAACATCATTTTTGATTTAATAGCCCAAGCGAGAGCTTTTGTTGCACGCATAGCCTCATCATCAGTTGTAATTCGCCAAGGTAATTCATTACATGAAATAGCAGCCTCACAGTCTGATGCTATAAATTTTACCACATCATAAACCTTTTCACGACGCAATGTCGAAAAATCAGCATCAAATTCTATAGTTTTATCTACAATAGGCAGTTTTCCAAACCATTTGATTAATTCGGAATAAAAATAGGCACGCAAAACATGTGCTTCGGCTTTAAAACGTGCTCGTTCAGTTTCACTATGTACTGCTGCATTATCAATATTCTCCAAAAACTGATTACACAAACGTATTTGTTGCCAATACCTACTCCAATAAGCATTATTGGAAGAACCATGACCATCATGCATATCACGTATCGGATGACCAGAAGCTGAAGCATTTCCACTATATGCACCTTGAATAGCTGTTCCTTGTACTTCCTCTGAAGACCATCCATCATCACTACAAGCAGTAATTAAGGGATCAAAGAAATAGTAAACATATCCTTTCTGAGGTATACTGTTATAACAAGCATTCAATAATGCCCCCACTTTGTCTGGATCAGCATACACTTCCTCCATACTAAGTGTCCCGTCAGGAGCTACATCCAAAACATCCGAGCATGAGGTAAATGAGCCTAACGCTACAACTGAAGATATAAATAAATATGATAGTTTCATACAGTTATTCTTTTAATAATTAGAATGTAACATTAATTCCAAAGTTCACCATTTTAGTAATTGGATAGTTGAGATCAGAGCCCTGCTCTGGGTCAATCACATCTGTTTTCATAGCTTTCCATGTCAACAAGTTATTACCATTAACATAAATACGGGTACTATTAATACCTACCTTCTTCAAAAGACCTTTAGGCAATGTATACCCTAATTCTATGTTTTTTAAACGCAAAAAAGAACGATCCATAATAAAGAAGTCATTCGGTTTTTGACTAGTTCCTGGAGCTGACCCCAATGCAGGATACAGAATTTCTTCCCCGTTGGCAAAGCGTTCTGGTGTCCAAGCTTGCAAATGATAATCACTAAAAAAACCGACATTAGCAAATTCCGTTGCACCCCAACCTGCATACAAACGAGAAGCCTTTGCTATACCCGAGAATAAAAATGAAAAATCAAAATTTTTCCAATTCACGGAACCTGAAAATCCATATGTAATACGAGGAATATCACTATATTTAATAGGAGCTTGGTCTTTTTCATCAATTATTCCATCTTCATTCAAATCCACATACAAGAAATCCCCCATGCGAGGGGTTCCTCCTACCTGATAAGTTGCTAACGCTTTATCTAACTCCTCTTGAGTATTAATATATCCATTGCCATTACTATAGTCTATTCGATATCCAAAGTTCTGACCAATACTATATCCCGTACTTCTATAACGATAAACATAATCAGCTGGTTTCTGTGCCTCGTCCATGAAACGCTGTGTATTCTTATTATAAGCAAAATTACCCTTCACTGTAAAAGACCAATCCTTATCAATTCGCTTATTATAAGTTGCTTCAAATTCAAAGCCATGGTTATCAATACGTCCCATGTTTACTTTAGGCAAATTACCTAAAGCTACACCTTGAATTTCGGGAACTGTACCACGAGATATCAATACATCTTCTCTTTTTTCCCTAAAATAATCAACAGTTAACGATAATTCTCTGAATAACTGAACATCAATTCCGTAATTCTGTTTGTATGCTATTTCCCATCCCAAATTAGGATTACCCAACTTACCTTGATTGATTGCTTGTCCACGACCTAGTGAAGGAATAACCCCTCCTCCAGTTGATATATTACTTATATACAAAAAACGAGTAGCTCCTAATTTATCATTACCAACTTTTCCATAAGATGCACGTAACTTTAAATTAGTAATGAAATCATTGTCCTTCAGAAATGCTTCGTTGCTGGCCACCCATCCAGCAGAAAAAGCAGGAAAGAAACCAAATCGTTTTCCCTTGGCAAACTGCTCGGATCCATTATACCCAACATTAACTTCAGCCAAATAACGTGAATCATAACTGTATGTAGCACGAGCTGATATTCCTAACATATTGTAAGGGAGATCTGCTGCATATTGTTGCCAATTATCACGTTGAATTAACGCCATACCTGTTACATCATGTAAACCAAATTGCCTAGCATAATTCAACGAATACTGCATATTTAAATAGTAATTGGTTTGTTGGCTTTTAGTAAGAGAAATTGCATCATTCGTATTCATACGGACTTTTGATACATAAGACTTTTCCTCAGAAGTTCTTGCAACAGTTACTCCATATGTATCATATTCACGAAAACCTTGCAAGGTAGTCATAGCTTTTGTGTCAAAAGAGATCATCAATTTTGTACTTAACCCTTTTGTTATAAAGTCCAGTCCCCAATCTGCAATAATAGAAGAATTTAAATTTGTTCTAGTTGCTTGCTGATAGCCTCTTCTACTTAATTCTCCATATGTATTTCGGTCTATACCTGCTTGATTTATAACTTGACCGGCAGGAACATTCGTCCCATCTGCCAATGTTTGTCCTGCAACCGTTAATGGACCTGGATCTGTTGGAGGTGTTGCCCAAATATAAGCTCGCATATTCGTAACCAACTCATCAACACTATTGTTAAACAACTTTGCTGTTTGAGGAGTATTCACCTTTTCCAAATAAGACGCAATATTCAATGAAAGCTTAAAATTAGACGCAACCTTATAATCCAAGTTCGTCCGGAAATTATATCTATTTGATTTATAACTTGGATCATATCCTAAATCCTTTTCAGACTCCGTTCGAAACTGTCCCCCTTGCCCCATATAGGCAACATTCATAAAGTAACTTAACTTCTTAGTTCCTCCACTTAAGTTCACATTCACACGTGTCTGAGGAGCCCACTTCTTGAAAAATTCATTATAAACATCCCTGTCAGGATAATAAACACGATCTTTTCCCGATCTATACATCTCAATCATATAATCGGTAAAAGGAAGATCACTTTCTGCATATCCATCATTTCTGAAGGCTTGATTTCTTAATTCAGCGAACTCCCAAGAATGAATACGATCGGCTTCAGCAGTAAATCGTTGTAAACTATAATCAGCAGAAATACTTAACTCTGATTTACCTTCTTCTCCACGTCGAGTCGTAATCATTATTACACCATTGGCACCACGTACACCAAAAACGGCTGTTGCTGAAGCGTCCTTCAAAATAGAAACAGATGCAATCTCGTTAGGATCCATTGTTGATATATTATCACGCGGTACACCATCTATTAATATTAAAGGATTCGACCCATTTACCGTACCAGCTCCACGCAAATATAAAGTAACATCATCACCACCAGGACGTCCCGAAGTCTGCATAGCTGTCAAACCGGGCATACGTCCAGCCAACGCTGTTGATAAATTTGCAGCTGAACTCTGTTTTAATTCTTTTGTTTGAATGGCAGCAACAGCACCCGTTACTGATACTTTCTTCTGTGATCCATAACCTACAACTACAACTTCTTCTAGGGTCTTAGAGTCTTCTTCCATAACTATGGATATATTCTTCTTATTTCCGACTTTGACTGTCTGCGTAACATATCCAATATAAGAAACATGCAATACAGATTGAGGAGTTACTTTAATAGAAAATTTGCCATCAATGTCTGTAATCGTACCATTTGTGGCATTTTCCATAATATTTACACCAACTAAAGGGAAACCTTGGATATCTAATACAACTCCCGTTAGCTGTACAGTTTGCTGATGTACTCTAGTCTTTTCCTGTATAGTGAAAGTATCACTAGAATAAATATGCATAGGAGCCATCAACAATAAGGAAATCATGACTAATGATTTTCCTCCTACAGTTTTAAATCTGACTATTTTCATAAATATTAGCTTCGTTAAATAGAACAAGCTTAAGGACAAAGTTATTATACTTTCAAATGAATAAAAATAGACTCCAGTTATACCCTTAAAAAGGGTATAACCTTCTAAGGAACTTACAACCATTTATTTCTCACATAAATAAATTGAATCACAAATTTCAATAATTGCCTCAAATTAATACCATTAACATCTCTAAATTAGACATTATTATTAAGTAGAATAGGAGATCTACATAGTATCAATAATTCAACAACAAATCTAAAGAATCCCACTCTCAATTTTAATCGACTGAACAAATTGATCAAATCGATTATAATTGGGTTCTTACTGGTTACATTTGTTCTTTTCTTCATGATATATGATATTAATTCGATATTGACAAAGTAACCTATTATCCATTTATAACTTATTTTAAATTTGATTTTTTATGTTTCAAAATTGACAACACTTTAGTAATTTTATACTCAAACATAAGCATTCGGTAAACTACGTTGTAAATTTGGAGAATTAGTTCCGAATCAGTGCTATTCGTAGTCGATTCGAAATTAATAGTATCTATATTCGGAACAAGCCCAATTGAATTTTACCCAATCACGAGAGAGAAACTCTGTCATATCCTTTTCGTCTCTTTCGTAATATGGGACTTTTCTTAAAAAGATAAGTGTTCTGTAGCCAGTTTTCAAACTCAAGAATCATCGGAAAAGCTTCGCTGATACGTTTTTCCTTGCGTTCTTCTGCCGTGAGTCCGGTTTCATCGGCATCAGAATTTACTAATATAATGTATCGCCTGTGTGGCCAGAACCCTGTTCTCCTCCAAGGCATCCCGCATCTTCTTCTGATGTGTGCCTAGCAGCCGACCAGGGTGATTCCTTTAATCTGCTCAAACTTCCATATCGGATTTTCTTATCACTTTGTGACGGACGGTTTTCAGGATATATGCTTTTGCCGAAACGCGTTCCAAATGGGAACTTTCTTCCTTCCCGATTTCAATGAAATCATTCTTTAGCCTGCTTCTGCGTCAGTTGTCACTTCTGGATAAAGATTGATAACTTCTACTGGCAAAGAGGATATACCAAGGGAGTTGTGGACCAACTTCTCCTTAACTTTTATGTTTTTGGTGATTTCTTCCTCGTTCTTGCGAACTTCTTCCTCTATCCGGAATATTTCCATGGAAGACATTTCTTCCTTTAAGAACAAAAGAAGCTGATTAGGACCAAGTGGAAAACTCTTTTCATTTATCCGACCTAAGACCTTCTTTCTAAGCCAATACAAGGATTGCTCCAAAGAAGCAACCCTGTTAATGAGCATCGCTTTATCATGGCGAAGTATCTCAATCTCTTCCAATAAGGCTTTTCTGTTCTTCCATAAGCATCTGTATCTCTTTATTTCACATTGTAAATATACAAAATACAATGATATACAGAAGCTTTCAGGCTAAAAAGTCAGTACTATTTTCGAAGTTTTTGAAGGCTCTCAAGTCACGGACTTCATGAAACTTTTGCGCATAGCGGTTGGGCAGTTATACAACAGATAGCGCATACTGTCATTAAGGCTGAACATAGCTGCATGCTTGGATGATTGAAAACTGTTCCTTTTCGTTTATCTCATCGCAGATACGTATGACACATCCGGCTAGTGTGCGTATTTCTATCTCCTTCAACCCCACTGGTGAGTCCGTAGTGATGCTTCCGACCGCTTGTACTGGCAAATAAGGAAACCAGAACAAACGAACCACCGTGTGGAAGTTCGAAAAACTCATCCCGGGCCGTTTTACCTGATGATTGTTCTGCGGCATAACGAGACTTGCTGTCATAAAATAGCCATGAAGGAATGTTTAGTTACTTCAGTCTAGACTTAATAAGTCATTTTATGCTCTTTGCTGTAGTTCATTATCTCTGCTACTTCTTCTCATGTCATCATAAATCTTATTTTTGGCACAAAAATAATAACGGAAGTTTGATGAAAAAATACGTGATCCACCGAATGCTTACGGACAATCCAGTTCCTATACATTAAAATATATACAGATCCGGCCCGTCTAGAACGTTGCTTACGAAATCTATTGGAAAATGCACTGAAATACTCGGACGACGATGTTAAAATCACGGTCGTTTTATCTGAACATGACAATCATCTTTCTATCGCCATCCAGGACACCGGTTGGGGAATACCGCAAAAAGCACAGAAAAAACTGGGTAAACAGTTCTATCGTGTTCAAATCGAGGGGAAAAAAGTTCATCCCGACCATGGTCTGGGACTTTGCAGTGTGAAACAGTTAGTAAAAGAAATGGACGGATCGGTTACGTTCCGGAGTACGGAAGGATTCGGTTCCATTTTTATTATAACTTTACCTTGAAAGCTCCAGCACCACTATTTTTCGGGTAGATACAAAAAACCTTATCTGAGTTTTTTCTATTTCAAATAAGATTCCGGGGGATCATCAGCATGAAGGTTGACTTCATCGTCATGATGACCGTCTTTATAGCGACAAAGTCCTTTTTATCAGAAAAATACGAAAATTTACAGCAATCCATAAAGAATGTAAAACATTATTGAATAAACAATATTATACAATAAGTATATCCCGATTCTGAACTTTTGTTACGGAATGCCCAATTCACAAGTGCCTCTTTTTCCTATAAAAGGCATTTACAATTGAGCATTCCGAACATTCATCAAAAATCAATCTATTCCATAAGCATTGATTTCAGCCAACGACGAATTACTTGCACGATAACTATCAGTAATTTTTATCTTAAAATAGCGTCCCTTTGTCGGTGTGACGCTGAAGATTTGCTCTTCGAGTACCTTCTGCGCTTCAAATGCACCGACTGCTGTCCAGTTGAGCTTATCTGAACTGACAAAAAATTCACCACCCTTCACATCCCGGTAGCTATCATGCTGCCTTTCAGTCAAGCTGATGTTGGTCAAAGTTGTTTCCTTCTTCATATCCACAACGATTTCATGCGGAAGTGGAATCGATCCGCCACTCCATTGTGAATGCCAGAAAGTCGATAATTGCCCATCCAGCAAACATGTCGCCACACCGTTTCCGACACCTTCTCCGGTCCGTTCTTCCGTATTGGCTTGTATACTCCAGCCCGCACGATCCAACTTGATTCCGACAACCCGAACTACCAACGGGTAGACGGCGTTTTCAGCAATATTGAACAGCGAAACATTATCCAAACGAATAGGTAACATATATTCTCCCGGAGTCAATCCGTTGCCGTTGAGCGTCACCGCCAAATCGGTCGTGCTCGTCCCCGTAGGCAAGGTGACAACATCTTCGAATGAATAGTTCCCTTCCGGAAACAGCTTATAAGCTGTGCCGTTCTCTGCGTTATAAGCTGTAACATATCCGGGATCTACGACAAACTGACATTCTACATCCCAATTGTTGTCCGTATCCAAACCGAAACCGACTTCAACTGACTCCGTGTTGAATCCATATGTGTAAGACAATGGCTGAATGTCGGTATCCGTGAACCCCATAGCCGGGGTCAACACATCTGTTATCCGGATAAACAATTCACTTTTATCGGCATTGACCGAGTCCTTCTCGCTCGTCAGGTAAAGCGGAAGCACATAAGTCGCTTCCGGATTCGCCTCCATCGCCGCACCGATCAAATCTGTCGACAACGAAAGCGTAACGACTTTACTACGTTCCTCCGACGCAAAATCCAATCGATCGGTGTCCATCGAATAAGAACCTGAAGGGATTATCCGATAGTCCGTGCCATAAAGTACATCGACTTCCTCTTGCGAGTGAACGGCTATTTCCCCGCTTGCCGTCAATGACGGATCACTACCACCCTTATAAACGGAGAAAGCATAAGTATTAAGCTCTCCCGTATTGTAAAGAGTGAGCTCCTGCGTACCGGATTTATTAATATAAAGCACTTTGTGGTATTCTTCCGGCACTAAGTTTTCCAATTCATATTTCGACTCGTCACAAGCTGTCAACAAAAGAACAGCCAGACATGCAATTCCTATATAATTCACTTTCATACAATTCGTTTTTTAGATTAATAACCAGGAGCTTGCACCAACTGAGGATCACTGTACAATTCACTATTCTTGATCGGAACCAAATACTGTCTGACGTTCCATTGGATCGGCTGGTCAATTGGCACGATTTGATTGAACTCCTCAAATGAAGGATTGACAGTCATTCCATTCAGCCCTTTAAATTCGGAGGGCTGCATTACTTGGTCGGCAATACGCCAGCGACGGACGTCATAATATCGGTGACCTTCGGCATGCAGTTCGATTGCCCGTTCATTACGTACCCATTCCATCAGTGACATGGTCGAAAGATCAGCTGTAGTCAACTTACGTACACCGGCCCGTTCCCGAATAACATTCAGGTTCTCTAACGCTTCATCTGTACGATCTAATGCTGCATAACATTCAGCCAAATTCAAATACAATTCCGCCATACGAATCAGAATGATCCGGAACTTGTCACCTGAAGTGGATCCAGAAGACAGATATACCCCGTTCGGCACGATGAATTTCTTATTCAAGAAACCGGTACCTGTTGCATTACGCGTATTAGAAAGTGAATAACCATTCGTATTGGAATTCTTCAAGTTCAGCCATAATGGGTTATTGTTGTTGATTAACGGCATATACTCACAACCGTCATAGGCAATCCACGCATAGTAACGCGGTTCACGACCAACATTAAACTTGACAATATCATTCTTAATTTCCTCGCTATCCAATTGATCTTTCGACAACTCCGGACTGGAAGCTCCCTCATAGTAACGTGTCAGCCACTCGCTTTGCAAATAGAAATCCGGATCTTTAGCAGGAGGAAGACCGTTTTCCGTATAGAAACGGTTTACAGCCGCCCAAGTAGGTGCAGTCCCATGATAGCCTCCGGCCCACGAACCGTCACTCTTTTTGACAAGTCGGTTCGGAAGCCGCGATTTCGAACGACCGCAACCAACATCATTCGCATCATTACCATCACCATACTGAGGATTGATAGCCCAAATAATTTCCTTATTACTAAACCCTTCATGCGCCGTAATCATATACTGGAGCATTCGAACTTGCTTTTTGAACAATTCATTTTCCTCCGTATCCTCTTCTTTCCCCGGAATGAATGGAAGCGGTACTTTATCAATAGCAGCCTTTGCTTCAGAAGCTTCAAGATCGAACAATTTATATCCAGCAGCTTCAGCAGCTGTTAACGCCTCCTTACAAGCCGTCAGAGCACGTTCCCACTTGGCAGGATCATATTTATTGCTAACCAACTCCATTCCATAGCCCGGTGTCTCATAATTTGTGTTCCGCCAGTTCGGATAAACAAATGAACCGTTCCAAAGAGGAGAAGCAGCATAGAGCAGCACACGAGCTTTCAAACTTTTGCAGATAGTGGCATCTGCACGGCTTAAATTTTCAGTTGTCTGTGTTGCCGGTAAAACTTCGGCTGCCGCATCTAATTTTCCGACAATCCAATCTACACAATAATCAAAATGCGAACGCCCCGGAATTTCGGACGGAAGGATGTTTTGATCTACCTTTGTTTCGATGATAGGACAAGGCCCATAGTTTTGCAATACTTTGAAATGATAATATGCTTCGAGAAACCAGCATTCGGCACGGTATTGTGCCTTCTCCTCCTCTGTCACACCTGCCGGGTTCAAACGATCCAACTGTTCCAAAAAGTAGTGGACATATCCGATGTAGTTATATAAATTCTCCCAGTCACCGATATCATCGGCCGCCGAAACGGTTCCGTACAACATTTTCTGCATATTCCAGTCCCAGTCTTTCGGCTCGACATATTCATCGGTGGCCAACGAAGCATCTCCATCCCTTTCTCGCCAGAAGGTATATCGCGAAGTACCTGAGTAAGCGGTAAAAAGGAAACCTAAAGTTGCTGACTCGTCCTTCATTGTGTCATCAAAATCCGGCTGTGCCGGTGGTATGACATCCAAATAGCTGCAAGAAGGGAATGCCAGCAGACCGGCCGACAAGGCTATCTTGATATATTGTCTGATATTTTTTGTTAGTTTCATCTCGTTATTCTATTAGTTAATTAAACATTAGAAAGTAAATTGCACCCCCAGGTTAAAAGTCCGCTGCAACGGATAAGCGTTCCAAGCCAATTCCGGATCCCACAACTTGAAGGGACTGAATACGGCCAAGTTATCACCGCTGAAATAAACGCGGCACATCGGGAAGGTATAACCCAATTCCAACGTTTTGAAACGAAGGAAATTGCCGTTACGCATCCAATAAGAACTCGGTTGGATATTACCCGCGATGTCAGCATTTGAAGTTCCTAAACGCGGGTAGAGTGCATCCGGATTAGGATTGTCGACCGACCAATGGCTCTCGGCAATCCACGACATCAAATTGCGTGGTAAAGATTCCGACGGACCACCATCGCCACCGGAAGCCAAAAATGGAGCAAAGCCGGAATTGATCATAATTTTACGTTTGGCCGAACCATTGAAGAAGACTCCGAAGTCGAATTTCTTCCAACGAACGTTCAATCCTAACCCATATTGGATACGCGGCATATCACCGTAAGGCGAAAGCATTACCTTATCCTCGGATGTGATCGCACCATCACCATCGATATCGCGATATTTAATATCACCAGGCATCGGCTTCGAACCTAACTGTGTTTGATCAGGCCAATTATTTATCTCTTCTTGACTGCTGAAAAGCCCTTCTGCCACATAACCGGTCAATCGATTCAACGGTTTGTTAGTTTCCGTTTGCCATACATAGGGATAATTCGGTTCGTCAGAAAACTTGTATTCGTTTCGATTATAGGTGAAGTTACCACGGAAGTCGACTTGCCAGTCTTTTCCAAATTGTTTTTTCCAATTGACACTGACTTCGAAACCGGTATTCAACACTTCGCCGATATTGCTCCAAGGCGTACTGCCCCAATAACCGAGTAGCTTTCCGAAGCTGGCACGTTTCATCAAGATACGGTCGCGGTAGTCACGGAAATAATCGAATGTAATGTTCACTTGGTTAAAAAGCGAAGCGTCAAGTCCGATATCCAACTTTTTCACATGTTCCCATCCTGCATTTTGTACGGCAAGAATATTGAAACCATGCCCCTGACGATTTAACCATTGCCCGGGAAGTCCCGAATGCCAAGAGGCACCGCTCCCAATAGCTACTTGATTTTGGTAAAGAAAATGTTGTGCACCACTGTTGAACTGGTCACTACCAACCAAACCGTATGATCCCCTAATCTTGAAATAATCCACATAATCGGCAATCGGCTCCCAAAACTGCTCCCCGCTTAATACCCAACCGAGAGATGCGGCTGGGAAAAACTCAAAACGATCCTCCTTTGCCAACCGTTCGGAACCATTGTAACCGAAATTGAACTCTACCAAGTAGCGGTTGTCATAATCATAAGTGGCTCGTCCTGAATAACCCTGGTTGCGATTAGGCAAGACTCCATTACGATACTCTCTCATCATATACATGAACATGGCAGTCATATTATGCTTGCCAAACGAACGTTTCCAATCCAAACGGGCATCCAAATAGAATGTTTGATCGGCCTCTTTAGTGATGTCAGACTGGCTGATATAATCCGTACCAGTTTGCAAAAGTCGCAAAGCATAGGTATCATTTTCGGGATCGTAACTATCGGGCTGTACCTGATAGTAATAAGGAGATAGCGAACGGGTATAATAAGAGTTTGACCAATTTTTAAAGTTCACTAAAACCTTTGCGCTTAAACCTTTTGTGACAAATCCCAAGTCTTGCGAGATATCCAAAGAGGTATTCAGCGTATTGAAGTTGTCTTCCCTGAACGATCCCATCATGTATTGGTAAGGGTTTTCTCCGTAAGCCCCAGCTTTAATTTCGGCATTACCATAATAAATATGATCTGCTTCGCCAGGGAAATAAGCGGGGAAAGAGACAGGATTGGCATACATCACCTTTTTGTAGATATCAGTAGTCTTATTATTCGGTCCCTTTTGGCTACCGATTTGCGCCATCATACGAAGATTGACAGTCGTCGTATTCGTCAACTTATAACTGATGTTATTTTGAAAATTGTACTCCCAATGGTTAATGTTCGGATTGAAAGCTGAATTATCCGCAGCATTGAGCAAACCTGTATCATGGTTTGCCTGCAAACTCATATAATAAGTAACACGCGACGCACCACCCGATACGTTCACATTAGCACGTTGATTATAATTTCCACTACGGAAAATCATGTCATACCAATCTACATTCGGATAGACATACGGATTGATACCACTTTCTGTCGCCGCAATGATCTCATCCGAATAACGTGGTGTAATTACTGTCGCGCTACGCGCCTGCTGCGCCTCGTTATAGGTGCGCATGAATGTCGGTCCATCAGCAAACTCCGGTGTATTCATCGGCTGGAAATAAGAAGCCTCGACCGACACGTTGACCGTTGCTTTTGTATTTTCCTTCCCATGTTTGGTTGTAACAAGCATGACGCCATTCGCACCACGGTTACCATAGATTGCCGTCGCCGAAGCATCCTTCAAAACCGAAAAACTTTCGATACTTTCTGCCGGAATACGGTTCAAGTCCCCAGACGATATTTCCACGCCATCCAACAAAATCAATGGAGTTGCCACACCACCAAACGTATTGATGCCACGGATATAGAACGCAGAAGTAGAACCCGGCTCACCACTGCTGTTCGTAGAAATGACACCAGCCAGTTTACCAGCCAGTGAGCTGGTCAATGAAGATGTCGGAGCTTTCAGCTGTATACCTTCTGTAGCTGTAATCGCGCCGGTAATAGATACTTTCTTCTGAGTACCGGCACCAACAACAACGACTTCGTCCAAAACTTCATTATCCCCCTCCATCTTAACGTTCAAGACGCCTAAATCACCCACTTCGATCGTTTGTGTCTTATAACCGATATAAGAGATTTCGATTTCATCTTTACCTGTTACTTCAATGGAAAACTTTCCGTCAAGATCAGTCACTGTACCTTGAGTAGTACCTTTAATGATAACATTTACACCGATCAGTGTTTCACCGGTAGAGGCATCCGTAACAGTACCGACTAACGTACGTTTAACAGGCGACTTACTTTGTTGGATTTCAGGGACGGGCAATCTATCTCCCGCATCAGCAACGGCATCCGGAGGACAAGCCCCCAACAAACCAGTACAAAGCAATCAAGCAATTGCAGGTCTCCGCTTTTTTCTAATTGAGATTAAATTCATAAGTTAACATTTTTATTTTATAATAAAAAAATAGCCTAAAGATCCTAAAACACAAAGACTTATAATTTTACACGATTATACATTCTTTATATTTACATTAAGTTCTGCAAGAACTGCGGCTCAAATATAGGCAAATATCCACAACTTTCTATAAAAAAACACACAATAATTTAATCAATTCGATAAAAAGTAAATTAGATTCTTTGTATCATACAGATATAACCAAGATTCTACAACTTATATATTAAATAATCACTCCAAATCACCGCAGTTCTTGCAGGACTATGATAAAACCTACACCATATTGGCACCGAAACTTTTGAAAAACCTAAGGCAACCACATCATCGTTCGTTGCAAACGAACAGTTCCCCACCATTGTTCATGGAAATCAATATATTCCCCCTTAATTTCTTCATAAAAGAAATGATCATATTTTTCAGTCATAGTATTAAGCAAGAAGGAGTTTTTTATCCAATTCCTATTTATAGAATTGCGTAACGGGACATCGGGATAAGATGAATGAAAAAATACTTCATCTTGATTGCTTTTTATCATGGAATAAAAGGTAGAACAAACTCTAACAGGTATTAGATAATAAAAAGTCATTCATGTATCACAAAACAGCTTGTTTCTTCTTTCTTCAACTTCCCTCCTTCCACTCAGCAGAAAGAGCCTGTAAAAAAACTTCATCATTGACAGGGTTTAAAAGGTAAGGAAAAGAGATGGCATACCCGATCCATCATCATACCATACAAAAGGATTTTACCTAATTTTTGATTTTTCAAATAAACCTTTTTGTATGATAGCAGTCATATAAATCGTTTTGTAAAATGTAAAAGACAGATTTGGAAGATGATGACAAAAAAGATGAGCTTACTTTTAACCGGTATGCTTTTGTGTTTGGCTCCGGATATAAAAGGTAATGAAACGGACGGAAGGATTAAAGGTATTGTAATGGACGGCGAATTAGGGGGACCACTCGAATTTGTAACCGTCCAGGTTAAAGCAAAAGGTTCGGACAAAATATTGCAGGGAGCCGTTACCAGAAGTGACGGAAATTACAGTATCGGAGGACTGAAGAAGGGGGAATATATAGTTACTTATTCCTATATCGGCTACGCGGAAATTTCTAAAAATATAACAATCAGCAACAATTCTCAAACTCTTAATCTTGGAGAACTCACCCTGGAAGAAGATGCCAACCAATTGGGAGAAGTAGAAATCGTAGCAAAAAAGCCCCAAATGAGATTCGAGCTCGATAGAAAAGTTTTCGACGCAACACAAGATATCGCATCCGAAGGGGGATCGGCCAGTGATTTGCTTGCCAATATCCCATCCGTGGAAGTCGATAACGAAGGATCTGTTTCATTGCGTGGAAATTCCAGCGTAACAGTCTGGATCAACGGAAAAGCATCGGGACTGACAGCAGACAACCAGGCGGACATACTGGAAATGATGCCGGCAGAAGATATCAAACAAGTGGAAGTCATTACCAATCCCTCTGCCAAATACAGCCCGGAGGGAACAGCCGGGATTATCAACATTATTTTAAAGGATGACCGGAAACCCGGTTACTACGGCAGCGTAAAAGCCGGAGCCGATACGGACGGAGGTTATCAGGCAAGTGGAAACATCAACTACAGCAGTAGCAAAGTAGACGCGTACGCCAATCTGAGCTATCGGAACCGGGAAATGAAAGGCGGTGGAATCACAAGTCGTGAAAATACAGCCAACAATAGTTTTCTCGACCAGACCAACAACTCCAAACGACAACACAACAACTGGTTCGGACGTATCGGGGCAACCTGGCACATTACCAAAAGCGACGACCTAGCATTCAACATGACCGGCATGACCGGAGGGGGCGACAACAACGAATCGATCCATTACATTTCGACAGACAAGCAAAAGAATACGGTTTACACCAGCGACCGTACAACAGACGGAAACTCGGACATGAAAATGTATAACCTGGAATTGAATTACTTACACAAATTCTCGGAAAACAGCAATATAGACTTAACCGTCAGCAATAACCAATGGAGAAACGACGGACTAAGCATTTACGAACAATCAACCCGATATACGGACACTGACTTAACCGACAAACAGGAATATCAAACTCAGGAAAACAACATCAAAAACAAAAGCTGGGAAGTTCAGGCCGACTACACAAACAAAATATCCGACGCGAGCCGGATCGAGGCAGGTTATAAAGGGACATTCCAAAGAGAATCCAGCCCTGTGGATACCTATACCGGAACAACCGCTACCGACATCGAACAAGACCAGGCACTTTACAACCGCTTTCTATATAACCAGGATGTGCATGCCTTGTACATGACGTATGGAGGCAAGTGGAACAATCTGAGCTACCAAGCCGGCCTACGTGGAGAATATTGGCGTGTGGATACCCGCTCGCTGGACTTCGACCAGGAATTTAACGGCAAGCCGTCGGAAACTTTCGAGAAAGACTATTTCAAGTTGTTTCCAAGTGCCTTTATCTCCTATGCCCTCCCTAAAAACAATGAAATACAAGTAAACTATACCCGTCGCCTGCGTCGTCCTTGGGGTGGACAGCTAAATTCATTCCGCAATATTTCCGATGCCTCCAACATTTCTTTCGGTAACCCGGAACTGACACCTGAATATTCCCATTCTTTCGAATTGAATTATATCAAGACCTGGGAATCCGGCCATACCCTATCATTATCCGGCTACTATCGCTCGACAGATGACGTGATCCAGCGCATTCGTTTCTTGAACACGGCAGACAATGTAATGTACACGACCAGTGAAAACGTAGCCCGCCAGCAAAACAGCGGTCTGGAAATCGTTGGAAAAAACAATTTATTCAGCATCCTTAGCCTGACAACGACCGTAAACCTCTACTACTCCAAATTAGACGGTTTCAGCTATCTGCCCGAAGGAGCGGAAGCTCCTGTCACTGGAGAGGAGGATGAAAGCTTCAACTGGAACGTACGCATGATTGCCAATGTCAGTCTTCCTTGGGGTGTTTCCCTACAGGGCACAGGCAACTATAATTCCAAGCGCTTGATGGCACAAGGATACCGCGAACCGAACTACTCAGTCGATCTTGGATTGCGCAAATCTTTCTTAAAAGACAAGTTGACGTTAAGTATCAATGCACGCGACTTGCTGGACTCCCGCAGATTCCGCACCATTACATCCGGAGACGGTTTCTGGCAGGATTCCGAGAACTGGCGTGGTGGCAGAAGAGTTGGTTTTACCCTGACCTACAACTTCGGCAATATGAACAAGAAAAAAGACAAAAGCAGGAGCGAGGAACCGGACATGTATGAAATGGACTAAATAAAAAAGAAGGGATAAACCTTTGCCGCACTTATCCCTTCTTACCTACATCCTCTTATCTTTCAAAACAGGCATCGAAGGCATGTGCCGACGGCAGGAAATCCACCTGTTTGACAAAAGCGCAAGACTCGCGTGCTCCATGTTCACGATCCATGCCGCTATCTTCCCACTCCACCGAGAGCGGACCTTGATAGCCGATATCGTTCAAAGCACGGATAATTTCTTCAAACCGGATCTTTCCACGTCCTAAGCTACGGAAATTCCAGAAGCGGCGGGCATCGCCAAAAGTTGAATGGCCGCCGAACACGCCGATCTGTTTCGGAGTATCGCTCCAATACACATCTTTCATGTGGACATGGAAAATACGATCCGGGAACTGGTTAATGAAGTCTACATAATCCACTCCCTGATACCCCAAATGGCTCGGATCGTAATTAAAACCGAAAGCCGGATGATAATCGATCGCTTCAAGAGCCTTACGGGCAGAATAAGTATCGAACGCGATCTCGGTCGGATGTACTTCGAGAGCGAAACGGACACCTAACTTTTGATATTCGTCTAAAATCGGAATAAAACGTCGGGCAAAATCAGCATACCCTTCATTCACCATCTCGTCGGTAACAGGAGGAAAGGAGTAGAGCCATTGCCAGATCGAACTTCCCGTAAAACCGACTACGGTGTCGACTCCCAGCATTCTAGCGGCATGGGCTGCCTGAATCATATTTTCGACCGCCCGCAGGTGCACTCCATCAGGATCGCCATCGCCCCAGATATAATCAGGCAATACGGATTTATGCCGTTGATCGATATTATCACATATCGCCTGGCCGACCAGATGATTCGAAATACAAAACAGTTGCAAACCGTACTTATCGAGTGTCACCTTGATATTCCGATAATATTCCGGATCTGTCTGCCGAACATCCAAATGAGATGGTAATCCCAATTCAACACCGTCAAAACCAAATGATTTTGCTTTTTCACAAATAACATCCAGCGGTAAGTCTCCCCACTGCAATGTACATAATGTTACAGGACGTGCCATGTTTTTCGTTCTTTTTAAGGTTAATACATTGTGTCTGTTCGACAAATATAAAATATCTTTTTAAATTCATCTACAAATATTTTTCATTTCTGATTATTTATCTTTCCTTTGTAACATTATAAACAACTAAAAAACTTAACTATGAGAAAGAAAGTGTTTTTTGCACTTGGCTGCGTACTCTACTTGACAGGTTGCGACAGTTCTTCACTCGAAAAAGTCATCCCGCAAACAAAGTTTTTCCCCATTCAATTCAGCATTCAGATGGAAAAAGAGATAGTGTCTTTTCCCACCCGCAGCATACCGAATAACGTGATTCCGGAACCAACGGCTTCGAAAGCTGGAGAGAGCGACGCCGAATTGAACGAAATATGTTCCACCATCGAATATGTGGTATTTAAAAACGAAGATACTCCTGCATTAATCAAGCACAAGCAGTTCACTTACAATCCCACCGATCTGGATGCGGATTTCAGTTGCATATATGACAGTTTGCCACAAGGCGACTACAAATTCTACTTTTTAACCCACAATTCAAAAAACGCTGTATTATCCGGTTCAACTTTTTCTTTCGACAGCATCTCGGATACATTCTACGAAATGATATCCCTAAACATCGATGTTGCAGAAATCACCAACAAAGATGTCTCTCTTCAACGTATCGTCAGCCGTATTGAGTTCATGGCGACCGATTCGGTTTCCGACATACTGAAACAGTTCGATATGGAGATCGACGGAATATCCAATCAACTGGACATCGCCACCGGTCAGGGGATAAAAACCCCGGATAAGCAAATCCTCTCCTATACATTCAAGAATAATGAGATCGGAGAAGTAAACAAAGTACATTCTTTTTATACTTTCATACCTCCCACCGACAATAAAATAGCCGTCCGCCTTTCGGCCATCGCCAAAAACGACGAACCGATCCGGGAACGGCAAATCGACAATATCATTCCGGAAAAAAACAAGATCATCCGTTATAAAGGCCGCCTCTACAGCCGTTCCGAATCCGACGACACATTCCAGATCAGCATCTACAACAATGGGAAATGGGAAGAGACAACCGATATTGAATTGCCTGATTACGAATAAAATTTTATATCTTGTTATAGTCCACAGTTTATTAAAATCAGGTTTGGATTTACAAGTTTAATGGTTAATAATTTTCGGAAAGCCCGTACTTGTGAAAGCACGAGCTCTCCATATTTTCCCCAACTAATCAACCAATTTCACCATCCGGCTCTGTGTTTTAGCATTCCAAGAATTAAGAACCAACTTCATAGAACTTGCCACTTGTCTTTCTCTCAGTTCAAAATCTATCTCGATACTTTTCGTTTCACCAGGAGCCAACCAGAAAAAATTATCATTCGCATAAAAAGAGCGGGAAACATCTTCTATATTCAAATTAGTCATAAAAGAAGGCAATCTTCCTTTGTTCGTCACTACTACATGTAACCTTCCTTTGTTCCCATTCTTTTTCATCAACTTTACCTCTTTAAACCCAACAGAAGTTTTATGTTTAGCCACGGTCGGCTTTAACCAAGGACCATTCTCCATAGTTGGCCATTCAATAGGTTCTGAGACAAACTTCTGATAATAGGCCTCATCCTCCATTAACTTGATGGTACGAGGCCAATACTCAGCATGAGAAATCACTTTCCCATACTCATCAGTCAAAGAAACAATAACAAAAAAGTACTTTTCTCTATATGTATGAGGAATAGCATATGTCCCTATCTCTTCTTTTAAAACCGATGTGCCTTCCGGAACATTAACATTTTCCGAAGCTTGCCAAACTTCTCTAAAAGAGTCATCCAATATTTTCACCTGTACCACTCCTTTAAAACTAGGTCGGTCCACCCCATTTAAAACATTTATGGAAATCGGAAAAGCTTCTCCAGGTGCCCACAACAGGTGCTTGATATTCAACAAAACATGAGTCGGTTCGTACGTCCTTTTTAGAAAATAATAAGTAGCAGAAGGCTGCCCCATACCATCGACCAAATTAATTGCAGCAACTACTGGCCAAGGACGTTTATAGACCCAAGGCATCAGCCCTGTTGTAACCGGATAATTGCTTTGAATACCTTCTGACATAACCTGATAAAATTCACCAGCACCAATCTGAGTCGCTTCTGCAATTGTTTCTAACGTCGGTTTAGCCATATTATCAATATGGGAAGCACGACTTAACATACGAGGTACACGAGAAGGATTATATTCAGCAAAATGTTCCACAAATTCAGGATGCTCCAACACAAAATTCTTATCGTACATTCCTCCCAAATCAACCAACTCACCCGGAGAAACCACTTGTTTTATATTTGCAGGGTCCGTTATACAATGTACGCCAGTCTCAGCGACATAGGGTATCAACTCAAAACCTTTATACCATGCAGGATCAAAATCCGGATAAGAATGCATAGAACCAGCATCCGGAGAAGTACGCAGAAAACACCTTGTCGGATCAAATATAGCTAAATTACGCTCCAAAATACCCATAGAAGCCGCATTTCCATAAGAATACGGATTAAATTCATTTCCACCACACCAAACAGCCAAAGAGGGTTGATTTCTCAACCGGAAAATATTTTGGCAAACCTGCGCCTCCCAAACTTCCTGCGGCCATTCGGGCGTATCAAAATTGGCAATATTAAAATCCTGCCAAACCATTATACCATATTTATTACATGCATCATAAAAAGCATCGCTCTCTAACAACCCACTACCCCAAATCCGAAACATCTGAATTCCCATATTTCGTGCCATTTTCACAGCCCAATCATACTTCTCCACAGTTAAATCGTAGAGGGCATCAACAGGCATCCAGTTGACACCTTTCACAAAAAACTTTTTCCCGTTTACAACGAACTGCCAATCTTGCCATCTGTCACTTGTCCGAATACCGGCACTCCGAACTTGCTCTATTGTTCGAATACCAAAATCAAACTGAATGCAATCAGTCAATTGATTATTTACTTTTAATGTTATTTTTGCCTGATAATAATCCGGGTTACCTAAACCATTCGGATACCAAAGTTTGGGATTATCGATAATAAAGTGCTCATCCATCCAACATCTCCCTTCAATCACCTCTGGTAAAAATTCTTTTGAGAATACGATTTGTCCCTTATCTATTAAGTCGAGTACTACTGTCAACTTATCTTTTACCCGTTTATTCTGTGGAGCACTAGAGGGCTTTCCATAATTCGATATCTGACAATTATTCCAGGGATGTAACTGATAATTCAATGTGTTTTTCCCAGCAAACAGTTCAACGCTAAAACCAATTGTAGCCTGATTGTTTTCTATCTTTTCTGTAAAAAGGAAAGGACGTTCCAAATGATATTCAGGAACGAATTCCAGACGAACGTTTCTCCATAAGCCTAAATTGAAAAAAGGTTCCATTGCACTTCCTCCCATCAGGAACCAACCTTTTACGATATTTCCCGGTCGATTCGGATTAAACGATGTTTTCCCATAATTGGCAGATATGACTTCTACAATCAGTTCATTATCCCCTCCATAATTTAAATTTTCACTTACATCTATGACGGGTCCCCCAAATATACCTCGATGCTTGCCTAGTTCTATGCCATTTAACCAGACCTTCGCAAAATAGTCAATACCATCAAAATTCAATATACAAGAGTACCCCTTCCGTTTTTGAGGTATTACAAAATGTTTTTTGTAATACCAAACTTTCTGTTCTAACTTTTCATGTTCCCTTGCATTCAAATGCTTATAAGGGTCTCCCAATATGCCCGCTTTATAATTAGCCATCTGAACAGAAGTCGGATATGCCACTGAAAACCAGTTATTCTCTTTAAGTTTTGCTAAGTTTTCAACAGGGATTTCTTCCGAACTCAACTCCCAATTTTGAGATAAATCGATATGCTGCTCTGCCTGCCTCGGATAAATATAATATGGAGACTCCAAATCTCTTACCTGTGCTTTCACTATCGAAACACAACATAAACAACACCATATAAAAATACATCTATACTTAAAAACGCTCTTTCTTACCATACTTTTTTCATTTAGCTATTAGACATAGATTCCATATAAAATCAATGATTTTCATTATTAAAACGCAATATAACCGAACGTCTGAAAGTGATATCCAGAGTATCATCCACGACATGGGCAACTTTTCTCACATCGCTCCAAGGATCATATTGTTCAACATCCGAGACTTTATTACTTAAAAATTGTAGTGGTAGTTTTACCGTCCTGCTATCCGGCAATTGATTTCCGATCAATTCAGTATGCCAATTACTTAAAGCATCTCGGCACCAAACTAAAGTATGCGTATTACCTTTCAAACAATAAAAACGAACCTGATCATACATAAAAAACACAGGCCGATACTGCTCTGTTATCGGATTTATATTTGCCGTCGCATGACTAAAACGTCCGAAGTGCCACCATAAATTATTCTTTTCTATATAATATTGCCAGTGCCAACTTTGTCCAGGAGCAGCAGCACCTGAAAAAAAAGGGGCAAAAATCAAATCATGTAACAAAACGCCTAACGTATCCGATTCATATAACTTGGATGGTCCGGAATGATGTGCCTCAACCGCACCCACTTCCGAGAGTATAACAGGTTTATCAACAACCATATTACGTAATAAAACGACCGCCTGACTTGCCAAAGAATCCATAGGGGCCTGACAAATGTCCCAAGTGGCTCCCGGATCCAAATAACGATGAACCTGGGCTATCTCATTATTCGAAAGAGAAGAAAAATCTATATACCACTCCTGATATTTCTCATTATCAAAACTCCCCAAACTTTGCATAACCAAATGATGCGGAAAATAAGATTTAACGATAGGCAGCATTTCTCTTGTCCATTCCAGCTCCCCTGCTATTCCTTCGGAAAAACTTACAGAATTGATTTCATTCCACAATTCCCACCCCATAATAGTCGGATTATTCGCATATTTAGAGGCTAAAAAGGCGACCCTGTCTATATATAAATCTTTCCCCTGCTGTGTTTTGAAAAAATCATCCATATTGCCCAATGGTCCTCGGTTATCAAAAGAATAGATCGGTTTATCAAAAGCCACTGACGAAGAAAACGGGGCTGAATATCCTGTTAGTTTTCTGAAATTTTCCAAACAAAATTTGATCTTGATTCCATATTTCGTCGCCAACTCCAACAGTTTGTCAATGCGGTTTACTCTATTTTCATCAAACTCTCCAGCTTTCTTATGTTCAATCTCAAAAAATGGTGCACTCAACCAAATACGCGTGTAATTTCCTCCATTTTCCGAAAGATTGCGAAAACGCTGTTCATAAAGCTGTAAAACTTTTGTTTCATCCGTCTCAAAACGTTCCCAACAAATATTGGGACCTACAGGTATAAAGGGGGTACCATCCGAATATTCCAAATAACAAGGATTCACCTTACTCACCCGTATAAAGTTCTGATCACGTTCTTTTCCACAAGAGAAAAAAGAACAGAGAATCATCATATATAATATATTCCGTATCATATCAACTGATTCTTAAAAGTAACCACCTTTTGCTGTAATTTCCCGAACACTGTCTCCGTTTTGTACCCAAGAGAAAATCTTCTTCTCATTTTCACGTATCTCCTCCGAACGTAAAAGCACTTCATAAGCTATTTCCCTTGGTACAACTAAAACTCCATCGATATCTCCAAGTATTATATCACCCGGCTTAATCGTTACATCTCCGATTTTAATCGGAATTTGATAGTGAGTAATCAAACAGCGCCCCAAGCTACCATTCGATATCCGGTATTCGTAAAACACAGGAAAATCAGCATTCAAAATCTGATGTGTATCCCGTATTCCCCCATCTATACAAGCTGCTTTCAGTTTTTTCCCCTTAGCAGTCGCTGTCATTACACCTCCCCACAAAGTTGCTTTATCATCCCGACTTGTATCCCAGACAATAAAATGGTCCTCCTGCATCTCATCCAGCATCTGGGTTCGATATTCCATCTCACCCTTTATCTTTACGTTCGGTGCACTTTTGACAGTAAATGCAAAACCGGCAACAGAATGATATTCACGTAAAGGTTTAATCCTACCAGGCAAAGCTTGCTCCAAAAGACAAAATTCACGCATCACATCGTTTACAGCTCCTGTATATAACTGCTCATATCGAAATAATAACTCTTTATCCGGTATGGAAAACTTTTTCGAAGATATTCCTTCACGATCCTGAATCAATTTTTCCAGATTCATCATTCCGATTTCTTTCTTATACTGATCTACGCTCATAACTCTTTTATTTTTAATTAATCACTCTGGTAAACTCATTCCACCATCTACCAATATATCCGCACCGGAAATATAGCGTCCAGCTTCGCTACACAAAAGTAACGCCATAGAAGCCAGATCATCCGGTTCTCCAATATATCCTAATGGAATATTCTTTTCTATTTTTGTTTTGAAAACTTCATTCGACAAAACTTCCTCATTACGGACCGTTCCGATCACCCCAGGAGCCAAATTGTTAATCGTTATTCCTTTATTCCCCAATTGCCAAGCAAGATTTTTCACCATATTCAATTGAGCAGCTTTTGAAGCTGCATAAACGATCATTTGCTTACTCGGCCTGTTCTGCTGAACGGAGCCTAACGTAACAATTCTTCCCCAACCTTTCGATTCCATATGAGGCACACAACATTGCATCAACTCCAGCGAAGCTCTTACATTCACATTCATTTGGGTATTAAACTCAGATAAGGTCACATCTTCCCATTTCTTACGAATCTGAATAGAAGCATTCAAAACTAAAATATCAACTTCAATTCCTAATTTTTGCAGCAACAGTTGAAAGTCAGAAGCCAGCGTGTCTGATAATAAATCGTATTCCCATAACCACGCTTTTGTTCCCATCTTCAGCACATCCCGTAAAGTTGCTTCCGCCAATTGGTGATTGCTCCGGTAATTGATCACAACATTCGCTCCATGTTCAGCCAAAGCTAAAGCGATGGAGCGGCCAATTCCTTGGCCAGCTCCTGTAATCAATGCAGTTTTTCCCGTTATATCAAACAAATGCTTCACTCCCATAACGATTCTTATTAAATACCACCTACAATCGGATACCAATTTGGTTTATACGGATCTTGATGAAAACGAGCGTAATAGTCTCCCATCTTCTCGTAATACCGCTCATATTTTTCCATCTTTTCTTCGTCTAAAGCAACTCCTAAACCCGGTCCTTCCGGTACTTTTATAGCCCCATTGACATATTGCAGTTTTCCACCCTGAATAATATCATCTTCCAAATAATGATAATGGGCATCTCCCGGCATAGTCATTTGAGGGATGGTAGATGCTGTATGTAACATAGCCGCCAATTCAATACCGAATTCTGCTCCGGAATGCATAGCTACCCCTAAATTAAACGTACGACAAACCGCAGTCAAATCTTTTACCCCCCGCGGGCCTTCCCAATAATGTAAATCCGTCAATATAATATCTATTGATTTCATATGGATAGAAGGGCCCAAATCATCAAATTTATTCGGATACATATTAGTTGCCAAAGGAATACGAACCTGTTCCCGGACAGCCTTCATACCTTCTATGCCCCAAGAGGGATCTTCAAAATATTGTAGTTCCAACTCTTCCATCCTATGACCAGCTTTTATGGCTGTCGCAACACTCCATACTCCATTAGGATCAATCCGTAAACCGAAATCATCTCCTAACTTCTGCCGGCATAATTGCAACACTTTCACTTCTTCCATCGGATCCATAACACCAGCTTTCAGTTTCATTGCTGTAACACCCAGTTCATTGTTCAACTGTACGCAATAATCAGCCATATCCTCCGCACAGGTATCATGCCCACCACCCGGACGATCATAACGCCAAAACAAATAAGCGATCATCGGAATTGAATCACGCAATTTACCACCAAGAAGCTGGTGCATCGGAACATTAAACGCTTTCCCCATAATGTCCAAACAGGCTATCTCTATTGCACCATACAAACGGGAATTGGAGATATAATAAATACTTCTCAGAACTTTCATCTTGATAGCCTCCAGGTCCATCGGGTTCATTCCGATAATGCGCGGTTTCAACTTAAGCAAAGCCGCTCTTGAATCTCCGCCACCAACTTCACCCAATCCTACAATTCCTTCATCCGTAATAAGTTCCAAGATTGTTCTCAATAAATAACCCGGATGTACTCCCGTGTTATGCCGTAACATACAATTCATAGGAATTGCAACACAACGGACTTTCATGTCTACGATCTTCATTTCTTTATACTTATTTTAAGTGATACTCTATAACTTGTTCCTTTCCAAACTTATCTGTATAAGTAATATGATACTTACCTTTAAACCCTCGAAATTCCACATTCCCGTTTTTACTGGCTTTTACGGTCATATTAGTTTTCCATTCATGATTGATCAAATTATCAAGTGCATAAAATGATTGTTTGGGATCCATGTTTCTGGTGAACAATCCAGAAACAGATGGTTCTCCCGGTGCACCACAATCATCTACCACATTCCACCATGTGATTCCCATCATATTTTTAACACTGAACCACAGGCGATACAGGTTTTGTGCGATAATAGCCTGTATTTTTTGTCCTCGGTCATCATTGCCTGGAGATGTTATCGTGATTTCACTTAAATGAATCGGTAATCCTGTTTCCGAAATTCGGTTCATGATAGTCCAAATCTGATTCGGAGTCTGGATTTCTTTACCAGCAGCAATATCCAAACATTGTTGCGGTTTGAACAAATGCATTTGAGAACCAGCAACATTTATCTTCGCCCCTCTTTTCATCAAATCTTTTACTTGCTCCGGATACTCCGGACCAGTCCAATAATCATTGATATTCAAAAGGACATTATTCGAAAACACCTGATTGGCTGTTTTGAAAGCTTCAAATGTATAATCTCCCGGCATTATCCCATAATTACTTTTACAGAGCCCGGAACCCGGAACCATTGCTCCTTTGGCAAAATCTTGTGCACTCTCATTGACAACATCCCAACTACTGACACGGTCCCCATAATATTTAGCGATCTCTACAATTCGTTTTTCAAACAATTCCTTTAACTTTTTCGTCAAATTAGGAAATTTCGTTTCTAATTGAGCAACAGTCATATTTTTGTACTTATCTGTGTATTTTTCGCCATCCAAATAATTATCGAGATTGCCATATTCTACAATCAGTTTATCCATTTCCTTTTTCTCCTCAAGCGTCATCATCTGGTCTATAATCCAGTTAGGATTATGCCATTTACGGTTTCCCCAGATCAACGGATGACCATGCACAGGAACCCCCTTACTGAGACAGAAATCTATAATCTGATCGGGAGAAGGACGACGCCAGTGCGGTTGATGCTTCGGGTCTGTCTGGCGATTCCAATATTCTTCCGTATCCCAGTATTCTTCACGAAAACGAGGGCGATTCGGTTGCATTTCCAGGGTTTTCCAATAAAATGCGACAGTCGCACGATTAAATAATGTCCCAAACACATCTTTATATTTCTGATTACACGCAGGAGTTCCTAATTGATTATAGTTAAAGATATGGGCACCGAATACAAAATCATGCGAAACCTGCTCAATCTTCACTTCTGATCCAGCCGCAACATTCTGTAAACCAACAATAGCATTTGCTTTTCTATTCTGTTCAATGTCCTTATCGATCTTAGCCTGTACCTTTGGATTCCAAATATTCCAATAAGCTTCACTCATAATTTTTTCTTTGTCCTCTTTTGCACTTTTTGGAAAACCTCTCTGCGCAAACAAGTTAAAACAACAAAAGACTAAACAGATTATTAACGTTATCCTTTTCATATCTAATTATAATTTTAATTATTTAATTTCAAATTCCTGAATTTCTATCTTACCATTTTTATTTATCCAAGTAGCACGGTAATGCCCTTTAAAACCTCTGAAACGAACCACGCCCTGTGCATTCGATGTTGTGGTCAGTGAAGTTTTCCATTCTCGGTTTATCAACCTATCTAATGTCTCATAGACAGGCTTCTTTCTCATTCTCTTGTCATAAAGTCCTGAATAAGAAGGCTCGCCTGGAGCTCCACCTCCATCCACGACATTCCACCAAGTAATACCCGTAATATTGGGACAACTGAACCAAAAACGATATAAATTTTCAGCTATGACAGCCTGGATCGCACTTCCTATACTCGTTGAATCAGGAGCACAAACCGTTACTTCGCTCACATGTACAGGACGTCCTACTTCATTTAGGCAATCTACCACATCTGTGAGCTTAGCCGGTGTCAGGATATTATCCCCCTCAGCTATTTTCTGAGCCTCGACCGGATTAAAAATATGCATCTGAGCTCCAACATTGTCTATACGAATTCCTCTATCGATCATATTCCGGGCAATTTCTACATACCGTCTTGTATAAGGAATACCACTTTTAAAATCAATATCATTAATATTAAAAATGACAGACTCCGGAAAATACTTCATGGCCCACTTATACGATTTATAAGTATAATCATCCGGCATTATTCCGCGATTTGCCTGATCAACAGGTTCATTGACTACGTCCCATATCTGAATTCTATCCTTATAGCGCAACGCTAATTCCTGAATATGCTTCTCAAAATAAAATTCCATCTCTTTACGGTCTGACGGCATCCAATCCGGATGTCCCCAACGACGCATACCATAAATAATAGCGTGACCTTTTGTCATTATCTTATTCGATTCGCAAAACTCAAGAATAGGATCGACAGGAGGACGACGGAAAATATAAGAAGATCCCGCCGTATAACGTGGCTTTCCTTGCTCGGGTTCCAGCGTTTTCCAATAAAAAGGCAAAGTAGCAGAATTAAACAAAGCTCCAAAAGTATTTTCATACTGTCTATTTTGTTGCGTAGTCTCAAGCTGACCAAACAAAAAGATATTGCCTCCAAAAATAAACGAATGGCTCAACTGCTCAATTTTCACAGTGACTCCAGATGGAATATTTAATTCGGCATCACCTTTCCGATATTGCTCTATATTCTTATTTATGCTAGCCTGGACATCCGAATTCCATATTTTCCAATAAGCCTCGCTCATGACATCCTCATAATCTTGCGCTTGTAAAGAAAAAGTAGAAAAAAGCAATCCTATCAATAATATTACTGTTTTCATATTTTATAATTTTATAGACACTTTACTAACTATCTGCCTTCATAAAACTCTTTCAAGAAAAAGAATTTGATCGCCACAAAAACGGCTAAGGCACCTAACAAATAGAATATTGCCAAAAATGATATGCCAAAAGACAAACCATAATCAGTCTTCAGATATCCTAATAGTAAGGGAGCTAGAGCCCCAACAATAAAAGCAAAAGCAGTCATAACCCCTACCGAAGATGCTCTTAAATCCGGCGCTATCACATCAAACAAAGCAGCATACAAGTTTGAATCGTAAATTCCCCTGAAAAAGCCGAACAAAGCCAACATAGCATAACTTACATATAAATTCGAGGTATATCCCATGAAAAATATAAACGGAGCACCGAACAACAATCCGACCAGTTCCGTTTCCAGACGGACTGTTTTACGCTTTTGTGCATATTTATCTGATAATTTTCCACCTATTAAAACCCCCAACAATGCGGCTGCAAAATGAAAAAACATAGAGGTAAACCCAGCTGTCGAAAGAGATAAATGATACTTTTCATGATAGAACGTAGACATCCAAGTCACATAGCCAATATTCACAAAACACATTCCTCCAAAAGCCAGACAAAGCATCCAGACCGTCTTCTTTTTAAATATCTCTTTAATGACATACCAGATTGAATACCTTCCTTCTTCTTTCACTTCCTGCGGAGTATCTTCCATTCTGAAAAATAAATAAATACACAGCAACAAACCTCCTAATCCAAAAGTAAAAAAAGACATTCGCCAACCAAAATGTTCACCAATATAGGCCGCAATAAACCCACTGGCCACAATACCCACATACAAAGATGTCTGATGTATGGACATGGCCATAGCTCGCGTCTTATGATGATACTGACTGATCAAAGAGGTAGCTGCCGGATAATAGAAAGCTTCTCCCCCGCCAGTCGTAATACCACGTAAAATGATCAAAGAGACCAAACCTCCACTAAATCCAGTACATAACGTTCCGATGCTGAAAATCAAGATACTAATAAGAATAATCCATTTTCTCTTCAGAAAATCACCCATATATCCACCGAAGGGAACCAAACAACCATATACAATCGTAAATACAGAGGCAACGAACCCCAATTGTACATCCGTCAAATGCAAGTCTTCCTTTATCAAAGGAATCACCACATTAAAAATCTGCCGATCACCCTGGTTTAGAAAATAGGCAACCCATAACATGATAATTAACTCCCACTTATAGGTGATACGTAGTCGTTTCATTTTACGAATAGTTTATCGAAGGTGTGGCTTAAACCACACCTTCATATTTTTAATTTAATACCCTGGATTTTGATCTTTTGACGGATCAAGAGCCTCATTATAATTAAACTCTGTTTGCGGAATCGGGAATAACATATGTTTCTCTTGTATATCAAGACCTTTAATCCTCTTAATCTGCTCTTTTACAATACCTAGACGAATCAGATCAAACCAACGTTTCCCTTCATTAAATTGTTCATACATCCGTTCTTTCAATATTAATTCCAAAAACTTTTCTGAAGTAGAGTAATCTTTTAATTTAAAATCAACTTCAGATGAAGTCATAGGGTCATAACCATAAGCACGACGATGAACCATATTTATCTTTTCCATTGCATCTTCCGTAGGAGAACCGGTTACTCTCATTGCCATTTCCGCATACAATAGTAAAACATCCGGATAACGAATTAATGGATAATCACATGCAGCTCCAGAAGCCCCGGGAGCATTTGTATCATGATATTTTGTTAATAAATAAGTATTATCTCCCATACCGAAATCAAACAACAACAAATTATAATCCTTCCGAAAATCTTTCACATCCCAATCTGTTATCAATTGATTTTCCGTAGTAGTATAAACACCATACCATCCTCCAGAACCATGCATCGCATCCCCATCAATCATTGCTCCCGGATGGGAACAAAACATCGCATATTCATTACCTTGACCATTTTCTCGATACTCCTTTATATAAAATATCTCTTCCGTAGATGAAACTATTTCTGGTCCAAATACATTATTAAAATCCGCAGCAGAAGACACCGTGACCAATGAATATTGTCCACTATTAATAACTTCTTCCAAAAGTTGTTTCGATTCTTCATATCTACCTAATGTTGCATATACTTCTCCTAAAAGGCTCTTTGCACTATTCACTGAAGGCGTTCCTGCCAAACGAGGTGTCTGAGGCGCATTATTTACAGCAAAGCGGAGATCCGATTCTATAAGTTCGTATATTACATCTTTAGAACTCTTTCCTATATTATATTCACTCATATTTTCTTCTACATGAAGAGGGACATCTCCAAAATATCGCACTAAATAAAAATAAGTAAGCCCTCTGATAAACCGCAATTCCCCTATGTAGCTATTTATTTTATCCTCTGACATTTGACTTGCTTGCGGTAAACGATCCAAAGCCACATTACAATTTCTGATAGCAGTATATAATTTCGTCCATATATTTGCAGTACGAGTTTGATTAGTATTATCTAATCCTATATAATCGCTATTAGAAGCCCAACTACCTCGACCATAGGCATAATCTGCAAAACATTCACACAAAGCAGTTCCAAAATAGTCTAAACCACCATAACCTTTTAAATTAGCAAGCGGCGCAGCAACCGCAGCTGCAGCTTCACTTTCTGTATTATAAAACGTTTCTGCAGCAACAGACTTTGGTTCTTCTTCCAACCAATCAGAGCAAGAAACAACCGATAATAATATCATGAATAAATAAATGTACTTTTTCATATTTTCTCTTCTTTATTAGATACTCTAAAATTGAACTTTAACACCAAATGTAATAGTCTTCACATTTGGATAAGTCAGATAATCAAGTCCGGCATTTGTATCTCCACCCCAAGAGTTCACCTCAGGATCCATACCTGAATAACCTGTAATAGTAAATAGGTTCTGAGCACTCACATATACTTTTATCGCACTTAACCAGTTTTTCACATTCCACTTTTTCACAGGTAAATTATAACCTAACATAATATTTTTCAAACGGAGATAAGACCCATCTTCTACAAAGCGATCTGAATGCTTAATATTATGATTTGCTGCTGGTCGCGGATACTTTGCCATTAAGTTTTGTTCTGCAGTATTTGTCGAACTCCAATGGCTGTTAAAAACCTCACGCCTTAAATTAAGTCCCATGCCCATATCATAATTTGCAGTTTCTGTTACATTATAAACATCGTTGCCTTGGCTACCATACAAAAAGAAAGAAAACTCAAAATCTTTAAATGTCAAACTGGAATTGATTCCATATGTAAAATCAGGATGCGGACTACCTGCGATATATTTATCATTATTATCATATACACCATTCCCATCTTTATCTTCATAAGTCATGTTTCCATTTTCATCAAAACCTGTATCATGGTATACATAATACACTCCTAAAGGTTCTCCCTCACGTAATAAAGTCACAAAATCTTCAACATAAGACAAACCTACAGTTGAACCATAAATATCCTGTCCTCCATACAACTCTTTAATCTTATTTTTATTCAATCCTAAATTCGCAGATAAAGTCCATGAGAATTCTTTTTGTTGAAAAACATCTCCTTCTACTAATAATTCAAAACCACGATTACCCATCTTTCCCACATTCTTTACAGTTGTCGTATAACCTGAAGAAGTTGGCAAAGAAACATTATTCAACAAATCACGTGTTGTTTTATCATAATAGTCAGCAGTGATTCTCAAACGAGATTTAAATAATGACAGATCAAGACCTATATTCCATTGAGATGTAGTTTCCCATTTCAATTCTGACGGCAAAGTTGAACTCGGTGCATATGATGTAACAAGCCCACTCCCCAATGCCGCTTTACCTTGTGACAACATATTTAACGTTGAATAAGGATTAATTGCAGTTGACCCGGTTTCTCCGTATCCTAAACGTAATTTCAAATCAGACAACCAAGAAATATCCTTTAAAAAAGCCTCATCAGATATCCTCCACGCTAATGCAGCTGCAGGGAAATATCCCCATTTATTTCCTTCACTATAGCGAGATGAGCCATCAGCTCTGAAGCTAACCGTAGCCATATAACGACCTTTATATGAATAATTAGCTCTAGCCAAATATGACATTAATACCCATTTGGTATAGCCAGAAGATGGCGTTCCAAAATTAGCAGCAGCTCCAAGGCCCCATGCTTCTGGCGCATCACTTATAAAATCAGTTCCACTTGCACCAAAAGATGTACCTAAATATTGTTGATAAGTAAAACCTCCCATAAAATTCAAATTATGATCATCATGGACCGTCAAATCATAATTCATGATATTTTCGTTCACAATTGTTGTTTGCTGATTAGAAGACAAAGAAGCACTTGAAGCTCCATACAAATAGCGAGAACTATTATAGTTATTAGAAGTATAATTCAACGTTTCAACCCCAATTGTAGCTTTCAAAGACAGCCCTCTTATCGGTTTATATTCCAAAAAACCATTCACATTCACTAAGTCAGCCTTAGTTTTAGAGGATGTTTCATTAATAAGATTTAATGGATTAAATAGAGCATTAGACATAAATGGGTAAGCCAATTGTAAATTGTTATAAGAGCCATCTTCATTATAAGGGAATAAAGTTGGAGGAGCAGAAATTGATGCTCCAATTAAAGACCCTCCTCGATTTCCACCACCACTACTTTTCATGCTTTTATTTGTCCTTGTATACGACAAATTAGCTCCAGCATTAAATTTATCGTTAATTTTATGATCTATATTACTTCTCACATTATACTTATCATAGCTGCTATTTTTGATAATACCATCACGCAAAAACAAAGAGCCACTCACATAGAATTTGGTTTTGTCATTACCTCCTGCAATAGACAAACTATGAGTTTGTAAAGGTGCATCTTTATAAACCAACTCTTGCCAATCCGTACCTTTTCCAGCAAAAGCAATCTCATCAGCCGTAAAAAATTCTTTTCCAGCATTATTCAACTGTTGTTCATTATAAAACATCATATATTCCGTTGCATCCATCATCTCAAGTTTTTTGATTTGAGATTGAATACCATAGCTGCCATCATAGGTTACGGTCGTTTTTCCTTTTCTTCCTGATTTTGTCGTAATCAAAACAACTCCATTAGAGCCCCTAGATCCATAAATAGCAGTAGCAGAAGCATCTTTTAATACTTCCAAAGACTCTATATCATCAGGATTAACACTGGACATATTCGCTGGGAACCCATCAATAATGTAGAGAGGATCATTACTTCCTTTAATCGAATTTGCACCACGGATACGAATCGTAAAATTTCCTTCTGGAGAGCCAGTATTCGATGTAACTTGAACTCCCGGAGCTCTACCTTGTAATGCTTGAACCGGATTAGGGACAGCATAAGCCGTTAAATCTTCGCTCTTTACAGAGCTTAGAGAACCTGTTAAATCACTCTTTTTCATCGTTCCATATCCAATTACCACAACTTCTTCCAAAGCTTCCATATCTTCCGACAGAGAAACATCAAGAACCGACTTACCTTCTACTGATACTTCTTGGGTAACATAACCGATATAAGAAAAAATCAACGAAGAAGATTCAGGAACAGACAAAGAATAATTTCCATTCAAATCCGAAATAGTACCAGATTCAGATGAACCTCTCAAAACAACATTCACACCAATTAAAGGTTCCCCTGTTTTAGCATCTGTAATTCTCCCTTTTACAGCATGCTGAGCAAAAACCGAGACACTGCCCCAAAAAAGCAACATCCACAATAACAAACTCTGCCGATTTTTCATAAGACATGAATTAAGTTTAACTTGATATTTACTATTGTAAAACTAAATTTTACAATGCAATATTAACTACTACCATATAAACCACAAAATATTTTTATAAAAAAATCAGCATTTATGCTCTTAAACATACAAATAAACTGCTATTTAAAATAAAAAGTCAAATATATTCGCGGTATCACAATTCAATTATACAAAATTGAAATTTTACAATATAAATAAAAATAGAAATAATAAAAAAAGAAGCACATAGCAGGAAAGGCTACTTTTCATCCTTAAATTCAGACACAAAAAAACGTGGGACTACAGCCTATTTGCCATCGAGGTATCGCCAAACACCATGCCACAAATAAACTATAGCCCACGCCTATAAGGGCGCAGGCGTTCTATAGTTACACCTTGTGGCATTATTGAAATTGGCGATTTCGATGACAAGGATTCACTAAACGCTTCTACGTTATTTTCTCAATACAATACAAATATACTAAATTATAGCAATTCATTACAAACAAAGGATTAATAAAAGTCAATAGATCACAGCCTATTTTTCATCATGAGAACAGATAGAATAAAAAGTTACCCAGAATAAAAAATAAGGGAACAAACAAATAAACAAAACAGATATTTGATTCATCCTAAATTAAAATATAGAGAGAATCACAAATGCTCACAATAAAGACTTTCATAAAATCTATTTTAATACTATATTTTTTGTAGTTTTGCAAATAAGCTTATTAATTGCCAGTTATATAATCAGGTTACACGAAACAAAAACGAGGAAGTATGATACAAGTTATAAACAGAGCCTTGAATATTCTCGAGATATTAGCACAAGAACCAGACAAAGAATTCGGATTATCCGAAATTGCTACTGCTGTAGAATTAAACGCGGGAACTTGCGCCAATATCCTAAAAACGCTTGTATATCGCAACTATGTAGAACAATCCGGCACAAAAAAAGGATACAAGTTAGGATACATGATTTATCAACTCACACGTGATAATTCTTACAATACAGAACTCGTCAATGCAGCAAAAGTCGCAATGGATAATCTACGTGACAACATCAATGAAACTGTCATATTATCTGTAATAAAAGGGGACAAAAGAATTTTACTGAACGAATCACAATGTACGCATGAAATCCAGGTTCGTACAACAAATGAGTCTTCCGTATACAGAGCCACAACAGGCAGAATGATTCTGGCTCATTATTCACCTAAGGAATTAAATGATTTTATCGACAAGATCGGATTGCCTACAGAAGAAGAATGGCCGGAAGTCAAAACAAAATCCGAACTAATCCAATTACTAAACGACATACGAACCAATAACATCGAACTTTCATGGAATAAAAATCATGTAGTAGGCTTAGCCACCCCTATCTTGAAAAAAGGGAAGGTCATTGCGAGTCTCGGAATCTATCTACCAGATATACGTTTCGGCAAATCAGAAAAAAATAATATCATAAAGCAACTAAAAAAAGCGACAGATATTATCAACGAAAAGATCAATGCTGCAAGCAAATAGTACGATTTGAAGACTTATATCTTAACCGATTCTCCATATATATATTATTTTAATTCGTATCTTTGTCATTGAATGATTAATGTTCGGAATTATGATTAAGAAGAATATACTCGGTTTATTATTTCTGCTGTCCGCACTCTGTCTGTTCAACAGTTGTGAGGATGATCCGTATTATGATGATTACGGCTGGGCGACCGATGCATTATGCAATAATACCTGGGTTGATTTTTATACCAATAACAAAGGGTACGAATGCGAACAACGGCTCGACTTCTATAACGATCATACGGGAGAAGATTTTACAATTATCTATTATCCTAACGGTATGACTGACGAATTGAAAACAAGTTTTTATTGGGACTGGAAAGACGAATATTTCGATTCTTTCTATGTCGAATATGCAAACGGGACTGATTATTACGAGGATGTTCGAATAGGTAACGAATATTTAAAGTGTTTCCTAAACGGAGACCGGGTGACCTTCGAGGCATTCCACTGGTAATAAAAAAGGCAATCGTAACGATTGCCTTTTTTATTGTAGCTCCGCCGAGAATCGAACTCGGATCTAAAGTTTAGGAAACTTCTATTCTATCCGTTGAACTACAGAGCCATTTTTATAATAAGTGCGGCAAAAGTATAATCTTTTCCGCAAACTGGCAAGTATTTAAAGGAGCAATATGCTAATCGAACAGACTTTGCATGACGGATAAGGACTTTATTTCGGGAAAATCCGGCAAATGCAGGCGATAATATTCAAGAATACGGTTTATGACACTCACACGATCCTGCCGGGAAAAAGAATACAACGACATATTCTCGAAGCTGATCTTCAGCAACCGGGCCAAAACCACACTCTCCTGCCGGTTCAGATAATGGCGATGCATCGGTATACGATCGACAAACACGCCATTCAACATATCGAAGCAAGAACCTGCCACATATGATTCGACGTTCGGATATATCCCCAGATAATGTAAGAGTCGCAGTAAAAAGACCAGATGAAAATTCGCCACCCCCTTATCCGAAAGCTCTAACAATTGTATCGACTCGAACAAATACTCGAAAAGGCGCGAATCCGGCTCCGTCTCCTTCACCACGCGGAAAAGGATCTCGGAAAGGAAAAGCGCAAGTATATTTTTCACCGGATTACAAAACACTTCCGTCAACGGATAGCAGAGTTTCGTTTCACGGATACGATGCAAATCCCGCTTATTCAGATGCTCAACCTCCATCTCCACTACCGAAAGAGGCATGAACAACGCTTTCGAGACAGAAGATTTCTTTCCACGGGAACGGGCAACCAGATAAGAAGCACGTCCAAAAGCCTCCGTGTACATATATATAATGGAGTACTTATCATTATATGGAATGGAATGCAGGACAATCCCACGCGTTTTACACAACATATCACTGAAATTTGGAAAACAAAGTTACAACATTTTCCTTCTCAGCCTTGTTTTATTGAATAACAAACTACTAAATTATAAAGAACATATAAACATGCAAGAACTCACGCTCACAACCCCATCACTGCTATTTTCAGCAGTTTCACTTATCCTATTGGCCTATACAAACCGTTTTATTTCGTATGCGAGCCTCGTACGCACATTGAAAGAAAAGCATCAACAGACACACGACCCGAAAGACATCGCCCAGATAGCCAATCTTAGGAAACGGTTATACCTGACACGCTCCATGCAGATATTAGGTCTGCTAAGCCTACTCTTTTGCGTGGTCTCGATGTTCTTCATCTATATCTCATGGCAAATCATAGCCGCCTGGATATTTGGAATAGGATTGCTTCTATTGGCAGCTTCGCTATGCGTATGTATCTGGGAAATAAATATTTCCGTCAATGCTTTAGAGATACACCTACAGGATATGAGTTCCAAATAGATGTTAAATACGACTAACCCAAAACTTTTTTCTTTCAAATATTTTGTCAGTTTAAAGAGAACATCTATCTTTGCACTCGCAATCGGGAAATCAACAATCCCAGAGAGCTAAAAGTAAAAATTTTGACATGATGGCCCGTTCGTCTATCGGTTAGGACGCAAGATTTTCATTCTTGAAAGGGGGGTTCGATTCCCCCACGGGCTACAATAAACAGGATTAAAGAATAAATAAAGAGAATAGCTAAGAAATGGCAAATCACAAGTCATCAATTAAGAGAATCAGACAGACCAACGCAAAGCGTCTGCATAATAGATATTATGCTAAGACTGCAAGAAATGCAATGAGAGTTTTGCGTGCTACTGAAGATAAGAACGAAGCTCAGGTTCTGTTCCCGAAGGTGTGCTCTATGTTGGATAAGCTTGCTAAAAAACACATTATTCACAAGAATAAGGCAGGCAACTTGAAATCCAAATTAGCGAAGCACGTCAACGCACTTGCAAAATAAGGTATTATACTTTATATAGTATAAAGCCGGACTGGTTAGCCCGGCTTTTTTAAACCTGATGGCCCGTTCGTCTATCGGTTAGGACGCAAGATTTTCATTCTTGAAAGGGGGGTTCGATTCCCCCACGGGCTACCTTTTTTAAAGAGACAAAGTTTGACTTTGTCTCTTTTTTTGTTATACACCTCCGTTTGACTATTTTCACACTCCCTATACCTTCTAAGTTAATTATTTTCACTATATTTGTTAGCTTTTTTAGACAGACAGATAATTACAGATTTTAAACGATAAAGACTCATGAGTGAAGAAATTAAGAATACTTCCACAGAGTACTCTGCGGATAGTATTCAGGTACTTGAAGGGTTAGAGGCAGTGCGTAAGAGACCGTCCATGTATATTGGCGATACCAGCGAGAAAGGTCTCCACCATTTAGTATACGAAGTTGTTGACAACTCTATTGACGAAGCACTGGCCGGATTCTGTACCCAAGTTGACGTAGTGATAAACGAAGATAACTCCATCTCTGTTACAGACGATGGCCGTGGTATTCCGGTAGATATTCATGAGAAAGAAGGCGTGTCAGCGCTTGAAGTCGTATTGACCGTGCTCCATGCAGGAGGTAAATTCGACAAAGGCTCTTACAAGGTTTCAGGAGGTTTGCACGGCGTAGGTGTATCCTGTGTAAACGCACTTTCCACTTACCTGAGAGCAGAAGTCCGCCGCGATGGAAAAGTCCACATGCAGGAATTCTCCTGTGGTAAGCCACTTCATTCTATCGAAGTGATCGGCGAGACAGATGTGACCGGTACAACCATCATGTTCAAACCGGACGGAAGTATCTTCTCCGTGACCGAGTATAAGTACGAGATTTTAGCTGCACGTCTGCGCGAGCTGGCATTCCTGAATGCAGGCATCACACTTAGCCTGACAGATAAACGCGTCGTAAAGGAAGACGGCAGCTATAAATCTGAAATATTCCGTTCGGAAGAAGGGTTGAAAGAATTCGTTCGCTACATCGACCGCTCCAAAGAGCAACTGATCCCGGATGTGATCCACATCGTTACGGAAAAGCAGGGTATTCCGGTCGAAGTCGCCATGACTTACAACACTTCATTCAACGAAAGCGTATTTTCGTATGTAAACGATATCAACACCATAGAAGGAGGTACTCACCTGGCCGGTTTCCGCCGCGGTTTGACCCGTACGCTAAAAAAATATGCCGACGACTCCAAGCTGCTTGAAAAAGCAAAGGTTGAAATCTCCGGCGACGACTTCCGCGAAGGTCTGACAGCGGTCATCTCTATTAAAGTGGCAGAGCCACAGTTCGAAGGGCAGACCAAGACGAAGTTGGGAAACAACGAAGTAACCGGTGCCGTAGACCAGGCTATCGGCGAAGCATTGGGCTACTACCTGGAAGAACATCCTAAGGAAGCCAAGATAATCGTCGACAAAGTGATCCTTGCAGCCCAAGCACGCCAGGCAGCCCGCAAAGCTCGCGAACTGGTACAGCGCAAATCACCGATGACAGGCGGCGGTCTTCCCGGTAAACTGGCCGACTGTTCTTCAAAGGACGCCTCACTTTGCGAGCTGTTTCTCGTCGAAGGAGACTCTGCAGGCGGTACAGCCAAGCAGGGACGTGACCGTAACTTCCAGGCCATCCTGCCGCTCCGCGGTAAGATCCTGAACGTCGAAAAGGCGATGGACCACAAGGTATTCGAAAGCAAAGAAATCCAGAATATCTTCCGCGCAATGGGTGTCACCATCGGTACCGAAGAAGATCCGAAAGAATTAAACCTGAGCAAACTGCGCTACCACAAAGTGATTATCATGACCGATGCCGATGTGGACGGAAGCCACATTGCCACCCTGATTCTTACTTTCTTCTTCCGCCGTATGCGTGCGCTGATCGAAAACGGATATGTTTATCTGGCTACTCCTCCTCTCTACCTGTGCAAGAAAGGCAAAGTGGAAGAATATTGCTGGACTGACCAACAACGTCAAGCATTTATCGACAAATATGGCGGCGGTAACGAAAACCAGATCCACACACAGCGATACAAAGGTTTGGGAGAAATGAACGACCACCAGTTGTGGGATACGACCATGAACCCGGAAAACCGTACGCTGAAACAGATCACGATCGACAGTGCTGCCGAAGCTGACCAGATATTCGCCATGCTGATGGGTGAAGATGTCGGCCCGCGCCGCGAATTCATCGAAGAAAATGCAACGTACGCAAACATCGATGCGTAAAGATTTATGATTTATAATTTATGATTTATGCACCGATAATAAATCATAAATTATAAATCATAATTCAGAAATTATAAATCATAAATCATAAATACATGAAGCTCCGTCGTCCGAATTTAGAGGCCATCTACAGGGAAGTAGATCATTATATTCCGAAAAAAGAAAATCTTCAACCTCCCCGTATAGGAATATCCGCCAATCGGAAAGACGGACTTTCCTGCATAGCAGAAACCTATGTACAGGCGGTACTGAAAGCTGGAGGTGCTCCGGTTCTGATCCCGGTCATTACGGATATCGAAGCGTTGACGGCAATAGTGAACGGGTTGGACGGGCTGGTCATGAGCGGTGGTGGCGATATCAACCCGCTTTACATGCAGGAAGAACCAATTCCCGCCTTGCAGGATGTTGATACCTATCGGGATGAATACGACCTGATACTGCTCCGCTTGGCGACCAACCGCCAGTTGCCGGTCATGGGAATATGCCGCGGCCACCAGATACTGAACGTCGCATTTGGCGGCAACGTATACCAGGATATCCATACCCAACACAATCAAAAGCTACTGAAACACAGCCAGACGCTTTCCCGCGAACAGGTTTCCCATTCCATCACACTGAACGAAGGCCCCTCTAAGCTCCGCACCATGCTGGACAGTGAAAAAGAACTTTTGGTCAACTCTTTTCATCACCAGGCAATCAAAGAGCCGGCTCCCGAATTTATCACTACGGCGACAGCTCCCGACGGGATCAACGAAGCGATGGAGCATCCAGAAAAAGAAATATTCAGTGTCCAGTGGCACCCCGAAGCGATGGCTGCCAATGACGATGAACAGATGTTGAAACTTTTCAAGCATCATGTCGAATCGTCCCGCCTGTTCAAAAAAGCCAAATACATCCACCACAGGAACGTGACGCTCGACTCCCATACCGACACTCCGATGATCTTTCCGGGTGAATTCAACATCGGGTTGAAAGAAGGCGGTAAGGTAAACCTCCCTTTCATGGAAGAGGGGCTGATTGACGCGACGATCATGGTTGCCTACATTCCGCAGGGACCGAGAGACGACGCTTCACTGCTGAAAGCGACGGACTTCGCCATGAACCGCCTGCAGGAAATACACCGGCAAATGGAGTTGAACCGTACACGCATGTGCATCGCCTACACGCCGCAGGAAGTCCACGTGCTGAAAGCTGCCGGAAAGAAAGCGATCATGTTAGGCGTGGAAAACGGATATGCGATAGGCAAGGACATCGAGAATATCACCCGTTTCCGGAAAATGGGAGTTTCCTATATCACTCTCTGCCACAACGGGAGCAACGACATATGCGACTCAGCAAGAGGAGACGCGGAATGGAACGGCCTCAGTCCTTTCGGGAAAGAAGTCGTCCGCAAAATGAATGAGACAGGGGTATTGGTCGATATCTCGCATGCCGCCGAAAGTACCTTTTATGACGCACTTGAAACAAGCACCTACCCGATCATCGCCTCCCATTCTTCTGCCCGCGCGCTTTGCAACCATCCGCGCAACCTGACGGACGAACAACTGAAGGCGCTCGCCGAACAAGGTGGCGTCACACAGATATGCCTCTACAAAGAATTCATCAACGAAGATGCCGAAAAAGCGTCCCTGAGCGATGCGATCCGTCATATCGACCATATCGTAGACCTGATCGGGATCAACCATGTCGGGATAGGTTCCGACTTTGACGGTGACGGCGAACTGATCGGCTGCCGGGCGAGCAATGAACTGATAAACATCACAATGCGTCTTCTAAAAGAAGGATATACAGAAAATGATATTGCTAAAATATGGGGAGGTAATCTGTTGCGCGTGATGAACAAAGCGCAATCCGCTCCCGATAACTCCTTATAAACGACAAGATATGACTAAACTGATTTTATTATTATTCTCCATGACCCTGTTCGCATGCGGTCAGAAAGGAACCAGCGAGACAACAGTTCCCGTAACGGAAGTAAAGAAAGCTCCAGCAACAACCGCCCCATTGTTTGATGCGGACAGTGCTTATGCTTATGTCGAAAAACAAGTATCATTCGGTTACCGCGTCCCGAACACGCCAGCTCATAAGGCTTGTGGCGATTACCTAGCATCCGAGCTGAAACGTTTCGGAGCACAAGTATACGAACAGGAAGCTACACTTACAGCTTACGACGGAACCCCATTGGAATCACGTAACATCATCGGTTCCTTCAATCCCGATAAAGACAAACGCATCCTGCTTTTCGCCCATTGGGACACGCGTCCTTATTCAGACCACGATCCCGACCCTGCCAACCATAAGAAACCGTTGGATGGGGCTGATGACGGTGCAAGCGGTGTAGGCGCCTTGTTGGAAATCGCCCGACAAATAGGAATGAAGGCTCCCGAAACAGGGGTAGACATCATCTTCTTTGATGCCGAAGACTACGGGACCCCCGAATTTGCTAAAGACAGGTACAACGACACGAGCGACACCTGGTGCCTCGGCAGTCGCTTCTGGGGGAAGAACCCGCACAAACCGGGCTACAAAGCCGAATTCGGTATTCTACTCGACATGGTCGGTGCCAAAGATGCGGTCTTCTATAAAGAATATATTTCGATGAAATATGCCGCCCGTTATGTGGATGAAGTATGGGAAGCGGCCCGTAACTTAGGATACGGCAAATATTTCATCAACGCAAACGGCGGAGGCGTGACAGACGACCATGAAGCAGTCATCGAAGAAACCGGTATTCCTTGCCTGGATATCATCAACTATGATCCGAACTCGGACAAAGGTTTCCGTGACCATTGGCATACGCAGAACGACAACATGAGCAATATAGACAAAAACGTACTGAAAGCCGTCGGCCAGACAGTACTCGAAGTTGTATATAACAGATAAAAGATAGAAAAGAAATGACAATCAATGAACTTCAAAACAACGTCATCGAAGAGTTTGCAGACTTCGACGACTGGATGGACAAGTATGCGTTACTGATAGACTTGGGTAACTCGCTTCCCCCTTTGGAGGAAAAGTATAAAACGGAAAGCAACCTGATCGAAGGTTGCCAGAGCCGTGTTTGGCTGCAGGCGGATTACGTAGATGGCAAGATCCTGTTCAAAGGCGAGAGCGATGCGGTAATCGTCAAAGGGATCGTCTCTTTGCTGATCAGCATCCTGTCCGACCACACCCCGCAGGAAATACTGGATGCCGATCTTTACTTCATTGAAAAGATCGGCTTGAAAGAGCACCTCAGCCCTACCCGCTCGAACGGCCTGGTGGCAATGGTCAAGCAGATGCGCATGTACGCGCTGGCATTCCGTACTAAGGAACAGCAAGGGTGATCTTCAAAACACCTATGTTTAAAATCAAAAAGCTCTTTCTTTTTTTAGCAAAGACAAGCACATAATTCCGTAAACATCCCCATGTTGCCCTCCTTAACACCCGGATGTACCAACTCTCTACACCCGGATGTAAAGGATGGCAACATGGGGGTGTCCGGCAACTAAAGTACCGTGCCGGACAATAAAAACCAACAGGTTTTACCTATTTTACAGCCGTTTTTTTTGGAAAATGATCGAGTGATTTGCAGGGATGGGAAAAACTGCTATTGCCGGTGATAGGGCAGTGATAGAGAAAACGGGCATGTATCACAGACGAAACAAATTGAATATCAACCTGTAAAAAGAAATCAGTGACACAGTGACAGAGGAAATGGGAAAAACCTAAAAGGCTTTCTTCAGAAGCAAAGTCTATAATGGAGATTATACCGACGAAGAAACAGTCTACTTAAATTCAAGAAGACCGATAAATGGCGAAATTCCTTCCTGGCAACATTTAGAAGCGGCAGATCTCATTCAAGATTATGAGAGAGATCGGCTAAAAGGTAAACTGAAAGAAATCGCCTCCAAATTGAAAGAAGATTCCAATCCGGTCATCATGTTGATCAAACAGAAACAAAAATAAAATTTCCGTCAGAACTGCAACTCCAACTGTTCCGGCAGCAAAGTAAATGTTTTGCGATGATAAGGGGTTATCCCGCATTCCCGGATGGCTTCACGATGGGCTTTTGTGGGATAGCCTTTGTTTTCCTTCCAATGATAGGCGGGATATTCCCGGTCGAGACTGTCCATATAATCGTCACGATAGGTTTTCGCCAGGATGGAAGCGGCGGCAATGCTTAGATATTTGCCGTCTCCTTTTACGACAGTCGTATGTTTGAGACCGGGATAAGGCGTAAAGCGGTTCCCGTCGATCAACAGATGTTCCGGCTTGACCTTCAACTGGTCAATGGCCCGGTGCATGGCAAGGAAAGAGGCTTTCAGGATATTGATCCTGTCGATTTCTTCAGGCGTAACGATACCAACAGCCCAAGCAATCGCCTCCCGCTCGATAATCGGACGGAGTGCATAACGTTTCTTTTCGCTCAATTGCTTGCTGTCATTTAAATCTTCATTATGAAAGTCCGGCGGTAAGATAACCGCAGCGGCATACACCGAACCCGCCAAACATCCACGGCCGGCCTCATCACAGCCGGCCTCTATACGATTTGCTTCTAAGTAGGATAATAACATGGTTAATCAACTTCTTCTATCAAATTCATCAAATGGCGGGATCTTGTCGGTAATCCCACAACAAATGGATAAATACATAAACTAATGAATACCAGTCTTTCTCTTCATTATCCAGGGACGGAGGACGAAGTAAGAAAACAGCGTAGCGAGAGTAACACCGCAGATATTCGCAAGGAAATCGAACCAGTCGCCACCACGGTATGTCGTACAATATTCCTGCAAAAGTTCGATTGCTCCGCTCATCAAGACCGGGCACAGGACGGCTCCGATCCAAGCATGCCACAACACATCGTCGTATTTGCGATGGTTGCGCAGGAACTCGATCCACAGCATACCGGACAAGCCGGCATACATACAGAGATGAGCCACTTTGTCTATCCCCACGATTTTTCCGACCTCCAGAGAAGGCGGTTTAAAAAAAGAGAGATAGATCACCACTGAGATAATCATCAGGGAGATCGGATATTTCTTCAGGTAATACAACATCACTATTACTCCATTCAATATATTCAGAACATCTTCCGCACCCGTTCGATACCGGCGGCAAAAGCATCTATTTCTTCTTTTGTATTATAGAACGAGAAAGAGGCTCGAACCGTCCCCTCGATACCTAAATCCTGCATCAACGGCTGGGCACAATGATGTCCGGTACGGACTGCAATGCCCAAACGGTCCAGCAACATCCCCATATCATAATGATGGATATTGCCTACCAGAAAAGAAAGTACCGCCCCTTTATGCGCCGCCTGTCCGAAAATACGCATACCGTCGATCGCATTCAGCTTATCGGTCGCGTAACGAAGCAACTCGTCTTCATAGGCCGCAATATTGTCCATTCCCAAACGACCAACATAGCGCAAGGCTTCCGCCAAAGCCGTACTTCCTATATAATCAGGCGTTCCGGCCTCGAACTTGAAAGGCAATTCGTTGAAAGTCGTCTTTTCAAAAGACACGGAAGCAATCATCTCCCCTCCTCCCTGGTACGGAGGCAACTTGTCCAGCCATTCTTCCTTGCCATACAGGACACCGATACCGGTAGGACCGTAAATCTTATGACCGGAGAACACATAGAACTCGGCATCCAAATCCTGCACATCCACTTTCAGATGGGGAACGGCTTGCGCTCCGTCGATCAGTACCGGAACCTCGTGATTATGGGCTTCTTCGATAATCTCCTTTACCGGATTGATCGTACCGAGCACATTCGACACATGTGTAACCGAGACAAGTTTTGTCCGTTCCGAAAAAAGACTACGGAACGTGTCCATGCACAACTCGCCTTTTTCATTCATCGGAATCACTTTCAACGTGATCCCTTTACGGGCAGCCTGTATCTGCCAGGGAACGATATTGGAATGGTGTTCCATCACCGAAACGATCACTTCGTCACCGGCCGACATACATTCGTCGGTAAAGCTGGAAGCAATCAGGTTGATCGCCTCTGTCGTCCCACGCGTGAAAATAATCTCGTTGGAAGAGCGGGCGTTCAGGAATTGCTGCACGGTCTTGCGTGCATCCTCATGCGCTTCCGTCGCCGCCTGGCTCAGGAAATGAACGCCGCGGTGAATATTGGCATTCACATTATAATAGCCACTCTCGATCTTTTCCACCACACAGCGTGGCTTCTGGGTTGTCGCTCCGTTGTCGAAGTAAATAAGCGGCTTATCGTATATCTTATGATCCAGAATCGGGAAATCCTTCCGGATAGACTGTACATCTAACATGACTGTAACTATTTAACTTAATAACAAGCGTCAAAGATAGTATGTTTAACAGTAAAATATACTATTCATACAGTTTATAAGCTAAAAGTTTTGTTTGTACTAATCAAATTTATGCTTTTGTTTCAAACGGAAACACTCTAAGATGTGTCATGATAAAGAATTAAAGGTCTGCGGGACATTGTGGTCCATCATTATTTTGAAATTGATATTGATGTTATCTGGTGGATATTAAGTAATGAACTCCAATCGCTAAAAAAGGCGATCATCTCCAAGTTGTCCGATTTATCCGAATACCCCCTCCCCTTTTCATTTCTTCTTCTGATAGAAACGCACCCAGTCGATCTCCATCTCGACAGGCAGATCCGATGAATCGACTGCTCCTACCCAGCTTCCGCCTAACTGCATGTCGAGCAACAGATAAAACTTTTTGTCTGTGAACGGGAACTGGCCTTCCTTGTCCGTCTCGATGCGAGGATAAGCGAAGGTGCGGGTTTCGTTGATAAAGAAAACGAGACTGTCCTGATACATTTCTACACTATAGACATTATAATCATCGCGGTTGATAAAACCGATACCGCCCTGCTTCGGGTTATCTTTGATTCCCAAAGTGTACGTATAGGCAGAATGAACGGTCTGATAAGCAATCGTATCATTATTCAAGCGTTCCATGATGTCGATCTCGCCACCATTCGGCCAACCCTCATTTTCTGGCAACAACCAGAATGCTGGCCATGCGCCAGTTGCCCCATACAACTTGGCACGGATATCCAGGCGCCCGTCGGAAAAACCGACCTTGCCCTTCGTATAAACGCCCCCCGTGATAAAAGGAGCCGTGTCAGCCGGCAAACTGTAATTGACTAATCCACGCAAAACCAAATTGCCATCGCGCATAGTATAGCAGGAATCGAAGTCCGACATATAATTATTCCAGTCTGACTTTCCACGCGGTATCTTACTCCACGAAGCCTCATCGAAATGATCCTCCTGGTCGAAGTTTTCCTCCCAAACCAATTTCCCCCCTTCCTGTTGCGACCGGCAACCTGCCATAATCGACAGAGCCACTGACAGTCCTAATGTGAATAATCCTTGCTTCATTATTATCAACCTATTTTTATTTTTTTGCAAAAATAGTTCTTTTCAACGCAAAGGTACAGAGAATCCTGTTCATTTTAAACATCCAACTCCGTACCTCTGCATTTTATAACTACTCTTTTTCACCAAACTCCGACTGCTGCCGTTCCACCTCTTTAAGTTTCAAGGTGTTCAACTCCTTGCGCAGACGTTCCACTTCCCGTTCTGCATCCGTTTTGGAAGCGGTGTTCTGTCCGGCCGAAGCACTACCAAGCGGGATGCGGGCAGCATCCGCAGCATCATAGACCAACGGGAAAACAGACGGCTTCGATTCGAACTCAAGTTCACCACTTATCGGCATTTGCGAACCTTCGAACAGGACACTCGCCGTAATCCGTATCTTACCCGGTTTCAAGGTAGACTGAACCAAGACAGGCGCAGTTCCCCATTTTACGGGAACCGGATTTGCCAGTACTCCTGGACCACCTAACAAACGTCCTTCACCTTCAATAGAAAAACGGATATTATAGTTATTCAGCCGTTTGATATTCCCATTCTTATCAGCGACGGCTGCCACTACCGTAACGAAATCGGAACCATCGGCTTTCAGGTCCGTGCCTTCATTATCCATCCACAACAGGATTTTTTCGGGGCGACGGGCAGGTACGACTTTATGTGTAGCTACGACCTTGCCGTCGATCAAACCCTCGGCAAGCAGATAGACATCATCTTGTTTTTGAGTTCTTGAAAAAGCCTTGTCCACCATAAAATCATAGACATCCGGGAAAGTGATAACCGGAGAAGGCATTCCGGGACGGTTCTTGTCTTTCTTATAAGTATAAGTCTTTCCACCCTTGTTGAACGTGAGACGAACCTCGTCACAATTGGAATAGACCGTTACATCCTTGCCGGAGAAAGGCGTCATCTCATGGGCGATATACACCATCGGCCCGCTTCCGGCATTCCGGTCATTCTTGACTGCCGGACGTTGCGCCATAAACATATAATATGAATATTTCGGCTGGCGGAAGACATCCATCAAACCACCATAGAAAGGATCAGGATGGTAACCGCGCTGATGGTCGAACGAATGCCAGAGACAACCGCCGACATGCTGTGAAGACTGCTTATAAAGAACATCGTAGCTGGTCACCGGATAATAAGGGCAGGCATAATGCTGTGCCTGTACGCGCATCGGCTGTTCTCCCCAGTTACGGGCTACACGACTCGGCGAATTGTGTGAGCTCCAATCATCCACATTGTCGCCCCATTCGCGGGTAAAGTAGGTCTTCGTCGGATCGATCTCTTTCGAAGCATCCTGCATATTGGCGGGATGGGCAAAATAGACCGGGAAATTCTCATGCCCGCGTGCTTCGCTGTCACTTCCGCTATAACAATAAGGATACGGATATTCGGCATCCACGATATCACGGGTGTTCTTGGCGAAATCAGCCGGATACCAAGTCTCGTTCAGGATCGGTTCCCACAGCCAGACCGAAGGGTGGTTGCGGTCGCGGCGCACGACATTGCGAATATCGCTATACACACGCTGTGCAAATTCGGGCGCGTCATTCCAGAACTGCCAGCCGGGCGTATTGACGATCACGAACAAGCCCAACTCATCGCAGGCGTCCATAAAAGCCGGATCTTGCGGACAGTGAGCATTACGGATGATCTCCATCCCGACATCTTTCAGTTTCTTGGCATCCCGCCAATGAATACTATTTGCGACAGCGTTTCCGACAACCGCAAAATCCTGGTGGCGGTTAGCTCCGATCAACGGTTTGCCGTACGGTCTGCCATTCAGGTAGAAGCCGTCTTTCCCTTTAAACTCAATGCTGCGGATTCCGATACGGCGGCGGTAACCGTCGATCACATTTCCTTCCTTATCAAGTACCCGCACCAGCAGGTTATACAAGGTCGGTGTCGAAGGGGTCCAAAGCATCGGCTGCTTCACCGGCATCCGGTCGGAAACAGTAGTTGCCCTACCCGCCTTCACCTGTATCTTGTCACTCAGCCGGGCGACTTCGGTGCCATCCGGCTGCAACAGCATATATTCCACCTGGCCGGAAAAAGGGTTCTTCGTAGCATTGCGCACATGTATCTTTAACTGAACTTCCGCCAAGGCATCCGAAACCTTTCCGAAAGCGACGAACAAGCCGCCTCCTGCAACCTCGTTTTCATAATTTGGATCGGTGATAAACACATTGTTATGCGCGATCAACCAGCAATCCCGGTAGATGCCGCCGAAATAGGTATAGTCCAACACGTCCTGCGCCTTTCCGGGAGGATAGGAAGGATCGTCGCTGTTATCCGCCCAGACGGCAATCACATTATCGCCATTCCAGTCCAGCACATCCGTCACATCGGCTATGACAGGCAGGTAACCGCCAAAATGCTCCGTCAACAGTTTGCCGTTCACGAACACCTTACTTTTGCCCATAATGGCCTCGAAATGCAGAAAAAGTTTCTTCCCTTTCAGAACGGCATCGGGCGTAAAATGCTTGCGATACCAGACCTCCCCTTGGTAATTGATACAACCACTCGCCTCGGTCGGCAAATATTCGATACCGTCCGGCAGGGAGACAACCGTCCAGTCTTTATCATTAAATTCTTTTGTTTCCGCACCTTCCATTGCACCTTTATGGAAGCGCCAGGCAGGATTCATCGAATAGACTTCCCGCCCGCTATTATCGAGGCGGAAAAAGCCGGCTGTCGAAAACTCCGGCTGCCGGGCTGCCCACAGGGACAGGCTAAGCCAGACAAACAGGATACTGAATGTAATTTTCTTCATGATATGAATATTTATAATTTTTCATTAAGTGATATATTATAATGACGTACACATAAATGATGATTTACACCATTTTATTTTTATGCATCATTAGAACAGATCGTTTGTTCTTATTGTCGCCCGACAACGCCCCCGAAATCTCCAGTGAGGCCATTGAAGTACTTCAATGAGGCCAAAATATTTTTTTGAACGTTTTGAAGCTGTACAAAGTGTTCAAATTATTTTGAGGGGACGTTTTGTAAGCCACAAAGTGTCCAATTCATTTTTTTGAAGGGTTTGAAGTCATACAAAGTGTCCAAATTATTTTTTTGGTCATTCCGTACGACTATTTCATCCACGCGCGGACTTTCTTCACCATCGGAATCTCGTAATAATACCACCAATCGCTATTGTTCGTTTTAGAAGCCAGATGATTGTGATGGTTCAGATCAGAGATGAAACCTTCAGGCTGCTCCATGAAGCGAGTTTCGGAATAGACCGATTCCAGGTTGGAGCGCATGACATCGAAATAACTACACACCTCTGCGACTTTCTCCAAAGCCGCTTCCCGGGCTGCATCGTCCTTTGCCGTGTCATAAGCGTTCAAGGCCAGGATGAGGCGCACCGGATAGTTTTGCAGGTTATTCGTCTGTTCATAGACTTGCAGCGTATAGCGATTGCGTAATGCCTCCGCCTCCGCCGTTCTGATACCCTGGACTATCTTCTCGTAACGTCCGGCTTCAATCTTTGCCTGTGCAATTTTATCTTTATACAGTTCGCTCCATGCCCCCGGTTTCGTCTTGTCCGGCAACTCCATCAATGTGAAAGCAGTCGTGCCCCACGCCGGATTGCGGCGTCCGGAAGTCACCAACGCGCCATCGAAGAAAAAGACCGCCTTCTCCAGTTCATCCAGAAAGGCCATCCGGTTATCCTCCGGGCGAAAACCATATTCCCGCTGTGCATGTGCTTTTTTAAACGCTTCGATATCCCGTGCCGACGGATTCCAACCGAATTCTCCTTGTGCAATGAACCCCCTCCATACCGTTTCCAGATGCGGCGAACCGTCATCCCAAGCAGTCGCCAATATTCCTTCCAGTTGATTGTCGGCAACCAACTGGCTGAATCCTTTCACGTATTCCGAACGGGTATTCCGACGCGGCATAAAAGGCGAGTCACCGGCAGAAGCAGCCGTCGCCCCCATCACCTTCAACCCCTTATCATGATACCATTCCAAAAGGCGTCGATGGGCAGGCGTCGTCGCATCCTCATATTTCCAACGCATATACACGCATTCTTTCGGAAACAAACTGATCGCCTCATCCAGTTTGTCGGTGTTCCAGACCTTCACCACTTCCTCTTCGGATTTATCGCTTAACGCAAGTTCCCATATACCGGCATATTTTAGCGGCATATCATCCCAAAATATAGGAATACGACCATGGTCTACAGCAAACTGGCAGACATTCTTCAACCAGATCATCTGCAATTCGAAAGCAGTCTTGCCTGTAGCCTTGCAACGGTCGTCGATTCCGATCGCCGTGATCTCATCCCCACCGACATGCAGGTATTTTCCGTACGGCATGGCTTCAAGCGCATCCAGATAAAGATCGAACTGCACCTCGTATGTACGCGGATCGGACGGACAGAATTCCCAATCGCTGTCCGGATTCTCACGCAGTTCCCAATGATGTTTCAATATAAAACCGGCATGGCCGAGTCCTTGCACAAGTGGGCAGATCTCGACATTCCGTTCCTTCGCATATCGGCAGAGCGCCTGCATCTCCTGCTTGCTGATCGCATTCGGAGCTGCGACTTCCGGACGGCGAGTAAAGCGCAGTTTATCTTCCAGTTCCCAGATAATCGCATTCACTTTATAACGTGCCAGCCTGTCGATCATCCGGTAATAATATTCCATCCGGTCCAGATGATGCTTCGTATCAAGATGGACGGCACGGTAGGCGATAGCCGGATAATCAGTTATCTTCATCTGCGGAATTTCCAGGTCAAAATCCCGGCTATCTTCCAACAACTGCTCCAACGTTTGGCAACCGTAAAACAGTCCGGCTTCCGTGCGGGCCGTGACTGTCACACCTTTATCATTCACCTCCAAAACATATCCTTCGGGCGAATCAGGCACGTTCGATTCGGAAAGTTGTAAGAACAATCCCTTTCCCACATGTCCTGCACGGGGAAGGACATCCGTCAACGCTCCCAATATAGGGACAAGTGTGTCTGATGCGGCCGATACAAATTTAAGATCGGTATACATAATTCCTTTTCCCGGAAGCAGTTCGACAGATTGAGGTTGGGGCAGGAGCTGAAACGCCTTGTCCAAGCCACGGGCACAGAGGCCATTTGTCATAAACAACAGACTTATGATTAATAGTTGTATTTTCATGATATACGTTATTTTTATCAAAGATACGGGACTCAAAAAGAAAGTCCTAATAAATAGAAGAAGAAAAGGGTCAGCCATAACATGTTTTACACCATTACAACCGACCCTTAGAATAATACCTATTAAAAAACGGTCAATCACCAACCTTCATTCGGGGTACATAACGGATTTGTCTCCAACTCCTTGGATGGTATAGGATAATAATAATAACGATTCGTATCCCCGACCTTACCAGTCATTAATTGTTTATACCGAACTTCATTACAAGTCTGCATACGCTTTTCCAACAATCCCCAACGGCGAAGATCGTAAAAACGTTCCCCTTCCACAAAGAACTCGATGGCACGCTGACGCTCCAAATCATTAAAGACAGCCTCATACGTCTGTGCTCCGCTATAGGGGTTCAAATTAGCCCGTTCACGAATCTGATTCAAATACCCGATTGCCATCGGCAAATCCTGCTTTCCACGCAAATAAGACTCAGCAAGCAGAAGAAGCACATCTGCATACCGTATCGCCCGTTCATTGATGCAAGACATAGGCGGATCAGCCTCCGATTCGGCCGTATTCCAATTCTGATATTTCAAAATCCAATATGTATTCCATCTGTCTTCTGCAAACTTCTCCCGAAAAGGCTTCAAATAATACATACATCCTTCATAATCCCAAGCAACCGATGAACGTGCACGATAATCAAAATTTCCATCTTTATCTTTTTCTTCCAAGAAATAATCCATTATTTGCGGGGTCGGATTTGCCTCATACCAACCACTGGCTTCCGGTGCCGCATATTCTTTCGGACGTGTATTCGTTTGAGTCGAATTGATATTCTCTCCATCTCCCCAAATATCCGTTCCACCAACCGGCTCCATCAACAATTCGAAAATACTCTCTTCATTGTTTTCGTGTACATCATCAAAATTCCATGCAAAATCCTCCACCAAACGATACGTATAAGGTGATTTTGTCAAAGGTTCCAATATTTCAATTGCCTTATCAAAGTCTTCTTCATATACATATATTTTACCCAACACAGCATACGCTGCACCTTTTGTCGGTTTTCCGATAACATCATTCTTCACCGGCAACAAAGAAGCCGCAGTAAGCAAATCCTGTTCAGCCTGCGACCATATCTCGGCCTGAGAAGACTTTTCCAAAGGGAATGTAGAAGGAGACTGAGAAGCTGTCAGACGCAAAGGTGCATTTTTAAACTCTTTTCCTAATTGGAACAAATAGAACCCGCGAATAAACAAACACTCCGCCTTCACCTTATTGACGAAATCCTCTCCGAATTCTCCTTGCTTCTCTTCCAGCTTCTGCATGATTGAATTCGTTCTATACAATGCATTATAAAATTGATAAAACATCCCTTGTGAAAGAGAATTACCATTTGTATTTGTAAAATAACAGGCTTGAAAGACATCGCTGATATCGTTTCTAAACTCCACTTCGTCCGCACGAGCAATACGCATCATTACACCACGAGTTCCATAATATCCCCCGTTTAGAGCATTTTTCAAAGGGGTATAGCATGAAGTCAAAGCCAATTCAAAGTCAGCTTCGGTCTGCCAGAAAGTATCTTCGGTCGCCTTGTTCGGATTCATCTGCTCCAACTGAGCGTCGCACGAAGTACACAAACCTGTAACAACCATTATACAAGATATAAAATATAGATATATTCGTTTCATACTGTTATTTTATTTAAAATGTGACATTCAAACCAAACATAAATGTACGATTAGAAGGATATATAAATTCATCGAAACCACGAGAATATACATCTGAAGAATTCACGTCCGGCGTATACCCCGAATAAGAGGAGATTGTAAAGAGATTCTCCGCATTGACATACACACGAGCTTTCTGGACAAAGCCATGAAACCAAACCGTAGGCAAGGTATAACCTACCTGAAGATTTCTCAAGCGGAAATAAGAACCGCTCTCCAAATAACGGTCGGATTCGGAACGGGCATTCCTATTCGGGTCGGTCCAAATCAGCCGAGGAGAGGACGCATTTTGATTTTCAGGCGTCCAATAATCCAAAGTACTTGCCAAATAGTTCGTACCACGGGTCACATCCGTCAATTCCAATTTCGTCGCATTATAAATTTTATTACCAGTAACGCCTTGGAAACCAATCGAGAAATCAACATTCTTATACGTAATATTACCATTGATCGAATAGGTGAATTTCGGGAATGGGCTGCCACAATACACACGATCCTCATCATTAATCGTTCCGTCATTATTTGTATCCTTGAAACGAATATCGCCGGGTTCGGCACTCGGCTGAATCAGAACCCCATCTTTCTGATGAGCTTGCACCTCTTCCGTGCTATTAAAATAGCCGTCAGTAGGAATCAACCAAAAACCACCTATAGGATAACCGGCCAACGTTCTGCTCGTATAAGTTCCTCCATGAATCGTCCCACCGGTAATTACCTGCGATTCTGCCCCCATTTCCACCACTTCGTTTTTATTATAAGTTCCAAGGAAACTTACACCATAGGACAGATCCTTATTCAAAGACTCATTCCATCCCAAATTAAATTCAAATCCTTGATTACGGATCTTACCTGCATTACGAATCGGATCATTAGCACCTCCCGTAGAAATAGGAATAGGCACATTCAACAAGATATCTTTCGTATTCTTTACATACCAATCGGCAGTCAAAGTCAAACGATTACGCAGGGCCATAAAGTCAATACCGACATTCGTCATCGCCGTTTCTTCCCATTTGATATCCGGATTGGCAAACGTTTTTGGGAAAGCACCTTGTATCAGTCCGCTCTTTCCATCCGGATAATTAATGCCAGTCGTAACAACAGACACATATTGATAGTTATCAATTTCCTGATTACCTAGCACCCCATATCCGCCTCTCAACTTCAACTGATCCAACCAAGATACACTATTCTTTACAAAATCCTCTTCTGCAATATTCCAACCAACAGATACCGATGGGAAATTACCATACCGATAATTGGAACCGAACTTAGAAGAACCATCACGGCGAATGGTCGCAGTCAACAAATAGCGATTCTTATAAGAATAGAAAGCACGTCCTAAAATGGAAGTCAACACGCTGCGGCTTGAATTACCACTTACGGCCAATCCTTGAGATGCGGCATCTATTTCAGTAATTCCAGTCGGCATTCCTTGCCCGGAACCTTGCATATAACGATACCGGGAATCCTGATATGTATATCCGACAAGAGCCGACACCTTATGGTCTCCGAACGTACGATCAAAAGTCAGCAAGTTTTCGACCAAAATATTACGTGTACGGGTCTGCTGTTCCGTCACCGCTGTTATATCATGTTTTGCCAGCCCGAAATCAAACAGGCCTTCATAACTATTATAGCGATAAAATTGGAAATCCGGAGTCAGGTTTAACTTATATTTCAGACCTTTCATTAATTCTACGGAGACATAAGCATTTGCAAATATTTTTACATTATCACTATATCTCTTCATTAAATTATCGTCCACCATACCTAACGGATGAGTCAAATTCACAACGTCTCCGTACAAGCCACCATATCCACCTGTCCGGTTTTCATCATATTGTTCCCATGTCGGAATAGCCTGCAACGTATGTCCGACCATTCCCCCTCTAATGACCGAATATAAAGGATTGCTTTGATCATAAGTCAACACGACATTTGTCCCAGCCTGGAAAATACCCTTCTTGAAATCCTGTTTGCTCTGCAACGTGTAACGCTGGTAGTTCGTGCCTTTCATCACGCCGTCCTGATTCGTATACCCCACACTATTATAGTAGGTGGAATATTTACCTCCTCCCTTCACAGAAAGCGCATAGTTTTGCATCAATGCCGGACCAAACATCAAGTCCTGCCAGTCATTATCCGGTTTTGAAGCCAAATCCTGTGCCATTTCGAGCGGACTCAATCCGGCAGCCCTTCTGGAAACGGTCGTCACTTCCGCCCAGCCTGCAGCATCCAATAAATCCAGATATTTGGAAGGCGAACTGACGCCGACATTGGCCGATAGATCGATAATCGGTTTCCCTTCCGTATTGCTTCCCTCTTTTGTCGTTACTATAACGACGCCGTTAGCTGCACGTGAACCGTAAATCGCAGCCGAAGAAGCATCTTTCAACACATCGATACTGGCAATATCGTTCGGATTGATATGATCGATTCCACTCATATACATACCGTCCACGATATACAAAGGAGAAGAATTGTTCAACGTTCCGATACCACGGACCATGACACGGGTACTACCGCCCGGCGCACCACCCTGCGAAACGATATCCACACCGGCAATCTTACCTTGCAAGGCCTGCCCGATAGTAGTGTTGCTCTGTGTATTCAAATCATCTGTGCTCACGTTAGCTACAGAACCGGTCAAGTCCGCCTTTTTCTGCGTACCGTAACCGATCACGACAACTTCATCCAGCGTTTTCGTATCTTCCAATAATACGACATTGATTGTTTTTTGGTTACCGACAACGATCTCCTTTGACAGGTAACCAATATAAGAAATATTCAAAACCGAATTAGGATCGGCCTCGATAGAGAAATTACCATCTATATCGGTAACCGTACCATTTGTAGTACCTTTCACCACCACGTTCGCTCCAATGATCGCTTCGCCGTTATTATCGACAATCCGACCGGTTAAGACATGTGTCTGCTGTTGAGCGGCAGCGATCGCATCCCGGCTTTTCGAAGACAAAATAATATGAGTTCCTTCCATTTCATATTCGACACCCGCATTCTTGAACAGGTTATCCAATACCTCTGAAACAGGTTTCGTTTTCGCCTTTACCGAAACTTTCCGGTTAACATCTACCTGGTTATTATAGATAAACAAATAATCTGTCTGACTTTCAATCTCATTTAGAATTTCCTCTAACTGAGAATTGTTCTTGTTAATACTAACCCGGGCATTCTGCGAATGTGAATCTTCAGCATACGAACAGAATACGCAGGCTCCCAAAAGGAATGTGGATATTCGCATAGTTCTCAAGATTTTTTTACCTGACGGAGTTTTCGGATAATATCCCCCCGACAAAAAGTTTTTTTTCATACCTTTGTAACTGATTTGAAGTTAATACAATGAATTAAAATTGTGTTGATTGGAATGCCGGTAAATGCCCCCCAGCGCTTGCCGGCATTTTTCTGTTATTGACTGCCTGTTTTCATGTTTCCTTTTATTTTATAAGGTTAATACTAATTATTGTGTTTTTTATTTCTGTTCTTCTATTACTTGTGTTCACCTAATATAAATAATCTGATTTTCATCGTCCCGTTCATACTTGAAACGAATATCCCTCTGCAATACCCTCAACGCATAGTCGATACCGTCTGCTTGCCTGAACTTTCCCGTGAAATAGTATTTCAATACATTCTTATTCTCAACAACTATGCTAACTCCGAAATATTTCTCCAGATCATTCATGATCGAGAGGAATGATTCGTTCCGAAAACATATCAGTCCTTCTTTCCAACGATAGGGATTGTAATCGTCAACCGGAATGACTTTCAGCCTGCCGTCCTTTTGCAGGCAAGCTTTGCTGTCCGGCTTCAACATCAATGTATCCCCCAGACCGATACGGGAGGCAACTCGCACACTTCCTTCCATCAACGTAACCTCGAAATCGTCTTTATCGGAATAGCCTTCCACATTAAATTTTGTTCCCAGCACTTCCATATTACATTTGCCCGTTTCCACGATAAAAGGCCTTTTCTTATCTTTGGCTACATCGAAATAGGCTTCTCCGTCTACCGCTACCTGGCGTACGGACTTGTCGAACACAGCCGGGTAAACGATCTTCGTCCGAGCATTCAGCCAGACATTCGTCCCGTCCGACAGCGTGATGTTCACCCGTTGTCCGGTAGGAACATAAATGGATTGCATCGGCACAACTCCATTTTTATCTGAAACAAATTGATATAATAAGCTAAGCCCCAATGTCACAGCGACAGCTGCCGCAATCTTGATTAACTCAGTTCCAAGAGAACTCAAGCTCCATGACTTGTGTCGCATCTTTTCTTCGATCGTTTTTTCATCGCCAAGAAGCAACATCGAGTCGAATATCTTTCTCTCTTTCAAGAATTCTCGTCTGTTTTCCGGGGAATGTTCCATCCATTGCCGGATCCGGACTTCTTCTTCATAAGAAGCGGCTCCTTCAAAGAACTTATATAACGTTTCCCTGTCCATTTTTCATCTTTTTACTTATGCTTACATAATACTAACAGTTCACAAGCCTATATCCCCAGTTAAAAATGGAAAAAATTTCATTTTTATATTTTTTCTTCCGATATCGAATACCATAGTTCTCTTGGAACTACGTTCTTTTTCAAGAAATATCCGTTCCAACCAGAACCCCTGTTTGTCATCATTCACAGTCTTGGAAACCTGCAATAATAGCTCCTTCCAAGAAGGATCGGGAATATTTTAAAATACTCTCCTGAAAGATTCCGAAGCTCTGAACGAAGTTGTAGTGTAACCGCACCAAAATCATAAGGGACAATCAATCCTTGTCTTTAGTACGGGTATTTCTATATAAAGTTTTTTGAGCAAAACAACTATCATACTATCATAATCAAATTTATATAATTGTAAAACAGCATGTTACTCCATGATAGTTCCTATTTTTAACTATCATTTATCTATCATAACTATGTAAGCGTCTCCGCGATGCTACCATTGTTGTTCAAACAAGAGTATTTAGCTTTGTCATCAAAAAAAGATGAAAGCAGAAACTCGTTTTCCCCGTACAGTAGAAGCCTACAAGGCACATTTGCATGAAGATCGCCCTCATTACGACAGTTTTCAAACCTTTTGCCGTAAGCAAGGGGTAGGTTATAAAGGAGTGATGCAATGGATGCATCGTCATAATCGAAGCGTAGGAAGTTTACGTTTGGAAGTATTATTGGAAAAAAACGGTAATGACAGTAACTTGAAAAGTTCACTTATAGAAGTGTCAGGGCAAAGCTTTCCGATCAAGAACTCCTGCATATCCTCACGTAATATTCCTTTGGACCAATATATCAAAGGTGCGATCCTCTCTTTCCCTGACGGTGTATCCATTAGTATCCGCGAGACCACCCCTTCGGCCTTAATGAAGCTTTTTGAATTATACACCCAAGTAACAGGC